>CXWK01098644.1_pt2 | contig 41303 bp, 34 predicted proteins | sample 590851 | NCBI WGS metagenome assembly CXWK01 (sample SAMEA3498364, study PRJEB10139) | wastewater metagenome | biome: wastewater treatment plant; material: activated sludge | place: Denmark | collected 2014-08-01
TGCGTCGAACGGCGCTGCGCGCCACTCCCCGGATGAACACCTCCGCTCAGCCTCCCGAAGGGACGGGTGGATCAAGATCAACAGCTGAAGGCGAGCTAACGCTCGGCCTGATGAGTGGTGAAGAGCGGAGGGTGTATACCCTGTGGGAGCGGGCTTGCTCGCGAAGGCGGCCTGCTGGCCGACCTGCATCTGGCGGATGTACCTGATCCCCTGTGGGAGCGGGCTTGCCCGCGAAGGCGGCCTGCCAGCCGACCTGTATCTTGATCGTTCCCACGCTCTGCGTGGGAATGCCGCCGGGGACGCTCCGCGTTCCGCTGTCGACGCAAGGCTTGAGTCCTGCGCTGTGACGCGGAGCGTCACGGGATGCATTCCCACGCGGGCGTGGGAACGATCAGGGTGGTGGCTTAGAGCGTACCAAACACCTTCTTCGCCAAACTGGTCGCCGCCGCCGTCGGGTTCTGGCGGATGGTTTCTTCCTGTTTGCCGATCATTTCGAACAAACCGTTCAACGCCTGCTCGGTCACGTAGTTTTCGACGTTGGCATTCTTCGCGTCGATCACGCCCATGGTCGCGGCCTGCCCAGCGAATGAGTTGTACTGCTGGGCCAGGCCAACCTGGTCGGTGGCTTGCTTGACGATGGGCAGGAATTTGGCGCGGATTTGTTCGCGGCTGGTCTTGTTCAGGTACTGGGTGGCCGAGTCATTGCCGCCGCTGAGAATGCCCTTGGCATCGTCGACCGTCATCTTCTTCACGGCGTCGACGAGGATCGGTTGGGCCTGGACCACGGCGGTTTCCGCCGCTTTGTTCATGCTGGCTTCCAGTTGATCGACCTGATCGCCCATGCCGAACTGTTTCATTTTGCTGGCAACTTTGCCCAGTTTGCCCGGCAGTTCGATCTTCACGTCCGGGTTGTTGCTGAAGCCGCCCGGGGTGCCGAGTTGTTTCACCGCCAGTTGCGCGCCTTGGGTCAGGGCGTCCTTGAGACCGCCGGTGGCGTCTTTTTGCGACAGGTCGCTCAGAGACAATGCCAGGGCGCTGGCAGAGATCATCAAGCCTGCGCACAGGCCGGCAAAACGGAGGGTAGGGCGGAGCATGGCAACTTCCTTTTTCAAAGACACTTATTTGAATAAGCTCTAGCGGGCCGCGTCAACGCGGACCTTCACGGGCTGCGGATCGGAGCCGTCCAGGCGCACGGCGTGATTTTCGGTGGTGATAAACAGCAGTTTGCCATCGACTTCGATGCGTGCGTTGATCGAGTAACGGTGGTTGGGCTGATTCTTCAGCGGGTCGTAGCTCAGGTGGAACGGTAGCGGCACCTGGCCTTTGACCGGGCCACGTTGTTCGTCGATGACCTTGGCCGGGGCGTCGGCGAGTGAGATGTCTTGCAGGCTGACACTCAGGATTGCCGTCGGTGGCAGTGCGATACGTTGCAGGTAGAAGACTTCGCCATCGAGGGATGCCTTGGGCGCGGGAGTCGGGTGCTGGCAGGCTGTCAGCCGAACTGCGGCTGCGATCAGGGAAAGTTTTTTCATTGGCAGATCTCCGTATCGACGGCACCAGGACCGACTGGCGCCTTGATCAATCTAGACGGTTTGTTCGGGCGTAGCGGGTTGGTCGGCGGCATCTTCACTGCGATGCAGCGCCACCTGACGGATCGACAAGCGAATCTCCGCCGACAGCACCCGCTTCGCCGCACCTTCGGCCAACTCCCCCAGCAGCTCGTGATAGCTCAGCTTGCCGGCTTCATCGCGCTTGAGCACGTCCAGGTCCAGCAAAGTCTGGATGAAATGGCGGAACAGGCTCTTGTCGAAGAACTCCGGGGCGTTCAGGCCATGCAGGATCGACAGGCGCTGGGCCATGACCGTGCACAGGTCTTCCAGTTCTTCGGCGCTGATGCTGTTCTGGCCGCTGTTGAGCAGCAGGGACACCGTCATGTAGAAGCGCTGCAAGGTCTGGGCAATGCTTTTCGATAGCAGCGTCAACAGCACGAAATGCCGTGAACTTGGGGCCGGACGCAGGTAGACGTCATTCTCGAAACGCAGCAGGCCTTGTTCGACGAACGCTTGCAGCCATTGGTCGATCACCCCGTCCAACTCGTCCAGCGGCCAGCGAATGAACAGTTCCGCTTGCAGGTAGGGGTACAGCGCACGGGTGTAGCGCAGGATCTGTTCGCGGCTCATGCGCGAGGCGCTCTGGAAGAAGCTCGCCAGCAGCGCCGGCAGCGCGAAGATGTGCAGCACGTTGTTGCGGTAGTAGGTCATCAGGACGGCGTTTTGCTCGTCCAGATAGAGAATCTTGCCCAACGCATCGCTTTGTTCCGAGAGCAGGTCCATGTCCTTTACATGCTCGATCAACGCTCGGCCATCACCTTCGGGCAGGGTGGTGTGCGGCGAGTACGGGACTTTGCGCAACAGCGCCAGGTACAGGTCGAGAACCCGCGCCATGGCGCGATCATCCAGGGCCAGGCGGCTTGTGGACAGCAGCGCCAGCGCGACCAGGTTGACCGGATTGATCGCCGCCGCTTCGTTCAGGTGCTGCGCGACTTTTTGACCAAGGCGGTTGGTGGTTTCGTTGAGCCAGGCGGGTTTGAACTGGGGACCCAGTTCCTGCTCGCGCCAGTCCGGCTGCTCGCTGTCGAGAAATTGCGCCAGTTTGATCGGCTCACCAAAGTTCACCGCGACTTGACCGAAGCGCTGCTTGAGCGCGCCGATGACCTTGAAGATGTCGAAGATCGATTCTTTCTTCTTGCTCGCGCCACGCAACTCGCCCAGGTAGGTCCGGCCTTCCAGCACGCGCTCGTAGCCGATGTAAACCGGCACGAAGACAATGGGCATGCGTGACGAACGCAGGAAGCTGCGCAGGGTGATTGCCAGCATCCCGGTTTTCGGTTGCAGCATGCGCCCGGTGCGCGAACGGCCGCCCTCGACGAAGTACTCCACCGGGAAGCCCTTGGTGAACAGGGTGTGCAGGTATTCGTTGAACACCGAGGTGTACAGCGGATTGCCCTTGAAGGTGCGGCGCATGAAGAAGGCGCCGCCACGGCGCAGCAGGCCGCCAATCCCGGGCATGTTGAGGTTGATCCCGGCGGCGATGTGCGGCGGGGTCAGGCCATTGCGAAACAGCAGGTAGGACAGCAGCAGGTAGTCGATGTGGCTGCGATGGCAGGGTACATAGATCACTTCGTAACCCGGGGCAACCTTTTGTACGCCTTCGATGTTGTTGACCTTGATGCCATCGTAGATTTTGTTCCAGAACCAGCTCAGCACCACTTCCATGAAGCGGATGGCGGTGTAGGTGTAGTCCGAGGCGATCTCGTTGCCGTACCGCAGGGCCTGGGCCTTGGCTTTCTCTGGCGAGATGTTCTCGCGCTCGGCTTCGTCGAGGATCGCCTGCTTTACCAGCGGCTGGTTGACCAGACCCTTGACCAGGTTGCGACGGTGGGAAATATCCGGACCGATGACTGCGGCTTTCAGGTTGCGAAAGTGCACCCGCAGAATTCGTTGGGCCATGCGCACGGTGCGCTCGTGACCTTTGTCGTGCTCGATCAGTTCACGCAGGTGGATCGGCGCGGAGAACTGCACGCGGGTCTTGCGCCCCAGCACGATGATGCTCAGCAGGCGGCGCAAGCGCCCGGTGACCGCCCAACTGTCGGCGAACAACAGTTTCCACGGGCTGTTTTCGCTGTCCGGCGACTGCCCCCAGAACACGCTGACCGGAATGATCTGCGCATCTTCGGCGGCGTTCTGGCTCAAGGCACTGACCAGGCGGGTCAAGGTGGGCGGTGCGCCGCGCTTGTCCTGGCGCCCGAGCCAGTCCGGGTCCGGTGTCAGGTAGAAGAACGCGGCCGGTTCCAGCAGGTTGCCCACCGATACCGGCAGCACCGGACGCGGCAGGCCGGCCTTGGTGCATTCGGTGTCGACCACGGCCAGGTCGGTCAACGAAGGATTTTGCAGGACGTAGAACACCGGGCGACTGCGGTCGAGGTTGAGGGTGAACGACGACTGGTTGATCGTCTCCGAGCGAACCCAGAGGTACAACAGTCGGCGCAGGGTGCCAAACACAAGACGGCGGAACGGGGAGCGGGTCATACGGCTTCTGCGTGAGTGAATAAAACCGAGCGTTTGCTCGGGCGGGAGACAGTGTGCCGGATTCGTCGAAAATCGGCAAAAAAGCACTCAACCAATCTGTAGTTGAGAGTTTCTGCGCCTGTCATATACTCGGGCGCTCAAAATAAAAACAAGGGGGTACTGAGATGGCAACGCGCGAAACCGGCAATGTGAAGTGGTTCAACGACGCCAAGGGCTACGGCTTCATTCAACGCGAGGACGGGGTGGACGTGTTCGTGCACTACCGCGCGATTCGCGGTGAGGGGCACCGTTCGCTGACTGAAGGCCAGCAGGTCGAGTACGGGGTGGTGACTGGCGAGAAGGGTTTGCAGGCTGCGATCTTTGGCGGTTAAGCAGTTTTCCAGGTGATCTCTTCTTCACCGTCGGCGCTGATGCGAATCCAGCGATCCGCCGTCTCTTCACCTTCTTCCTCGACCCAGCTACCCGGTGCGCAGCGCACATCGACGTTCAACGCGACAAAGGCAGCGCGGGCGCAGGCGATGTCGTCTTCCCACGGCGTCTGGTCGCTTTCCAGGTACAGGCTGTTCCACTTTCCTACGGCCTTGGGCAGCCAGGTCACCGGCACGTTGCCGGCCTTGCACTTGTAGGTCTGGCCTTTCTGGACCCAATCGGTGCACGGGCCCAATGCCGCGCCGAGCCAGGCCGAGATGGCCTTGTGGTCGACGTCGGCGTCTTTCAGGTAAATCTCGATATCGGGTTGGCGCATGGATGTCCTCACTGCGTGTCTGAAAAATCCATTCGCGGATTTAGCCGGTCTTGAGCCGTTGCCCAAGACCAAAAATGGTTGAAGTTATTGAAGTACGAAGTAATCGTAGCGCATCGATACGGTGACTTCGAAAGGCTCGACCTGCTCAATGACTGCTGCCCGGCGCTCGGCACTGGCGCGCCAGCCGTGGGGGGTCATGGCCAACAGGTTCGCCCGGTCCTGACCACTGGCAAGCGTCAGTTTGAACGTCAGGGTTTCGCTGTGAGCCAGCGCCATGCCTTCAGGCACCAGGTCCAGGTGCTTGTCGTCGATGTACTCGCGGACTTCGTCGTACAGCCGCTCACGCAGCTCCATCAGGTGGCCGCTGGTCGGACCGACTTTCATCAGGCCGCCGCCGGGGCTGAGCAGGCGCTTGGCTTCGTCCCAATCCAGCGGGCTGAAGACGCTGGCCAGGAACTGACAGCTGCCCGATGCCAGCGGCACGCGGGCCATGCTGGCGATCAACCAGGTGAGCTTGGGGTTGCGTTTACAGGCGCGCTTGACCGCTTCCCGGGAAATGTCCAGGGCGTAGCCGTCGGCGTCCGGCAAGGCGTCGGCGATTTGCGCGGTGTAATAGCCCTCGCCACAACCGATATCGATCCAGCGCTGTGGCGCGTAACTTGCCGCCAGTTCCGCCAGGCGCTTGGCCACCGGCGCGTAATGGCCGGCGTTGAGGAAGTCGCGGCGGGCTTCGACCATCGCCTGGTTATCCCCAGGATCGCGGCTGTTCTTGTGCTGCACCGGCAACAGGTTCAGGTAACCCTGGCGCGCACGGTCGAAACGATGCCCGGCGGGGCAGGCCACGCCGTTGTCCACCGCGCTCAGCGGTTCACTGCAGATCGGGCAAGCGAGCATCAGGCGAGCAACTTGATCAGGGTCTGGTAGTAGATTTCGGTCAACACATCGAGGTCGGCCGCCAGCACGCGCTCGTTGACCTGGTGGATGGTCGCGTTGACCGGCCCCAACTCGACCACTTGCGTGCCCATGGTCGCAATGAAACGGCCGTCGGAAGTGCCACCGCTGGTGGAAGCCTGGGTTTCACGACCGGTGATGTCCTTGATGCTCGAGGACACGGCGTCGAGCAGCGCGCCCGGTTCGGTGAGGAACGGCAGGCCGGACAGTGCCCAGTCGATGTGCCAGTCCAGGGCATGCTTGTCGAGAATGTCGGCGACACGCTTTTGCAGGCCTTCGACGGTCGACTCGGTGGAGAAGCGGAAGTTGAATACGGCGACCAGGTCACCCGGGATGACGTTGGTCGCGCCGGTGCCGGAGTTGACGTTGGAAATCTGGAAACTGGTCGGCGGGAAGAAATCGTTGCCGTGGTCCCAATGCTCAGCGGCAAGTTCCGCCAGCGCTGGAGCGGCCAAGTGGATCGGGTTCTTCGCCAGGTGCGGATAGGCCACGTGCCCCTGCACGCCGCGCACGGTCAGCTTGGCGCCGAGGGAGCCGCGACGGCCGTTCTTGACCACGTCACCGACCAGGGTGGTGCTCGACGGTTCGCCGACGATGCACCAGTCCAGACGCTCCTTGCGTGCGACCAGGCGTTCAATCACGGCCTTGGTGCCATGGTGCGCCGGGCCTTCTTCGTCGCTGGTGATCAGGAAGGCGACCTTGCCCTTGTGATCCGGGTAATCGGCGACGAAACGCTCGGCGGCCACGGTCATGGAGGCCAGGCTGCCTTTCATGTCTGCCGCGCCACGGCCGCAGAGCATGCCGTGTTCGTCGATAACTGCGTTGAACGGATCGATTTGCCAGGCGGTCACGGGACCTGTCGGCACCACGTCGGTGTGGCCGGCGAAGCACAGTACCGGGCCATCGTGTTTGCCGTGGGTGGCCCAGAAGTTATCCACATCTTCGATGCGCATCGGTTCCAGCATGAAGCCGGCATCGCCCAGGCGCTGCATCATCTGCTTCTGGCAATCGGCGTCGAGCGGCGTCACGGACGGACGGCGGATCAGGTCGATGGCGAGTTGAAGGGTCGGCGAAAGGTCGGCGTGGGCCGTCATGGAAAACTCCGGAAATCAAGAATGTGGGCGCGGACTGACTGTGGGAGCGAGCCTGCTCGCGAATGCGATGTGTCAGCCAACATAAACGTTGATTGCGACAACGCCTTCGCGAGCAGGCTCGCTCCCACAGGGATCAGGTCCGGCCATTGGGCCGTAGCCCCTGCAAAATGGCGGTTATCTTAAAGCAAAACGGCGACCATTGGCCGCCGTTTAGTGCATCGGTGAAGATTTAGACCGCTGGCGCCGTTTCGGTTTCGGCGGTCGGCTTCGGCAGGGAGGAGAAGAACGCCATGATCAGCGCCGCCAGGTACGGCAGCGACTGTACCAGCAGCATGGTTACCCAGAAACGCATGTCGTTGCTCGGCATGCCGTTCACCAGGTAGATCCCCAGGGCCGCGCCCCACAACAGCAGCATGATGAACACCTCTTCGCGGGCCTCGGAAATCGCCACCCAGAAGCCGTGATTATCGGCATTCTTCGGCGTGCGGAAGAACGGAATGCTGCTGGTGAAGAAACCGTACAACACCGCCTTGGCGATGGTGTGCGACAACGCAAGTCCCGCCAGTGCCGCGCAGAACGCATCCTTGAGGTTCACCCCCACCGCCCGTCGGTAGAGGAAGATGATCTTGCCGACCTTGAACACGAACAGCGCCAGGGGCGGGATCGCGAAAATCAGCAACGGCGGATCGACCCGCTGCGGCACGATGATCATCGCCGCCGACCACAACAGCGCGCCGACAGTGAAGAAGATGTTCATGCCGTCCGCCACCCACGGCAACCAGCCCGCGAGGAAGTGGTAGCGCTGGCCGCGGGTCAGCTCGGTGTCCTTGCCGCGCAGCAGGCTTCGGGTGTGACGCTTGATGATCTGGATCGCGCCATAGGCCCAGCGGAACCGCTGTTTCTTGAAGTCGATGAAGGTGTCGGGCATCAGGCCCTTGCCGTAGCTGTCGTGGTAATACGCCGCCGACAGGCCTTTTTCAAACACTCGCAGGCCAAGCTCGGCGTCTTCGCAGATGCACCAGTCGGCCCAGCCCAGTTCCTCGAGCACCGAGCGCCGGGTCATGGTCATGGTCCCGTGCTGGATGATCGCGTCACGGTCGTTACGGGTAACCATGCCGATGTGGAAGAAGCCTTTGTATTCCGCGTAGCAGAGCTTCTTGAAGGTGCTTTCGTTCTGGTCGCGGTAATCCTGCGGCGACTGCACCACGGCGATTTTCGGGTCGGCGAAGTGCGGCACCATGTGCTTGAGCCAGTTGGGGTGCACGCAGTAATCGGAGTCGATCACCGCGATCACTTCGGCATCCTTGGCGGTGTGGGGGATCAGGTAGTTCAGCGCACCGCCCTTGAAACCGGCCAAGGGTGCGACGTGGAAGAACTTGAAGCGTGGGCCGAGGGTTTCACAGTAGTCGCGCACGGGTTCCCAGACCGCCGGGTCCTTGGTGTTGTTGTCGATGATCAGGACTTCGAAGTCCGGATAGTCGAGATTGGCCAAGGCGTTGAGGGTCTCCTTGACCATCTCCGGAGGCTCGTTGTAGCACGGCACATGGATCGAGACTTTCAGTCGATAGTTCGAATCACCGACCACCGGCAGGAATTCCCGGCGCCGTTTGTGGATCCACACGGCTTCGGCCAGTTCGTGGGCCTCGGTCAGCAACACGATGAACACCCCGAGTGCACCAAGGGCGAGTAGGAAGCCCACCGTCAGGCTGAACCAGGTGCTGTATTGCTGGCTGTAGTCATAACCGATCCACACCAGCACCGAACCGCAAAGGAACGCGATAAAAGTCAGGAAGGTGCGACCACGTTGGCGCAGGGCCGAGCCGTCGATCATCAGCAGGGTCAGCGACAGCAGCGCCAATACCACCGAGCCAATGGCCAGCACGCGCCATTGCGGGATCGCGACCACCGGGCCTTCGAAGTTGAATTTCTGTTGGCGTGCGGCGTTGAACACACCCCAGTAGGCGCCTACCGAACCTTCGTCACTGGCCTTCCACGGCTGGTCGAACGCTTCGATCACGAAGTAGTTGAAGCCCTGGCGGTTGAGCTTGTTGACCAGGGTTCGCAGATAGATCGCCTGGTCTGCCGGCGACGCATCGGCGCCTCCGCGCATGCGGCCGTTGCTTGGCCAGCCCACTTCGGAAAGTAGCAGCGGTTTTTTCGGGAACATCTTTTTCAGGTCGCGGGCCCGGTCGAGGACGAACTGTCCCGCCTTGTCCATCGGGACGAACTCCCAGTAAGGCAGCACGTGCGCGGCAATCAGGTCGACGTGCTTGGCCAGTTCCGGGTGTTCTTCCCAGACGTGCCACTGTTCGGACGTAGTCACCGGCACCTTCACAGCGGCGCGGACGCGATCAAGGATCACACTCAGTTCGGCAGCGGTGATTTCCTTGCGGAAAATGGCTTCGTTACCTACAACGACGCGCACGACGCTGCGCGAAGAATTGGCGATTTCGATGGCACGGGTGATTTCCCGCTCGTTGCGTTCCTGGTCCGGGCTGATCCAGATCCCCAGTGTCACCCGCAGGCCAAACTCTTCCGCCAGCTTGGGAATGTTTTCCAGCGTACCGTCGACCGAGTAAGTACGGATGTTGTCCGTCAGCTTGCTCATTATCTCCAGGTCACGACGCATTTGATCGTCGGTTGGGTACTGCTCCTTCTGTGGGAATTGACCCTGCTGGAAAGGTGAGTACGAGAAGCCGGAGATCTGTTCGGGCCAGTTGGGAGCGGTTACCGGGCGATTGATCAGCGCCCAGAAACCGGTAAACAAGGCAGCGATGGCGAGCACCACCACCAGGTTGAGTCCAAATTTACGCGATGACATAGTTATTTCGGGTTCCAAAGACTGTGGAACGAAGGAACGGTCGGACCGCCAAGGGGGGCGAATCCTACACTAGGCATTCTCTGAACCTATAGCGGACAGGGAATTACCCGACATTGGGCAATTCACTTTCACATAAGTTCTTACACTAACCGCTCGAACCCTAAAATTTCGTGCGACGAAGCCCTATACTGCGCGCCGGTTTTCGAGGTGATGGTCATGAGTACAGAAGATCCGCGGTTTGCAGGCATCGCCCGTTTGTATGGCATCGAGGGCCTTGAGCGCCTGCGCGCGGCGCATGTGGCGATTGTTGGCGTCGGTGGCGTTGGCTCCTGGGCGGCGGAAGCCATGGCCCGTTGCGGTGTCGGCGAGATCTCGTTGTTCGACTTGGACGATGTCTGTGTCAGCAACGCCAACCGCCAGTTACACGCATTGGACAGCACCGTCGGCAAACCCAAGGTCGAAGTGATGGCCGAGCGCTTGCGCGGGATCAACCCGGATTGCACGGTGCACGCGGTGCCGGATTTCGTCACCCGCGAGACCATGGCCGAGTACATCACGCCGAACATCGACTGCGTGATCGACTGCATCGACAGCGTCAACGCCAAGGCGGCGCTGATTGCCTGGTGCAAGCGGCGCAAGATCCAGATCATCACCACCGGCGGCGCGGGCGGGCAGATCGATCCGACGCTGATTCAGGTCTGCGACCTAAACCGTACGTTCAATGATCCGCTGGCGTCGAAAGTGCGCTCCACCTTGCGCCGCGACTATGGCTTTTCGCGCACCGTGACCCGTCATTACAGCGTGCCGTGTGTGTTCTCCACCGAGCAACTGCGCTACCCGAAACCCGATGGCAGCATTTGCCTGCAGAAGAGTTTCGTCGGTGATGGTGTGAAGCTTGACTGCGCCGGTGGTTTTGGCGCGGTGATGATGGTGACGGCGACCTTCGGCATGGTCGCGGCGACCAAGGCGGTGGACAAGATCGTGGCGGGCGTGCGACGGCCGGCGGAGCGCGTCAAACCTTCCTGACGCCGATCATTCCACGCAGAGCGTGGGAATGATCAGTCAGGCGGCGAGTTCACGCATCCGTTGTAAAACCGCATTCAAGCCATTGCTGCGCGACTGGGACAGCTGGCGACCCAACCCCAGCTGATTGAACCAGTCCGCCAAGTCCACCTGCTGAAGCTCATTCGCCGACAACCCGTTGACCCGCGCCAGCAGCAACGCCACCAATCCGCGAATCAACCGTGCATCACTGTTGGCCCTGAACTGCCAGTGGCCATCCTTCAGTTCGCCCACCAGCCACACCTGGCTTTCGCAGCCGTGCACCCGGTTGGTGTCACACATTTCTACTTCGTTCAGTACGGGCAGGCGCTCGCCCCACTGCATCAGCAGGCGCGCCCGTTGTTCCCAGCCCGGCAGATCTTGAAAGGCTTGCAGCGCGTCCACGGCTTCAGCGGGAAGGCTCATCGCAATAACTCCAGTGCTTGATCCAGCGCTTCAAAGAACCGTTCCAGGTCTTCGGAGTCGTTGTACAGCGCCAACGACACCCGAATCGCTCCGGCCAGGTGCAGGCTTTTGAGCAGCGGCATGGCGCAGTGATGACCGGCGCGGACCGCAATGCCCTGTTCGGTCAGAAGGTGCGCCAGATCCGAGTTATGTACACCTTCGATGGTGAAGCTCGCCAGTGCCACTTGCGGCTTGCCCAACAGGCGGATGCCATTACGTGCAGCGAGCCCCTTGAGTAGATAGTCATGCAGGGCCGATTCATGGGCGCAAACAGCGTGCTGATCGAGCCCGGCAAGGTAATCCAGGCTTGCCCCCAGTCCAATAACGCTGGAAATCGGCGGCGTGCCGGCTTCGAATCCCAGCGGTGCAGGGCGGAAGCGGGCGTCGTGATAGTTGGCATCCAGCACCATTTCGCCGCCGAACTGCCAGGGGCGTAGCTGTTGCAGCGCTTCATGGCGCCCAAACAACACGCCCAGGCCATCAGGGCCATAGAGCTTGTGGCTGGAAAATACATAGAAGTCGCACCCTAGCGCTTGCACGTCATGCCGACCATGGACCACGCCCTGGGCGCCGTCGATCACGGTCAAGGCGTTATGCGCCTTGGCCAGCGCCAGCAGCGGGGGCAGGGGTTGCCAGGCGCCGATGACGTTGGACAGCTGGCTGACCGCCAGCAGCCGCGTGCGTGGGCCGATCAACCGTCCGGCAGCGTCAAGGTCGATCACACCGTCGGCATCCAGTGGCAGGATCACCAGGTTTAGCTCGCGGCGCTGCGCCAGTTGCTGCCACGGCAGCAGGTTGGCGTGATGTTCCAGGGCGCTGATGACAATCTCATCGCCTGGATTGAAAAGATGTTCCAAGCCATAGGCCAGGAGGTTCAGCGCGGACGTCGCGCCATGCGTGAAGATGATTTGCCCGCGGTCGCCGGCATGGAGCCATTGCGCGGCTTTGCGCCGACTGTCCTCGAATGCTTGGGTCGCATGGGCGCCGGGCAGGTGTTGTGCCCGATGCACGTTGGCCGCGCCGTTGGCGTAGTCATGCGCCAGGGCATCGAGCAGGGCTTGCGGTTTTTGCGTGGTGGCGGCGTTGTCCAGATAGGTCTGGCCTTGCCGTTGCAGGGCGGCGATGGCCGGAAAGTCGGCGCGCCAGGGGGAGAGAATCGTCATGTTGTTCGGCCTTTACGCCTGACCCTTGTAGGAGCGAGCATGANNAACGCCTGGACGACACGGGGTGTCTGGTGCCCCGCGTTATCGTTGACGTTCATCGCGAGCATGCTCGCTCCTACAGGAATCGACTGACGCTTAGTTGTGAGCGTGCAGCGCTTCGTTCAATTCGATCGCCGATTTGTGGGTCTTGCACTCCACGGCACCGGTTTGCGAATTGCGACGGAACAGCAGGTCGGCCTGGCCGGCCAGCTCACGGGCCTTCACAACTTTCACCAGCTCGTTGTTCTCGTCCAGCAGCGCCACCTTGGTACCGGCAGTCACATACAGGCCCGACTCAACGGTGTTGCGGTCGCCCAACGGGATACCGATACCGGCGTTGGCGCCGATCAGGCAGCCTTCGCCAACCTTGATCACGATGTTGCCGCCACCCGAGAGAGTGCCCATGGTCGAACAGCCGCCGCCCAGGTCCGAACCCTTGCCGACGAAGACGCCAGCGGAGACGCGGCCTTCGATCATGCCCGGGCCTTCGGTGCCGGCGTTGAAGTTGATGAAGCCTTCGTGCATTACGGTGGTGCCTTCGCCCACGTAGGCGCCCAGGCGCAGGCGCGCGGCGTCAGCGATACGCACACCGGCCGGTACGACGTAGTCGGTCATTTTCGGGAACTTGTCCACCGAGAACACTTCCAGCAGCTCGCCGCGCAGGCGGGCTTCGAGTTGATGCTCGGCCAGTTCGGACAGGTCGATGGCGCCCTGGCTGGTCCAGGCTACGTTTGGCAGCAGCGGGAACACGCCAGCCAGGTTCAGGCCGTGTGGCTTGACCAGGCGATGGGACAGCAGGTGCAGCTTGAGGTAGGCCTCAGGCGTGGAGGTCAGTTGTGCGTCTTCGGCCAGGACAGTGGCGACCAGCGGCTTGTGGCTCTCGGCCAGGCGGGTCAGCAGGGCGGCCTGGGCAGCGTCGACACCTTTCACGGCTTCAGCCAGTTGCGAAGCTTGCGCGGTGGAAAAGGTGATGGCCTGGTTGCCTTCGGTGTAGCCCAGGATCGGCGCAATGGCAGCGACCAGTTCGGCAGACGGGTTGAGCAATGGCTGTGCGTAGAACACTTCCAGCCAGGCGCCTTGACGGTTTTGGGTGCCGACACCAAAGGCCAGGCTGAACAGGGTAGTGGACATGTTGATACCTCTAGCAAATTGAAACGGGCTGCTTATTTGAGCGCGGCCGCGTAGATATCTGGCTTGAAGCCAATCAGGGTTCGGTCACCGAGATCGAGCACCGGGCGCTTGATCATCGAAGGTTGTGCGAGCATCAGTTCGATGGCTTTCGACTGGTCGAGATCGGCTTTGCGTTCGTCGTCGAGCTTGCGAAAGGTCGTGCCTGCACGGTTTAACACCACTTCCCAGCCGTGCTCGTTGCACCATTGGGTCAGGTGTTCACGATCGATACCGACCGCTTTGTAATCATGGAAGTCATAGCTGACAGCGTGTTCATCAAGCCAGGTGCGCGCCTTTTTCATGGTGTCACACGCCTTGATGCCGAAAAGGTGCAACGTTTTACTTGAAACGGTCAAGGAATCGCCCCCTTTACAGGTGTTGGAAATAAAAGGTGCCGGATTATGCCATGGCCGGATGGTTTCGCGGCGGCTGTAGGACAAAACCCCTGGGAATACAGTTGTGACAGGGTGCGACATAGGTGTAAGGGCAAGCGCACAGTCTAAGCGGCTAATATGGCACTTCAATGCTGTCGATTGTCCGGGAACCACGCTTTATGCAAACCGCCTACACCGTTCTGATTCTGTTGATGCTGGTAGGTGTTTCGCGCCTGCTCGGACGGGTGATCCCGCTGCCGTTGCCGTTGGTGCAAATTGCCGCGGGTGCCTTGCTTGCCTGGCCGACCCTCGGCCTGCATGTGGCGCTGGATCCTGAATTGTTTCTGTTTCTGTTCCTGCCACCGTTGTTGTTTTCCGATGGCTGGCGCATGCCCAAACGTGAATTCTGGCGTTTGCGTGGACCGATCCTCACCCTGGCCGTGGGGTTGGTGCTGTTTACCGTGGTCGGTGCCGGGTATTTCATCCACTGGTTGCTGCCGACTATCCCGTTGCCGGTGGCGTTTGCATTGGCGGCGGTGCTGTCGCCCACGGACGCCGTGGCGGTGTCGGCGATCTCTCAGAATCGCTTGCCGACGCCCTTGATGCACATGCTGCAGGGCGAGGCGTTGATGAACGATGCCTCGGGTCTGGTGACGTTCAAGTTCGCCCTGGTGGCGGCAGTGACCGGGGCATTTTCGCTGGCCAACGCCAGTGTCACCTTTGTATTGGTGGCGGTCGGCGGCCTGGCCATTGGCGTGGCGTTGAGCTGGCTGGTAGGGCGCCTGCGCTCGTGGATGATCGCCCGTGGCTGGGATGACCCGGCCACCCACGTCGTCTTCATGTTGTTGCTGCCATTTGCCGCCTACGTGCTCGCCGAACGCGTGGGAGCGTCGGGCATTCTGTCGGCGGTAGCGGCGGGGATGATGCAAAGCTGGCTCGATCTGCTGCCGCGCCAGACCAACACGCGGTTGCTTAATCGCAGCGTCTGGTCACTGCTGGAGTTCGCCTTCAATGGCTTGATTTTCCTGCTGCTGGGCTTGCAGTTGCCGGACATCATCAAGGCCGTGGCCAGCCATGAAACTTCGCTGTGGCCGACGCTGTTTTATCGCTGTGTCGATGTGCTGGCGATTTTCCTGGTGCTGCTGGTGTTGCGGTTCGTCTGGGTGCAGAGCATCTGGCGCCTGTCCATTGTGCTGCGGCGCTGGCGCGGCAAGGATGAGATCACCCGGGTGCCGAGCGCGCGCTCCTGCTGGTTACTGACCGTTGGTGGCGTGCGCGGGGCGGTAACATTGGCGGGTGTGATGTCGGTGCCAATGTTCATGGGGGCAGAGGCATTTCCCGAGCGTGACCTGCTGATCTTCATCGCTGCCGGGGTGATTTTGCTGTCGTTGATCGCCGCGTGCGTGGCGTTGCCGTTGCTGCTGCGAGGCATCGAAAAAAGCCCGGACGACAAGCGCCGCAATGAAGTGCGCGACGCCTGGCGCAAAACCGCCGAAGCGGCCATTCATGCCCTCGAAACCGAAGAGGTCAACCCACAGGACGCCGCTCAAGCGGCGCTGGCGGTAGAACTCAAGGCGCGGATCATGTCCGAGTATCGGCATCAGCTTGAAGTATTCAATGACTCGGCCGAAGCCCAGGCACTGGCCTTTCAAATGGACTTGCTGGAACGGCGCCTGCGTTTGAAGGCCCTGCGAGCGCAGCGCCTGGAGTTGTATAGCCTTAGTCGTCATCACCAGATTGGGGATGACGTGTTGCGCGAGGTATTGGGTGAGCTGGACTTGAGTGAGGCTAAACTGGGGGCGGTAAAGTAAGCGGATTGTCGAGCTGGCGCGGTTATGGGTAAATCATGCGCACGGCCGCAATGTCGCCTTGGCTGATATGCAAGTTTAGAGGTTGATGCCAGTCACCCACGGTAAGTTCGTTGAGGACTTCATAGTGCATTACGGAATGCCGGTCATAGGGGGTGAAAGCCTGAAAGGCACTGCGCTCCAAGGGAAAGACATTGGCATCAACTTCAGCTCTGGTAAACGTACTGCTGATCATGTGGGCGTATGTTTTTTCTCGGTCCCAAGGTATCCCTGCATCTGGATGTTGATGCTCATGACCCAATCCGAGTGCATGCCCAAATTCATGAATAACCGTATATTCGAAATAGGGAGAGGAAAATTTGGTTCCCAGGGTCATGGACGGCGCTTGGGGGTCGCCGGTAATCGCGTCGGTACCGATTCTTGAACCGCCGCTATTATCGAACGAGGGTTGAAAGTCGATGCGAATGTCACCCAGGAATTCTTCCGAAGAAAAAATGTCTTGTTCATCCATTTCAATGAATTCGAAATTGAGATTGATGTACGGCAGCCATTTGCTTGCAGCGTTTTTTACCGCGGCAAAAGAGAGTTCATTGTATTCGAAGATCAGGATTCTCAGGGTTTTCCCTGGCTTCCAATATTTGGTGTGGTCGCTGATACTGCGCTTTTTACGATTGCCGTGAGTGACTCCGTTAGAGGGGTGCTCATTGATGGCGGCTTGATAAGAGGCAGCAGGGTCGGAAGTTGCAATGGTTTTGCAGCATTTAAGTTGATTCATTTGGTTGTGCTTAGTGGTCTGTGAGTGAGGCCTCAAATTAAAGGGTGGGTAGGGGGTTGTCTAGATTGTTAATTGTTCAGTTTGTTGCGCGTATAAGTTTAGTTTGTTGGGTGTGAAGTTGTTTAAGTTGGCCTGCACCGCGTTGCACGGTGCAGGGGAACTCATTGTTATTTACTGCGTGCATCAATGAAGTTGCGAATTCGCTCTGCGGCCTCTACACACTCCGCCAGCGGCGCAACCAATGCCATGCGCACGCGCCCGGCACCCGGATTGACGCCATCAACATCCCGCGACAGGTAGGAACCCGGCACGACGGTCACATGCTCCTGCTCGAACAGGTCGCGGCAGAAGGCTGCGTCGTCACCGGCCACATTCGGCCACAGGTAAAAACCGCCGTCCGGGCGTTGCACGTCCATCACCGGGCTGAGGATTTTCAGCACCGCGTCGTACTTCTCGCGATACAGCGCACGGTTGGCGCGCACATGCACTTCGTCGTTCCACGCGGCAACGCTGGCCAGTTGGGTTTGAACCGGCATCGCGCAGCCGTGATAGGTGCGGTAGAGCAGGAAGCCCTTGAGGACGTCAGCGTCACCGGCCACGAAGCCCGAACGCAGGCCTGGCAGGTTGGAGCGCTTGGACAGGCTGTGGAATACCACGCAGCGCTTGAAATCCTTGCGGCCCAGTTCCACGCAAGCGCTGAGTAGGCCTGGTGGCGGCGTCTGTTCGTCGAAATACAGCTCGCTGTAGCACTCGTCCGCGGCGATCACGAAGTCGTATTCGTCAGCCAGGGCGATCAGCTTTTTCAAGGTCTCGACCGGGATCAGCGCGCCGGTTGGGTTGCCCGGCGAGCACAGGAACAGGATCTGGCAGCGTTGCCAGATGTCCGGCGAAACGGCATCGAAATCCGGATTGAAGCCATTTTCGTCCAGGCACGGCAGGTAGTGCGGCTTGGCCCCGGCGAGGAACGCGGCGCCTTCATAGATCTGATAAAAGGGGTTCGGACTGACCACCAGCGCGTCGTCACTACGGTTGACCACGGTCTGGGTGAACGCGAACAGCGCTTCACGGGTGCCGTTGACTGGCAGCACGTTGCGCGCCGGGTCGATCCAGCCGCTCGGAACGCCGAAGCGGCGCTCGCACCAGGCGGCGATGGCTTCACGCAGGGCCGGGATGCCGAGGGTGGTCGGGTACACGGCCATCTGATCCAGGTTGCTGGCCAGGGCTTCGGCGACGAAGCTTGGCGAGCGGTGTTTCGGTTCGCCGATCGACAACGCGATAGGGCGTTTGTCCGGGTTTGGCGTGACGCTGCCGAGCAGGGCGCGGAGCTTCTCGAACGGGTAGGGCTGGAGCTGGGTCAGAGCGTTGTTCATCGATGGATCTCGTTCAATGTGAAGACCTGCACTACGTAGGAACCGGCTTGCTGGNNAGATGGCATCACCGCGATTCACCTGGCATACCGAGGTGATGCCATCGCCAGCAAGCCGGCTCCTACAGAGGGGAGATACTTAATTCAAATGCTGATGCGCGACAGTTTGATATCGGGTTCCTGGTTGACGCTCAACTGTTCGACGATTGCATCCTGCAAGCGACTGCACAACAACGGGTCGGACAACGGTTGGTTGTTCGCGTCGGTGATGAAGAACACGTCTTCCACGCGCTCCCCGAGGGTGGCGATCTTGGCGTTCTGCAGCGACAGGTCGAACTCCAGGAAGATCGTGCCGACCCGTGCCAGCAGGCCAGGGCGATCAGGGGCAGTCAGTTCCAGGACGGTCACCGGGCGCTGGGCGTCGTTGTGGATCGTCACCTGTGGTGCGAAGGCGAAATGCTTGAGCTGGCGCGGCACTCGGCGCTGGATGATGGTCGGGTAATTGTCCGGATTGCGCAGGGCTTCGGTCAGGCCGTCACGGATCTGCTTGACCCGTGCCGGATTATCACCGATCGAGTCGCCATCGGTATCGAGCACAATATAGGTGTCGAGGGTGAACTGGCTGCTGGAGGTGATGACCCGGGCGTCATGGATGTTCAGGTTGAGCTGGTCCATCGCGGCCACGGTCACGGCGAAGAAATCGTGCTGGTCCGGCGCGTAGATGAAGATTTGCGTGCCACCCTCGAACTCGCGTTGAGTGGTTTCCTTGATCAGTACCAGCGGCCCGCCGTCGGCCGGCTGCTGGAGGATCGCATCGCTGTGCCAGGCGACGTCGCCGGCGGTGTGGCGCAGGAAATAGTCGTCCCCCAGTTGCGCCCACAACTGCTCGACATCGTCCGGGTCGGTGCCGCCGCGCACCAGGATGTCCAGGGCGGCGCTCTGGGTCTGGCGGATCTGTTCTTCGCGGTCCACCGGGTTTTCCAGGCCGCGACGCAGGGCGCGCTTGGTTTCGGTGTAGAGCTGGCGCAACAGGCTGGCCCGCCAGGAGTTCCACAGGGTCGGGTTGGTGGCGTTGATGTCGGCGACCGTCAGCACGTACAGGTAGTCGAGGCGTGTTTCATCGCCCACTGTCTGGGCGAAATCATGGATCACCTGTGGATCGGACAAATCCTTGCGCTGGGCCGTGGTCGACATCATCAGATGGTTTTGCACCAGCCAGACGATCAGGCGGCTGTCCCATACCGGCAGCTGATGGCGCTGGCAGAAGGCCTCGGCGTCCACCGCGCCGATGTCCGAGTGATCGCCATGCCGGCCCTTGCCGATGTCGTGGTACAGACCGGCGAGGTAGATCAGTTCAGGCTTGGGCAGCTTGGCCATGAGCTTGCTGGCCAACGGGAATTTTTCCGAAACCTGGGTGTACTGCAACTTACGCAGGTGCTTGATCAGGTTCAGGGTGTGGGCGTCAACCGTATAGATGTGGAACAGGTCGTGCTGCATCTGGCCGACGATGAAACCGAATTCCGGCAAATAACGCCCGAGAATGCCGTAGCGGTTCATCCGGCGCAGGTTGCGGTGGATGCCGATCTTGCATTTGAACAGCTCGATGAACAGGCTGGTGTTGCGTATGTCGTTGCGGAAGTCGTCGTTGATCAGGTGCCGATTCTCGCGAAGCAGGCGAATGGTATCGGCGCGCACACCCTTGATTTCCGGTTGCTGGGCCATCAGCACGAAGATTTCGAGCATGGCGAACGGCGTGCGGCGGAACACATTGTCGTTACGCGCCTCGATGTAGCCGTCGTGCAACTGGAATCGTGAGTTGACCGGTTGTGGCGGTGCCGCATCCTCAGGCGCGAGGATGACTTCCTCGAAGTGCTGGATGATCAGGTCGCTGAGCTGGGCAATGCTCATGACCACGCGGAAATACTGTTGCATGAAGTTCTCGACGGCCTGCTTGGCGTCGTCCCCTTCAAATCCCAGCAGCCCGGCAATGGTGCGTTGGTGATCGAACAGCAGGCGGTCTTCGGAGCGTCCGGCGAGCATGTGCAGCGCATAACGCACCTTCCACAGGAACTCCTGGGAGGAGGCCAGCAAGGCGTTTTCGCTTTCGACCAGGAAACCTTCGCCGGCCAGTGCCCGCAGGTTCAGGGTGCCGTACTCGCGACGGGCCACCCAGAGAATCGTCTGGATATCCCGCAGGCCGCCGGGCGAGCCCTTGACGTTGGGTTCCAGGTTGTACTCGGTGTCGTTGTACTTGTGGTGACGGGCTTTCTGCTCGGCGCGCTTGGCCAGGAAAAACTCCTTGCTCGGCCACATGTGTGCGGTGCTGGTGACGTCCAGCATGCGCTGGCGCAGGTGTTCGGGACCGCAGATGGTGCGGCTTTCCATCAGGTTGGTGACAACCGTAAGGTCAGCGCGGGCCTCGACGGCGCACTCGTCAACCGAGCGAACGCTCTGGCCGACTTCCAGGCCAATGTCCCACAGTAGGGTCAGGAAGCGCTCGATGGGCTCGCGGAAAACTTCGTGGTCCGCACTGTCCAGCAGGATCAGCAGGTCGATATCGGAATAAGGATGCAATTCGCCACGACCGTAGCCGCCGACCGCGACCAGCGCGATGTCGGCGTCTTCGCTCCAGCTGAATTGCTCCCAGGCCTTTTGCAGGATGTTATCGACGAACCAGGCACGGTCCTCGATCAAGCGGCGAATCTCCCGGCCACTGCGAAAGCGCCCGTCGAGCACCTCGCGAGCCTGGCGGATCGCCTTCTTGAAGGCCGGGATCGGGCTGGCCTTCAGGGCCAGTTCAGCCTGGAACTGGCCGCGATCGAAGAGTTCTGGATCCACCTGCGGCATCGATTGCTTTCCTTTCTATAGGCTGGATACGGTGACGGGATCAGGCCGAAACACGAGGGATGGTGTCATCGCTGCGCAGGGTGAAGATCTCGTAGCCGGTTTCGGTTACCAGCAAGGTGTGTTCCCACTGTGCCGACAGCTTGCGGTCCTTGGTGATCGCGGTCCAGCCATCGCCCAGCACCTTGGTGTCGGCGCGGCCCTGGTTGATCATTGGCTCGATGGTGAAGGTCATGCCAGCCTTCAGTTCCATGCCGGTACCGGCACGGCCGTAGTGCAGGATCTGCGGCTCTTCATGGAACACCTTGCCGATGCCGTGGCCGCAGAACTCGCGAACCACCGAAAAGCCGTTCTTCTCGGCGTGCTTCTGGATGATTTCACCGATGTCGCCCAGGCGGCACCCCGGCTTGACGATTTCAATCGCCTTGTACATGCATTCCTGGGTCACTTGCGACAGGCGCTCAGCCCAGACCGGCACGTTGCCGACGTGGAACATGCGGCTGGTGTCGCCGTGGTAGCCGTCCTTGATGACTGTGACGTCGATGTTCAGGGTGTCGCCATCCTTGAGCGGCTTGTCGTTCGGGATGCCGTGGCAGACCACATGGTTGATCGAGGTGCAGATCGACTTCGGATAGCCCTTGTAGTTCAGCGGGGCAGGGATGGCCTTCTGCTCGTTGACGATATAGTCGTGACAGATCTGGTTCAGTTGATCGGTGGTGACGCCCGGTTTGACATATTCGGCAATCATTTCCAGCACGTCGGCGGCCAGTTTGCCGGCGACACGCATGCCAGCGATGTCCTCTGGGGTTTTGAGGGTGACGGTCATACAGGCTCTCTCTACGCTCGATGGCGCTTTCCAGACGAAAAGGGCATTGCGCGATCGATCTTCGCAGCCCTGAAAAACGCGATTCTAACAGACGATCAACGCAAATCCGCGGCTCTGTAGATCGCTTCTCTCTATAGAATGGTGCATTCTGGGCCGATTCCAAGGGATGGTGTTGTGCATTCGCCTCGATTTCAGAATCCGGGTTCCGTTTTTTCCTGCCTTGTGATATAAAATGCGCCGCTTTCCGGGGATGCCCCGAAAAGCTTAAATCCACACACGTGTCGACACGATGACCTGGGTGCCGCAAGCGAAATGCTGGTGGTTGGTCATTGGGATACGTGGAGGCCAAACCCGACTTATTAAGGAACTATCATGTCCCAAGTCAACATGCGCGATATGCTGAAGGCCGGTGTGCACTTCGGTCACCAGACCCGTTACTGGAACCCGAAAATGGGTAAATACATTTTCGGCGCGCGTAACAAGATTCACATTATCAACCTTGAAAAAACCCTGCCAATGTTCAACGAAGCTCTGACTTTCGTAGAGCGCCTGGCCCAGGGCAAAAACAAGATTCTGTTCGTCGGCACCAAGCGTTCCGCTGGCAAGATCGTTGCTGAAGAAGCAGCACGTTGCGGTTCGCCGTACGTCGATCACCGCTGGTTGGGCGGCATGCTGACCAACTTCAAGACCATCCGTGCTTCCATCAAGCGTCTGCGTGACCTTGAAGTACAAGCCGAAGACGGTACTTTCGCCAAGCTGACCAAGAAAGAAGCGCTGATGCGCTCCCGTGACCTGGAAAAGCTGGATCGTTCCCTGGGTGGTATCAAGGACATGGGCGGTCTGCCAGACGCTCTGTTCGTTATCGACGTTGATCACGAGCGCATCGCGATCACCGAAGCCAACAAGCTGGGCATCCCGGTTATCGGCGTAGTCGATACCAACAGCAGCCCGGAAGGCGTTGACTACATCATCCCAGGCAACGATGACGCAATCCGCGCTATCCAGCTGTACATGGGTTCGATGGCTGACGCTGTTATCCGTGGTCGCAACAACGTTGCTGGCGGCACCGAAGTTTTCGTTGAAGAAGCTCCGGCAGCTGCAGCTGAGTAATTGACGCCCTGGCGTTGACTCAGTAAGCAAAAAGGGGGCTTGGCCCCCTTTTTGCCACCTCGAAAACCGTTTGTCGGCGCCCACTGCTCTATCTGTAACGTGCGGCAGCTAACAAGGGTGGTTCGGGAAGAATTGAACGCCCGTTCGATCGGGTGGAATGGTTGATAACCTATCCAAGAGGAATTTTGAAATGGCAGAGATTACTGCAGCGTTGGTCAAAGAACTGCGCGAGCGTACCGGCGAAGGCATGATGGATTGCAAAAAGGCCTTGACCAAGGCCGGCGGCGACATCGAGAAAGCCATTGATGACATGCGTGCTTCGGGCGCCATCAAGGCTGCCAAGAAAGCGGGCAACGTTGCCGCTGAAGGCGCAATCGCCATCAAGGCCGACGACAAGTCCGCCGTACTGCTGGAAGTGAACTCGCAGACCGACTTCCTGGCCCTGCAAGACGACTTCAAGAACTTCGTTGCTGCCAGCGTAGAAAAAGCCTTCGCTGAAAAACTGACCGACGCAGCTCCGCTGATCGCCGCTCAGGAATCGGCTCGTGAAGCCCTGGTGGCGAAAGTTGGCGAAAACGTCAACATCCGTCGCCTGGTTCGCGTTGAAGGTGACGTGGTGGGTACTTACCTGCACGGTAACAAGATCGGTGTTGCTGTTGTTCTCAAGGGCGGCGATGTTCAGCTGGCCAAAGAGATCGCCATGCACGTGGCGGCAAGCAACCCTGAATTCCTGCTGCCATCGCAGGTTTCTGCCGAAGCCATCGAGCGCGAGAAAGCTGTATTCCTGCAGCTGAACGAAGACAAGATGAAAGGCAAGCCTGCTGAAATCGTCGAGAAGATGATTGCTGGCCGTATCACCAAGTTCCTGGCTGAAGCCAGCCTGGTTGAGCAAGCTTTCGTAATGAACCCAGAGCTCACCGTGGGTGCCCTGGCCAAGAAAGCTGGCGCTGAAATCGTTTCCTTCACCTACTTCAAAGTCGGCGAAGGCATCGAGAAGCCAGTGGACAACTTCGCTGAAGAAGTTGCCGCACAGCTGGCTGCCGCCAAGCAATAAGACAGTTTTTTTAACTGTCGCCCTGAAGAGGCTGCCCGCTCACGCGCGCAGCCTCTTTTCAGATGGGTAACCAATTTTTATTGGTTTCCGTTTGGAACTGGCTTACAAAGCCATGTTCCGATGGCGCTGAAGCAGCGCCACGCTAGAGTGAACGCCAGCTGAAAACAGCTCGCAAAGAATTTTTTAAAATACGCCGCAGGAGAGATTCGCAATGGCTCAGCAGGGCAGTGGTTATCAGGCTCGCTATAAACGCATTCTACTCAAGCTTAGCGGCGAGGCCCTGATGGGCTCGGAAGAGTTCGGGATCGATCCGAAAGTTCTGGATCGCATGGCGCTGGAAGTCGGCCAGTTGGTTGGCATCGGTGTCCAGGTCGGCCTGGTGATCGGCGGCGGTAACCTGTTCCGCGGCGAAGCGTTGAGCAAGGCGGGCATGGACCGGGTCACGGGCGACCACATGGGCATGCTGGCCACTGTGATGAACGCCTTGGCCATGCGCGATGCGCTGGAACGTGCCAATATCTCGGCCATCGTGATGTCGGCCATCTCCATGGTTGGCGTGACCGATCACTACGATCGCCGCAAGGCCATGCGCCACTTGAATTCCAAGGATGTGGTGATTTTCGCGGCCGGCACCGGCAACCCGTTCTTCACCACGGATTCGGCTGCCTGCCTGCGTGCAATTGAAATCGACGCCGATGTCGTGCTCAAGGCAACCAAGGTCGATGGCGTCTACACCGCTGACCCATTCAAAGACCCGCATGCCGAGAAGTTCGATCATCTGACCTACGATGAAGTACTGGATCGCAAGCTGGGCGTGATGGATCTGACGGCCATTTGCCTGTGCCGCGACCACAAGATGCCGTTGCGCGTATTTAACATGAACAAGCCCGGCGCCCTGCTGAATATCGTGCATGGTGGCGCTGAAGGGACCCTGATCGAGGAAGGCCAACAATGATCAACGAAATCAAGAAAGACGCTCAAGAGCGCATGCAGAAGTCCGTGGAGTCGCTGGCGCACAACTTTGGTCGTATTCGTACCGGCCAGGCGCACCCAAGCATCCTGGAAGGTGTGATGGTTCCGTATTACGGTGCCGATACCCCGATCAAGCAAGTGGCGAACATCACCGTCAAGGATGCGCGTACCCTGCAAGTGGTTGCCTTTGAGCGCAACATGCTGGGCGCCGTCGACAAGGCCATCGGCAGTGCCGGCCTGAACCTCAACCCGACCAACCTGGGTGAGTTGCTGCTGATCTCCATGCCGGCCCTGACCGAGGAAACCCGCAAGGGCTTCACCAAGCAGGCGCGTGACGTGGCTGAGGATGCCCGGGTTGCCGTGCGCAACATCCGTCGCGACGCCAACAGCCAGCTCAAGGATCTGGTCAAGGAAAAGGAAATCAGCGAAGACGAAGAGCGTCGCGCAACTGGCGAAATCGATGATCTGACCAAGAAGTACGTGGCTCAAATCGACGCGAACCTGGCGCAGAAAGAAAAAGACCTGATGGCCGTATAAGGTTCGCGCTTTCATGGAAAAGACCAAGCAGGTTGCACCGTCCACGGTGCCGCGCCATGTCGCGATCATCATGGATGGTAATAATCGCTGGGCGAAAAAACGCTTTATGCCGGGTGTCGCCGGGCATAAAGCGGGTGTGGATGCGGTGCGCGCGGTCATCGAGGTGTGTGCCGAGGCGGGGGTCGAGGTGTTGACCTTGTTCGCCTTCTCCAGTGAGAACTGGCAGCGTCCCGCCGATGAAGTCAGTGCCTTGATGGATCTGTTCTTCAAGGCATTGCGTCGAGAGGCCAAGCGCCTCAACGACAACAACATCAGCTTGCGCATCATTGGCGACCGTTCACGCTTCCATCCGGAACTCCAGGCTGCCATGCGTGAAGCCGAAGCCATGACGGCCGGCGCCAATCGCTTCGTCCTGCAGATCGCCGCCAATTACGGCGGTCAGTGGGATATCGCGCAAGCCGCGCAGCGCCTGGCGCGTGAAGTCCAGGCCGGGCACCTGCGGCCGGAAGACATCACGCCGCAGCTGCTGCAAACCTGTCTGGCCACAGGCGACCTGCCATTGCCGGACTTGTGCATCCGTACCGGTGGCGAACATCGCATCAGTAACTTCCTGCTGTGGCAACTGGCCTACGCCGAGTTGTACTTCTCCGACCTGTTCTGGCCGGACTTCAAACACGACGCCATGCGCAATGCGCTGGCCGATTTCGCATCTCGCCAGCGCCGCTTCGGTAAAACGAGCGAGCAGGTCGAGGCTGGAGCCCGGGTTTAATGCTTAAACAACGTATCATCACCGCGCTGATCCTGCTGCCGATTGCCCTGTGTGGGTTTTTTCTGCTGGAAGGTTCCGCTTTTGCGCTGTTCATCGGCCTGGTCGTGACCCTGGGTGCCTGGGAATGGGCGCGCCTGGCCGGTTTCGCTGCTCAAGCGTTTCGTGCCGGCTATGCCGCCGCCGTTGCATTGATGCTGTTCGTCATGTACATCCTGCCTGGCCTCGCGCCATGGGTGTTGGGTGCTTCGGTGCTCTGGTGGGCGGTGGCGACCTATCTGGTGCTGACCTACCCGCGCTCCAGTGAGCATTGGGCGAGCGCTGCCTGCAAGCTGGTGATCGGCCTGTTGATCCTGTTGCCGGCCTGGCAAGGCCTGGTGCACATCAAGCAGTACCCGTTGGGCAACTGGCTGATCATGGCGGTGATGGTGCTGGTCTGGGGTGCCGATATCGGTGCTTACTTCTCGGGACGTGCTTTCGGCAAGCGCAAGCTGGCGCCGCAGGTCAGCCCGGGTAAAAGCTGGGAAGGTGTATACGGTGGCCTGGCCCTGAGCCTGGTGATCACCACCCTGGTTGCCCTGGTGCGTGACTGGACAGTGGCGCAATTGTTCAAGGGCTTGATCGGCGCTGCGCTGATCGTGTTCGTCTCGGTGGTGGGTGATCTCACCGAAAGCATGTTCAAGCGCCAGTCCGGGATCAAGGACAGCAGTAATCTGTTGCCGGGGCACGGCGGCGTGCTGGACCGCATCGACAGCCTGACCGCGGCGATCCCGGTGTTCGCAGTGCTGTTGTGGATGGCTGCGCCGTGAGCCGTCCTCAACAGATTACCGTCCTGGGGGCCACGGGCTCGATCGGTTTGAGCACCCTGGATGTCATCGCCCGCCACCCTGGGCGCTATCAAGTCTTCGCCTTGAGCGGTTTCAGCCGCCTGAGCGAACTGCTGGCGCTGTGCGTGCGTCACGCCCCACAGTTTGCCGTAGTGCCTGAAACCGCAGCTGCCCGCCGTTTGCAGGATGATCTGCGCGCCGCGGGCCTGTCGACTCGGGTTCTGGTGGGGGAGGAGGGGTTGTGTCAGGTTGCTGCCGCCCCTGAAGTCGATGCGGTCATGGCGGCCATCGTCGGCGCGGCGGGCTTGCGCCCGACCCTGGCGGCCGTTGAGGCTGGCAAGAAGATCCTCCTGGCCAACAAGGAAGCGCTGGTCATGTCCGGCGCGTTGTTCATGCAGGCCGTACGCAAGAGTGGATCGGTATTGCTGCCGATCGACAGTGAGCACAACGCGATTTTCCAGTGCATGCCCCGGGATTCAGCCCGAGGCCTGGACGCGGTCGGCGTGCGTCGCATTCTCCTGACCGCTTCTGGCGGTCCGTTCCGGCAGACGCCCATGGCCGAGCTGGCGCATGTTTCGCCGGAGCAGGCCTGTGCCCACCCTAATTGGTCCATGGGGCGCAAGATCTCGGTCGATTCGGCCAGCATGATGAATAAAGGGCTTGAATTGATCGAGGCCTGCTGGCTGTTCGATGCCAAGCCGTCCCAGGTTGAAGTGGTGATTCACCCCCAAAGTGTGATTCATTCGCTGGTCGACTACATCGATGGCTCGGTACTGGCCCAGTTGGGTAATCCGGACATGCGAACCCCGATCGCCAATGCGCTGGCATGGCCTGAGCGAATTGACTCAGGCGTGCCGCCGTTGGACCTGTTTGCCGTCGCGCGCCTGGACTTCCAGGCGCCTGATGAAGATCGATTCCCGTGCCTGCGCCTGGCTCGGCAGGCAGCCGAGGCGGGCAACAGCGCTCCGGCGATGTTGAATGCGGCAAATGAAGTCGCCGTCGCGGCCTTTCTCGACGGACGGGTTCGTTACCTGGAAATCGCGAGTATCATCGAGGAAGTACTCAATCTCGAGCCGGTGGTTGTAGTGAATGATCTTGATGCGGTGTTCACGGCGGACGCCAAGGCGCGTGTGCTGGCCGAACAATGGTTGAGTCGTCACGGGCGGTAAGATTGCAGGCCTGGATAGGAATGCGGAGAAAATAAATGAGCGCGCTCTATATGATTGTCGGCACCCTGGTAGCTTTGGGCGTGCTGGTCACCTTCCACGAGTTCGGCCATTTCTGGGTCGCGCGACGCTGTGGGGTCAAGGTGCTGCGTTTCTCCGTAGGCTTCGGCATGCCGCTGCTGCGCTGGCACGACAAGCAGGGCACTGAATTCGTGGTGGCTGCCATTCCGCTGGGCGGCTACGTGAAAATGCTCGACGAGCGTGAAGGTGAAGTGCCGGCCGATCAGCTCGATCAATCCTTCAATCGTAAATCGGTGCGCAAGCGCATTGCGATCGTGGCGGCAGGGCCGATTGCCAACTTTTTGTTGGCGATGGTGTTTTTCTGGGCGTTGGCGATGCTCGGTACCGAGCAGGTTCGCCCGGTCATCGGTGCTGTCGAATCCGGCAGCCTTGCTGCCAAGGCGGGCCTGGGCGCCGGCCAGGAAATCATTGCCATCGACGGCGAGCCGACTTCAGGTTGGGCTGCAGTCAATCTGCAATTGGTCCGTCGCCTGGGTGAAAGCGGCTCCCTGCAACTGCTGGTTCGTGAGCAGGGATCCACCGTGGATTCGCCTCGTGAGCTGGTGTTGGACAAGTGGCTCAAGGGTGATGATGAGCCGGACCCGATTCGTTCACTGGGTATTCGTCCATGGCGCCCGGCATTGCCGCCGGTATTGGCTGAGCTGGATTCCAAAGGTCCGGCCAAGGCTGCTGGCCTGAAGACCGGCGACCGACTGTTGGCAGTGGATGGCAAGGCGGTAGATGACTGGCAGCAGGTCGTCGATACGGTCCGTATGCATCCTGATACCAAAATCATGCTGCGGGTCGAGCGTGACGGTGCTCAAATCGACATCCCCGTGATGTTGGCTGCCCGTGGCGAAAGCAAGGCGCCCACCGGTTACCTTGGGGCGGGGGTGAAAGCGGTCGATTGGCCACCAGAGATGATTCGCGAAGTCAGTTACGGGCCGTTGGCAGCCGTGGGGGAGGGGGCTCGACGCACTTGGAAGATGAGCCTGCTGACCCTGGATTCGCTGAAGAAAATGTTGTTCGGCGAGCTCTCGGTAAAAAACTTGAGTGGACCGATAACCATTGCTAAAGTGGCGGGCGCTTCGGCCCAGTCGGGCGTCGCTGATTTCCTGAATTTCCTTGCTTATCTGAGTATTAGCCTGGGGGTTCTGAATCTGCTGCCCATTCCTGTGCTGGATGGGGGGCATTTGTTGTTTTATCTGATTGAGTGGGCGCGTGGTCGTCCCTTGTCGGATCGGGTGCAAGGTTGGGGGATACAGATTGGCATCAGTTTGGTAATCGGAGTGATGTTGCTCGCTCTGGTTAATGATCTGGGTCGTCTGTAACGTCGCTGAATTGCGAATCTGCCGCATTTTGCGGCAGTTTGTTTATTGCCAGTTGGAATAAGAAAGGACTTCATGAAACGTCTGCTGCTAACTGCGGTTCTCACCGTATTGATGATCGCCGAAGTTCACGCCGAGTCCTTCACTATCTCTGATATTCGCGTCAATGGCCTCCAGCGGGTCTCCGCGGGTAGCGTCTTTGGTGCTTTGCCGTTGAACGTCGGTGAACAGGCGGATGATCGACGCCTGGTGGAATCCACTCGTGCGCTGTTCAAAACCGGGTTCTTTCAAGATATCCAGCTGGGCCGCGATGGCAACGTCCTGGTCATCACGGTAGTCGAACGTCCGTCGGTTGCCAGTATCGAGATCGAGGGCAACAAGGCGATCTCCACCGAAGACCTGATGAAAGGCCTCAAGCAATCCGGTCTGGCCGAAGGCGAGATCTTCCAGCGCGCCACCCTCGAAGGCGTACGTAACGAACTGCAGCGCCAGTACGTCGCCCAGGGTCGCTACTCCGCTACCGTCGACACCGAAGTGGTGCCGCAGCCGCGCAATCGCGTTGGTTTGAAGGTCAACATCAACGAAGGCACCGTTGCAGCTATCCAGCACATCAACGTGGTAGGCAACACGGTCTTCCCTGATGAAGACCTGATCGACCTGTTCGAACTCAAGACCACCAACTGGCTGTCGTTCTTCAAGAACGATGACAAGTACGCCCGTGAAAAACTCTCCGGTGACCTGGAGCGCCTGCGTTCCTACTACCTGGACCGTGGCTACATCAACATGGATATCGCTTCGACCCAGGTGTCCATTACCCCGGACAAGAAGCACGTCTACATCACCGTCAACATCAACGAAGGTGACAAGTACACCGTTCGTGACGTGAAACTCAGCGGTGACCTGAAAGTCCCTGAAGACCAGGTCAAGTCCCTGTTGCTGGTGCAGAAAGGCCAGGTGTTCTCGCGCAAGCTGATGACCACCACGTCCGAGCTGATCACCCGTCGCCTGGGTAACGAGGGCTACACCTTCGCCAACGTCAACGGGGTTCCTCAGCCCCACGATGACGACCACACCGTAGACATCACCTTCGCTGTCGATCCAGGCAAGCGTGCCTACGTGAACCGCATCAACTTCCGTGGCAACACCAAGTCGGAAGACGAAGTACTGCGCCGTGAAATGCGCCAGATGGAAGGTGGCTGGGCGTCGACTTACCTGATCGACCAATCCAAGACTCGTCTGGAGCGCCTGGGCTTCTTCAAGGAAGTCAACGTTGAAACCCCGGCCGTACCGGGTGTCGATGACCAGGTAGACGTCAACTACAGCGTTGAAGAGCAGGCATCCGGTTCGATCACCGCCAGCGTCGGTTTCGCCCAGAGCGCGGGCCTGATCCTCGGTGGTTCGATCACCCAGAACAACTTCCTGGGTACCGGTAACAAGGTCAGCATCGGCCTGACCCGCAGTGAATACCAGAGTCGCTACAACTTCGGTTATGTCGACCCCTACTGGACTGCCGACGGCGTGAGCCTGGGTTACAACGCTTTCTATCGTACAACTGACTACGATGACCTCGACGTCGACGTTGCCAGCTATGCCGTGGACAGCCTGGGTGCAGGCGTGAGCGTCGGCTACCCGATCAGCGAGACTTCGCGCCTGACCTTCGGCCTGACGGCCCAGCAGGACGAGATCAAGACCGGTGTCTATACCGTTGACGAGATTTTCGACTTCGTTAACAAGGAAGGCGACAAGTACCTGAACTTCAAGGCTTCGGCCGGTTGGTCCGAGTCCACCTTGAACAAGGGTGTACTGGCGACGCGTGGCCATTCCCAGAGCCTCGTGCTGGAAACCACTACGCCGGGCAGCGACCTGTCGTTCTTCAAGCTCGATTACCGTGGCCAACTGTTCCAGCCTTTGAGCGACAACTACACCATGCGCCTGCACACCGAGTTGGGTTATGGCGATGGCTACGGTTCGACCGATGGCTTGCCATTCTATGAAAACTACTATGCTGGTGGTTTCAACTCGGTTCGTGGCTTCAAGGACAGCACCTTGGGTCCTCGCAGTACGCCAAGTACCGGCAAGAACCCTGGCACTGCGTTCGACCCGGACCAGGATCCGCTGCCGTTCGGTGGTAACGTGTTGATCCAGGGTGGTGTGGAAGTTCTGTTCCCGCTGCCGTTCGTCAAGGACCAGCGTTCCCTGCGTACTTCGGTATTCTGGGATGTGGGTAACGTATTCGATTCGTCGTGCTCTGATACCACCAACGCTGATGGCACGAAGTCCAACACCAAGTGCAACGACATCAGTCTGAGCAATATGGCCAGTTCCGTCGGTGTGGGTGTGACCTGGGTCACCGCACTGGGTCCTCTGAGCTTTGCGCTGGCCATGCCAGTCAAGAAACCGGATGACGCTGAAACTCAAGTGTTCCAATTCTCCCTCGGCCAGACGTTCTAAGCGTCTGCCCCAAGATAACGACAATGGATTTTGTAGGAGTGCATCGTGCGTAAGTTGACTCAATTGGTTCTCCTGGCTTCCGTACTGGTTGCAGGCCCGGCATTTGCCGACATGAAAATCGCTGTTCTGAACTATCAGATGGCTCTGCTGGAGTCGGATGCGGCCAAGAAATACGCCGTGGATGCCGAGAGGAAATTCGGCCCTCAGCTGAGCAAGCTCAAGACGCTGGAAAGCAGCGCCAAGGGCATCCAGGATCGCCTGATGGCCGGTGGCGACAAAATGCAGCAAGGCGAGCGTGAGCGTCTGGAGCTTGAGTTCAAGCAAAAGGCGCGTGACTTCCAGTTCCAGTCCAAGGAACTGAACGAAGCCAAAGCCGTTGCCGACCGTGAAATGCTGAAGCAGCTCAAGCCGAAACTGGACAGCGCTGTGGAAGAAGTCATCAAGAAAGGTGCTTTTGACCTGGTCTTCGAGCGTGGTGCAGTGATTGATGTCAAGCCTCAGTACGACATCACGCGCCAGGTCATCGAGCGCATGAATCAGCTGAAGTAATCCATGACCGTGACCATTAAGCTCGGCCAGCTGGCAGAGTTCCTCGGCGCCACGCTACGTGGCGACCCGGAGAAAGCAATTACTGGGCTAGCCACCTTGCAGGAGGCTGGCCCAACTCAGTTGAGCTTTCTCGCAAACCCCCAATACCGCAAATACCTGGCAGGCAGTCAGGCGGCAGCGTTGTTGCTCAAGACCGCTGATGCCGAAGGTTTTGCCGGCGATGTATTGGTGGTGCCTGACCCTTACGCAGCGTACGCGCGTATTTCCCACCTGTTCGACCCAAAGCCCAAGGCGGCGGCCGGAATTCATCCGACGGCGGTGATTGCGGCGGATGCGGTGGTCGATCCGACGGCGAGTATCGGTGCATTTGCGGTCATCGAAAGCGGGGCGCATATTGCTGCCGGTACGAGCGTGGGGGCGCACTGCTTCATCGGTGCCCGTAGCGTTATTGGCGAGGGAGGCTGGCTTGCCCCGCGCGTCACGCTGTATCACGACGTGCGCGTCGGCAAGCGGGTGGTGATTCAGTCAGGTGCAGTGCTTGGTGGTGAAGGCTTTGGCTTTGCCAACGAGAAAGGCATTTGGCAAAAAATCGCCCAGATTGGTGGTGTGCTGGTCGGCGACGACGTGGAAATTGGCGTTAACACCGCCATTGACCGCGGTGCGCTGGCTGATACCGTCATTGGCAACGGCGTGAAGCTCGACAACCAGATTCAGATCGCCCACAACGTCCAGGTAGGTGATCACACCGCCATGGCAGCGTGCGTGGGGATTTCCGGCAGCACCAAGATCGGCAAGCACTGCATGCTCGCCGGTGGCGTAGGGCTGGTGGGGCATATCGATATTTGCGACAACGTTTTCATCACCGGGATGACCATGGTGACCCACTCGATCACCGAGCCGGGTGCCTATTCCTCCGGTACGGCGATGCAGCCAGCCGCCGAATGGCGCAAAAGCGCGGCACGTATTCGTCAGCTCGATGACATCGCGCGACGTCTGCGACAGCTGGAAAAGCAAACAGGGGAAGTGACCCCTGGCGGTAATGCTTCATCAGATGGCTGATACCATTTCCATATCAAGTGTGCACAGCCGCTAGACTGCGTCCTTGATTTGCTAGCGGAGTGTGCGTCAGTCGCGCGCTCCCAATCTTTACATAGGCTTCCCCCCGAAATGATGGACATCAACGAGATTCGCGAATACCTGCCTCACCGTTACCCGTTCCTGCTGGTGGACCGGGTCGTGGATCTGGATGTGGAAGGCAAGCGCATTCGCGCCTACAAGAATGTCAGCATCAACGAACCGTTCTTCAATGGTCACTTCCCCGCGCATCCAATCATGCCGGGCGTTCTGATCATCGAAGCGATGGCTCAGGCTGCCGGGATCCTTGGTTTCAAAATGCTCGACGTGAAACCGGCCGATGGCACCCTTTACTACTTCGTCGGCTCCGACAAGCTGCGCTTCCGCCAGCCTGTATTGCCGGGCGATCAGCTGATCCTCGAGGCCAAGTTCATCAGCTGCAAGCGTCAGATCTGGAAGTTCGAGTGCCAGGCTTCGGTCGATGGCAAGCCGGTCTGCTCCGCTGAAATCATCTGTGCGGAACGCAAACTATGAGTTTGATCGACCCTCGCGCAATCATCGATCCGACAGCCGTCCTGGCTGACGGTGTCGAGGTCGGCCCGTGGTCGATCGTCGGCGCAGGTGTGGAAATCGGCGAGGGAACGGTCATCGGGCCACACGTTATTCTCAAAGGCCCGACCCGAATCGGTAAGCACAACCGTATCTACCAGTTTTCCTCGGTAGGTGAGGACACGCCCGACCTGAAATACAAAGGCGAGGAAACCCGCCTGGTGATCGGTGACCACAACGTCATCCGCGAAGGCGTGACGATTCACCGTGGAACCATCCAGGATCGTTCAGAAACGACTCTGGGCGATCACAACCTGATCATGGCCTATGCGCACATCGGTCACGACAGCGTTATCGGCAACCACTGCATCCTGGTCAACAACACGGCGCTGGCCGGCCACGTACACGTGGATGACTGGGCGATCCTGTCCGGTTTCACCCTGGTTCACCAGTACTGCCACATCGGCGCCCACAGCTTTTCCGGCATGGGGACCGCCATTGGCAAGGACGTCCCGGCCTATGTCACGGTGTTCGGCAACCCGGCTGAAGCCCGTAGCATGAACTTTGAAGGCATGCGCCGTCGTGGTTTCAGCGAGGACGCGATCCACGCCCTGCGTCGTGCCTACAAGGTGGTCTATCGCCAGGGGCTGACGGTTGAGCAAGCGCTCGCCGAACTGGCCGAGTCCTCTGCCCAGTTCCCGGAAGTGGCAGTGTTCCGCGACTCCATACAGTCCTCGACCCGCGGCATCACCCGCTAATCATGGCCAATCTGCGTATTGCGCTGGTGGCGGGCGAGGCTTCCGGCGACATTTTGGGTGCGGGTCTGATGCGTGCGCTCAAGGCGCGCCATCCGGTGGTCGAATTCATCGGTGTCGGCGGCCCATTGATGCAGGCAGAAGGCCTGGTGTCCAATTTTCCCATGGAACGCCTGTCGGTCATGGGCCTTGTCGAAGTGCTGGGTCGGTTGCGTGAATTACTCAAACGCCGAAAAAAGCTGGTAGCCGACCTGATCGCCGCGAAGCCGGATGTCTTCATCGGTATCGACGCCCCGGACTTCAACCTCAATATCGAACTAAAGCTGCGTCAGGCCGGGATCAAGACTGTGCATTACGTCAGCCCGTCCGTCTGGGCGTGGCGCCAGAAGCGCGTGCTGAAGATTCGCGAAGGTTGCGACCTGATGCTCACGCTGTTCCCGTTCGAAGCGAAATTCTACGAAGAGAAAGGCGTGCCCGTGCGGTTTGTCGGGCATACCTTGGCCGATGCCATTCCGCTGGAAGCCGACCGCGCTGCTGCGCGGGCCGAACTGGGATTGCCTGACGGGCCGTTGGTTGCGTTGATGCCCGGTAGTCGTGGCGGCGAAGTCGGCCGTCTCGGCGCCTTGTTTCTCGATACGGCCCAACGCCTGCGGGCCCTGCGCCCCGGAGTGCGGTTTGTCGTGCCTTGCGCGAATCCGCAACGCCGGGCACAGCTTGAAGAGCTGTTGGCCGGTCGCGATTTGCCGCTGACCTTGCTCGACGGCAAGTCCCATCTGGCGCTGGCGGCGTGCAACGCTGTGCTGATTGCCTCCGGTACAGCAACCCTTGAAGCGTTGTTGTACAAGCGACCGATGGTCGTAGCCTATCGCCTGGCACCGCTGACGTTCTGGATTTTAAAGCGCATGGTGAAAAGCCCCTACGTGTCCTTGCCGAACCTGCTGGCCCAACGCCTGTTGGTGCCTGAGTTGTTGCAGGACGATGCGACAGTTGAAGCGCTGGCCCAAACCTTGTCGCCACTGATCGAAGGTGGTGAAGAGCAAACCCGCGGTTTTGATGAAATTCACCGGACCCTTCGTCTGGATGCCTCCAACCAGGCTGCGGATGCAGTGCTGAACCTGATCGACCCGGTAAAATGAGTAAAGAAAGTATGCAGATGGGGCTGGATTTCACCTTGGTCGCGGAGGTTGAAGAATTGGTAGCCGGAGTCGATGAAGTCGGTCGCGGGCCGCTCTGTGGCGCGGTGGTGACGGCGGCGGTGATCCTTGATCCGAATCGTCCGATCCTCGGTCTCAACGACTCGAAGAAACTCACCGAAGCCCGCCGCGAAAAGCTCTTCGACGAAATCTGCGAAAAAGCCCTGAGCTGGTGCATTGCCCGCGCCGAAGTCGAAGAGATCGACGAGCTGAACATCCTTCACGCCACCATGCTGGCCATGCAGCGCGCGGTTGCCGGGCTGCACATCCAGCCGAAACTGGCGATGATCGACGGCAACCGTTGCCCGAAATTACCGATGCGCGCCGAAGCCGTGGTGCAGGGCGATGGCAAGGTACCGGCCATCGCCGCGGCATCGATTCTGGCCAAGGTCAGTCGTGACCGTGAAATGGCGGCTTTCGAGTTGATCTACCCCGGTTACGGCATCGGCGGACACAAAGGCTACCCGACGCCCGTTCATCTGGAAGCGCTGGCTCGTCTGGGCCCGACGCCGATTCACCGACGCTCCTTTGCCCCGGTGCGGCTGGCTTATGAGGCTCGGGAGAGTCTCATCGAGAGTTAGTTGTAAGGCTGATTTTTTTTACCAAGGCCCGGTACAATCCGGGCCTTGTTGTTTTCATGACTTAACGCAGGATCACTATGCCGGCTTCATTCGTTCACCTACGCCTGCACACTGAATACTCCCTGGTCGACGGTCTGGTGCGGATCAAACCGCTGGTCAAGACCCTGGTCGGCATGAACATGCCTGCCGTAGCGGTCACTGACCAGAACAACATGTGTTCCCTGGTCAAATTCTATAAAAACGCCATGGGTGCCGGGATCAAGCCGATCTGCGGCGCTGACCTGTGGCTGTCGAACAAGGACCCGGATAACCCCCTGAGCCGGATCAGCCTGCTGGTGATGAACGCCGCGGGTTATCGCAACCTCACCGAATTGATTTCTCGCGGGTTCATCGAGGGTCAGCGCAATGGCTCGATCATCATTGAGCGCGAATGGGTGGCCGAGGCCAGCGATGGCCTGATCATGCTGTCTGCGGCCAAAGAGGGCGAGATCGGCCAGGCCATGCTCAGTGGTAACCCGCAAGAAGCGGAAAACCTGGCGCGTGAATGGATGGCCGTGTTTCCGGATCGCTTCTATCTGGAAATCCAGCGCACCAACCGCCCCAACGATGAAGAACAACTGCATGGCGCCGTGGCGTTGGCCGAGAAAATCGGCGCACCGCTGGTCGCGACCAACGACGTGCGTTTCCTCAAACAGGAAGATTTCGCCGCCCACGAAACCCGCGTGTGCATCGGCGAGGGCCGTGCCCTCGACGACCCGCGACGATCGAAGAACTACAGCGATCAGCAGTATCTCAAAAGCGCCGAGGAAATGGCCGAGCTGTTCAGCGACATTCCCGAGGCGCTGGAAAACACCGTCGAGATCGCCAAGCGCTGCAACATCGAGGTCAAGCTGGGCACGCACTTCCTGCCCAATTTCCCAATCCCCGATGGCATGACCATCGATGAGTATTTCCGCAAAGTTTCGTTCGATGGCCTGGAAGATCGGCTCTCCGTCCTGCTGCCCAAGGACACCACCGAAGACTATGAGGCCAAGCGTCAGGTCTACGTCGACCGGTTGAATTTCGAGCTGGATATCATCATCCAGATGGGCTTCCCCGGTTACTTCCTGATCGTGATGGACTTTATCCAGTGGGCCAAGAACAACGGCGTGCCGGTAGGCCCCGGCCGGGGGTCGGGTGCCGGCTCGCTGGTGGCCTACGTGCAGAAGATCACCGACCTCGACCCGCTGGAATATGACCTGCTGTTCGAACGTTTCCTTAACCCGGAACGGGTCTCCATGCCCGACTTCGACGTCGACTTCTGCATGGACGGTCGCGACCGGGTGATCGACTACGTGGCTGAAAAATACGGCCGTAACGCCGTAAGCCAGATCATCACCTTCGGTTCCATGGCGGCGAAAGCGGTGGTCCGTGACGTGGCGCGGGTGCAGGGCAAGTCCTACGGCCTGGCGGATCGCCTGTCGAAGATGATCCCGTTCGAAGTTGGCATGACCCTGGAAAAGGCCTACGAACAGGAAGAGATCCTGCGTGACTTCATCAAGGTCGATGAAGAAGCCGCAGAAATCTGGGAGATGGCCCGCAAACTTGAAGGCGTTGTGCGAAACGTCGGCAAGCACGCCGGTGGCGTGGTGATCGCGCCGACCAAACTGACGGACTTCTCGCCGATCTATTGCGACGAAGCCGGCGATGGCCTGGTAACCCAGTTCGACAAGGACGACGTGGAGGCGGCCGGCCTGGTGAAGTTCGACTTCCTCGGCCTACGAACCCTGACGATCATCGACTGGGCGCTGAAGACCATCAACCGCGACCGCGCCAAGGTCAACGAACCGCCGCTGGACATTGCGTTCATCCCGCTGGACGACAAACCGACCTATCAGCTGCTGCAAAAAGCTGAAACCACCGCGGTGTTCCAGCTTGAATCGCGCGGCATGAAAGAGCTGATCAAAAAGCTCAAGCCCGACTGCCTCGAAGACCTTATCGCGTTGGTGGCCCTGTTCCGTCCGGGCCCGCTGCAATCGGGCATGGTGGACGACTTCATCAACCGTAAGCACGGTCGCGCCGAGCTGGCGTACCCGCACTCCGACTATCAGTACGAAGGCCTCAAGCCCGTATTGGCCCCGACCTACGGCATCATCCTGTATCAGGAACAGGTGATGCAGATCGCCCAGGTCATGGCCGGCTACACCCTCGGCGGTGCGGACATGCTGCGTCGGGCGATGGGTAAGAAAAAGCCCGAGGAAATGGCCAAGCAGCGCGGCGGTTTCATTGAAGGTTGTGCCACCAACAACATCGATGCGGACCTTGCCGGTAACATTTTCGACCTGGTAGAAAAATTCGCCGGTTATGGCTTCAACAAATCCCACTCCGCGGCCTATGGCCTGGTGTCATACCAGACCGCGTGGCTGAAAGCGCACTACCCGGCACCGTTCATGGCCGCAGTGCTCTCGGCGGACATGCACAACACCGACAAGGTCGTGACCTTGATCGAAGAAGTGCGCACGATGAAGCTGCGTCTCGACGCGCCGGACGTGAACACTTCCGAGTTCAAGTTCACGGTAAACGACGAAGGTCGGATCATCTATGGCCTGGGCGCAATCAAGGGGGTGGGCGAGGGCCCGGTAGAGGCGATCACCGAGGCGCGGCTGGACGGTCCCTTCAAGGACCTGTTCGATTTTTGTGCCCGGGTTGACCTCAAGCGCATCAACAAACGGACCCTCGACGGCTTGATCCGCAGCGGTGCGCTGGATCGCCTGGGGCCGTACTTCCATGACGAAGCCAAAGCCTACCAGGCCAATATCGACCGTAACCGCGCGGTCTTGCTGACCGCGATGGAAGAGGCAATCAAGGCCGCCGAGCAAACTGCCCGGACCCACGACAGCGGCCATGCCGACCTGTTTGGCGGGCTGTTCGTGGAAGAAGACGCTGACGTCTACGCCAATCATCGCAAAGCCAAGGAACTGACCCTCAAGGAACGTCTCAAGGGCGAGAAAGACACCCTGGGCCTGTACCTGACCGGTCACCCGATCGACGAATACGAAGGCGAAATCCGCCGTTTCGCCCGCCAGCGCATCATCGACCTCAAGCCGGCGCGCGATACCCAGACCGTTGCCGGCATGATCATCGCCCTGCGGGTGATGAAGAATAAAAAGGGCGACAAGATGGGCTTCATCACCCTCGACGACCGTTCGGGGCGGATCGAAGCATCGCTGTTTGCCGATGCGTTCCATTCCGCGCAATCGCTGTTGCAGACCGATGCGATGGTGGTGGTCGAAGGCGAAGTCAGCAACGACGACTTCTCCGGCGGCCTGCGGTTACGGGTCAAGCGGGTGATGAGCATGGAAGATGCGCGCACCAACCTGGCCGAAAGCCTGCGCCTGAAGCTGCATGCCAAGGATCTCAAGGGCGATCAGCTACGCTGGCTGGGTGAGCTGTTGAAGCGTCACCGCGGTGCGTGCCCGATTACCATGGACTACACCAGTCCCGATGCGAAAGCCTTGCTGCAGTTCGGCGAAGGCTGGCGAATCGACCCGGCGGATGCGTTGATTCAAGCCCTGCGTGACCAGTTCGGGCGAGACAACGTCTTCCTCCAATACCGTTAAGGTCAGGGTGACATTACGCAACCCTGGGCTTGAGCAGAATTTTTAATCTCGACCTTAGCGCGCCTCTCCCTTATGGTAGGGCGCGAATAGACAACCGGCCGGCCCAAGCTCCCTTGGACGCCGACCCAAGACGGACGCCTATGAACCCGAATTTTCTGGATTTCGAACAGCCGATCGCCGACCTGCAAGCCAAGATCGAAGAGTTGCGCTTGGTCGGTAATGACAATTCGCTGAATATCGGCGATGAGATCTCCCGCCTGCAAGACAAGAGCAGCACGTTGACCGAAGACATCTTCGGCAAGCTGACCAGCTGGCAGATCGCGCGCCTGGCGCGTCACCCGAAGCGTCCCTATACCCTGGACTACATCGAACACATCTTCACCGAGTTCGATGAGCTGCACGGCGACCGCCACTTCTCCGACGATGCCGCCATCGTCGGTGGTATTGCCCGTCTGGAGGACCAGCCTGTGATGGTCATCGGCCACCAGAAAGGCCGCGAAGTACGCGAAAAAGTTCGCCGTAACTTCGGCATGCCGCGTCCGGAAGGCTACCGCAAGGCTTGCCGCCTGATGGAAATGGCCGAGCGTTTCAAGATGCCGATCCTGACCTTCATCGACACCCCGGGCGCCTACCCCGGCATCGACGCTGAAGAGCGCAACCAGAGCGAAGCGATTGCCTGGAACCTGCGCGTGATGGCGCGCCTGAAAACCCCAATCATCGCCACCGTGATCGGTGAGGGTGGTTCCGGTGGTGCGCTGGCGATCGGTGTTTGCGATCAGCTGAACATGCTGCAGTACTCAACCTACGCGGTGATCTCGCCGGAAGGTTGCGCATCGATCCTGTGGAAAACCGCCGAGAAAGCCCCGGACGCCGCTGAAGCCATGGGCATCACCGCCGAGCGCCTCAAAGGTCTGGGTATCGTGGATAAAGTGATCGGCGAGCCCCTGGGTGGCGCTCACCGTGACCCGGCGGCTGCGGCTGCATCGATCCGTGCCGAGCTGAGCACGCAACTGGCGATGCTGAAGAAGCTCGACCACAAGGCGCTGTTGGATCGTCGTTACGAGCGTCTGATGAGCTACGGTCTGTAACAGACCTCGCGGTACCCTTGTAGGAGCTGCCGCAGGCTGCGATCTTTTGATCTTGCTTTTTCAAGATCAAAAGA
>CXWK01000136.1_pt3 | contig 41242 bp, 44 predicted proteins | sample 590851 | NCBI WGS metagenome assembly CXWK01 (sample SAMEA3498364, study PRJEB10139) | wastewater metagenome | biome: wastewater treatment plant; material: activated sludge | place: Denmark | collected 2014-08-01
GATAAACTAACCTGTTTTTACCTGTTTCAGGATTTGCAGATAAAATTTGTAAATCATTTTGATCGCGATTTAAAACCTGGTAAAACATTTCTTTGCTGTCGGGAGACCAGAAAGGCCAAGCTGTATATTGATCTGCATTTTCATCTTCTTCTAACCAAACGACTTTGTTTGTGTTAATGTGTGCAATTCCCATTTTAACAATTGGATTTACATCGCCCGGTTTTGGATATCGTTCCCACTCAAGTTCACCGTGAACACCATCAGCTTTGTAAAGTGGAAATTTGGGAACAGGTGAATCATCAAATCTTAGAAAAGAAATCATCTCGCTGTTTGGCGCCCACCAGAAAGCACGGTAGTTAAGTGAGCGTCCGATTATTTCTTCCATATAAACCCACGAAGCATAACCATTATAAACAACATCACTTGCATCGTTAGTTAATCGGGTTTCTTTTGCGGATTCAATATCAACAACATAAAGATCTTTGTTTTTTGAGTAAGCAACTTTTTTCCCATCTGGTGAAAGCATTGGATTGACTTCTTCATCTTTATCGTTTGTTAAACGCGTAACTTTGTTTTGTGGAACAGAATAGAAAAACAAATCATTATCATCATAAAAAAGCAAACCACTATGATCTTTTGTGTAGCCGATGTTTTCTTCTGCTGTTAATTCTGCTTCATCAAGATTTGGATTGATTGCGTTAAAATCCAATAAGATCGTTTCTTCTCCGGTTTTAGCATTAACTTTTACAATTGCACTAGTTGTTGCATCTCGTTTTTGCATAAGATAGTGGTCATCATCATACCAGCCTTGCAAGCGCGGAAGTTGTTTTAAGATGCGTGGCTCACCAAACATATAAACCTGGTTAAATGTAAGTTGTTTATCCTGTGCGTTTGTTAAAAGTTGTAATGGAAGTGAAATTATTCCAATAAGAATAATCAAATAAAATTTTTTTGATGAAGAGAGCATTTGTTTTTCCTAATAATAATTTATTTGTTTTTCTTTTTTACTGAAGTTTAAATATCACCGCAATTGCAAAAGTATCTTTAATTGGAACTCCTTTTCGTTTTGCGGGAACAAAAATTTGTTTTTTAATTCCCTCAATTGCTGCGTTATCGCATTCAGGATCTATTCCTTTTATTAATTTACAGTTCTCAATTTTCCCTAGACTATCCAAATCAACAGACACATAAACCTTTCCTTCAATCCCTTTTAATATTGCATTATATGGAAAAATAATTTTTGATTGTAATGCTACAATTCCTGAAACNNTGTGTCATCTGTCAGGCTGATGAAATCAACAACAATTATTGGTTCTCCAAGTTTCCGATCGATTTTGGGATGACAGGAACCGCCAATAGTGATAGTTTGAATCTCTTCCTTCGAACTGCTACAACCAATTGTTAAAAACAATAATGCGAAAGAAACGAAAAATATTATTAATGCATTGTTCATAATTCCTCCCAACGTAAGTATAAAATTATAACCTTAACTTAAAAATTGGATGATGTTTAGACTATTGCAAATGAAAATTAAATGCTTAGCTAAAATGATGACTTAGCAGAACAAATTTTTTTTTATCTTAGCCAATCTAATTTTTAATAATGCGGAAAATCTATGCCTGATACTAGAATTGATATTGAAAAACTTTCCATAAACACAATTAGGACGCTTGCCATTGATGGTGTCCAAAAAGCAAATTCAGGCCATCCCGGAATGCCACTTGGAATGGCTCCAATAACTTATGCACTCTACTATAAAACAATGAAACACAATCCTGCAAATCCTAACTGGTTAAACAGGGACAGATTTGTTTTGTCTGCAGGACACGGAAGTATGCTTCTATATTCAATACTTCACTTAAGCGGTTACAAAGTTTCTCTGGAGGATCTTAAAAATTTTAGACAATGGAATAGCATCACTCCCGGCCATCCTGAATTTGGACACACAGCCGGTGTTGAAACGACAACAGGTCCGCTTGGACAAGGATTTGCTACTGCTATTGGAATGGCAATTGCACGCGATTACTTGGCGGCACTTTTTAATAAAGATGATTTAAAAATTATCGATCACGTAATTTTTGGAATTTGCAGTGACGGTGATTTGATGGAAGGCGTTTCACACGAAGCAGCTTCTCTTGCGGGGCATTTAAAACTTGGCAAGTTAGTCTTTTTTTACGATGATAATAATATAACAATTGATGGCAAAACTGATATTTCCTATTCTGATGATGTAGCTAAAAGATTCGAATCATACGGGTGGATGGTCTTAACAATTTTAGATGTAAATGATTCTGATCAGGTTGATAGAGCAATTAAACTTTGCAGATCAAGTTGTGATAAACCAACACTTATAATAACTAAAACACATATTGGGTACGGAAGTCCGAACAAGCAAGGTAAATCATCCTCACACGGAGCGCCCCTTGGTGATGAAGAAGTAAAGCTTACAAAAAGAAATCTTGGAATGCCTGAAGACAAAACTTTTTATGTTTCGGATGAGGTTTATTCACACTTTAAGGGAATTGCGGAGTGCGGGCAAGAAGCCGAAGACATGTGGGATAAAAAAGTTGAAGAGTATAAAGCAAAATATCCAAAAGATTACACTTTGTTCGAGTCAGTATTGAATTATGAGTTTGATAAAGAATGGTTAAATCATTTACCAAAGTTTGATGATCTTACAGAAAAAGTTGCTACTCGTGTTGCTTCCGGTAAAGTTTTAAATGCTGCGGCAATAGATATCCCTGGTTTAATAGGCGGTTCAGCAGATCTTAATGAATCTAATATGACTCATATAAAATCATCAAAATCTTTTTCTGTTGATGATAGAAAAAGCAAAAACATACATTTTGGTATTCGTGAACATGCTATGGGCTCTGTTCTAAATGGAATGGCAATTTATGGTGGCATAATTCCGTTTGGTGCAACGTTTTTAATTTTTTCAGATTATATGCGTCCGGCTATCAGGTTAGCGGCGTTGATGAAATTAAAAGTTATATACGTTTTTACTCATGATAGTATTGGACTTGGAGAAGATGGCCCAACACATCAACCGATAGAACAAATCGCGTCGCTTCGTGCAATCCCGAATTTAGTTGTAATTCGTCCGGCAGATGCAAATGAAACCGTTGAAGCATGGAAATATGCAATAAATCATAAAGGCGGACCCGTTGCACTAATCCTAACTAGACAAAAGCTTTCAATTCTTGATCAGAATAAATATGGTTCTGCTAAAGGCTTACAAAATGGAGCCTATATTGTAAAGGATTCTGATAAGCCAGATTTACTTTTAATTGGAACTGGCTCAGAAGTTTCTTTATCTTTAAAAGCTGCCGAGCAATTAGAGTTAGAAGGAAAGAATGTTCGTGTTATTAGTTTTCCCAGCTGGGAAATATTTGAACAGCAATCTGATGAATATAAACAGCAAATATTTTCTACTAAAATCAAAACCAGAGTTTCTGTTGAAATGGGTATAGGTATGGGCTGGCAAAAATATTTAGGCGATTCGGGTGAAGCAATGAGTATTGAAACATTTGGTGCTTCTGCTCCGGATAATATTTTATATGAGAAGTTTGGGTTTACTGTTGAAAATGTTGTTGTAACTGCAAAAAGAGTTTTGAGTAAAGCTCTGTAAAAAAATTATGAGTAAATTAAGAAAAGATTTTACTGAGAAGGAATGGAAGGAGTGCTGCGGAAGCTTTTGTAAAGATTGTAAAATTGCAAACAGCTACAGCAAAAAGTACGGCAAAAAAGAAGGTGAAAAGAAATTTTCAAAGGATAAGAAGAAATCAAGTTAAAAAATTCTAATTACTAAAAGGAACCAAATGAAAAAACTAATCGGCGTAATTATTTTAGCATTAATTGGAATTCAGTTTATTCCTGTTGAAAGAACAAATCCTCCTGTACAATCTGATATTGATGCTCCGGCAGATGTTAAAGAAATTCTAAAAAAAGCCTGTTATGATTGTCATTCAAATGAAACAAATTGGGCTTGGTATACAAAAGTTGCACCGATGTCTTTTCTTTCTGTTAAAGATGTTGAAGATGGAAGAAAACATTTAAATTTTTCTGAGTGGGGATCTTATGCTACAAAAATGGGACAAATAAAAGAAGAAATATGGGAAGAAGTTAGAGAAGAGCAAATGCCGCCGTGGATGTACCGAGTTTCTCACAGTGAAGCAAAACTGACACTTGAAGAAAAAAATATTTTAAGAAACTGGGCTACAAACAAGTAGTTTTAGTAATGACTGAAAAACCTGCAATAAAATTTTCTGATCTCTGGAAACAGGTTGATATTAAAAAAACATCAACACTATCATTAATCTTTTCAAATGTAATGGTAATATTTTTTGCCATTGTTGATGGTATTTCTGCAAATGAAGTATTGTGGATCTATTGGTCTCAAAGTGTAATTATAGGGATTTTTAATTTCATCAGGATGATTACACTTAAGGACTTTTCGACTGAGGGGTTTAGACAGGGTAATAAACAAGTACTTCCAACTAAGGCTACTGCAATTTCTAGCGGAATATTTTTTCTATTTCACTATGGTTTTTTCCATTTAATCTATGCTGCTTTTTTAGGCAGTTTTTCCAGCATTAGCAATTCTGCTAATAACAGTTATGATGTTAAATTTATTTTCATTTCAGCAGGAATATTTTTTATAAGTTATTTAATAGAATTTATAAATTCAAAAAAAGAGGATAATGATGAACTGCCAAATATAGGAATGATAATGTTTGCGCCTTATGCAAGAATAATACCTATGCACCTTACGATTATAATCGGTGGATTTATTGGCGCTGCTGGTTCTTTTTTCGCTGCAAATACAAATCTTGCTGTTATAGTATTGTTCATTACTCTTAAAACAATTGTAGATATTTTTACGCATTCAATTGATTTAAGGAAGTTAAAAAAGAAAACTCAAACTGTTTCAGATTAATGGTTGGACTTTTCTTTTGCTTATCTATATTTTGGATTTGTGAAAAGTTTAACCAAAATATTTATTTATTCACTTCTGATTTTTCCTCTGGTTTATTCTCAAGAGAACAATAACATTTTAGTTGTTACAGATTCCATTAAAAATTTACCCAGATTAAACCCTCAAGCTGAACTTCAAATCAAATTTGATGAATTTGAATTGCATCGTGAGTTTAATAGTATAAAAATGAACATTCCAATTGATGGTGATCCGCAAACAGTTTGGTTAAGAACCTCGCTTGCTATTTCTACATCAGAAAATATAAATACGGAATTTTCGCCTCATTTTTTATCGCCGTTTCAAAAACAATATTTAGAAGATTCAAAGTTTGATCCAATTAAATCTATTCTTGGAATGGCGCAGGTCGGTGCTGTTGGTTATCTGGCTTATAAGCATATTAAAAAATATGGATTTCTTAAATAGAATCGAATAAAATTCTATTAATCCCTTTATCAGCAAAATATCCCTTTCTTAATTAAACCCCAAAAACAACGAAACATTTTCAGAATTCACTCGGTCTTAACTATCAGAACGAAATAAAAAGAAGAGGTTAACTATGAAACTTGATTTTACAAACAAAGAATTAAGAGTGAATGTGTTCGGAATGTTTTTTGCGATAATAGTCTTTACCGCTTTAATCTCATTATCGGGATGTTCTTCGGGCATTGAACAAAACACTAATCAAAACCAAAATAGTTTTAGTGGTGATAAGTCTTTTTCGTTTAAGGATGAAGGTTCACAATGGCGTGTAGATTTTGAAAATGATAAGATAACTTCTCTCTATAAAGATGGAAATAGATTGTTAGATGATGAAGTAGAAAATCATAAAGAAATGATATACAGAAATCTCAAAGGATTGAGATCAGAGTTTGATGAACTTACCGGTAAAGTTCATAAATTCTATTTTGATATGGATAAATTTGATGAACAAATGAAAAAGTTTAAGTATGATTTTGATAATGACAAATTCATGCATTTTAAGTTTGAGTTTGATGAAGAAGAATTTGAAAAGAATATGGAAAAACTGGAAGAGAGGTTGAAACATCTAAAGGATAAAAAAATAGATCTTTATTTTGATTCTGAAGAGTTCAAAGAAAACATGGAAAAACTTGAACAAAATTTGAAAAATCTGCCAGTACCACCAAACCCACCGGATATTGATGTAGATGTTTATATGGATATGAATCAATTTAAAGAAGGCATGAAAAATTTTAAAGAATCAATTAAACATTTTGATTTTAAGTTTGATAGTTCTGAGTTTGATATGAGTGAACTGCGAGAAAGTATGAAAGAACTCAAAAAAAATATGAAAGGACTTAAAATTGAAATGCACGATTTAAAAGGTGAAATGAAAAAACTAAATAACTTTCTAGATGAATTAAAATCAGAACTGGTTAAAGATGGTTACATCACCTCTGTTGATGAAGAGTTTAACCTGGAAATGAATAGAGATTACACTAAGATTGATAATGTTAACGTAAAAACAGAACATCATAAAAAATATAATGAACTATATAAAAGACATTTTGATAAGGAAATTGATGGAACGATAAGGATAAACAAAGATTGATGTCTAGAAAGTAATCTCATCTCCACTAAAGTCCGCAAAGTAATTTGCGGACTTTTTAATTAAAAGTTTATTTTGTTTTCTTCGATCTGCCGCTCCATTTTTTCTTTGCATCTTTTCCAAATCGTCTTGGTCTTGAATGTCCCGAACTTCCCCGCCCTTGCTGCTGCTTTTGTGTTTTAACTGGATTGTGGTCAACCAAAGGAAATGGATGATCATCAACAGCAGGTATCTTTTTACCAATTAGCTTTTCAATATCTTTTAAATATTCTTTTTCTTCCGCATCACAGAATGAAATTGCTGTGCCTTTGGCGCCGGCTCTGCCTGTCCTTCCAATTCGATGCACATAAGTTTCTGCTACATTAGACATTTCATAATTTATTACATATTCTAAATCATCTACATCAATTCCGCGTGAGGCAATANNTCTGCAGTAATATTATGTTTTAACAAAAAAGTAACAACTTTATTTGCGCCATGTTTTGTTCTTGTAAATACTAATACTGTTTTTATGCTTTTATCTTTTAGAATTTCTAGCAGCAACACACTTTTATTTCCCTTATCTACAAAATAAATCTGCTGTTTAATAATATCTACCGTTAATGATTCCGGCGTTACTGAAACTTTTAACGGATTATGTAAAATTGTGTTAGAAAGTTTTACAATTGGATTTGGCATTGTTGCAGAAAAGAAAAGTGATTGTCTTTTTTTTGGTAATGCGGCAATTATCGTTCTAACATCATGAATAAATCCCATATCAAGCATTCTATCAGCTTCATCAAGCACAAAAATTTCAATATCGCGTAATGTTAAAAGACCCTGACTCATAATATCCAGCAATCTTCCGGGTGTTGCGATTACTATATCGATTCCTTTTTGTAAAGCTGATGTTTGTGGAGCCTGGCTTACTCCGCCAAAAATTACTGTGTTTGTTAATCCGGTGTGTCTTCCATATGAATTAAAACTTTCTCCAATTTGAATAGCAAGTTCACGAGTTGGAGTTACAATTAAGCTGCGCACTTTTCTTTTGTTGTGATAGCTTTTATTTGCACTCAATAGCTGCAGGATGGGAATTGCAAATGCAGCTGTTTTTCCGGTTCCTGTTTGTGCACAACCAAGCAAATCAATGCCCTGCAAAATAATAGGAATTGATTGTGATTGAATCGGAGTTGGTATTGTATAACCCTCTTCTTTTACTGCTTTAAGAATTGGTTCGATTATATTTAATGATTTGAATTGAACTTCGGGTTTGTTTAAGGCACTGTGGTTTTCAGTTTTTGTCAACGCTATCTTCCTTCATTTCCTTTATTGCATATTATCAATAAATTTGTTTGTGTAATATTGTGCATAATCTTTTTCTAAATCAATATTGATTGCCGAATAAAGAGTTTAATTAATGATTTAAGAATTTATTATTTACTATTAAAAATATCCCATAGTGAAAAAACTGTAATGTCTGGTTTTTCATCAAATTGAGTTTTGGGGTAGAATTCTATTTCCTTTTTCTCCCCGGGAATCAAATCAAAATAATTGTCTGATAGTTTTCCATCCTGTTTAATTTCAACAAAAACATTTTTTGCCAAATACTTTGATGAAAAGATCAATTTAAAGTGATCAGTTTCTTTTTTAATTGAATAAGAGATTTCAGGATCAATCAAGTTCATTTCTTTTGGCTTAACAAGAAAATAATTTCTGGAGAAAATTAAATTGTCATTAGAAATAAATTTAAAGTTTAATACAATCTCCTCTGGATTTGAAATATTTAAATCAGCGATATTAATATTTAAATAGCATTTAGAACTATTTGGACTTACAGTGATATTATTTTTTAATAATTTAATTTGTTCTCCATTAAAATTGTATACATAAAGCACTAACTCTCCGTTTATTGATTTTGGTTTATCATTAATAAGAAAAACATTTAACTCAGTATTTTGTCTTTCAATAGAAATAAATATTGGCTCAAAATATCGTTTGACAAAGTAATGTAAAGCTTTCCACCTTCCTTCGTAATCAATCCCCGACCAGGAAATTGCCGGCCAAGTATCATTCAACTGCCAATATAAAGAACCCATACAATAAGGTTTTGATCTCCTATGCGCTTCAATTCCCAAGCTAATTCCTTCGGCTTGTAGTAGTTGACTAAGGTAAATGAATTGATTAAAATCTTCGGGGACAAAATAATCTCTTTGCATATACTCTTTTATAAGATCGTTGCCTCTGGGATGCTTTTGGTGTTTTTGTAAAATAGGTGACTCAAAATTAAGATCTTCTTTATTAAAATAATTAGCTAATGTTTTTAAATACGGGTAAGATTGAAATCCAAACTCGCTCATAAATCTTGGAACTTTCTTTTCAAACATTTCAAAAGGTTCTGAGTCGTGCCATATGCCCCAATAGTGAGAATCACCTTCAAATAGACTTCGCTTATCACCTCTTCCAAATTGAGGAGAAGATGGCCAGTATGAAATTCCATATGAATTTTTTTCTACAATTTTAGGAAGCAACTGGTGAAAAATTTTGTCATAATCATCTGCCATAACTTTTTGCTGCTCAACCGTATAATTGTTTTTCCATCCCCAGTTTACCCAGGCTTCAGCAATTTCATTATTGCCGCACCATAATGCTACAGAAGGATGGTTTCTCAATCTCTTTATTTGCTGCTCAACTTCAACCGTAATGTTATCCAACATATTTTTATCTGCTGGATACATTCCGTTAGCAAACATAAAATCCTGCCATACAAGAATTCCAAATTCATCACATAAATCATAAAAGATATCATGTTCATAAATTCCACCTCCCCATACGCGCAGCATATTCATATTGGCATTAACAGCATCCGATATTAATTCTTTGTATTTATTCGAATCGATTTTAGATCTAATCAATTGAAGCGGAATGTAATTGGCTCCTTTCATAAAAACAGGGATTCCATTAAGCTTAAAGTAAAATGATTTTCCATCGGAATCATTTTCTTGCACAAGCGCTATAGTTCTAAGTCCTGTTTTCTTTTTTGTAGATTGGATTCCATAAACCGGATGGACGATTGAGCAATCAAAAGTATAAATATGTTGTTCTCCCAATTCTTTTATCCACCACAATTTGGGATTTTCTATAGAATAGTTAAAATCGATTACATTGTTTCCAGGACTCAAATTTACTTTTTGATTGATTTCATTAATTACAAGAGCAACTTCTTCAAATTTTGAAGACATTATTTCAAATTGAAAAACAAGCTCTGCTTTACTTTCAGAAATATATTTTTGCTTAATAAAAACATCAACCAATTCAGGTCCATCGGAAAATTGCAATTCAATATCTTTCCATATTCCGCTGGTTACATAACGCGGAGCCCAATCCCATCCATAAACAAATGGCGCTTTGCGTGTAAATATTCTGGGATCTCCCGGAGGTTGAAAGTTATGTGTTTTAATTTTTTTTACTTCGAGGGGAAACGGAGAATAGATAACTATTTTCAAATGATTTTCATATGCTTGAATTATATCTTTAACATTTATCCGCCATTCTCTGAACTGATTATCTGTTACTAGTATTTTTTTTTTGTTAAGGAAAATATCAGCATAAGTATCAATTCCATTAAAGATCAAATAAAGGTTTTTATATTTCAAAATAGAAGAATCCACATCAAATGATTTTTCGTAAATCCAGTTTTGCTTTGCAATCCACTGGAGTTTTTCTTCGTTATCTCCAAAGTATGGATGATCAATAATTCCTTTGTTAAAAAGATCAAGATGAATTTCATTTGGTGCGTTAGTGATGAACGATATAGAATCATCTTCGCTGCTTACCTTCCAATTATTATTCAAAGCAATTTTCTCAATCATTTGATTTGACCCTCCGCAAGCAAATTGAAGTAGCAATGAAATTATTAAAAGAGATAGGCTGTAAATGTTATTAGAAAAGTTTAACTGAACCAACTTGTATTTCATATTTTGCTTAAAGATTGAACATTTTAATTACTTGCTAAAATAAATGGAGTTTTGAGCCATTCAAATAAACAGAAGAATTATATTTAAAATAAAAAAAGCAGCACTATACAATGCTGCCTTTTCTAAAAAATTTAAGATTTATTATAGACCAAATCTATAAGCTACTCTTGCTCCAATATAATTTGCATCACTAACTAACATAAAGTGTGCACTTACATCAACAGCGTTTTTTCCACCAACTGGCATTTCATAACCAGCGCCAACGCCTAATGAAAATTCTGTGCTTGAAGTTGATCCATCAAAGCCAAAACCCTGGTATGCTGCAGGAACATCAACATCTGCAGAAAGAATAGTAAGTCCTAATAAAGCATTTGCATAAAGTCCTTTACCAGGTTGGAAGAAATATTTTGCACCAGCCATAATTGGAATCATAGAATAGCTGTATGAAAATCCATTAACATCAGAATCTTTGCCACCAAAAGTAAGATATCCAGCATAAGCCTGGCCAACGATATTTGGAGCGAAACTTCTTTCATAAGCAACGGTGCCGCCAAATCCCATATTTGCAAAATCAGACCAATCACCAATTGGTAATGCTATATTACCACCAATGCTAACACCCTGTGATTGCGCGTTAATGAAACCTGTAAATAGTACAGCGAGTAAGAGAACAGAAAATAACTGTTTCATAAGTTTTCCTTTAGTTTATTTTAGATTAGTTAATTAAGACCTGTGCAAATTTATTAAAAAGAATTTAAATTCAACAACAATTATCAGTAAGGCTGTCTTTTAAAAAACAGCCTTACTAATTAAAACACTAAAAACCATAACTTGCTGAAATATAAGCGAAGGTTCTTGTACCGCCGCCAACTAAATTGAATCCTTCTCTTAAGACATCATCATTAATTGTTGCATCAAGATTAAACCCGCCAAATCTAAAGCCAAGACCAAGTCTAACATCTCCATTACCAAAACCTGTGAATGATAATTCATCAACCGTTGTTGCTGTAACAGGAGATTGTGTTGTGCGTGAAAAAGTGCTTGCAACATATCCCAATCTTCCGTACAACCATTCTGTAAAGCCCCACTCAGCTCCTAAATTCCATGCAGGAAATGTCATAGTAGAGTTTTTTAATTCAGGGGTTGTGGTTGTAGATGCTTGAGATTGAGAGCTGTACATAAATGCAGGACCACCAACAATTATAAGATTATCAACCTTATACTGTAAACCTAATCCAACACCAAAAGCCAATTCAGATGGTAAATCCGTTGAATTAGCTCCAACCTCTACTTTTCCAGAACCATTAAAAAAATCAACAGTAGGAACAAAAGTAAATTTTTTAGATAGTTCAACCATTGCGCGAGCGTTAGCATACATAAATGTATTTGATCCAGATATTTTATCAGCTCCTGCAGTTCCAGGTTCGAAAGTAGCTGAAGGTAATAATAGTGAGAATGAAAAATCAAATTCAAAACCCGGAGCTACTTTTCCCATCAAACCTAGGTTTGCACCAATCTGGCTTGCTGTGCCTTTATCGCCGGTTCCTGTTGCCGGGGTTACTTCTCTTGAAGTTGATGCATAAGAAACGCCTAAGCCAACTACAAAATTTCCAAATTTATATGCGCCTAAAAGTTCTAAATTATTGTTTAGAGGTACAATAACAGCTGAACCAACTGTTGAATTAATATTGTTAACTATATTATCTCTGTCTAAACCGGCAATTGACATTGATTGAAAATCATCACGAGCTAATAATAAACCAAGAGTTAAATTATTATTTAGTCCAAAGTTTACTCCGGCAAATTGACCATTTCCATCTGTTGGATTACCATTATTTGAACCAATATCGCCCCAAAGGAAATTTGAATACATTGAGGCATAAGCCGGATTTAGTTTTATATTATCCGGATCAACAACGTAAGGGTTATCTCCCATACTAAACAATCTGGCATAACCGCCATATCGATGATCTTTCTTTTCGATATTTTGAGCTATCAATACAGAAGAAAACGAAAAAATTAATGTGAATAAAATTGCACCCATCAAAAAACTTGAATCACTGAATGTAACAAGCTTTTTCATATTGAACTCCTAAATTTGTTAATAGTTAAAACCTGAACTTAATCCGCAATACAAAACTACATAAAAAACAATAAAATCCAACTGCTTTTTAATAATCAAATCATTTGAATTTAATAGGTTATAGGATGCAGTTTAAGTTATACTGTAAGCCCAGAATTAGCCATAATGTTCAGTTATTATGCCAGTTGAAAAAAACTTAGAAAATGAAGGAAGATTATCTTTTTAATCTAAATTGAAGGTTTTTTTTCCGACAGAAGTACCCGTGTAGCTAATTTTTACAAGTTCTTGGTTAGAACATCAAAAAAAACTCCCGAAATATAAATTCCGGGAGCCTGCGGGGGTCTTAACTAACGAGGAGAGAACTTAAATCTTAAACTTAAGTGCTACACCAAGTTTCATTGTAAAAATACTGTTACTGATACCTGGAGTATTGTAAGTATCAGTCAAAGGAATGTAGGCCATAAAATCTGTTCCCAATCCCATATCATTTGAGAGTTTAAATGTATAACCGGTTCCGACAGCTATATCAAATCTTAGTGATTTTGTTTCAATGTTGATAGGATTTATTTGAGGTGCTTGACCTGTTACAGTTACAGTGGTTTCTCCACTTGAATTAAGCTTAATTCCAAGCGATGGACCAGCGACCATATAAAAACCTGAAAACTCTGCTTTAAACATAGGATCTAACGCTAAGTATGAAAGAGTTAGTGATTGTTCCTGTGTAGTGTTGCCTTGAGTTTGTGAGTTGGAAAAATTACGCATATCAAAAGCGGTTAAATTAACCATTATTCCAATATGTTTTCCAAAGGTTACATCCACTGTTGGTCCAAAGCCTACGCCAACGCCATTCCATGTACCAGTTAATCCTTTTTGATTATAAATATTAAAATTGCCAGTTACTCTTGGCCCAATCATTACAGTTGTTTGTGCAAGAATATTGGCTGACATAAAAAGCAATATTGAAAAAACAAGTATGTGTTTGAACGATTTCATTTAGATCTCCTCTAGATAGTTAGTTTTAATTTTATTGAACTGTGAAGTTAGCTGTAACGCTATAAGCAGTACCGGTGCTGCTTCCAAGTTTTCCGGCAATAGTAAAAGTCCATTGCTGCCCCTGCGCAAGAACAGTAATTGGTCCAACGTATGCAGGATTATTTGCATTATAAACGGTTGTTCCATTATCAGTCACTTGTTCATTGTTGATATTAGCAGCCGGGCAATTAGCTGTAATTGTGTTTATGACAGCATCAACACTAGGTTTAAACTCAAAAAAATATTGTTGTTGATTGTCTTGGACTAAAGCAACCGTATAGGTAACTCCACCACCGCCACCGTTTCCGCCGCCGCCAATTCCACCAGTTGTAGGCCCGGTAGCATTATCGCTGCAACCAATAATGAGTAAAGCACCCATAATTAAAAACAATGAAAAGATTCTTTTCATTTTACATGTCTCCTTTATTTGTGATTATTGTTAGTTAAGAACGTGCTAAAATTTCTATCAAAAAGTAAAAGCTATTTTAGTATACCGCACTACGTAAACCTGTAGTTTTTAAGTATTTCAAAAAACTATTTGGGCTTCATAAGTACATGCGTAAAGAGGAGACAAATCGGCTCATTTTATTTTTATTAAAAAAAGAGAAGGCAATGTGATTTTTTAATTCAATGGAATTCATTTAAGTTTCGCCTCAATTATGAAGATTATTAGAAAACTATACGATTGGGTCCTTCACTGGGCTAATACTAAATACGGAGCAGTTGCTCTGTTCATTCTTGCTTTTGCAGAATCATCATTTTTTCCAATTCCACCGGATGCACTTTTAATTGCATTAGTGCTTGGCGCACAAACAAAGGCTTTTAAATTTGCGGCAAATTGCACGATCGGTTCTGTTATTGGTGCTTTAGCCGGATATGCGATAGGACATTTTTTATGGTGGACACCATCAAATGAGTTTAGCGGAATAGCTAATTTTTTCTTTACAAACATTCCTTCATTTACGCCGGAAGCTTTTTATAAAATTCAAGGCATGTACGAAGAGTATGACTTTTGGATAGTCTTTACTGCCGGATTTACACCCATTCCTTACAAAATCATCACAATTTCTTCCGGTGCATTCAATATAAATATGGTTATGTTTATCATTGCATCGGTTATAAGTCGCGGTGCAAGATTTTTCCTGGTAGCTTTTTTGATCTGGAAATTTGGTCCGCAGATAAAATCATTTATAGATAAATATTTTAACTGGCTGGCAATTGCATTTACTGTTTTACTTATTGGCGGATTTTTAGTGATTAAGTATTTTGTTTAACGATAAAATAGAATGAATAATAATTCTGATAAAAATGTAGAAAGAGTTTGTATGATAAAAGTTTTTTTCTTGTTTGCGTTACTACTAGCAACAAACGGTATCTTTGCACAAACAGAAGTAAGAACAGAAAAATTTGATCCTGCACGCAATTCTTTTGATGATTTAAAAGCAGCGGTTGAGTTGGCAAACAAATCAAACAAAAGAATTATTCTGGATGTTGGCGGCGAGTGGTGTATTTGGTGCCATAGAATTGATGCTTTTATGCACGGTACTGAAGAAATTAAAACTTTGCTTGATAAGAATTTTATTGTCTTGAAAATCAACTATAGTAAAGAAAACAAGAATGAAAAGTTTCTGTCGCAATATCCGGCTATTGAAGGCTACCCCCACTTTTTTGTTTTAGATAAAAACGGAAATCTATTACACAGCCAAAACACAGGTGATTTAGAAAAAGATAAGGATTACGACATAGATAAATTTTTAGCTTTTCTTAATAAGTGGAAAGCAATTGAATAACATTTTTTTTGGTATAATTTTTTATAATTTTGGTTAAGTAAAAGCATTGATCTTATTTAGCAAATAATACTGTAAGCCTTGTGGGATTTTATATGAAGCATATTATTTCGTTACTTGTATTCTTTTTTATCAGTTCAATTTATTCCCAGCCAAAAAACGATTTTATTTTAACACCTTGTGTGGGCAACAGCATCTTAAATTCAAATACATCAGAAGCCGATATTGTTAAGATTGTTGGTAAAAAGAATGTTGAAAAAGTTGAAAGATGGTACGCAGAGGGAACAGAAAGAGTTATTGGGTCCGTATTCTTTAAAGATACTCCGCAATCCTTTTTTATAAAATGGAAAGACACGGTAAATTTTAAAAATCCCGATTTGATTGAAATTCATGGAGATAAATCTCTTTGGGAAATTGATAACGGAATTAAAATTGGAACAGAGTTAAAAGAATTGGTAAAGCTTAATGGTAAACATTTTACTTTTTCAGGATTTGATTGGGATTATGGCGGATTCACAATTTTTGAAAAAGGGAATTTGGAATCTGATTGTTACTCGGTGCAGCTTTATTATGATTATGAAAACCTATTTGAAAATGAATGGAACCAGATAGTTGGTGATAAAACTATTTCTACCAAAAACCCCATCCTAAATAAAATAAGAGTTTATGTTGATGTGATTACGGTTTATTTCAAATAGAAAGTGCAAAGCCGCATAACACAAACTTTGCACTTTTGTTACCTACCCTAAAAAGATTATTTACTTATAGTAATTAACCATTTTCCATCTTTATTAATCATTTTCATTTTTTCTGTTTCAGATTTTCCATTACCATAGTTTGTAGTAACCATCATTGTTGCTTCGTTTTCTTTAATGTCCTTATCTGAAAAGTCTATCGATTTAATTCCACCTTTTTCTTTTATTTCTTTTGATTTTTCATCAATTGCTTTTTCAAGTTTTTCCTTTCCAAGCATCTGAGTAAGTTCCGGAGCCATAAGATCTAATGCGGAATTATCACCCTGTTCAACAAGAGTAAGAAATTGTTTTGCACTTTCTTCCGGTGTGGATGGTGAACCGCCACATGCAACAATAAATAATCCTATTAACACAACAAATAGAGAAAAAGGTAATACGTTTTTCATTTCGAACCTCATAGAAAGTTAATTGAATAGATTGGTTTTAAGTGTTTGCTTTTTAACAACGTTCCGGGCAAAATGTATGGTCCTTTAGAAAAAGGAAGATTTATTTCTTCAAATTTATTATCTATTAGATCAATGCCAGCAAGAAGATATGATTTCCAAACAAGTTCTGTGCAGTATAAACGCGAATCGGTATTTAAATTAAAATCAGAATCAAAAGGTGTTTTTTGCACAGCATAATTATATGCGTTTTCAGCGGCAAGATTTTGCAGATTATGATTTTCATCTCTTAATCTGTAAACAGCTATGGCGGTCGAGCGATCTCGTTTTAAAAAATTTAAAAGCGGATCGATTTTTGTTAAATCTTTTTCACCAGGTTCTTCAGCAGGAACAGAATGTATTACGAAATATTTACCACCAATTATTTTTACTATTCCACTGTGAGAATATGGAGAAGATTTATCCGCCGTTAAAACCATATTGCTAACAAAGCTCGTTCCTCTTCTAAAAATTATATCACCATTATTCAGAATAGATGTTTGGATAGAAAAAGATCCAACAATTAAATTTTTAGAATCTGTGGGAAAAATTAGTATAAATGTAAACAGTATCAGTGCAGTGACTGTTAGACCAGGATTTCGTTTTTTATTTTTTGCAGCAGTAGTGATCAAAACAGCATCTTGAAAATTTATTTCAGAATAAGCGATTAATTTTCCCCAGACGCACCCAAAATTAAATTTATGTATAGTTAAATGAAAGAAAACTTAATGATTGGCAACTAAATCAGACATAATAAAAGCACGAAGGAGTTTTTCTCAATCGTGCTTTATTGTATTAAAACTTTAACTTGATCTTTAACCGGAACTCTAAAATTCATCCTCAGAAATATTTTTCTCAATTACTGTTCCATATTTCTTTGCAATGTTTCGTATGTCGTCTGCTTTACCAATTAACACAAACTGCAAATTATCTTTTGGAAAATATTTTTTGATAATCTCATTTGCGCTTCCAATAGTCATCCCATCAACAGCTTTTTCAAAATCATTTATGTATGAATCTTCTAATCCATAAATATACTTTTGAGTCAAAAATCCAGCCAACGAACCTGCCGTTTCATATTCAGGAGGAAACTGACCTTTAACATAATTCTTAGCTGATTTTAAAGTTGCCTCATCAATGCCCTTTTCAAAAAGTCTGCTATAGGTTTTTATTGCAAGATCGATTGCCGGTTCTGTGTTTTTTGTTGCAGTAAATGTGATCATTGAAAAAGTTCCGGCTGTTTTGTAAGAAGAAAACCTGCTTCTTGCACCGTACGTGTAACCCGCATTTACACGAAGTTCATCATTTAACCAGCTTGTAAATCTTCCGCCAAGAATTGTGTTTATTACATCAATCTGAATTTGGTCCTCGTTACTCATTGGAACACCAAAACCACCGATCATAAAAGTCGTTTCTGTGGCGTTATCTTTATTGATAAGGTATACGGCAGGATTCTTAGGATCATTTTTAGTAAATCTGGAATCATCAATTAATCTTGGAACAGTTACCCGCCAATCAGATAAATGTTTTGTTAGTTGTGATTTCATTTTATCAGAGTCAAAATCACCAACAACAGCTATTGCACAACTTTCCGATCTGATATTTTTTAAGTAAAAATCCGCAATATTTTTTCTATCGATTTGTTCGATTGTTTCTTTAGTTCCGTCAACAGGATTTCCATACGGAGAATCCGCAAATAAAAATTTATTATAATAAGCCCCAATAACCTGCCTTGGACTTTCTTTTGCCTGGTCTAATTCTGCAATCCATCTCTGTTTTCTTTTTATGATTTCTTCTTCAGGAAAAGTTGGATTTGTAATTACATCTTTTATAACTGGTATAAGTTTATCTAAATCATCTTTCATAAATTCAGAGTATAAACCTGAATAATCTAATCTTGCATAAGTATTTAAACTGCTGCCATAAAAATTAAAAATAGAATCAATTTGATTTTTAGTGTAATTCTTAGTTCCAAATTTTAATGCTTCAGCAGTAAAGGAAGCTAAACCATTTTGTAATCCATCTCTAGTTGCTCCGGCATCAAACACTACGGAAAAAGAAATTATTGGAACATCTTTCTTTTCCATAAGATAAATTGTCAACCCGTTTTCAAGTGTTACAACTTCGTACTTTGGAAGTTTGAACTGCGCGCTAGTTAAAGAAACAAGAACAATGCTAAACAATATTATTGATAAAAATTTTTTCATTGTGCTTCCTCCGTGTTCAAAATTCCAACAGTTCTGTTTTGTTTTGTAAAATATTTAGCAGCAACAGTTTTAATATCTTCGGCGGTTACTTTTTTATAATCATCTGGCGCAGAAAACATTTTTTTGTAATTACCAAAGAACAATTCGTAAGTTCCAATTGTGTTGGACATACCGTTTATTGTTTCTGTTGTTTTATAGAAGCTCATCAATTTTTGGTTTTTAACTTTCTGCAATTCGCTTTCATTAATTCCATCTTTTATAATTTTATCAATCTCATCAAGCATTGCTTTTTCAAGTTGTGTATCTGTAATTCCATCATTTGCAATTCCATAAAAGTAAAACAAGGTCGGATCAAATGCTTCAGGATAATAGCTGCCTACCTCAAGTGCAAGCTGTTGATTTTCCACAATAGAATTATAAAGTCTTGATGATTCGCCTTCTGACAAAATTGAATTTAACAAATCAAGAGCATAATAATCGTCACTTCCACTTTGAGGAACATGGTAAACCATCATAATATATGGAGTTGGCACTTCACGTTCTACAAAAAGTCGTCTTTCACCAGTTTGTTCTGGTTCGATAGTGTGCAGACTTCTTGGTTTTGGTCCAGCGGGAATTGGATCAAAATATTTTTCTGCAAGATTTTTTACTTCATTAAGTTTTACATCGCCGCTTATTACTACTACACAATTATTTGGAGCATAGTAAGTATGAAAATAATTTGCCAGATCTTCTTTTGTCCAGTTTTTAATATCAGATTCCCAGCCGATAACAGGCCACTGATATGAATGTGCAATAAATGCAGTTGCTTGTGTTTCCTGCCAGAGTTGTTCCAGTGGATTATTTTCTAATCCGGTACTTCTTTCAGATAGAATTACACCACGTTCACTCTCAATCATTTTAGGATCGAAGTTTAAGTTTGCAATTCTATCGGCTTCAAGATCAAACATCACTTCAATTGAACTTGAAGGAAACCAATCTGTGTAGGCAGTAATATTTTCCGAAGTATATGCGTTGTTTGATCCGCCGTTTGCTTCCATAACACGATCAAATTGTTTTGGACCATATTTTTTAGCACCATTAAACATCATATGTTCAAAGAAGTGGGATATTCCTGTTATGCCCACGTATTCGTTGCGTGATCCGACTTTATAAAAAAAGTACATGTTGGCATTTGGAATTGAATGATCTTCAAGAACAAAAATTTTCATTCCGTTCTTTAGTGTAAACGATTTTACATCATCTGCTTTAACTTGTGCAAACATCGAAACAGCAGAGATGAGAAAAACTAAAATGTATTTCATTGGTAATCCGAAATAATAATTAAATGTGATAGACTAAAATACAAATTGTATAGTGCAGATAAAGTACTTTTTTGATGAGTGGTTTTAAATTTAATTTAATGATATAAAAAAACCCGACTCATTTCTGAATCGGGTTCTAACTAATTCATATATTTCACTTACTTAGCATTTGATCCAACTATGTTCACACTAACTTCTATATTTTCAGAAACTTTTTGACCAACTACTTTATTGTTTACGCCATAATCTGAAAGTTTTACATTAAACTTTGCCTGAACACCAAGCAAATCGCCAGCGGCTCGCATTTTAGTTTGATCACTTTCATCAAGAAAGGTTAAGGTTGCATCAGCCGTAACTTCTTTAGTTATTCCTTTCATTGTATAGTTGCCGGTTATTTTTGCAGTTAGCTTATTATGTGTAACTGATTTAACATCACTAACTTTTTTAATCTCGAATGAAATTTCAGGATATTTTGCTGCATCTAACCAGCCAGCATCACGCATATGTTCATCACGTAAATCAATTCCTGTTTTTATTGATGCAACAGAAACTGTTACTTTACCTTTAAGAGATTTTATATCACTTACGTTAAAAGTTACACTTCCCTTAACATCACCACTTAATCCTGTTATGTCTTCAAGCGGAGTTGTACTAAAGAATGTTGTTTGATTTCTTCCAGCTTTGTCTTGAAAGTTAAAAGTTTGTTCACCACTTGCTTTTACCTTAAAGCCCTGTGCAAGCATTGTTGCAGTAAAAATCATTATTACTGCAAAGATTGAGAGAGTTTTGTTCATTTTGTTTCCTTTCGTTTGTTTTTTAATAGATAAACTAAAATTCCTGATATAATAAAAATCAATCCCGATAAAGAAGCTGCCGAGGTCATTTCGATTACAGAAGTCATTCCTGATGGCAGCAATCCGAAGACAAATTGATCAATATATTGTTTGTTCTCAACACCTAGCATTCTATCAAGATCGGTTGACTTATCAACAAGTATTTGAGTTTTAGTCAAAACTTCTGCACCTTGTGAATACCAATAGAGTAACGTTGAAACAATAAAAATAATTCCAATTACTACTATAGATTTTTGATTTTTGTTCATTTTTGTTCTCGCAAGTTATTTTTAATTCAAGTTGTTTATTTAATTGCTCACTTGAATTAGTTAAATTTGAACCGGGAAAGGGACTTTTAATTACTAAACATTATTTTCCCAAAACATCCTTTGTATGTTATGACACACAAGTTTAATTGTCAAGTCATTTTCAGGTTTATTTAGTTTCTGTTGGATATATCACAAATGAATAATACATATGATATTGCAATAATTGGCGGTGGAATTATTGGAACCGCAGTTGCTTTATCAATCTTAAAACAGAAAAAACTTGATGTTTTATTACTTGAAAAAGAATCTTCCCTTGCTGCACACCAAACTGGTAATAACAGCGGGGTTATACATTCCGGACTTTATTATAAACCCGGATCGTTAAAAGCAAAAAATTGCGCTCTAGGCAGAGAAATGATGTACTCATTTTGTAAAGAACACAATATTCCTTTTGATAAATGCGGAAAAATTGTGATAGCGACTTCGGAAGACGAAATTCCTGCCTTAAATCTTTTAGAAGAAAGAGGGAATGCAAATGGATTGGTAGGAATACAAAGACTTTCTTCTGAAAAAATTAAAGAGTATGAACCCTATGCCAATGGAATTGATGGTCTATTTGTTCCTCAAACAGGAATTGTTGATTATGTATCGGTTACAAATAAGTATGCCGAACTAATACTAAGTCTGGGAGGAGAAATTAAAACAGATTCAATGTTAGCCGCCGTTATAAAAGAAGAAAATGATTTAATTTTATTAACTCAAGAGGAAGAATATAAAACAAAGTTTATTGTTAATTGTGCTGGTTTGCACTCAGATAGAGTAGCAAGGCTTTGTGGTGTTGATCCAAAATTAAAAATCATTCCGTTTCGTGGCGAGTATTATAAATTGAAAAAGGGAAAAGAATATTTGGTAAATAATTTAATATATCCTGTTCCGGATACTAATTTTCCCTTTCTCGGTGTTCACTTTACACGAATGATGAAAGGTGGTGTTGAAGCTGGACCTAATGCTGTTCTGGCTTTAAAACGTGAAGGGTATAAAAAGACAGACTTTTCATTTGTTGATTTATTGGATATGAAAATTTATCCGGGCTTTTGGAAAATGGCAGCAAAATTCTATAAGATGGGATTTCAAGAATTCAGGAGATCGTTTAGTAAACAACTATTTTTACAATCTTTACAAAAACTTATTCCAGAAATTCAGCTTGATGATATTGAGGTTGGTGGTGCGGGTGTTAGAGCGCAGGCATTAGAATGCGATGGAAAGCTTGTTGATGATTTTAGAATTGTTGAAGCAGAAAGAATGGTACATGTTTTAAATGCGCCATCACCAGCAGCAACTGCTTCATTAAGCATCGGCAAAACAATTTCTGAAATGGTAATTAATCGATTTAACGAAGAAGTAAAATAATATCAATGAAACAAGACATAATAACTACTATTTCAAACACACTTGACAAATCAGATATTCTGGAAATAAGAAAAGAATTTTCTGTACTTCTATCTTTGATCAAAAGCAATAAAAGTAGGGACATTATTTTAAGTAACCGATTTTCATCTGTTCCAAAAGAGTATTTAATCGGAGAAATAAATCAGATATTAGAAACACATACTATCGAACGAACAAAATACTATTTAAAGAGATTGAAGAAGAGTCTAACCGAGATCAAGCAAAGCAAAATTAATGATCTTAATCTTAATCGATGGAAAGAATACGATGATATTATTACTGATAGTTTATGGATACTAAATAAACGTGATAATTCTGGAGCTCATCACGCAGGATATTGGGGAAATTTTATTCCGCAAATTCCGAATCAGTTTTTAAGACGATATACAAAAAAAGGCGAATGGGTTTTAGATCCGTTTTTAGGAAGCGGGACAACTCTTATCGAAGCACAGAGACTTGGCAGAAATGCTTTGGGTATTGAACTCTCAAAAAAAGTACTGGATCAAACAAAAAAGAATATTGCAAAAGAAGCCAATCCAAATAAAGTAAAATTAGAATTTGTAAATGGTGATAGCACAGCGGTTGATTTAAAAAAAGTTATTTCTAATCTGGAGATAAAATCATTTCAGTTTCAGATTTTTCATCCGCCTTATTGGGATATAATAAAGTTTAGTGATACCAAATCGGATTTATCAAATGCTAAATCCATTGATGATTTTTTAATAAGCTTTGGAAAAGTTTTAGATAATTGTCTTCCATATCTTGATAAAAATAGATTTGCCGCGGTAGTGATAAGTGATAAATATTCTGGCGGAGAATGGATTCCGCTGGGATTTTATGTAATGCAGGAAGTATTGAAACGCGGAATGATTTTAAAATCAACAATCGTAAAAAACTTTGAGGAAACAACAGCAAAACGTAATCAGAAAGAGTTGTGGCGTTACCGTGCACTTGCTGGTGGATTTTATGTCTTTAAACACGAATATATTTTTATTTTTCAGAAGAAATGAAATATTCACTAACCGATATTGAATCTGAATTAAAAAAAAGACTAATTCACCCATACAAATGGGGACAGAAACAAAACGATAACTTCGATAAGCAAACAAATTTTATTTATCACAATTTTCAGTTTGAAGAATTAATAAAAGAAATTGATAAGCGATTCAAATCAGAAAAAGATTTTGATTTATATTTTAATTATGCAATAAACCGTTGGTTTAATTTCTGGTCGGCACAAGCTGTAGAAAACATATTTTGTTCGTTACCAAATGTAAATCCTGCAATAGACAGCAAAGATAGATTAGTTGATTTTACAATCGATGGTGTTTCGTTTGATCATAAAACATCAATCTTTCCTAAAAATTTTCCTTACAAAATTAATGAAGCAATAAAGAAAACAGATGAATTGATAAAGTGGCTTTACAAAAATCAATCACAGCAGCAAAGAAAACATTTTAGGAATAGATTATTTTTAGTTCTTTATTCGAAAGATGGTGAACACTGGAAATTGAAATCTGAACTGATGTGGCTTAAAGAAAGAATTGAAAAATATATGCAGGGCTTCAATCCAAACTATCTGTTAAAGTTTAATCTTGAAGAAGGAAACCCAACACTTGCAGATGTAATTTGGGCGATAAGAGAATAATCTCGCTTTATTTTTTGTGGAGTTTAGGGCTTTTATGGCAGAATATTTTATCAAACGTATACGCCACAAAACCTCCAAAGCACAAAAAATCACAAAACGACACAAACAATTAAACGCCATTTTTGACAGAAGATTTTTCATTAGTTCTAATTTTTAATTGAAGTAAGATTGCACTTTACTTATTTTCAATCAGACAAAATCAGAAAAGAATTAAAACATGAAAAATATACTTTTATTTGCATCAATTATCTTGCTGTCAGTGGTTTTTTATTCTTGTGGTGATTCTAGTAAAGAAGAAACAGAAGTTCTTGAAAAAAACTCCAGCACTGAATTACAAAAAAGATATGGAGTTAAATCCGGAGTTATAGAATATATAATTTCAGGCTCGCAAGAAGGCACAAAAACGCTTTACTTTGATAGCTGGGGAATGAGACAGGCAGAATATACTCGCTCAATCTTAACAGTAGGCGGATTTACAAAACCAATTAATATGGTTAGCATAATTGATGGAGAATTTCAATATAATATTAATATGGATCAGAATAGTGGGACAAGAACTCGCAATCCAATTTTAAGAACTATGGAACAGTTAAAGGGTCAAAAAAGTTTTAATGAGTTTGGTGAGCAGATGTTATTAAATATGGGCGCAAATAAAATTGGTTCAGAAGATTTTCTTGGAAAAAACTGTGATGTTTATGAAATGAAAAGTACCGGTACAAAACTTTGGATTTGGGAATGGCTGACATTGAAATCAATAACACAGTCAAGAGGAATTGAAATAAATCTTACAGCAACAAGAATCAATGAAGGCGGATCAGTTCCATCTGAAAAATTTAAAATTCCGGAAAAAGTTGTACTTAACGAAGTTGATCTTGATAACATAGAAAATGAGATGAGAGAAGAAAACAAATGATAACATTTCTTCCGATTGGCGGCGGAAATGAAATTGGTGCAAATAGTTACTACTTAAATTTTAACGGCAACGGAATTATTCTTGATTGCGGAATTCATCCGCAAAAAACAGGCTTACAATCTTTACCAAACTTTGATTTAATAAAAGATAAATCAATTGATACTTGCTTAATTTCTCACGCACACCAAGATCATATTGGCTCGCTTCCCTTTCTTGTGAAAAAATTTCCTTACACAAAAATTATTACAACTCCGCAAACAAGAGCTTTAGCTGAGTTAACATTACACAATTCTGTTTCTCTTCTTAAAAAAGAAGTTGATGATAAAGATTTTGAATTTTATAATCATGATGAAGTTGATATGCTTATTAAAATGATTTCTTACCAGGAATATGAATATCAATTTGAATTAAACTCGTTTCATCAATATAAAGATTCACAAGTTAATGCAACGTTTTATAATGCTGGACACATTCTTGGTTCCGCAGGAATTCTTCTTGAGAACAATGATCATAAAATATTTTATACCGGAGATATCAATCTTACAAATCAGACGTTAATTCCGGCAGCCAAATTACCAGAGACAAAAATCAATACACTAATTCTCGAAACAACTTACGGGGCAACAGATTCCGACTTATTGTTGGATTGGAATTCTGAATCACTTCGTTTGGCAAAAGAAGCAAATAAGATTTTAAATAAAGGCGGATCAATTTTAGTTCCTGTTTTTTCTCTTGGTAAGATGCAGGAAATGCTTGGTACAATTTGGCAGTTGATGGTAAAACGAAAACTAACAACAGTAGATATTTATACAGGAGGACTTGGAACAAAGATAAATAGAGCATACGACTACAATCGTTTTGTTGTAGATAGAATTGATAATGGGTTTGAATTAAATTCAATCCCACAAAATGATTATTATGAAATTACAAATTCCGAAGATTTCTTTAACCATCCTTGTATTATATTAGCATCAAGTGGGATGATGATAAAAAATACAGCATCATATAATTTTGCTAAAAGATTTTTAAAGAAAAAAGATTCTGCAATCTTTACAGTTGGCTATATGGATACAGAAAGTTTCGGTTACGTTATTGCAAATTCAGAACGTGGAGATAAAATCCAGTTAAATGAATATGATGAATTAACAGAAGTTAAATGCGAAATAAAAAATTATAAATTTTCTGCTCACGCACGCAGGGAAGATTTATTGAGTATTGTAGATAAATTAAAACCTGAAAATGTAATTCTAACTCACGGTGATGAAGAAGCAATTGATTGGATTGGCTCATCAATATTAAAGAAGAAAAAAGAAATAAATGTTCACATAGCGAGTAGCGGAAAAGAAATAAATATTTTTTAATTGACAGCCGCAACAATTGGTTTTTCTTTGTATATTAAAATCAAATAAAATTTGTTTTCCTTTAATTGTGGAAATCAGAAATTAACACTTAGTATAATTATCAGGAGGAGAATATGTCTCGCTTGAAAAAACAAGTCCAGGATAAAATTGAAGCCTGGCGACCACGCACAGCCCGTCTTTTAAAAGAATTCGGAAACGTAAAAGTTGATGAAGTTGATATCAGCCAGGTTATTGGCGGTGCAAGGGATATTAAAAGTCTTATCACAGATATTTCTTATCTCGATCCTTTTGAAGGAATTCGTTTTCGTGGATTTACAATTCCGGAAGTTTTAGAAAAACTTCCAAAAGTTCCTGGTGGAGAAATGCCTTACGTTGAAGGTTTCTTTTTCTTTTTACTAACTGGCGATATTCCATCAATGGAAGACGTGCAGGAAGTTGCTGAAGAATTTAGAAAAAGACATGTTGTTCCTAAATATGTTTTTGATATTCTTAAAGCAATGCCTCTTGATTCACATCCGATGGTGATGTTCTCAACTGCTATACTTGCAATGCAGCGCGAATCAGAATTTGTAAAAGAATACAACACCGGTAAACTAAAAAAGAATGATTACTGGTCACCAACTTATGAAGATGGTTTAAATCTACTAGCAAAACTTCCGGGTATAGCAGCTTTTATTTATAGATTAAAATATAAAGAAGGTAAAATCATTGAATCAGATTCCAAGCTTGATCTTGGCGGCAACTTTGCACATATGATGGGCATTGCAAAACCTTACGATGATGTTGCAAGAATGTATTTCATTCTTCACAGTGATCACGAAAGTGGAAATGTTAGTGCACACGCAGGTCATCTTGTTGCAAGCGCTCTTTCTGATCTTTACTATTCTATCTCTGCAATGACGAACGGACTTGCAGGACCATTGCACGGACTTGCAAACCAGGAAGTGTTAAGCTGGCTGCAAGGTGTTTATGATAGTATGGGCGGTAAAGTTCCAACAGAAGAAGAAATGAAAAAATTTGTTTGGGATACTTTAAAGGGCGGTCAGGTAATCCCGGGATTTGGACACGCAGTTTTAAGAAAAACTGATCCGCGTTACCAGGCACAAAGAGAATTTTGTTTAAAACATTTACCAAACGATCCATTGTTTAAATATGTGGATTTGTTATTTAAAGTTGTTCCTCCCATTTTGCTTGAACAAGGCAAAGCAAAAAATCCGTGGCCAAATGTTGATGCACAATCAGGTGTTATACAATGGTACTACGGGTTAAAGGAATATGATTTCTACACTGTCTTGTTCTCTGTTGGCAGGGCACTTGGTGTTGTTGCAAATATTATTTGGGATCGCGGTCTTGGTTATCCATTAGAAAGACCAAAATCTGTTACAACTGCAATGCTTGAAGAAGTTGCAGGGATAAAGAGTTAGTATAATAAATTTGAGATGACATCTTTATAAAAGATGTCATCTCGTATTTTTAAACAATTTCATCATTTTAAATAAAATTTAAACCGGGTACCAACAAACCCACCGCAATCCTGTAAATGAAAACTGCTTGGACCTTTTGTCTCAACAGTTGTGCCCTCCGAAGTTTGTGTTATCGTGCTTTCCGGTGTAATAAACGCTCCAACATTATAACCAGCGTAAAACTCCCAGGGTATATCATTCCATGGTCTTACATATGCAGAAGCATTTATACCAAAACCAAGCCTTGATGCAGAATATTCATCCTTTGAATCCTGTGCCTGTTGTTGGTGTGTTGGTCTGAGATTCACTGTAAGATACAAAACTGGCCCATCAGCCAAGTGAATAATAAACCTGTTTTTGCATCCCAAGCGGGAAATAGTTGTAACCAAGCTTAGCTCCAATTTCAGTTGAACTGTACTCCTGCGTGCCTCCTGTGTTTTCAGCTTTATCACTGCCTAATCCAAGGCTGCCCAAAAGATATAAGCTGGATTTTTTGTTTAGGTAATAATCTATTCCAAACCCGGTTATCTTTTCTGATTCCGGAGTTGAAAGATCATAGTTAAGCTCATCGATCTTTTGTTTACTCGTGGTAAAATCTCTGCCCCACATAAAGTTAAGACCCCAGCAATACTCGTCTCCATCGGGTGATAGAGCTGCAGCTTTTGTATCCTGTGCGGAAATTGTTGTGGTAAGGAAGAAAAGTATCAGTAAAGGTAGAAAAAGAAAATGCAGATAGAACCTTTGCATAATGACTCCTGTTTATTGTAGAATAATTTGTTAATTATTCCCCTGCCAAACAGATCACCGAGGTCTAACATAAAAACTGAATTTAATTTTACAATATGCTGCGATTATTTTTTTCATTTATCATATCGTTATAATCCGCAGAGCCACATTCTATTTCCTAATTCCAAAAAAGTAAACTAATATATCATCAGTTCGTTCTCGCCAGTTTGCCCATTGATGTCCATCTGTTAATGTTTGAAAACGATGATCAACTCTTTTACTAAATTTTCTTACGAGCGATTGATTTAAATCAAAAAATGAAGCTCCATGGGAGGAACCGAAATTCAAATCGTAAATTCCAACATCAAAATAAAATTTATGATTTTTGTATTTACCAGTTGAATTTAAATTACTAACCTGTTCTAACAATACCTCTGTTACCGTGCTTGATTGACCAGCACCTTTGGAAAAAACATCGGGTCTTATAATCGGGGTTAGCAGGGAAATATTTCCGCCTGCCGAAATTCCTGTTACACCTCTGTTTTCCGATAGTTGAGATGTTTTAAACTGTGAATCAATAAAAGGCACAAGTTCATCACATAAAAAACTTACATACTTATCAGTCTTGTTAAGAAAATAATTTTGGTCACCTTCTTCAAATTTTATAAACACAACAAGTATCGGTTTTATTTTTTCATCGAAGATAAGATTATCCAGAACATTTTTGTACAAACTGAAACTCAAAGCTTTAAATCCATCATTAACAAATAATACAGGTAATTTATTTAGTGAATCATAATTAAATGGTTTGTAAATAATCAGGTTTCTTTTAGAACCAGACAAATTATTTGTTTTAACAACTAATGTATCCAATGAACCATAAAGTTTGTTTTTATGAAATAAAAGAACGGAATCGCTTTTAAATAAAGGCATCGCTAATTGTGAGCGGTTGCCGAAACCACTTGGTGTTATAACGGTATTACGCGGATCAAGTGTTTCCTTACCATCAATACTTAATAAATAATCAACGCGAGTATCAAGTGGTAATGAATAAATTTTATAAAATAATGCAGAATGAGTACAGCTAATTTTAATCATTGTATCCGGCTTTGACCACGAATTTTGAATGTCTCCATTAATAAGCACATTTTCTGCTTTACCATACCAGTACAATATTGCAAGCGCGCTGTCTTCGATTACAGGAGAAACAGGATATAATTTTATTAATCTTTTAATTAACTCTGAGCGTTTTGCCGGGTCTAAGGATTCAATATCTTTAATTGATTTTATAAAAATACTTTGTTTAATTTGATGTATTGACGGTTGTGTTGAAACGAATTGCGGAAATTCGCTTTTCTCCTTTGTACAATATGTAAAAAGAAATACTCCATATACTATTAAAATTATTCTGATTGCGTAATTATTTAGTGAAGTATTTAAGTCTTTATTCATTGAACCTCCCCAATCTTTCAAATCCCGTATAAGGATTTAGCTCCATAATTTTGAATGATATGTAACCCTTATTAACAAGGGGTAATTTGTTTAAAGTGTGTTTTGCACTAACAATCGATTTAGATTCCAATATTATAACCGCACAATGTTTTTCATTAAAATAAATTTCTTTTATAGTCCCTTTGCTTTTTAATTCTAGCACTGCAGTTGCTTCATCTTTAAGTAAAGCTGACATAATATCTTCTTCGATGTTTTTTAGTTCTGTTTCTATTGCTAATAGTTTCATAAGGCATCTAAATTTTAATCTTTAAAACTAATCCATTGAGCTATCTATACAAAGCAGCATTTTTTTAATAAAAATTGCAACTATCCTTTTTTATTTTCTATATTTGATCAAACATAACTCAAACTTCAACAAATCAAATAATCCGATTGATTTGTAAACCTTATGTGAAATAGCAGGAAACTAGGCTTATATCACAACAACTGATTTTTAACTTCAATTCTATATAAGTATAAAAAAGGGTCAAAATGAAAAATTCCATTTTAAATTATATGTGGATTATAATTTTCCTGTCTCTTCAGATTAATAGCAAACTTTTTTCACAGGAACTTAAATTACAAAAGGAAAGATCAAAAATAATCGTGGAAAATCTTTTAAAATCTTTTCCGGTGATTGACGGGCATAATGATTTGTTCATCCATTATTTTGATTGCAAAGACTGTCCCAAGGATATTAACGATTACCCGCTTGATAAAGTAACTAAAGGACATACAGACATAATTCGCTGGAGAAAAGGCGGAGTTGGCGGACAAATGCTAAATGTGTTTGGAGGAATGAAAAATCTTGATAGCTATCTACAAGCGTGGGATTTACTCTATAGACTAGAGGAGAAGTATAAAAATGATTTAAAGATTGTCGGTACTTCATCCGAAATGAAACGTGCAATGAATGAAGGCAGGATTGCTATTCTTCCTTCACTTGAAGGAGCTGTTAGGTTGGGCGATAATATGTTCCTTGTAAGATCATTTTATAAACTTGGTTTGCGCAGCGTTACATTTGCGTATTATACAAACCAGCTTGCGGACGGCAGTGATGATACTGTTAAGTATAATGGAATCTCAAAACTCGGTGAAGAAATGGTAAAAGAAATGAACCGGCTTGGAATTATCATCGATATGTCTCACATCTCCGCAGAAGCAATGAATGATATTCTTAACATCACAAAAGCGCCTGTGATATTCAGCCATTCCAACGCAAGAGCTTTGTGCGATGTTAACAGGAATGTTCCTGACAACGTTCTGCTTAGACTAAAATCTAACAACGGGCTGATAATGCTTACTGCGGTTCCCTATTTCACAAGAAAAGATCATTATGAATGGATGGATAGGGGAGATACACTCTACTATAAAATCATAAAGGAATTTCCAGACAACAAAGCCATAGTTGATTCAGTAATGGAAAAATGGGAACTGAAAGATATTATGCCGGAAGTTACAGTTAAAGATTTTGCTGATCATTTTGATTATGTTAAAAATCTTATCGGTGTTGATCATATCGGAATTGCCGGTGATTATGACGGAATATATTACACGATTAAAGGAATGGAAGATGTTTCAACATATCCAAATCTACTAATTGAGTTAGTCAATCGCGGATGGACAGAGGAAGAGATTAGAAAAATATGTTCGGAAAATTTACTCCGTGTTTTTGAAAATATTGAAAAAGTATCAGATCAATTAAAATTAGAAACACAGCCTTCATTAATGAATTTATCGGAGACTAATTGAGAGCTTTAACTCTTTTAAGTTTAACTCTGGTTTTTATTTCATGTAATAACAAAGACTTGATGACCGACTTTTACATGCCAGCAGAGTTTGAACCACAGGAAGCCGTTTATGTTGGATGGTTTAATAATCCTAAAAAGGATAGTGTGGCAGCACAAATCGTCTCGGCCCTTTATAATTCCGTTCAGGTAAAAATATTTTACTCAAAGGAATCAATGAAACATAACGCTAATTTACTACTATCTGGTTACGGTATCGATTCAAACAAAATAAACTGGATTAAAGACACCATACGATATGATTTTCCGAGAGATCCCGGACCGATTTTTTTAATTAATAAAAAGGGTGAAATGAAGATTGCTGATTTCAACTGGAATCTCTATGGTTATCCTTACGTGTATAACGGTTTTCAATTAGAAAAGTTTGATACTCTATACGGTGAGATTGATAAACGAGAAGCCGCAAGATTGGGAATAGATGTTATAAGTTCTGAAATCGTAAACGAAGGCGGTGCGTTTGAAGTTAATGGCAACGGCGTGATGATGGCTATTGAGGAAACCGCACTTCAACGAAATCCGGGAAAAAGTATTAACGAAATTGAAAAAGAATATCTTCGTTTAACCGGCAGCAAAAAAATGATCTGGTTAAAACGAGCAGTAATTCATGACCGCGCATTTGATGGACCAACAGTTGAAAATTGGTTCACCGGCGGCGCAAACGGACATATTGATGAAATGGCTCGCTTCGTTTCACCTAATACCATATTGCTTGCGCAGATTAATGAAGAAGAGCGATCAAGTAATCCCATAAGCAAGATCGACTATGAAATTCTTGAAAAGAATTTTAAAATACTTCAACTGGCAACAGATATAAACGGAGAACGATTTCGAATCATAAGAGTTCCAAGTCCGAATCTTAATGTCCCGGACTATTTTACAGAGATTATAGTCAGTGATGAATGGCGAGCGAGTGGTAGTTTAAACTTGAGTTCCTTTTCTAACGGTGATACAATCAAAATTACCAAGGCAGTTAGTTATATGAATTTTTTTATTTCAAATGATGTTGTATTAAGTGCAAGGTATTGGAAAGAAGGAATGCCCGAAAGCGAAAAGAAAAAAGATGAAGAAGTAAAAAAAATATTACTACAAGTATTTCCTGAAAGAAAAATTATTCAGATAAATCCGTTAGCTATAAACAGAGGCGGCGGCGGAATTCATTGCGCAACTCAACAACAACCAAAGAGAAAATAATATGAAGAAATTTTTTTTGTTCAGTATAGTTATTCTCCTTGCCGGATGCGATAACGAGAAAGATAAAAATCAGTTTTACATGCCGGGACAGTTTGAAGAACAAGATGCGGTGTGGCTGGGTTGGCAAGGTTATGATCCTTACTATCCTGTTGGTGCAGATATGATAGAAGCGTTGATGCCTTTTGTTCAAATTAAAATAATCACGGAATCAGACAGCATTTTAGAGGTATGCAAAAATTATTTAACTCAAAGAAAAATTGATACATCACAAATTAAATTTCACGTAATCCCCGATAACGAATTCTGGATAAGAGATCACGGTGCTGCGTTTATAATAAATAAAAATGGTGAATTGCGGGCGGTTGATTTTGAATGGGGTACTTATGGTTATCGCCAATGGTTATTAGAAAAATTTAACAATGATTTTCAGAAAGCTGATAGTATTTTTTCTAAATCAGGCGCAAGTAAAAGAGGCTCTGTTGATAGCATGATGGCTGTGGCAGAAAATATTATCGTAGTTAAAACATGGATTGTAATAGAGGGCGGCTCCATTGAAGTAAATGGAAAAGGAACTTTAATTCTTAATGAACCATTAACACTTTCGCGAAATGAGGGCGCATCAAAAGACAGCCTCGAAAAAGAATTTAAACAGGTGCTTGGTGTTACAAATATTATCTGGCTGCAGCACGGTTTAGCTGAAGACCCGCACATCTTTCAAACGATAGTGGAAAAATATGTGGGTCTTGGAACAGGCGGACACACAGATGAATTCGTAAAATTTGCAGATGCTAATACAATTTTGTTGGCGTGGGTTGATGAATCGGAAAAAGATGATAATCCCTTAAACAGAATTAATTATGACAGAATGAGTGTTAATTATGAAATATTAAAGAAAGCTAAAAACGAAAAAGGAGAGCCGTTCAATATCATTAAAGTTCCGCTTCCTGATTTGATAGTTCAGCCAATTAAAATTTTAGAAGCGGGAGCGTGGGAAGACTCCTACAATGTACCTATCTCCGCTTTTAAGGAAAGTGATGGCTGGACTGTTGGAGATACTGCATACAGAGTTGCTGCTTCAAGTTATTTAAACTATTACGTAACGAATGGCGCTGTGTTGTTTCCGACATATATAAAACAAGGCTCTTCTCCAGAGAAAGAAGAAAGAATAAAAAAAATATTTGCAGAGGTTTTTCCTGGCAGGAAACAAATTTTTATCGATGCAATGACTCTTAATTGGGAAGGCGGAGGCATTCACTGCGGAACTCAACAACAACCAAATTTAATAAAGAAGAACTAAAATGAACACAACGTATATATCAGCGCGATGTACAACAATATTATTCTTATGTTCCTTTATTTTTTCAGTAACAGGATACGCACAAAAATATTCAAATCTAACAGCGCTTGATGGTTACAAAACAAAAGTATATTTCAGTACAGGCAATGATGTGCGCGCAAAAACAGTTGCAGAAAGAATGGACCGCGTACTTGAGTATTATAACAAACTGATTACTTTCGAACCGGAAGTTACTTTGTTGATATTAAATCCGGTTGACTGGCCAAAGCATACAACTTTTCCTGTTTATGGAATGCCTCACTTTGACGATAAAAGAATTTATTAATTATTGCCTCAGAGAATAACGAGTTCTGGAAAAGTTTTATTCCGCCAATCGAACAGCTCCCTAAAGAACTGGCAAACAAAATCTCTTCAACTTATATTGATGAAAATGGTGCGTTAACAATGCAGGCATTTTTTGATTTACTCGCAATTCATGAAATAGGACATGCTTATCAATACCAGGCTGGATTAAATGTTCAGCGTAAGTGGATGGGCGAATTGTTCTGCAATATTTTGCTTCATACTTACATTGCAGAAAATGAACCCGAACAATTTCCTGCACTGACAGTATTTCCTCAAATGGTTATCGCCGCCGGAAAAGAAGGATATAAGTTTACATCTTTAACCGATGTTGAAGAACGTTATGAAGAGATAGGACAAAAGTATCCAAAGAATTATGGCTGGTACCAATGTCGCTGGCATTCCGCAGCTGGTAATATTTATGATACAGGAGGTGCTGATACATTTGTAAAACTCTGGAAAGCTTTCTCTTCACAAAAAGAAAAATTAGATGACGATGCCTTTGCTGAATTATTATCAAGTAAAGTTCATCAATCTGTGGCAGACGTTATGCTTAAGTGGGATGATTAAACCTTAATAAACAACAGGAGAAACCGATGATTACATTTTGAACAAAAATGTTTGTGATAATTATGTCTGTCGTTATTCAGATCTCTGCACAGGAAATAAAATACTCTGGCAAACATCCGCCAGGCCCTGATGTTTTAAAGTTGATTGAAAGAGATGCAGAGATATTTGACAAATACAGGGAGATTTTTGTTCGTGATAGTTTAAGAAAAGAAATAGTTTCTCCCGAATACTTTTATCATGGCATAGATGGCAAACCAATTGATATTGAAGGACTAACCAAACGACAAACAAAAAATCAATTCAAGCTTCTGGAAGAAGAGGTGCTGAGTGAAAGATTATATCAATACAAAAACCAGCGATATTTGTATACATAGTTAAACTAAAAGTAAAAGACAAAGGAGAAATTCACGATCGTTTAAGATCAAACCTGATGGTATTCAGCAAAGAAAACGATGAGTGGAAAAATTATTCCTGATATTGTTGGACAGGATCCTTCTAATTAATAAATCTGAAGGCTACTAATTTTGCTGCACTAATTGCCGACTGCTCCGACTGTGATTGACTATTGAATGAAGACTTAAATTCTTCATTGTATATTGTAATTTCTCCAATCTTAATTTTAATTGAGTCTGTCGAATACAACTTTTTACATTATTCTTTTATCTTGGAAAGCTTGCAACGAGTATTGCTGCTCTCTATATAACTATTACCGGAAGAGAGTGCTTGTTGGTGCTTTAAGATTGGCAAGTGTAAGTCTGGGTTGGACTTATTTATTACCAATTATGCGCGCATTTTTATGTTGAGTTGATGCGGTTTGTTTTTTCATTTTTTTAACCCAAGAAATTCGTTAGTGTAAATTTATGATTGTTACGACGCGATCGTAACAACTAAGAAAACAATAAATTCATTTTCAACAATGAAAAGAGTTTTATTTCTTAATCCCATTTTAAAACTTCCTTTAAGAACATAATATATTTCATCTTTATTATCGTGTTTATGCCAAAGGAACTCAAAGAACTAAAAAAATTTTTGCTAATAAAACTTAAAATATTTAAACCATTTTATTGATTAATAAATCCTTACAAATTCTTTTAAAACTTTTTTAAATAAAGTTACATCAATAAAAACCTCTTTAAATATATCTACAATCATTTCTTTTGATATGCGGTTAAAATCTTCTTCTCTTGGAAAAACACAAACTCCGCCTAAATCTATTGCCGCAGGACTAACTAACATCTTGCTTTCATCTTCAGCAAAGAAAACAGCAGGACGATGCTTGGCTCTTAAAAATATAATTATTCTCCAGCCAAATTCTTCTTCATAAAAAGAAACAAGATTTATCATTGGTTCCTGTTCTTCATTCATCATATCAGAATAAGTTTTATAAAACTTATTGAAAGTATTTACAACCAAATCTTTATCTAAACTTTCAATTGAAACAAATTTTCTCAATCCATCATCAATCGCATAAAAAGATAGATCATCATTTTCATAAATAACTTTACCAAATTCATTTTTTATTTGATGAAACTCATCATCAATCGGCATAAAATATTTATTACCTGCCTGAAAATGTAAATGATCCGGTGCAGAAGCTCCGCATCTTGGCCCGTTATATATAACTGAATAATATTTAGAAATGTCTTTACTTAAATCCAGCATATCGGAAAACGTATCAACAATACGCTGTTGCTCGTGCTTTTTGTAAGTTAAGGTAAAATGGTCAGGAAAAATTGGAAATGGGTTGCAAAGAATAACGTACTTATTATTATACAAAATTCCTTTTTGTTCTTCTGGCAAGTTTTCGTTACACAAAAAACATTTTCTTTCGCTTATGGATTTTGCATCAACTTTTGCTGAAGTTGATGTAATTCTTCCTGCATTAAACTGTGCTTTAATCTTAAACCCATCAAACTGAAACGATTTTGATTTTACAGTATCAAGCGACTTATAACCAGTTGCAAGCATTTTCCATTGTTCTTTTTGAACTTCAAACAATTGTTTGGAAGCATCTGAAAAATTATTCTCAGCAATTAGTTTTATAATTGATATATCTTCGGTAATAACTTTCATTTCTTTATTTCTATAAGTTCTGAATAATATTTTATTGTTTGATTAGTAATCTTTTCGATCTCAAAAATATCCTTTACTCTTTTTCTGGCATTTACTCCAAATGCAATCCGCTTATTAACATCAAGTATTAGTTTATCAAGTTTAACGACTAAATCTTTTCCATCCTTAACTTTAAATAAATATCCTGTTTTGTCATTTATAGCTATATCAAGCACACCATCAGAATCAGAACAAATTGATGGTTTTTCCATAGCCATAGCTTCAATCAATGCAATACCAAAAGCCTCTGCGTGCGATGGAAAAACAAAAACATCTAACGAAGCTAGAACATCAGGGATATCAGTTCTAAATCCAAGGAAATATATATCTGCTAGTCCATAATTTTCTGCTTGCTGTTTTATGCTTTTTGCATACTCATCTTCACCACGACTAGCTTCGCCGACTATAACAAACTTAAGATTTGAGTGTTTTTTATTTAACTCATTTGCAGCAAATAAAAATTCTTCGTGTCCTTTACCAGGACTGAATCTGCCAGTCATTCCAATTATAATATCATTATCTGTAAAACCTAATTCATTCCTTAATTTTTCTTTATCTGCATTATCGGGGTTAAATTTAATTAGATCAACACCATTAAAAACCATTTTAATTTTATCCTCAATCAATGAAGTAGTCTTGATTAAGTTATTCTTAATAACCGTGCTTATTGCTATTGCAAGATCAACTCTGCTGTAAATATTATTGTGAAGAAAATCTTTTTTAAGAATATACGATCCAACATGTTTTGTAAAAACCAATGGGACGTTACTCTTAAGTATTTTTAATGCCGGTACAATTAACCATAAATCTTTTGATGCATGGCTGTGAATGAGGTCGTAGTTACCGGATTTTATTATTGAATGCATTTTTAAAATTGCGAGAGGGCTAAATGTATTCCCAACCTTAATAGAATGAATAATTATCCCAAGATTATTTGCTTCTATCTGCAAACGAGAATCTGTAAGACAAAGTAATTCTACTTTAATATTATTCTTTAATAATTGTTTTATTCCTGTAAGCGTAATCATTTCCATTCCGCCCCAGCTTTTAGATAAACAGGAATAAAGGATTTTCATATAAAGTTAATTGCTTTAATAAATCTTTTTTAGTGCTGCGTCTTTAAAATAATGAATTGCAATTTCATCAAACTGATAACCTTGTTCTGCCATAACTGCAGCTCCAATTTGACAAAGTCCTACGCCGTGTCCCCATCCGGCACCGTGTAGAATAAACTTTTCAGGAACTCCATCAACATCTCCAACTCTTTCTACAATAAAAGCTGAACTATAAAGATGTGTTTCAGAAAGCGTTCTTCTAATTTCCAGTTCTTTGCCAATTACTAAAGTTTTTTTAGTTCCAACAATTTTTAATTTTACTAGTCTTGAAGAAAATCCTCGCTCAACAGGAATCATATCCGTTATAAATCCAAAATCAACTCCACTTTTTCTTTTTATAAGATCAGATATTTCGGATTGGGTATATTCAACTTTCCAACGATAAAAATCTTTTGTTTCCTGGTCATAATCCAAAAGAATTTGATTCAATATTTTTGGATCACTTGTATTGCAAAAAGCTGGTGGACTAACTTTGATCCATTTTTCAGCATTAATTTCTTTTGAAAAATCGTCATCAAGATCATCTGCAATATATTTGTAATCATAAACTGCACTTAAAGATGGATGCTTTACAGGTTCCCAAACATTTTCAAAAGCTTCAGAAATACCACCGCAGGATTTTGAAAAACGTGCATCCAGAACTTTGTTATTTTCTATCAATACAACTCCGGCTGTTTGCTCAACAGCTTTTTTTGCAGCTTCCGAAGTCATTTTGGTAATACCTTGATAGCGCTGACAATGATCATCTGCACAGACATCAAACAATTTATGGTCTTCCCGATCATACCATTTTATCAATTCATCTTCAGATTGAAATCCCGATTTATAATTTGCGTGTTCGGATTTTATTGATTTTGATTTTTCAATTTGTGCAAGCAGCCAGCTTCTTGAAACAACAGCAGTTGCTTTTAACATTTGCAGTGAACACTTTGCACTCATTTCTGATGAGATTACACTCATTAAATACTTTTCAATAGGAACAATATTTATTGCTGTAATTTTGCCATTATCTTTAATAAGTTTTAGTGAATGAGTAAATCGTTGTTTTTCTTTTCTTTCCCAATGAAATTTAACACCAATTACAACATCACGAATTAAAAATGATTCGTTATCTGGTTCTTGCGGCTCAAATATAATTTCATCAGTTATTTCGATTTTATCATTATCGCCTTTACAAACAATTCTGTCATCAATCAATTCAGCTTCAAATCTGCCGCTGAAAAAATGTTTGAATCCATAAGAACTATACTCGCCATAAAGTTCAAATTTAATTTTTGTATCGCTAAGAATACCTACGCTTATAAAAGGTTCCCGTTCATATCCAAACATTTTAATTCCGATTTAATTGTAACCAAATAATTTGAAATATTTTATATCAAAATATAAGAATTGAATGTGATAAACTTAACCCTAAAGTCAATCTAATGGTAAATTAAGTTCATTCTCTTTAACTTAATTAAAATGATTTTATTAAATAAAGAATAATTTATGATTAAAGATAAACAACAAACAATAACGGTAGTCGGTTTTCCTATTGATCTTGGCTCAGGACGACGAGGCGTTGATATGGGTCCCTCTGCCTTGCGAATTGCGGGATTAGAAAAAAAACTTGAGGAACTTGGTTATATAGTTGAAGATACCGGAGATATTAATATCGAGATCATGGAAAAGCAAAAAGTGTCTAATCCAAAACTTAAATACATAAATGAAATTCTTAAAACATCAAAAATGCTTGCAACTCGTGTAGAAAAAGTTTTAGAACAAAATAAATTTCCTCTTTGCCTAGGTGGCGATCATTCAATGGCGCTAGGAACAATAGCTGGTATTTCATCTTACTGTAAAAAGAATAATTTAACATTAGGCGTTATCTGGATTGATGCCCATACCGATATGAATACTGATGACACAACTCCTTCCGGAAATATTCACGGAATGCCGCTTGCTGCTTCTATGGGCTTGGGTCATCCCGATCTTGTTAATCTTTATGGATTTGCCCCAAAACTTAAACCGGAGAACTGCGCAGTTATAGCTGCTCGCAGTATTGATCCGGAGGAAAGATTAAATATAAAAAAATTGAATCTTAATGTTTATACTATGAGTGATGTTGACAAACTTGGTATACATCGAATAATTAGTCGTGTTTTAAAACAATTCAAAGAAAAAGTTGACCACATTCATGTTAGTTTTGATGTTGATAGTGTAGATCCAAACTTTGCCCCTGGAGTTGGAACTCCTGTTCCCGGAGGATTAAACTATAGAGAAGCACATTCTCTGATGGAGGCAATAGCAGAATGCGGGTGTATGTCATCATTGGAAATAGCAGAGGTTAATCCAATTTTAGATATAAAAAACAGCAGCGCTGTTTTTGCAGCTGATTTAATTGCCTCAAGTATGGGGCAAAGAATATTGTGATATCTTTTCGTTCTGCACAATATTTTATTGTTGCAATATTACTTGTATTGCTTGTTTTTTACTTTACTGGAATTGTAGAGCTTAAATTATTAGGAATTGTGTCTTTTATATTTGTTTCTATAGGGATCAGTTTTTTTTACACATCCTTTCTTAA
>CXWK01098915.1_pt1 | contig 40939 bp, 75 predicted proteins | sample 590851 | NCBI WGS metagenome assembly CXWK01 (sample SAMEA3498364, study PRJEB10139) | wastewater metagenome | biome: wastewater treatment plant; material: activated sludge | place: Denmark | collected 2014-08-01
CCGCAGGGCCGAGACAGGCACTGGCTCGGCTTGCGAGAGCGCGGTCCGTCAGGATGCGCCCGACACCCCCGACCTTAGCACCCCTCTTCCATCAGGGAGTATTGAACGATGACCCACAAGATCAACGTCGCGGACTTCGCAGCCTTCTGCCGGAGCAAGGGGGACGAGGGTTACACTTACTCCAACCCGTTCGGCTGCGCGCTCGCCCTCTTTCTGCGCCAAGACCACCCCGATGCGAATGTCGGCAGCCGCCACTATGCGCTCTCGATGGATTTTGGCGCCGAGGAGATTGAGATTCCACTGGGCGTCAAGCGCGCGGTGCAAGGCAGGCCGTTCAAATTCTCCGCCGTCGCCGATCGTCTTGGTGTTCTTGTCGAGCAACCGGCATGAACGTCTACACTCGCCACCTCCGCGTGTTGGAATCGTTCAACCGCGCCAGTCATTCCGACTCCCTCCGAGAGATGCAGACCGATCCCACAGAGGAGATGATCGTCGGCACCGGACTCGGTTGGGTCGTTCCCATGGGGTTCCTTCTGGTTGTTGCCCTCACTGTAATTGGAGCAAATGCATGACCGAACGCGCCCGCCTCGTTCGCAAGTGGCTGCTGCTATCGGACCGCTGGGAAGAACGTCGCCAGATGCGCGGCAAGCCCGTGCGCGCCCCGTGGAGCTACCTCAACGGCATCGGCAAGGCGATGGACCATGTTCGCGCCCGCATCGACGCTATCGACTGCCAGAGGCTCGCAGCATGATGCGCTTCGACCTTACGACCATCCAGGTTGCGAACGTCATGGACCTTCTGGCGAGCATCGGTGTGGACGATGACGATCGGCTGGTTCTCGATACCCTTGAGGGCGAGACGGACCTGTTCGCCATGCTGTCAAAGCTGCTCGCGCAAGTCGAAGATGACGAAGGCGCGGTTGCATCGCTCAAAGAGCAGATCGAGGCCCGCCGCTTCCGCATCGCATCGGCAGAGGCTCGCATTGGCCGCGGTCGCGCCATGATCGGCAAGCTGATGGACTTCGCGCAGCAGGACAAGATCGTTCTGCCAGAAGCCACGCTGTCTCGCCGGCTGGTCGCTGCCAAGCTTGAGATCGCGAACAAGGACGCCGTGCCGCGCGATTTGCAGCGCGAGAAGCTGGAGCCGGACACAGCGAAGATCACCGAGAAATACGCCGATGCGGACACCCTGCCCAACTGGCTGACCCGCATCCCCGAAAGCAAATCAATCACTGTGAGGCGGAAATGAATATCTTCGAGGAATTGGCAGCCCCGCTGCCTTCGATCCACTGGCGCGCACAGTCGGTATACAAGGGCAGCGACAGCCGCCCGCCCGCCGCAATGGCGCTGGCCTACATGGACGCCCGCGACGTGATGGACCGTCTGGACGCCGTTGTCGGCCCCGATGGCTGGCAGGATAGCTATGTCGAGACGGTCAAGGGCCGCGTTATCGCCAGCATCTCCATCTACATTGATGGCCGCTGGGTCAGCAAGAGCGACGGCGCTGGCGACACCGATGTGGAAGGCGAAAAGGGCGGCATGTCCGATGCCTTCAAGCGCGCCGCCGTCAAGTGGGGCATTGGCCGTTATCTCTATCGTATGGAGGCCGTCTGGGCTGAGTGCGAACTGAACGACAATGGCAAATGGAAGAAGTGGACCGCGAAGGGGCTGGCAACACTCGCTGCCGCCGCCAACGCGCCACCCTCCGCGAAGGAGGGCGATGTGCCAGACTCCTTCCTGTCCTTCATCGCTGGCCTGTCCAACGATCCCGACCCCGCGAAATACTGGAAAGACAACTGGCCGGGGGTTCCTGCCGAATGGCGGCCCGCGTGCGTGAATTTCAAAGACAAACTCAAAACGAAGGAACCCGCATAATGGCTGGCAGCGTCAACAAGGTAATTTTGATCGGCAACCTCGGTGCCGATCCCGAGATCAAATCCTTCCAGAACGGCGGCAAGATCGCCAACATCCGCATCGCGACCTCCGAACAGTGGAAGGACCGGATGACCGGCGAGCGCAAGGAGCGCACCGAATGGCATAATGTCGTCATCAACGGCGACGGGCTGGTTGGCGTGGTCGAACGCTATCTGAAAAAGGGCTCGAAGGTTTATATCGAGGGCTCGCTGCGTACCCGCAAATGGCAGGACCGCGACGGCAACGACAAATATACGACCGAAGTCGTGATCGCCGGGATCGGCGGCGCATTGACCATGCTCGACGGCGCCGGGGGCGGTTCGAACGATGGCTGGCCTAAGACGGAACCCGGTATTGAGCCGAACAGCCAAGAGCCGTCACTTCCCGACCTCGACGACGACGTGCCGTTCTGATGCGCCACGAAGCCTTCCCCTATAAGCGCGCCGTCGCGCCAAACGCGGCACAGCAGCGCTACCTTGATTGGGTGGCGCAGCAGCCGTGCGTCGTGACAGGCCGCTATGACGTGACAAAGCACCACGTCACCGCCGGTCGCGACGGGGGAAGGTTCACGCGCTCGCATTGGCTGGTCGTGCCGCTGGTCCGCGAATTGCACCAGCATGACCACGGCAAGGATTCGGTGGAGCGCCTCAACCACGGCGGCTTCTTCGAAGAGCATGGCGTGGATCTGGAAATCGCGGCCCTTCACACGCTGGTTCGCTATCTCGAAACGGAGCGCCCGTGATGGCTGACGTTGAGCCTCTCCTGTGCCGCGTCGTCCTTGGCGCGCTGCGCCCGATGTCAGGCGCTGCCGAGGATGCCATTCGCGCCCTGCCCGCTGGCAGCATCGTGCGGATCGATATCAAGCAGACGCGCGGCAATTACAAGCGCCTCGCTTGGTACTGGTGCATGCTCAAGCTCGCCGTGGACAATCTTGCCGAACGCTTCGACGGCCCTGTGAACAGCGGCATGATGCACAAGTGGCTCAAGCAGCGCTTCGGCCTGTCCAAGCCCGTCCGGTCGAAGAAAACCGGCGAGATCATTGGCTATGACGAAGGCTCGATTGCCTTCCACTCGATGCCTGAAAACGAGCGCGCCCCGTACATAGAGGGCGCCGTCAACTTCCTTGCCGAACAGCTCGGCACGGACCCCGCCACCCTGCGCGAGGAATCGCAACGGGCCGCCTGACTTTCACCGCCGCGACGGCGCAATCCCCGGTCCTCGTCGCAACGCCCCAAGGGACCGGGGTAGAAAGACCCCAAGATGGATAATCTTCTAGATCCATTGATCGTTCGCATGTTGCTCAATTACGAGCCAGACAATGGCGCGCTGATTTGGAAAGAGCGCCCGCGGACACGGTTTCGGGACAGCGGTTCGTGGAATCGCTTCAACAAATTCTACGCTGGCCAAAGGGCTTTGGATTACAGCGACCGTGAAGGATATAAGCACGGACCGATCTTCCGTCGCGACTATCGGGCGCATCGCGTCGCGTGGGCGATCCATCATGGCCAGTGGCCGACCCTGAGTCTCGACCACATAAATGGTGATCCCGCCGACAACCGTCTCGCCAACCTGCGAGAAGTCACGGGGCAGGATAATCAGCTCAACCTAAAGCTTCGGCATGACAACAAAAGCGGCCACAGCGGTGTGCGCTTTTGCCATGTCCATCGGAAGTGGCAGGCCCGGATTGGCTACCAAGGCAAGAAATTCCACCTCGGCTCATTTGACGATTTTGCTGCCGCCTGCGCCGCGCGTGTCGCCGCGGAACTGCGCCTTGGGTTCCATGAGAACCATGGCCGTCAGCATAAATCAGGAAAGGTATAGAACGATGACGCACGCATTAGAACGCACCAGTCCCAAAGGCCCCGGTCAGAAATTCATCGGCACCTGCACCAAGTGCGGGCTAACCGGCCTCACCTTCGCGGACATGAACAAGGAGTGCCAGAACCCTGCCAACATGACACCCGGCGAGGCGTTGGTGCTTGCGGTGACTGGCGGAGCGACGGTGGATGAGCGCGTTCCGGTCACGGACAGCCTCATCACCGCGCTTTGGGGCATTATCGACGATATCGATACCGCCAGTGACGTCGCCAAAGATGATGATGCCATCTACCGGAAAACGGTTGAGCATCTGCAAGCCAAGCGATGGGCTACCGGCATCACGACCGATGGCTACGGCATATTCTATCCCGCCGTAAAGGTACCCGCATCATGATCCCCCGCGCCCTAAACGCTCCCCTCTCTTGGATTGACGAACGATCACAAGAGGTTGGCGTTGCCTCTGACGAGGCCCGCGCTGCGACCCCTTCGGGGCTCAGCCCCGCAAGCGGGTCTTCGTGCCAGCATCGCATCACTAACGCGGGAGGCCTCTGATGGCCCAGAACACATCGTCCGCCGTTATGCAGCAGCGCACCGAAGCGCACGATTCGCTCGACGACTTCCCGACCCCGCCTTGGGCGACACGGGCGCTGTGCGAGTTCCTATCGCAAGATTGGTCCATTGGCGAAATGTCGGTCCGCGAACCGGCTGCGAATCGGGGCCACATGGTCAAGCCGCTTACGGAATATTTCGCGACTGTCGATGCGTCGGACGTCCACGATTATGGCGCTGGCTACCCGATTCGCGACTACCTGTTTCCCGGCGACTTGGAGATGGTGGACTTCACAATCACCAACCCGCCCTTCCGTCTCGCCGAGCAATTCATCGAGCGCGCTGGCCGAACCAGCAGCGTCGGCTTTGCTGTCATTGTCCGCGCGGCGTTCCTTGAGGGTCAAGGGCGATTCGACCGCCTGTTCTCGAAAAACCCGCCGTCTTTCGTTCTCCAGTTCACCGAGCGCGTCGTCATGCACAAGGGACGTTTGGCCCCCGAAGGCTCGACCGCGACGGCCTACGCATGGCTAGTCTGGCTCGACGGGGAATCGCCCACCAAACTTCGCTGGATCGCTCCATGCCGACGCCTGCTGGAACGCCCCGGCGACTATGCGCAAGGGATTGAAGCCGGAACGGTCGAGACGGAACGGCTCGATGCGAAGCACGAAAGCCCGGTGGTCGAAGACCATGCGCCCGAACCCTGCACCCAGACTCACACGACTAAAAAGAAGGGGGAATAAGTGATGGCGGACGATCGGACCCCAGGAGGGAATACCACCACAGCCGGGGCGGTTGAGCAGTTGGCGGCCGAACTGCAACCGTGCCCGTTTTGCGCGCAGCCTCTGTTCGTTCGGCGAGGCGTCAACCCCTATGGCAGATGCGAAACGGCAGATTGCTGGGCGAGCGAGCGGAAAATCCAAGTGCCGCTCGATGATCCCCGACAAGTCGCCCAATGGAACACCCGCCAAGCTCACTCCCTCCCCGGTGACGTCGGGACCCGTGCTGCGCAGATTGCGGACTTGATCGTTTCGCCCGACACAGCCGCCAACGACATACAACGGCAGGCGTATTGGCACGTTGCGCACGAAGCCGCGAAACTGGCGCTCGGCGTGCCCGAGGATGACCCGGCGTGTACGGACTGCGGCGATACTGGCGTCACTTACCAAACCGAAAGCCCCTGTTCCTGCCGCGCCGCTCTCACCCCTTCGGCGCTGTCCGGCGATGCGGGAGAGGGGTGGCATCTGATCGACAGCGCACCGAAGGACGGGACCGAGATTCAGGCTCGCATCCCCGGCAACGGCGAGGACAACGTGATCGCGTGGGTCGACGACCTGATAGACAGCAACGGCGAGTATTGCGGGGCATGGGCTTTCACGCGCGATCAGGAACCGCCCGACTGCTGGACTGACGGCTATTGCTGGGAGGTCAACGAGGACGGCGACCGTTCCGTGCAGCCGACACACTGGTCCGCCCTTGCAACGGAGGCGGAGTAGATGGAACGCAAATACGGCATAGGCGCTGTGTCTCATGGCGCGAACAACTGGCAGCCGCGTCAAGCTACGCCGTGGCAGCGCGAGCGAGCTTCCGGCGTCCTGCTCCCCATGGAAACGCCCTCCCTGTTCCAGAGGATGCGCGAATGGGTGCGGAGGTGACGGCGCCGGCTCGGATCAGTCAAGCGGACATCGAGCGAGCCGCGAAGGCCTGCAAGAACGCGGGCTGGACGGGCGCGCGCATTACCATTGACCTCGCCAGCAAGAAGATAGACCTATTCCTCGGCGATGCAGCGGACAAAGCGCCGCCTGAATTTACCGAGGATGACAACTATGCCTAAGGACTGGCCGCCCAAACATGTCACCATCGTGACCGACCGGCACGGCAAGAAGCGGTATCGCTATCGTCGCGCCGGGGTGAAGGGCGGTTATATCAAAGCGCAGCCTTCAACGCAAGATTTTTGGCTGATTTACGAGGCTTTCCAAGCGCAGGGAGTCGGCGAAAAGATAGAGGTGAAGCGCGCCTTCAAGCCGTTCAGCATGGACGATTTGGCGGCCAAGGTGAAGCGCACCCGCGCGTGGGGTGACATGCAGCCGCGCGGACAGGTTGTGAAGGGCCGAATCCTCGAACGCCTCCTGGATATGAGAAACGACGCTGGCACTCGTCTAGGCGACCGCGACGCGCGCACCGTCTCCATCGCCACGCTGGACGGCATTCTCGGCAAGCAGACCAGAGGCACGGCAGGGAATTTCCGCAAAGAGATGAAGCGCCTGTTCGGTTACGCTGTGCGGCTCAAGTGGCGCACCGACAATCCCGCGTCGGACACGGCGCCTATCAAGAAAGGCGAAGGCTGGCACACGTGGACCAATGAGGAGATTGAGCAGTTTCGCGAGTTTCACCCCTACGGCACCGTGCCGCGCCTCGTCCTTGAATTGGCTCTCAACACATCCGCCCGCCGCGGCAACCTCAACCTTTTGGAGCGTGTCCAGATCGTCGGCAATAATATCGAGATCCAGCACGCGAAGGACAACGACGAAACCAGCGTTCCTATTCTGCCGGAAACTCGGATTGCGCTGGACGCAATGCCCACGACGCACATCCGCTACTTGATCGTCGGCGCGCACGGACAGCCCTACACCGTCGAGGGGCTCGGGACAAAAATGCGCCGTTGGTGCAATTATGCTGGCCTGCCGCATTGCTCGCTTCACGGCATCCGAAAGGCGACGAGTCGCCAGCTCGCAGAGTCGGGAGCGACCGACGCACAGGGCCGTGCGGTCACCGGGCACAAGAAAGACGAGACCTTTGCCTACTACGCCGCGAAGGCGAACCGGAAGGCTCTAGCGGGCACGGCCATGTCCAACCTTGTGACCAGTCGGATTGTCCAACCTGAAAAAAGTGATGGAACTACAGATGCTTGAAAATAATGGTGGTGCCCCTGGCCGGACCGTAGTAAAGTCCCAAATGCAATGGCATAGCGCTGTCCAACCGCCCCTTCCGTCCTACGGAATCCCGCGGCGTCCAGCGCGCATTGTCCAACCCAAAACGGGCCGCAACGATGGTGGAACATCGCGCGGCCCTAGCAAAACGAACAAGGAGCGTTCGCATGCCTATTGAACAAACTACCCGCTCGGATTCTGCCCTGCAAGGCGCGGAAATTCTGGCGCTGATCGCCAACCTGTCCGAGCGCGAGGTCCACACCGGATACGACCACGGCGGCAACTACATCTACGAGGACTATGTCAGCCTTGCCGATGTGCGCGCTATCGTTCGCCGCGTTACAGGTGCCGCATGAGCGCCCCGCTGGTCGCCACCGGCTGGGCTGAGCCGCGCCTGATGCCGCTCTACGACGCGCTGGATGAGCTTTACCGCGAGTGGCGCGACCCGGACGGCGGGAGCGATGACCTCTCTGACATGCTCAAGCGCGCCCGCAATCTGTGCGAGGAAGCGGACGTAATCATTGAGCGCATCCGCAAAGGAGGTGTTTCGTGACCGCCGACCGCAAAGCCGCCGCCGAGTTCGGCTGTCGCTACCGCCCCGCCTACGCAAGCGGGTGCGGTGCACTGGCCGGCGAATCTGGCTTCTGCGCCAACCATGTCGGCAAAGAGTGCCGTGTCTGCGGCGCGCAAGCCACGAACGAATGCAATCACACCGGCCAGTTTGTGTGCGGCGTCCCTCTCTGCTCCGATTGCGAGGGATGGGTTGATACCAGCAAGGCAAGCGGATCGTGGGGCTTCATGAACCACAGTCACCGCGTCAAGCCCGCGGTCCAGAGCGCGCGCGACTGTCGGCCAATGGTCGAAGGTGATTTGGCCTAACCCCATCCCCCAATCCCGAAGGTCTTCATCATGGGTAATGATTCAAAACTGGACAGTGTGGGCCGAGACGAATTCTGCGCTCGTTTCAAGGCCCGGATGCTCGAACGCGCTGGCCGCACCTTCGACGATGGCAGTTCAATCGCCGAATACGCTGACGAGGTGGGTCCGACATATTGGGACGAGGAGTGGCAGCGCAAGGACGGTCCAGAGCAATGCGCTGACGACGATATGTCCTATTGGGGAGAGGAATGATGCTGACGCCCGAACAGGTCGCTAATGTGCGGCGCTGGCAGGACGCGGGGCATGTTCACCCGCTGACATGCGGAAACTGCCCCTGCCGCTCCCCTATGGCCGTGATTGACGACGGATCGGGACTGCGCTGTGTCCATTGCAAGCATGTGCAAGGCTGGGTGCCTGAGGTCTGCTTGAACGGGCCGCCTCAAAATCCGTTCGCCACCTTCTCGTCGGATGGGCCGGGACATGCGTAAAGAGCAACCGAAGCCCGCAGAACTGGAGCGGCTGCAAGAGTGGGCGCGCGTTGGCTTGGCCCTGCATATCGCATGCAACGCGGTAATCGCCATGCGGTATCCCGAAGCAGCCATTGCCGCAGCCCTCACCACACAGGAGAAGCCATCATGAGTGACTCGCGCGCTGCCAAGCTAGACCTACATTTCACCGTCAAGGATGAAGCCAGCGAGCATCGCTGGTCTGTCGCGCGCGGGATGCTTCGGCTTTTCGAGCAGCGGACGAGCAGGGGCGACATTTACTGGCTCGGCGAATTTCTTGATCCTCGCGGGATCGTCACCGTCATGCGTGAAGCGGGGCACACACGGCTGGATTTTGTTCACGACGGCTACGCCTACAGTCGGACTTGGCGGACGTTCTTTGGCGACAGGACAGTGGCCAAACTCGCTCGCGCGTTCATCACCGACATTGAGGAGAAAGCCCTCCCCACCCCCAATGAAGAGGTAGAGTGATGAGCGGTTTCCTGCCCGCCGACGAGCAGCGGCTATACGACAACATTGTTCACGGCCTTCGCTCGCAAGGCTGGTCACGATCCGACGCAGAGAGCGAGGCAATCGATCGCGTTGTTGCCCGTCGCGACCACATAGGAGATGAACGATGAGCGACCGCCAAACCTTCGCAGTCGGCGAGACAATCCGGCAGAAGCATCTCGACGCCGTAGCGCCGGACGCCGACGAACTCACCGCCCTCCGCAGCCAGGTATCGGAGCTAAGGGCTGACCTTGAGGTGGCGGTGGGGGCTTTGGAGGAGGCGCGGAAATGGCTTTCAGGCCAGCCGGATCGAGCGACATCGATCCATTCGACTAGCTTCGCAATGATCGAAGCTATCGACGCCACCCTGAACACAATAAGGAAGGACGGGTGATGCGAAGTGATAAGTTCTGGCTGTTCGCAATTTCCCTGCTCGGTTGGGCGCTCATAAAGTGGGGTGTCCAACCGGAGTCCCCCTATTTGGGTGGAATGCTCATAGCATCCGCGCTCATCGGCTTGACGATTTGTCGGTCAGCAGAATATCTCGCAGCCCTACTGAAAGACCGCAATGCTTGAAGCCCTAGCCCTGTGAACGGCTACCTCCGCCATGGTCAGAGGATCGCCGTCGCTGTCGGGCTGCAACTGGTCGCGCTGGGGCTGTGGTGGGTGATATGGGTGAAGGGCCAACCGAGTTGCACCCACCGTCACGTTCTCCATAATCTCCGCATGTCCGATTCGAACCCCCAAGCCGGATATTACGGCGTCGTTGCGATCGGCGACGGTTGGAAACCAGTCACGCCCCACCGGAACGAGCTATTCCTGCAAGACGCTATCGATGCTGGGGCTACCCATATAGCCTATTGGACAGGCAGGCGGTGGGAGCATGTTGAGCCGGTGGAAGAGATTTAGTCGGGTAGCGCGTCAGCCCAAGCCTTTACGCCAGCCACCTTGCCCGCGCAGTCGCCATAGGCAGCGCGCATTGCAAGCAGATAGGCCAAGACGATCCGGTCGCGCTCGATACCCGGCGCACCTATCTCAGGCGCCACAGGCTCCGCAGAGCACGTCAGCAGCGCCACAGGTGGCTTAGTTGCCTTTACGTACACCTTCTTTTCGCAGGCTGTCAAACCCGGCAGCGAGAGGGTCAGAGCTATCACGGGCAGCATCCGCAGCGCGTTCATTGGTTGCATCGATCGTTCCTTTTGTTTCGGCCGCCACGTCCAGCGCTTCCGCGTCTGCAATGGCGTCGGCGTCCTCAAGTATCTTGGCAGCGTCTTCCCACTTGGCGCGTTCGTGGTCGCGCCCTTGGTCCCAAGCCCAACTGTAGGCAGCGTAGAGAGCAGCGGCGACGACCAGCAGCACGATCCCGCGCGCTACCCATCCCGCCACCTTTGCAGACACCCCCCTGTAGAGCAGGAGGTTTGCGATAAAGCCGATGATCATGCGCTTTCTCCCGATGCCGGTTCATCCATGCTTCCCGGTTTGACCGATGGGCCGGCGGGAGGCGGGGCAGGAACGGCGCCGGTCTGCTCGATCACCTTTGCCGAAGCCACGCTCTTGTCTTTCCACGCGATAGCGCCAGCCGTCGCGCCGATGCACGCGCCAAGGCCACCGGGATAGGCAAGGCAGAACTCCGTGAATGACACTTCCTTGATGACGCCGACCGCAACGAACACCGGGGCGACAATGGAATAGGTGAGCGTGCCGATCGCGCCGAGGACGCGCTGCACTTCATATTCGCCGCCGATGCCTTTGAGCGCGTTGAGGATGCTGATCATCGCATCGCCTCCGCCAGCTTCCGGTCGTAACCCTTCTGGCCCTTCCCGTTATATCCGCGGGCAAAGGCGAGGCAGGTTGCCGGATCGGTCGAGAGCGAGCGAAAGGCCTTCGTCAGCCCGTTCACTTCGATGAACAGGGCGAGTGCCTCATAATGGTTGCGCTCCGACCGGGTAAGCCACCAGGCGAACTCTATCGCGTTACCCGGATAAACCGACAGCGCCTTGCGTGCCGGGTCTGCGCTGGCGTGGGCGCCCATGATCTGGAATTTGCCCCAACTCGCGCTCTCGAATGCGACAATGGGCGAACGCATAGCGAGGTCTGCCACCTTCTCCCAGCTATCGTTGATGCCGTCGCGGTCGGCGTCGATGGTGTAGCCGCCCGGTGTCGGGTTCGACAGGAACGGGATGATGACCTTCAACCGACGCCAAGCATAGTGCCGTTCGAACAGGCATTTCAGGCGACCAGCATCGTCCCACCCCCCACCGGCGCTCTCGACCTTGGCGACCGCGGCAACTTGCCGAGATGTGCCCCCGAGGCGCGCAGCAATCATGTTGATATCCGCGGCGGTCACCGCTGGAGCAGCGCGGTTGACGAATATGTTCAGGATAGCCGAGCGGGTGGCGGGACCGGGCTTGCCATCAACGACAAGGCTAGCGCCTTTGAGGTTCAGCCATAGCTGGAGGTCGCGTAGGTTCATGGCTTTTGCCTCTCCTGTTCAAGAATGACCACGCGCGCCTTGAGGTCGTCGATCTCTTTGCCGGTGGTGTCCGTCTGTTGGCGGGTGCTGATCTCGCGGACGGTCAGTTGCAGTTCGTTCAGCGTTGAGACGCCCCAATAACAGGCCCCCGTCACCGCAGCCGTCATCACGGCACTGGCGATGATCGCGGCCCATTTGAGCGGTGCTGGAATCTCGGCCTTGGGCGCAGGCGACCCGAAATGAGGATGTGTCTGCACAAATTCCCTGATCGCTGCGCTGGCTGCCGCTAGGCCTACTTGGTCCGCGATCGCTCGCACCTGTTCGGAGTTTCCGAGGCCGTCAGGCATCACACCACGGCCCCAACGCCGATCAACAGCCCGATTCCGCGGTTTTTCAGCGCGGCGAGTTCAGCCTTGTCGGCGGTGAATTCCTCGCGAAGTTTCTTGACCTCTGCACTGAGTTCGTCGTTGGCCTTCTGGGCCTGAACGTTGTTGGTGTTCACGGACACGGTCAGCCCCTCCAGAAGCGTCTCAATTCGGGCCAGACGCTCGCCTTGCGTCGTCACCCGAAGCTCATCACAAGGACGTAGCGAGATGTAGCGCTGTTGTTTTTGACTGTTAACTTCGTGCCGCTGCTCGACTTCCACACGGCGATCTGACTTCCGCCGGGATCAGTCCCGCTGCTGCCTACTGTGATTCCCGCAGCGGCCTGAACAGATGTGATCGTATTGCCGCTATTCGTGTGAAACAAACCGGGGGCGCCCGAGTTGTTTGCGCCCATGACGAGCAAGGCCGATCCCACAAAACCAGCAGGAAGCTCTACCGACTCGCTCGCCGCAAGAAATCGTCCGAGCAAAATCGTGAGGCCGCTCATGCGAGACGTCCCAACATCAGTAGGCGTCAGCAAGGGGCCTGAGATAGACGGCACCAAGGGAACGCCGCCATTGTGCTTGGCAATTCCGGTATTCCCGCCCGCGTCTGCGACGACGCCGAACAGTTCGCCAAGCGCTGCCCCGTCATTCCGCTTTACAGCATCGACGGTTGAGCCGGTGTTGCGGACACTGCGAAACGACGCCTGCATGTTGGCTGGACTACCGCCTGAACGGATGGCGCAGCGGGTCAGCTCCCCATCAAATCCGTCGATATCGAGCAGGAATGGATCGGGCGTCCCGCTTTTGGTCGTGCCGTTATTGCCGATCGACACGATGCCACCGATGGGCTGCCCAAGGACGACCAGCTTGCTCAGCACAGCGATTTTCCGTGTCGTGTCCGTAGCGCTGCTGTTCTCAACTCCAACAAGAGCCTCACACCGGACTGCGCCGCTCACATTGCAATCGAGCAACAAGTCATCGACCGTCATCGATCCGATTGCCGCGGTGCGGGTGTCGCTGGAAAAGAAGCTGACCGCCGTGTGGTTGCTGCCCGCCGTCAATGCGGTACCGCGCAGCGTGCTGCGGACTTTCGTGACAATGCCGACGCCAAGCTGGCAATTAACTGCCGACGATGATCCAGCACCGACGATGCCGGTCTGCGAGAGGGAAAATTCCACGTCATTGATGATCGGGACGCAAGACGTGATGCACTTCACCCCGCGCCCCAGCACCTCGTTTGCTGTAACACGATCGATCTTGCAGCTATCCCCAAGCCCTTCATTCGTCAGGCCTCCCTGATTGATAATCATCAGGTCGCAATCCACCCGGTCAACAGAGGCCGCGGCGTCGTCCGTCGAGACATTGTCCCCGGTGATGTTTGAAATCCGGACATGCCGCGCGCGCTGCGTGCCGCCGCTGTGGAGGATCAGGAGGCCGCACGAACCGTAGGAACTGGACACACCCGAACCCGCCGCGCGCGTGATATCGATGAAGTTCAGCCCGGTGACTGTGACCTTGTTGAAACTGCCCTGAATGTTCAGGCCTGTTGCCCCGACGTTGAAACCCTGCCCCGCAATCATGCGAGCATTCTGGATCGTCAGGCCGCTAACATCACAATCAGGCTCGCTCGACTCTTGGTTGTATACAGCCAGCGGGCGGTTGGCCTTGTTATTGCCGTCGAAGGTGGACGCATTACCGACGATCTGGAGATTATAGCCGGCGCATGTAATCGTAACCAAGCGGTCGATCTGAGCACCGCCCGTATATTGGATAACGGTTCCCGCTTCCATGATGATGCGCAGGTTGCCAGAAAGCGTTGCCGCCTGCGCTGTCGCGAGGTTGATCGTGCCGCGCAGGGCAAGGTCGCGACCCTGATCGGAGGCGCCCTCAATCGCGGCCTGCAAGCTTGCGAAGGCGGTCAAAGGAAGCGGCGACAGTGCAAACATCTGTTCGGCGTTTACGCCTGCGCTGGTTCCCACCGTTGCAGCGCCACCAGATGCGGCGAGCGCGGCAGACGTCGGGCGAGCATCAAGCGAGGCCTGAACCGTGCCGGTGGGGGTGCCAACCAGCGTTGCACCCGTATCCGCCGACAGGTCAACCGTAATCGCGGTCGCGTCGATCATGGGCACGCCGATTTCAGCCGGCGCAACGAACACGTCGTTAGCATCGTAAAAGCGAATGTCGTACGTTCCCCCGGCGATATACCAGCGGAACATGCCGTTCTCGTCACTCAGCGCCGCATTCGCAACCCCGGAAACCGTTGCAATCGGCGTGCCGCTGTCGTCTGCGAAAAGATCGGCCTGATTGCCATCGCTGTCGAACACGCGAGCGAAATAGCCCGCCAGCGAGTCCCCGCTGCGGTTGGTGAAAGCGTTCGTATATTTATACATTTATGCCCCGCTTGTGTTCGAGAAAAAGGCGGTCACGACGGCTTGGGCGGTCAGGCCGTTGCTGTCGGTTACGGTGCAGGTGAATTGCGATTGCTCGGACGACCCCGGCCCCAGAGGCATGCTGAAGTTCGTGGTCGCAAAGTTCGGGTTGTTGATCGTCGCGCCGGGGCCTCCGGTCTGCGTCCAAGCGTAAGTGTAAGGCCCCTGCCCGCCCGTCACGGTGGCAGTCGTCCCACCGGTCGAGATGACAACGACAGCGGCCACATTGCGCTCACCATCGACCTGATCGGGGTACGCGCTGAGGCTGATTGGCGGCAGGAACGACTGAACCAGCTTCCACGCGCTACCGTCGTAGGCCTCGATCCGGGTTGCGCGCTTCAGGGTTGCTTTCGCCACATCGATCTTGACGCACGCCTTTTCTGAGGTGCCGACGATGACGTTAAGCGGCATGGTAGACGACCAGCGAACCAGCCGGGGGGGAGGTGGGCGCGGCCGATCCATCGACCAGCACGTAAATGCGCGGCCCCGTGTGGCTGGCGTCGTTGGCGTAATAATGCCCGCCAAAGCCGGACCGGATGATGTTGCCGGTCACCGTGCCGCCAGTCAGGAGCAGCGGATTACCGATCGCCACGACCATGTTGTAAAGCTCGCGCCCGTCCGACATGATCTGGCGCATCTGGTTGTTGTAGCTCGCCAGTGCGGTGCTGTTTTCGGCAAGCGAAAGCCCCGCCAGATCGAGGTTCGCGCTGGGCGTGAGGGAGTATGCGGAAAACGAGATAGTCGCCTCCTGTGTTTCGTGTTACGATGTGGAATGAAAGATGCTGTTTACGTTGCGCTCGTCGTGGCCGTTGCCGCCGCCTTACGTCAGGTCATCGAGGCTCTATTGGCCAAACGCCGGGAGCGTAGAAGCGCCGAGGCTGGCCCCGAAGATACCGCCGCGTTTCCGGGCCCCTTGGATGTAGACGTTCCGCGCCGCTGACTGAGCGGCCAGTTCTTCGATAGCCCGTGCCATGTCACCCGGACGGGTGTTAAGCAAAAGCGGCGCCATCTCATCGGCTCGCGCACGGGATGCCCCGACGCGGTAGTTGTCCCGAAGCCCACCAGCCAGATTCCGAGCTATTTGCCCCAAGCCGCCGCCGCCAGTGATGACGGCCCCGAAGGCCTCCCCCGCCGCACCCATATTGTTGTCGAAGGCCTCATCGGCCATGGCGCGAGGCTGGGTAGCCGACCCCCCAAGCGCCTCTTGGTAAGTGCCGCCCATGTTGTCTTCGATGTCGAACGCGCGCTGGAATTGATCGGCTGGTCCATCGCCAAACACCGTTGCAGCTCGGTCCCGAGCTTCCCCGCCACCCCATACAGACTGGTAGGGATTCGAGTTCAGACGGGCGCGGTCCACGGTGTCCGCCATAGCGACACGCTGCCCGAGGCGGAACTGCTCTTGCTGGTTTTCCGGCATCCGGCCCATGCGCGCCTGAATGTCACGCGGCGCGGCGCGGGCCATGTCTCGCCCCGTCTGCAACGCCGCGCGCTCGGCAGCGGGGCCAGCGTAAGCTGCCCGAGCGGGGGCGTATTGCGGATAGAGGCGATCAGCCTCGCCCACAAACCTACGGCGCAGGCCTTCGACAGCGCGACCCGCATCCGTCTCGATCCGGCCCGTCAGTGGGTTTTGGTTGCCGCTCACCACGTCGTCTAGACCGCGCTTGACCAGATCCAGCGTTTCGGGCGACGGATCGGAGCGCAACACGACTTGCCCGAGTTCGTCAAGATCGAAGCCCATCGCGTTCGGATCACGACCCTCATTGGCGGCAATAGAGCGAGCGTTCGCAAGCGCCTGCCGTCCTGCCGGGGTCGCCAGCATCGCCTGTAGCTCGTCCGAAGTGCGGGCGGGCTGTGCTCGGAAGTCGGCATAAAGCGGCGCTGCATTGCGCCGCGCGGTTTCCAGAAGCCCATCGCTAATTTCGTTCGGGTTGTCGATTGCGCCGAAGTTGCGCGAGATTTGGTCGCGGGCGCGGTCGGCCTGCCCCTGAAAGCGTGGCCGCAGCGTGTTTACAGCCATCGTGCGGGCATCTGGACTTTTGCGGACAACCGAACCGGTAAGAGCCTGCAATTCCGGCGACAGGTCGGCTACCGCAAGCGGCATACCCATGGACTGTGCCTCACGAAGCTGTGCGACCGCGTCATCCGGGAGGCGGTTGGCGACAGCGCGAGAACCAGCCGGGATGGCGGGCGGAATTTGGACGGGGGCGTAAGGCTGCGGGGAACGTCCAAACATGCCGCGACGAGCGTTGTTTAGCGCATTGGCGCCGCGGCCGACCGTATTGACGGCGGCCTGTCCTGCGCGCGTGCCCACCGCTGCGGTCACAGCGGGGGCCAAGGCGTAGCGTCCAGCCAGATTGCCGCCCAACCCGCCGGCAGTGCCCAATATCGCGCCTGTGGGGCCATTTTCGAGCCCGCCACGTGTCGCGCCATAGGCCGTGTCTGTCAGGACGCCGCCGCCGAGATTGGCCGCTCGTGCCCCGATCTGGCCCGCCGAGCCAAGCAAGCGATTTGCGCTGACGAGCCCCGCAACGGAACCTGCCACGTCGCCAGCTATCGAAGTCTTCGGGCGTTCAAGGCGAGCCGCAGTCATCACGGCGCTGCCCTTATCCCCCGCCATATACGCCGGGAGGCCAGCCGTAGCAGCGTTGGCTGCGTTCATGGCGAAGTTGCCGGTGTCCGTGTCTGCCGCGTGGCCAAGCCAATCGCCGGGGCTCGTCAGGGTGTCGAGAAAGGACTTATCCTCTGCGGGCGATTCGTAGCCGCTCAGAAGCTCCCATCCGGGGCGTAGCGAGCGGATGGGTGCGTTCGGGTTGGCGCGATGCTCTTCGACGAGATCACCGACCCACGACGCCAAGCCGGGATCGACGCGAAGGCTGCCGCCATGCTCGGTTTCGGTTTTCTTGTAGGCGTCATTCAGAAACCGCACGACGTCGGGAGCCTGTGCCCCCTGCCCAACCATATCGATGACAGCCTGGTCGATACCCGCAAGACCCTGAACCTGCGTGAAGCCGCCGCGAGAAGACGCCACAACGCCGTCAGATTGCGCGGCGCCGAGGTTGCGTGCGCCTGCCGCAATGGGCAGGCCGCTGGGGCCTACAGGGGCGTTGCCACTTCCATTCAAGAACGCTGCGGCAGGGTCGCGGTCGCGGACACCCAGCCCAAGTTCACGAGCCTGTTCGGGGCTGAGTTTCTTGAGCGTGTCGCCATAGACCTGAACAATCCTGTCCATCGACGACTGAAACTGTGAATCGCTTTGCGTCTGATCTAGCGAGGCGATCGTGCCGCGCAGAAGGTCCAACTCCTTCTCGGACACCGACCCGAGAGCGCCGCCGGTCTTGCTGGCATCGCGCATACGCTGCAAGCGGTCAAAAGCAACGTTTCCGCCGATGGTGTCGAGCTTGCCCTTCACGTCAGCCGCGCTGGTTCCGCCGTAGTCACGCGCAGTGCTGGCGCCGAAGCCCGTTGCGAACCATCCATCACGGGACAGTTGCTTTGCCTCGCGCGCAGCCTTGATCGTGCTGATCAGTTCGGTGATCGCAGTGCCCTTGGCGCCTTCGGCTTCTGCTTTAGCAGCGGCAGCCTCAGCGAGCTTGCGCTGCTCTTCATCAATTTTCATTTGCGCAAGCTGGTTGGCGAGGGCCTGCCCCTGATTGTCGAGTTGGCCACCCTGCAAGTCAGTTCGTGCCTTGGGGCCTTTGAGTTCATATGTCGGATCGACAGGCATCTGCCCACCACCCCGCCCACCACCAGCGGGGCCAATGGTGCGGATCTGCCCGTCATCGCCCTTTTCGACGATGTAGCCATTAATGATGCGACGTTCGGCCATCTATTATTTCCTTACGCGGGCCATAAGGCCGCTGACATAATCACGGGTTTCGGCGGGCATCGCGTCCATCCAGCGGGGACCGTAGCGGGCAATAGCCTTGTCCACGGCACCGGGACCGGCGTTGTAGGCTGCCCACATTTTTGACAGGTCGCCGCCGTAGCGCTTCTGCATCACAGCGCGATACTGCTGCCCCAGCCGGTTCATATCGCCGGGATCGTCGGGGTTCGCAGCCCGCAAGCCGAAGCCGGGATCACGCGCCGTTGCGGGCATGACCTGCATTGCAAAGCGGGCGCCCTTGGGAGACACTACCGCACGACCGTTGCTGTAATAGTCCCGGTTTCCGCTTTCCGCCCCGGCAGTGAGCGCGTTCAAGTCGCGACCGTTAAAAGCCGCCCGCCGGACGCGCCGACGGACCTCCAGTCACCGGAGTGCCCTTGTTCCAGTCGTCCTCTGTGAACGTCGGCGCTGCACCGCCCGGGGTCGTGTTGATGCGGTAAAATTGCCCATCCGGCCCCTGCCGATACTGCGGCGGATCAACCTTGTTCATCAGCATTTTCTTGGCGCTCTCTTCACCCAAGATGCTCTTGATGTACTCGAAGTCCGCGACCGTATCGTTGTTGGTCGGCTTGGGGTTCGCCCGCTCCCACTCCTGCCGCTGCTGCCAGTCGGTGTTATCGTCCGCACGGCGGCGCTGATACGTCTGCTCGGCGTACTGCTGCGCCTGCTGGCGATTGCGCTGGTCGATCATATTTGGAACGAAAGAAGCCTGCCCGCCACCAGCGATCGACAGACTATCACCGAGCACGCCGATCAGCTTGCCCCAGTCGAAGCCCTTTTTGGGCTGCTCAGGGGCTGCGGCAGCGACAGGAGGTTGCCCGCCGCCGAACACGCCGCCGCCGCCCGCGATAGTCTGTAGGGGCGCCTCCATAGGCTGGCTGCCGAAGATGCCGCGCTTCTGCTTGAGATTGGGTGCGAGAGCCATCTAGCCGCCTCCTGCGTATGCTTGCGCGGCGTTACCGGCCATCTGTGCGAGCAGGCCGGCGAGCGAGCCTTTCTGGGTCGTCTTGGTATTTTGATACTGTCCAAGGAGCCCGCCGACGCCCGAACCTGCACCGATTGCGGCACGGATAGGAGCCTGCATGGCGTCGTAAGCCTGAAACGCCGGGTCGAGGATGCCATTCTCTGCCGCAATGAGGCCGGGAACCTGCGATACGGCTTGCCCCATGCGGTCGCGTTCGGCTCCGTAGTCCTGATACCGCAGCCCGAGAGCATTCTTGCCCAGCTCGCGGGAGAGGATGCCCGCCTGTGCGCTGCCGCCCGTCTGTCCGCGCGTGCCCATCCCAGCGGAGATGTTGTTCGCGATATCATTGCCCTGCTGGCCAATCATCGCGTCAAGGTGTGGGTTACCGTTGAGATATTTGCCGCCCAGCACGTCGGCATTGTAGCCGCGCGCTGCGTCGACGTTCGGGTCGCCAGCTTGATATTTTCCAATAACGCTGTCGAGAATTCCGCCAAATTTATCCGCGCCGGCTTGAAGCCCGGGCTGGGCGGCGCGGTACGCAGACGTAATATCCCCGGCGGCCCCCTCAATCGCGGCGGAATACACCGGTTTATTGGTTGATTTGGACTTGCTCTTCATCGCTACACCTCAACAAAAAAAGCGCCCCGAAGAGCGCCTTTGAATTCGACTATTGCGACCACCTAGGCCACGTGCTTCCATTTGAAGCCAAGCCGGATATTTTGGACTGTCTTCTTTTTGATCCCCAGAGATGCCGCGAATTTTGGCGTCTATCCCCTTTACATACGTAACGGAATGACGTATATACTGGTGCATGGCACAGAAACCCCTCACCACGACCCAGTTTTTCCGTCTCTTCCCGGACGATGAAACCTGTCTGACGCACCTGTTCAACGTCCGCTTTGGGCAGGGCTTCGAGTGCCCGTCATGCGAACGTCCTTCGAACTGGTATCGGATCAAAGCCGAGCGCGCTTATTCGTGCCAGTGGTGCGGCCATCACCTTCACCCGACTGTCGGCACCCCGTTTGAACAGACCCGCACCCCGTTGCAGCTTTGGTTCTATGCGATTCACCTGTTCACGACGACGCGGCACGGTGTCAGCGCGAAGGAATTGGAGCGTCAGCTTGGGGTCACTTACAAGACCGCATGGCGCATGGCGGGCCTTATCCGCCAGCACATGGCAGACGTTGACGGTGACAGCCCGCTTGGCGGTTTCACAAAGCACGTCGAAGTCGATGAAGCGATCGTTGGCGGCAAGACCACGGCGGAAGAGGGCCGCATGTCGAACAAGACCGTCCTGATGGGCCTGATGGAACGCGGCGGCGAGATTGTTACCCAAGTCGTGCCGAACCAACGCCGCGCCTCGCTCCTGCCCGTCATCAAGGCGACCGTGAAGCGCCACAGCCTCGTCCATACCGACGAAGCGGGCGCCTATCTGACAGTCAACGCGGAAGGCTACTATCACATGTCGGTGAACCACGGTCGCGGCGAGTATGTCAGCCCGCAAGGTTCATCGGTGAACAGCATCGAAAGCTTCTGGCGCCACCTGAAATGTTCGATCAGCGGCACCCATGTCAGCGTCAGCCCGAAATACCTTGGCCGCTATGCCAAGGAATTCGAATTCCGCTTCAATCGTCGCAATGATCCGGCTTCGATGCTTCCGGAACTGCTTTCGACTTTCCAGCCATTGACTCCAAAGTCGCGATAAGCGCGGCCTCGTCGCCGGGGGGATCGGCGTCGTGATCCTTGGCGAACTGGTCTAGTTTGCCCTCATCGCGGGCTTTACGCAGGTTGATCGTCATAGACCCTCGCAAGATAATACACGCTCGGCTGATATTCACCTTCGTTGTCTAGCACAGAGGTAACCAGCACATCGGCTTTCACCTTATCGCGCGTGAACAAGTTTTCTGCATCAATATCTGGCGCCAGATGAAGCGCCTTTCGCCCTTCTGCAACTTCAGCGATGGACGCGGCCCATCGTTTTGAATTTTCCCGATCATGCGCGAAAAATTTTACGGTCACGCCCTCGTAGGGTTCCGTCTGCGTCGGCGGCTTATGTGCCGCCATTTCCACGTCTGACGGCAGCGCATCCAACGCTTCTTTGCTGATTTGGGCACCCCCAGGTGTCGTGATGGCGCTGGCATCGTGTCGCCGCGCGGGAGCAAGAAAGTCCATAGCTTGATTGCCAATCGTTACCGGACGCTTGGACAGGACCGCCGTAATCGCTTCGATGAGCTGGTCTTCTGGAATATGCACTTTTCTGGCGGCGTCTTCGGTTAGCTTACGCCTCTCGTCAGCAAGAGCCTTTTCGCGCTCTTCCAGCTTCTTCTTGTCAAAATCTTCCTTAGCGCGCTTCAGGCGCTGAATTACCTTCTCGGCGCCCCATAGGCCGACAATTAAAATCAGGACGCTCACGAATGAATCGTATGAGTCGGGAACGTCTATCCCGAACAGGCTGTTGAGAAGATCGACGGGCATATCGTCCATCAGTCCTTCTTGGACCGCGGCGAATAACATGCCTTCGATCCGGTAGCGTAATGGGCTGTTTTGAGAAACCTCGCGAACCACAACCGCGACGTGCTCAACATTGAGTTCGGGAAAGCATTCCTCAAGAACAAGGATCGCCTCTCGAAAGAGTTTCTCTTGCGCGGTGAGAGATTTAGCCACCTCACCAACTGTGGCCCGCCCTTCAAATTCATAAGTGAACTGTGCAGGAACTCGTAATTCCATACCGCCCCCAATCTAGAGGCGCCTTGTATCGTGCAATTTTGAAAAGAGTCAAAGGGAGTCGGCATTGGTCCGTCCGGTTTAGGCCCTACGGGCCTAACACGTTTCGGAAACCCGATTCACGTATGCGAAGGGGATAGACGCCCGAATTTTTCATCCAACCGCCAGTCGTTGCAGCGACGAATTTCGCGCACATCATCGGCGCAGATACGAGCAGAGGGATGGCCATCCCCGATCAGCTTTGTCCCATGGTTTGCCATGTCGGCGGTGTTTTCTGCGTAAGTGGCCCAACGGAGGTTCGCCGCAGAATTATTAAGCCCGTTGCCATCATTGTGCGCCACTACATGGCCGTCAGACGGCGGCGGGCCGTGAAACGCGACGCAAACCACCCGGTGCAAATACCAGTGTTCGGTCCTGCCCTTATCGTTGAACGAAACCTGCTTGTACCTGCCCCTAAAATCTCGCGGCCTTAGCGGGCTTGAAAGGCGATGGCGCACCGCCTCGCCGCCCCACCGGGTCCGCATCGTCGTGCTTCGCGCCTCGCTCCGCACGTTGCCAAGGTTGCTGACTGAGTAAAGGCCTTCCCATCCGGGAACTGCCTTCCAAATCTCGACGGAATCGTTATGTGTCTTTTTAGCCATGATTGCACCTCGAATGCAGTTACTGGTCAGGGCCGGAGGGAGGGACCAACCTCGCTTCGGCCTGCATTCTCTAGCAGATTCACGTTTCGTTCGCAAGCGGAAGGATCATGTCCTCGTCCGAGAGCACCCGCCAGTGCGGCAGTATCTTGCGCCAGCCCTTGCGCCCCTCCAGCCTTAGCGCCACACAGCCAATCGAGCGAGCAAATGCGGAAATATCCCGTTCCGCATCCCGCCACCAGCTGCGGACGTTTTTGCCTGCGCACAGCCAGATGAGAATCTCATCCTTCTCGGTCCGGCACAGCACCAGAAAGCCCCCGTCGACCGGCCAACCGATCGCATGGCCCTTCATCACCTCGACGATGACCTCGAACGCCGTATGGCCTCCCCGTTCCGCGCATTTTATGAGAGCCGGCCACCAATCAGACAGCCACGGGGCCATGATTAAAAATGATCGCGCCAAGCCGTGCCATCCCAAGAGCGGGAGACATGATCGGTCGTGTCGTAGTAGCTCTGGCCCTCGAAGGGGTCGTTCGGCTCAGCAGCGAGCCGTTCGAAGCCCTGCGAACCGCGGAGCATCTTGTTGACGGCCTGCGCGACCCGGCGCGGCCAATCCTTGTTCGTCGGCGTTTCGGGAATGCTCATCGCCGCCCGCTCGCCTCAAGCTCATATTCGAACGCGCGGATATAGGACCACTGGTGACTTGCCGGGATCGACAGCCGCGTGGCCACGTATTTTCCGCTCGCCCGAACTGGCATGATGCCGCTGTCCCGCAGGCTGCTAGCCGTGCGCAGGTTCTCGGCATCGCCAAGGCGCTGGCGGCAGTCCAGAACACATGACGCCGCCGTCATGTCGCCCACCGGTCGGAATGAGCGCAGACGCGACACACGATCCTTGCTGAACTCGACAAAGCCCATCCAAATACGTGCGGCGAGCGGCGGCCCTTCAAGCGTCCCAATGCAGCTCGCCTGCACTGCGAATAGACGGGGCGCACCACCAGAAAAGCGCGGGTCGTCAACCGTCAGCGCCGGATCGGCGTCCGTGTCCGTGATTCCTGTGTTGTCGGTGTCCGTCGAAGAGGTGAAGCCAGAGAATACGCCATCAACCGCATATGAAGCGGTCGTGAACTCTTGCAGCGTCCAGTTGTAAATCAGCTCCATTCCCGGGTTGCCGGGGATCACCCAGCTTACCAGCGTGCGGCGCGGGTCAACGGCTCCATAAATGCGGTGCCACTCGTCACGCGGGACGCGAGACTGAAAATCCCGGTCTACCTTCTCGTTGCCGATGGGAACCGGAAGCTGGCCATCCTCGCACGCCATAAAACCGCGGTCAGACAGGAAGAACACCGAGCGCCCATGCTGGCAGACCGAACCCTTCGACGCACAGCCGACATTCGGCGTGATCTCGTCGAACTGGAACGGTGCGTCCTTGTCCCCGGTGCGCGACATGCGAACAAGCCGCTGGCGCTGGAGGATCACCCCGAACTCTCCCCCCGCTATCCCCATGATCTCGCCGCCGGTCAGCATCGGCTGGAAGCCGCTCTGGTTGACCTGTGGCGTCCAGCCCGTGTGATCATTGTATGCCGACCACTGGACCATCAGAATGTCACCGTCAGCCTGTGTCCCCACGACATAATCGCCAACGACGTTGACCGCCGCGAACTTCGGTGCACCAGTCAAATCTCCCGCCGTGCCAGCGTTCAGGTCAACCTCTTGCGTGTCGCCCCCATTGGCAGCGATCACAAAGTCACCGAACTGGACGAACGACCAGCGGTTAGCGACCGTCAGCCCCGAGAGCAGGTCAACCCAACCGCCGGCAGAATAGCGAGAGAGCGTCTCTGTCGTGCCCGCCAGAAGGTAGCTGGTTCCCGACGTGGAGATGAACGCCCCGCCGCCGTTGAAGGGCGCAGGAAGCTCGTCGCTGTTGCTCAGGAACGACCCGACAGGCCGATAGCCGTCAGCCGCACGATACACGTTCTCCGCCACGGTAATGACACCGCTGTTGATGGACTGGTCCGGCAGATACGCCGGAAGGTCTATCCTCACACTACGCCGATCATCGTCGGCTGCATCGGAGAGCCGCTGTTGCGGTAGCGCTCGCTCTCCTCGACAATCTGCTGGAGCACCGTTTCGAACATGGTGCGGTAACGACCGATCTTTGTCGGGTCTTCGATGAAATCGGCGGCCTGAACGAGAGCGCCATAAAAATAGGCGTCGGGATGCTTGTCGAGCACCCAATTGCTCGGAGAGGACTCGGTGAGCGTCGAGATTTTGCGCTCATAAATCAGCGTCCCGCTCTGCGTGCCAGCGGGGACAGGCGAGAACCAAATCTGCTGGGCAATGATCGCGTAGGAAACAGGGCATCCCGTTCGCTGGTCGTTCGCTACCACCGCGGGCGCGCCAAGGCTCAGCGGGGCGCCCGAGCCAACCGTGATATGACGCACCGCTTTGAAATCGATAGGCAGAGCCGATGTCTGGCTGTTGATCGTGAGCGCCGTAGTGACCTCGCGAGCCGCGACGGGAAGAACCCGCTCCATTTCGCGCTCAGCAAGGTAGATGAAGTCTGTCAGGTCGTTATTGTCGAACGTGCGGTCAAGGCGCGCGGAGATCGAATCCTTGAGGCCCGCCAGCGTCTGAAACCGAACACTGTCTTCGGTCGAGATAACAATTGTCATGGCGACCTCACATAATAAAGTTTTTGACGCGCAAGTATCTGTATTCGTTGCTGTTAAGCAGACGCTTCACGCCCTCAGCGTGGTTCTTGTCCCAGGCATCAACACCGTGCTCGGTGAGCCATTTGAGCAAAATGATGTCGGGTATCTTGGCGGCGTGCCACATCTCGGAGCGCTTATCGAAGCCCTCGGCCTGCGACTCCTTGTTGAAGTCGAGGATTGCGGACGTGTCCTGCTCGTAGCGGATATAGCTCTTGCCGGTTTCAGCGTCGGTGCTGATCCACTCAGTCAAGCCCGAGACGGGATTGTAATCGAGCAGGAGTTCGTCAGACACGCGCGATCCACTCGCTCGCCAGATAGGTTTCGGCGTGTTCGCCGTCATAAGGCTCGTCGCGCAACAGCACGCGACCGTCATCAAGCGGCAGTCGATCGATAATCACGACATAGGACGGTTTCTCAGCCGGTTTGGCCTTGGCTTTCACCATGTCAATTCTCCACGAAAAAGGGCGGGAGCCATAGACCCCCGCCCCGTTATTCAGTTGTCCGACGCCTTAGGTGAGATCGGCAACAGCGGCATTTCCGCTTTCATTCAGGCACTTCAGGGCGCACTCGGTGTAGAGCGCGGTGCGGTCTGCGAGGCCCGTGACAGCGAGAGCGCGGCGCTGCATCGGATCGAGCGTTGCGATCTCCCACAGTTCCGGGTCAACGATCAGGGCGTCTCGCGCCGAGCAGAAACGATCCGGGACCAGCCGAACCTCACCAACGTCGCTGACGTAAACGTCTGCGCCGGCAATGATTTTCAGCTTCTTGTCGCCCGTTTCGCGGCGGTTCAGAGCGAGGCCAGCGAACGCCGCTGCGGTCTGCTTCTGGGTCAGCGAGAGGATTGCCATCGTCGGCTCACCACCCGAAGTCCAAGCCGCCGAGATAGCAGCCTTCATCAGCGTCTCGGTGAAAGCGCGCTGCGTGCCGTTGGTGGCCGCAGCAACAATGCCAGCCGAGAAGCCGCCGTCAGCACCACCAGCACCACGGCTGTCGTTCGTGGTGAGCCATGCGAGAGCGCCAGCGGTTTCGCCTGCGACCGATGCCGTAGCAGCGACCGAAGCATAGTTGCCAGTGAAGCGCTTTTCCATGTCGCGCTTCAATTCCTTACCGGCCTTGGCGACCTGATAGGAATGCTCGTTGGCGCGGCCTGCCTGCTTGACGGCCTGAGCGGTCGTCGAGGTGCCGATGACCTTCTTGAAGATCTGGGTGTGCGTACCGACGCGCGTGGTTGCGGGACGGCTTTCGTTCGACAGATCGTCGCCCTGGATGGTCTTGTTGTCATGGTTCGCCGCCACGAGGGTGTCGGTCTGCCATTCGGTGTACGTCGCAGTCGCCTTGCCGCGGCCGATCGAGGAAACGAACGGCGTGTCGGTGGGGCTGATGTCATAGATGATGTCGGAGAGGTCTTCGCGGTTGCCGATGCGGCCCACCGCCTGAACGGTATTGGTAGGAACGGTCATGGTATTAAGTCCTTAGCCGAGTGCTGAGATAGCGGCCGCGGCGTCCCGGATGTCACCGGTTTCGCGGAGCCGCTGCTGTGTCTTGACCTGTGAGCGTGCCTTGCCGCTGCCCAAAGGCTGGGCGGCATTGGGTTTCGCTGACTTGGCCTCTCGGACGCGCGTCATCTGCTTAGCCATGAGGGCCTTGTATTTGTCGGCGTCCTGCTTCCACCCGTGGGCAGCGATCAGCGCCTTGAAGTCGGTCGCGTTGCCATCCCGAAGCAGGATGTCGCGATCATAACCAAGGGCGGCTGCCGCCTCGAAGGCGCGGCCAAAGAACTCGTCCCGCGTTTCCTCGTTCGCGACCTCTGGGATGGCTAGAAGTTCCCGGTCGCGTTGCTGGATAAACGCCTGATCGATTTCTTGGCTGGCCTCTTCGCCGAGCGCGGTTACTTGCTGCACGAGCGCATCGTGCTGGGCTTTCATCGCGTCGTATTGGGCTTTTTGAGCAATATATTCACCCGGATGCGATCGAGCCAGTTCAGGGTCGGGCATTGCCGGTTCAAGGTGGCTCGCAAACTCTGCGAGCTGGTTGGCGAATACAGACTTCGCCTTGCTGTGCGCTTCCGATGCCTGCGCCTGCGCGGCGCGTTCAGCGTGAGCGGCTTTCGTAGTGGCCTCTTGGACCTGTGCGTTGCGTCGGGTTTCACTCGCAGCCCATGCTTGCTGGGCTTCCGCTGGAAGCTGCGCAAAGACTGCCTTTTCCTCGGCGTTCAGGCTGACGGGCGCGTCGATGACCGTTGCCGGTTCGCCGTCATCGTCTTCCTGCTCATCATCCTCGGCCTCGTCGCCTTCCGGCGCGTCCTCCTCGGGTGAATCTTCGTCAACAGGCTCGTCGCCGTCCTGCTGTGCAAAATAGTCGTCCAAAGCCGCCGCCGCATCGTCCGTCGTATCCAACGGGCGCACGTCAACAGCTTCCGAACCTTCGCTCGGATGGGCCATGACAATACTCCATGATTATGCGCCGTAGCGCGGCTTAAAAGCGGTTTCCGACCTTGCGGACGCGCTCAAGGTGCGCCTTCCTGTCGGCCTCGATCAGTCCACCGTCACAGATGAAGCGAACATGGGCATCAATCTCGCCAACGATCTTGTCGGCTACGGACAGCTTGAACAGCCCGTCCGTGTCACGGGCGCCGAGCGATTGGGCGCGCTCGAAGTAGGCCTTGCGCAGCCCCTCGATCATCTCGCGAAGGCCACCGTCTTCCTCGTAGAAGGCCGTCCAGCGCTGGGCGCGGTGAAGTGGGTCTTCGGTCATTTGTCGAGATCCCCACCTTCGCGGTATTTCTTCATCTTGGCGTCATCGTCGGCGCGCTGCTGGGCAAGCATCGAATCCTGCTGGAACTGGCGTGCTGCCATCTCCTGCTCAAACGCAAAGCGCTGCTCTGCCTGCTGCGCCTCGAATGTCGCCTTGTCGCGGGCAAGCTGGGCCTGTGCCTCGGCTTCCTCGCGCTGCAACTGCAACTTGAGGCCGGCCTCCTGCTGCATCATCTGCATCTTGGCGGACGACATGGCCTGCTCGCCCTGAAGTTTCTGAGCCTGCAACTGCGCTTCGGCCTCGACCTTCGCCATCTCAGGGTCGGGCCTCGGCTGCTCCTGCACTGGCTGGCCGTTCTCGTCCAACTCAGGCTTGGCAGGATTGACAAAATAGTCATCAGGCTGGCCAAGGCCCGCGTCCTTGACGATCGCCGCGGCGTTGTTGAACAGGTGCTCTTTCTTCACCATGCCGATATCAAGGCCTTCGCGTTGGATCTCCAACAGGTTCAGGCGGAGAGCGAGGCGTTTTTCCTTGCTGCCCGTGCCCATGCCGACACGAATGATCATGTCGGGCTCGTCAGGCCATGTCGCGGGGTCAACCTCTACGTACTCGCCGTCCATCTTGAGGCTGAACGGTGCGCCATGCTCTTTCACAAGGCGCAGCTTCTTCCACATCAGGCGGGCAAAGCACTCTCCGAAGTTGCGGGCGATATATTCTTCGAACTGCTGGCCCTGCGCCTGCATCATCGCTGTGCCAGTGGCGGTCTTGTTCAGGGCGTCAGCGTCAAGTCCCTGATTCATGCGAGTAATGCCGGTGCGGCTTTCGCGCTCGCCCGTCCAGAACTCCAGCACGTTCAGGCTCTTGCCCACCTCAAAGCCCGCGTTGAGCGCAACAGGAGCAGCGCCCTTGCCGCGGACAGGCGAACCGGGAATGACGGTCAGCAAGTCATTGTACGTCTCGGAGGTGACGCTTTCGTTAGGCACCCAGAAGCGCGGCATGTTCGACAGGTACATGCCGTTCATCAACTGGCGAGCGACCACAGAGCGAATGCGCTGGATGTCCATCGTCTTGTCAGCCAAGCCATCACCAACGATGCGGTGGGGGCGCGGGAACGGTGTGAACACTACGAACGGGTGATCATCGACCTCCTCGACAGAAAGAATCTTCTCGGCAACGCGGAACACCTTCAAGCGCTCGGCAATGCCGTCACCATCCGCGTCAATGCGAATATACTCTTCCCAAAGCGTCACCTCCTCCATGGAGGCGTTCACCTTGTCATCGCGCCAGTTCTGGTAATCGTCACGAGCAGCACGACGAAGATCGGTCATCAACTCGTCTTCGGTCGAAAGCTCGTAAACCGTGTCAACGTCGAAACCCATCTCAACCAACTCGGAGCGCGTCTTGCGGCTCACATGGGCGAGGTAATCAGCATCGTCCTCGTGCCGTGCGCGGGCGCTGAAACGAAACTCCTCCGAAGGCAGCGGGTAATCGTAGAAGCGCGTCTTGGTAATGGTCTGCTTGACCTTGACCTTGAACGTGCCATCCCCGTTGTCGGTGATCTCCGCATCCTCGGGGGCAAGGGCAAGCTGCTCTTCGCTCTCCGCAATGAACACGGAAGTCTTGACGCTCTCCTCTTCAACGACCGCGGTCTTGCACACGCAATATTTCTCGATCAGCCCAGCCTTGAGCCAGTCCATGATGACGCGGTAGCCGTCCTGGTCCTGCATGAACAAGCGATCCAGCGCAGCCGTAGCCTGATCGGCGCCCTCTGCATCCTCCTTGTCGGTCGCTTCGAACTCGCAAACCTTGTCGCCCGACACGAACAGCCGGCCAACGCTGATCGTCATGTAATCGACGCTCTCGGCAACGTCCTTCAGGACAATCTGCGAAAGCCCCTCAAGCTCGTCACCAAAGGGCTGACCGTCGTAATAGCGGATTGCCTCCGCCTGCTCTTCGTAGATCGTCGTGTCGTAATAACCACAGGCGGCCTCTGCCTCGCTCTTGAGGGCGTTGAGCAGCTCGTCTTCTTCGAGGGGCTTCGTCATGCAATACCCCTTGTCAATCTGCTAAGGTCGAGCGGCGCGGATGCCTGCGGTATCTGGTAGACACAGCACATCAGCCCGAAGGCGTCCGAGCTATGGCTGGCACCGTCATGATTCGGGCCGAGCCCGATCTTCCGCTTCTCGTCTCGTTTCTCGTGATATGCGGCGATGGCCTTCAAGCCGCCGGCGCACTTCGTCTCGTCGATCCAGATGCGGCTGAAATGCTCGCGGACCTTCTCGACCCGCTGCATCGCTGCACCCTTGCCCTGATTGGGCACCACCTCAACGTCGTACAGCGCATCCTCGAAGGACTTGCGATAGGACGTGTCGATAACCTTTTCCTGCGTCTCGCCGTCGTGCGGCAGCCAGATCTTGACCCGCCCCGGCTCGTAACCATTCTTGCGCAACCAGATGAGGTGGGCTGCGAGTGGCTGGCCCTGCACCTCGTAGTGATTGACGCACTTAATCGTGAGGCCGACGAACTGCGCAGCCCAGAATACAAAGTTATCCGCCTTCGCCCCGGTGCCGCCGATGTCCGCGAACAGATGGATAACCATGTGCGGATCTTCGGGGACCGTCGTGATGCGCCCCTGTTCCCTCGCTGCCGTCAAATGCGTGGTGAAGTAAGCGCCCTCGAAGTGCGTCTTGTATGCCCCGCCCCAGATATGCTCGTAGCTGTGAGGACGCTTCACCTTGTCACTGGCGCGCTCGGCTTCAAGCACGTCAGGAAACCACGGGTTGTCCATGAAGTTGAGTTCGACGATCTTCGCCCCGTCAGGAGCATCCTTGCGAAACCGCTTGTCGGTCGCGCTGTCCTCAACCTCGGGGTTCCACGTTACCCAAATCTCCGAGCCATCCTCGCGGACGGTCGGTATCAACTTCTCCCAAGCTGTCTCCGTGATCGGATCGGCTTCGTCTGCCCAACACAGAAGGATGCGGGCTTTCGATTTGATGCTGTCCAGATGCCGCGACAGGCCAACGAATACGAACTCGACCCGCTTGCAGGCCGTGCGAACATAGGTGTCGCCAATGTCGAAGTGCGGAGCCAGCCATTCCTCCGACCGGATCGCCGCCTTGATCTCGGCCATGGAGCTGTCATCCAGCGAGTTCATGAACTCACGGACGCAAAGTATAATCCCTTCCTTGCCAGCCTGTGCCGATCGATGCGCGTGTATCGCTGCCATCTTGGCAAAGCTGCGCGTCTTGGCTGACCCTCGACCGCCATAGGCTCCGCGGTATCGTGCAGAGCCAGTGAATACCGGTATCAGCTTCGGGGGAAGCTGGACATCAACCTTCATCCGCTCACAAGGCGGATTTCGGTAATCGCCCTGAGTGGCCCGCCGTCCTCATCACCCGAGAGGACCATGCTGGCCTTGCCGTAACCTCTGTCAAGAATCTCTTTCGCCGCCGACACCTTGGCAGCATCCGTCTCGCTGTCGCGAATAATCCCGACGAGCGCCTCAAGGGCCTCTGCCGTGTACTGGCGGGCCATGTCCTTGAGCGAGGCTGTCGCCTTGTTCGGAGTGCCTTTGGTGCGCCCACCAGTCTTGGCACGCGGTTTTCTAGCTTGGTCTACTATAGACATGGGCCAATCCTCTCGTTCTGCTCCGCAAGCGGTGGGCAGTTTCGGATCGTGTGAAGAACTCCCGCCGCGCAGCAAGTCAGCGCTTCAACCATCATAGGTGAGCAATGCTTTGCGAGACTGCTGGCGGCGGGGCCGGCTGCGAAGGGAGGACGCTGCCGGAATATGGAGCGGATAGAGGGAGTCGAACCCTACTCAGCAGCGCTTGGAAGGCGCGCGACACAGCCCGTGTGCTTACCCGCGAATCAAAAAAGCCCCAGCGCGATGCCGGGGCCTTGTGACGCAAAGCGCCATGTTCAATTAATCCGCCTTAGGGCAATTCGTCGAGGTTGTCAATACCCGATAGTTCGTTCGCTCGATCCAAAATCGCCTGCGCCGCGTCTGCTTTTATGAGCACCACTCCGGGTGCGGCCAGCACCAGTGGCTCACTCATCGAGTTGGCCGCCCAAGCGATCAGGCCCTCGTCATCGGTCAGCTCTACGCTCCGGTGCATGGGGTTGATGGTCATTTTCTTATCCCCCCCCCCTACTGGTTAAAGTCGTAGGCGCTGCCCTTGCAGCCCTCTTCGACAATATGGCACACTTTGAGGATTGCCGCGCCAGCATCCTCCATCAATGACATTCCATCGCTTGTTAGACGCGCCTGGAATCCAAGGGGGTTGTCATATGTTATCGAAACAAGGCCGCCCTTCTCTAGGCCCTCCAGTGCCCAATCAGTCTGGGCCTCTGTCTCGAAAGAAAGCCGGATCGGGGTAATGCTATCCGTCTCGTAAAATAGCATGAACAATGCTTGCCACTGTGCAGGGTCCAAATCTTCGTCGACAACAGCGTTCAGCCCAGCCCAAAGGGTATTAGGGTGAACCATGGCGTAGGCCATCATCCATGCCGTCGTATGATCGCTCAAATTTTTCATGCCGCTAACTCCCTTTCATGTCTTTCGCCGTAAACAATGAGCCTCAGGCCTTCCAGTGCGAGATCAAGCTTCGCTTTCGGAGTTTCCGGAAGAGGTTCGGATGGTGACGTTTCCGACCACCAAATAAGGAAATCCAACCAATCAGGGCCGTCATCAAAGTGATCATCGAGGACCAGTTGATCGAATGCAGACCGGCTCCCTCCTCCGACTGGACCTATGTCGGCTAGCTTACGGTTCAACCAGTCCTCGGTTCTCTTCTCGCCCATATAGCCTGAACCGCCACCCCTCTCGCCCAAAGTGCATCCGATCCTTCCCACGCCGAACGTGGACCAATACGTGCGGAAGATATCGCGACCAGCGCGCATAAGCGCCTGCCCATCCTCGCCAAGCAGGCCAGCGCGATATGCCCTCCCGATAGCGTCACAGCCATCGGTGCCGTATTTCTCCTTCTTCGCCGCAGCCTTATCGTTGCCGCGGTCTGGCATGACGATCGGGCGCAGCTTGCCCTTGGCATCGCGTCGGCCTTGCTTGCGTGGTCGCCCCCCTTTGGCCATTACGCCCTCCCCCCCGATCCAATAAGCCACACCGCCACCTGTGCGGACGACGATGGCGGCTGTACCCATATCAAGTCGCGTTCCAGCGACAGGCGACCTTGGCGAAAGAGATAGTCGGTGAGCACACGAGCGAATAAGCTGCCGCTGCCCATGCTCTGTGCTTTGCGGATCACCCGGTCGGTGAAGGCGAGGTTCTCACTCATGCCCCGTCCCCTTGTGCTGCTGAAATCATGGCGCGGTAGATGTTCTCAGTCGCCAGCGACCATGCTTCCGGCGTCGGTTGATCGTGGCGCTCGATGATCCCGGCGATGATCATGTCTTGCGTCGGCTCGCGCGGCACAATCACCATGTCCTGTTCGGCTATGGCGGCAACCATCGCGGCAGCGTGTTTCAGGGCAACATCGCGCGCCAGTTGCGTTCCTCGCTCCCATGCCATGCGGGTCTGTGGTGGGAATGTCGTTTCGCGAACATCCCACATCGCCCGAGCGATTGCTTCGATCAGTGGGGTGGTCATGCCGGTGCCTCCCCGCTAATCGTGGCGCAGAGAAGAGACGCCTTTCCAAATACCGCGCGACCTTCTGGGGCAGACATAAGCGCTGCGCCCATCGCTTCAGCTTCCGAGCGCCCAGCGGCGAGGACGGTACCGATCTTGCCGTTGCCCATATCGAAAAGAACGACAGCGGCCCAAACTTCGTTGCTATCTTCGCTCATGCTCTCGGCTTCCCTGCATTGACCGCGGCGTTCACACAGAACTTCGCATCCTCGGGCTTCACCTCCCACGTCGGGTATCGTTCGCGTAGCTGGTCCATTGTGATTATGCCTTTGCGGTAGTCGATTAGGTCGTTGGTCATTTTCTGGAAGGTCAACGGATGTCGCTCGAGCGCAGTTTCGACATCAGGTCGCGCATCATTGCGGCCACCTCGAGCTGCTCATCGTCGGGTTCTTCGCGATAGGGGGCGGGCAATGCGATCCGCTCGCCGGGGTCAGCCGCAGCCTGATTGCGCCGGATCACCGCGGTAAGCTCCTGGCTGTCGCGGATGATCGTCGGCACGATCTTGGCAGGGTGGTCGCAAATTTTGCGAGCGGTGTTGCAGGCGCTCAGGAACGGGCCAATCGGGATGTCTTTGATTTCGGCCCATGCGGCTACCAGCCATGTCCGGCGCTCATCGCTCCCCATACCCGATGGCGCGCAGAGGGTCAGGCACCGGCCCAGCTCCTCGAGCGCCGTATCCATGTCCAGCGGGTGCCGATGCGAGAAGCTCCCTAGCGCCAGCGACTGCATCGCGGGTCGAAGGGGAATGATGTTGTCCTTGTCGTCCATGTCCAGGGTGCCACTTCTCTGCGTTTTCGATCCATTTGCGGAATGCTGCCTGCCAGTCCCTCGAGGTCCGGCCCTTGTCGGCAGCGTGGTCGCGGAAGGTCGCTGCCTCCCGCTCGAGGCGACCAGGGGGCCAGCCATCAACTACGCGCTGCGCCGCTGGGGTGAGCAGAGGCTGCCAATCGTCAGGAAGGGATTTCAGCGGAGCGCTTTTGCGGGCTTTGGGCGCACAAGAAGCGTTAGCTTCTTGTATGGTTACATGGTTCAATGGTTCTTTTATGTCCCGCTGCTGTCCCGCTGCTGTCTCGGCCGCTGTCCCGATCGTGTCTCGGGCCATGCCTTCCAAGTCCTGATATTTGTTGTAATTGCAGATGGTTATGACTAGTCGCCCGTGTCCCGCTTCCGTTTCGACCATTGTCTCGGTTTTCAGTCGGGCAACAAACCTCTCAACGGCGCTTTTTGACATGTTCCACGCTTCTGCGAGCTGGCGCACCGAGGCGCAGAGCTGGCCGCGCTGGAGCGTTATGACCTTCCCGCCGACATCAAACGGCGTCGGCTTCCAAGCCGCTCGAGCGACCAGCCAGAACCATGCGCGAAAACGCTCCCCGTCTTTCAACAGAGGATGCTCGAGCGCTTCCCGCTGCATGGTGATGAAGCCGCTCATCCGAACGACACCACACACTCGCCAACCGTGCGATCACGGTAGACGTGAAGCTCATTCACCCACTGGTCGCCCTCGATGACCTTGTGCTTCACCAGCAGGTCAAGGACGGCCTTGCAGCGGTTATCAATATCGCCGCGGTGATCCATATTCAGGCGGATCGTGACGTTGTAAGGACGCGCAGGCATGTCCCATGACGCGAACGTCAGGGCGGCCGACGCTTTGCGCTCCCATGCCTTATAGGGGCCAGAGCGCACCCTGCCCCGCCCCGGAAGGTTCAGGAACAGGTTGTTCGTTGAAGGGGGCATGGGCAGGGAGATCATGCCGCAAGGAGTTCCCGGCGTTCACGGTGCGCGCGGGCCTTGGCTTCCATCTCGTCATGGGTGAGAACCTGTCCCGCCCAATACCAGTAGTTGCCGATCGGGTTTTGCACGCCGTCTTTGAAACAGCGATAGATCGGGCCGTAGGCTTGCAGATAGGCTGCCTCGCCCGAGTGTCCTGCCGCGATCTTGGTTCCTGCTGTGCGGGGTTGCAGGTTCCATCCCTGCTTGCGGGGCGATTGGATGCCAAGCTTTTGCGCGCGAGACTTGCAGGCATGGGGCGAGCGGTTCAATTTGCTGCCGATGTCGGTAAAACCTATCGTGCCGTAGTGGGTGCGCAGATATGCGTCCTCATCGGGCGTCCAGGCGGGGCGCTCGCGGGTCACGGCGGAAATCTCTTTGCGCCACCGCATGACGGTTTCCCGACATACGTGGTATTGCGCACTGAGGGCGCGGATTGATAGCTCCGACGCGACAGCGGGAAAGCAGGCGGGCATGGGGATGGGTGTGGTCATGGCCGCAGCACCTTGGGAACAGGCTTGCCCTGATCGCGGTACATCTGCCGGGCTTTCGCGCGGTAAGCCTCTCTGGGGTCTTTGCGCTGGCTGGAGAGGATGTAAGAGGCTATGCGGGTGAGGTAAGAGCGGATCATCCGACCGGCTCCCGCTTGTTCCACGGCTTGAACGTGAGCAATTCTTCGGGTGGATAGTCTGCCCAATTGCCGCTAAAGGTTAAGGCGCGGTCGTCGATGGTGATCAGCGCCGGGGGCTTCTCTTTTGGCCACTCGATCAGCGCCAAGATTGGGTCAGCGACTTCGCGTTCTTCGACCTTGTAAAACTGGCAACGCAGCCAGAATTGCATGGCCTCGACGCCCATAGGCTGGTTGCTGCGGCTGCTGAAAATAGCGACACGGAAATGCTCGACAGCGCGGCGTATGAAATCGACAGCGCCATCCGTCGCGGGATCGGGGATAACGTCAGCCCCCTTCCATCCGCTGGCATAGCTATGGATCACGCCGTCGAAATCGAGGCAAAGGATTGGCTTGCTCATGCGTCACCCCGAAGGATGCGAGCCATCCGCTTGACGGTTGCATTTGCCCCTGTCGTCTCTTGCTCAAGAGCACGGTTTATGCGGGACTGCTTGGCAGAGAGGGCGTCAGAGGCGCGTGAGTGAGCGGCGAGCAATTCACCGATCCGGCTGCCAGCGAAGAACGCCATCACAATAGCGCCGAGAAATGCGCTGCCGAAGCAAGCGGCTATCCAGAGGGTGTTCGTCATGCTGCGGCCCTTTCGACGTGGAAGCCGCGAGCCTTCATTTCGGCAATCAAGGTGTCAGTGTCCTCGCGGAGAAGCGGGCGGGCGACGACGGTTTGGAGAACGGGGCGCGGCGTTTTGAGGACGTCGATGGCGCGGGCGCGATTGGGGAGACGCTGGACAAAGCCGCGCTCCTCAAGGCTGTCGATGAGGCGATGGATGCCCGACTTGCTTTTGAGGCCAAGCCCTGCCTTCATTTCCTCGAAAGACGGCGCGACATTCTCGGTGGCCATGTAGGCGCCGATGAAGTCCAGCAGATCGCGCTGGCGACGAGTGAGGCCCATCATGCTGCCGCACGCAGAGCAACAACCTTACGGTTGAGCGCTTCCTGTTCCTTGGGGCCAATTTCGCGGCCCATCTCACTCTCGGGGTGATGCGCCTGACCCTTGGCTGCCAAGAAGTCGCGGCACGCCGTCTCAATCTCGTCGTGGTCGAGGTTCTCGGGGACGCGGACGATCTGGCGACCATCGGGGAGAAGCATCGAGAGCAGATCGTCGGGGATGACGCCGACCAGCCCGAACAGGCCAGCGATCGACATGACCGCCTCGCCGCGCGCCCATGAGCGGAGCGTGTCTTGGCTGATGCCGGTATCGTAGTGGATGACCTTGATCGTCAGGCCGCGGTTGTTGGCCTCAAGGAATACCGATTGCTGCACCCGTTTCTGGCGGGCGGAAATATCAAGATTAGGCTGCATTATTTTCGCCTCCGGTCTGGCTAGATGCTGCGGAATGGAAGGTGAAAAACTTGAAGAGAGCGGCAACCCCGCCGAACTCGCAGACGACAACGCGACCAGTATCGGCGACCTGATTGCCGAGATTATCGCGGAGCTTGGCCCGAACAGGGCGATGCTCTGGAATGGATATGCCGAATTGGGGGCTGACCAGTGGACGGTCAGCCCCCTCCCGCGCGGAACAGGGAGGAACGCGCTGGGAATTGATGGGTGGAGCGGCGGGCACGGTCAGGAGGCGCCGTCGAGTTCGGCCATCCGGTCGCGGATTTTCTGCTCGGTCGTGGGCCACAGCCGACGCGGACGCTTGCGCCCCTTGCCTTTCAACTCATTGATGAGTTTCCAATTGCCCTCAACGAGGCGGCCGAACGTACTTTCGGCCATGTCGTTGTTGCGCTTGAGGAAGGCGGCGATGTCATTAAGGATCGGGTGCTGTTCCATGAGGATGGACTATTGCGTGTAATTACCCGCACGTCAACCCTCTTTGCGGGTGACTACACGATATTGCCGCCAATTGCGGGCGGGATGATAAGCGCGCTCATGGACGCGCAGCCCAGCATCGACATTGAAAGGCTAGAAGCCGACATGGCCGAGTGCGTCGAGCGCACGTCAGCTCGCGCCTTTTCGCTCAAGGCGACCGGCGGCAAAAACCCTGACTTCTATCGTAATTGGGTGAACAACGGACAGAACAAGAGGCTGTCAGCAAACGTGTTCGCGGGGATCGTAACGGCTCTTGAGCACGACCCCGCGCGCTATATCGTCGGAATTGCCCCGTTTTCCGGCCTGCCTAGTGCAACCGTGCTGACATCTGCAATGGCTGCGTTACTCGAAACCGTGGGGATCGATCCCTTCGAGGACGAACGCGCTCAAACGCTTGCGCGGCTTTTACCAGATGCCCTTCGACGATCTTCAACTCTTCACGCTGGCCTGATTGAGGACCGCGACTCACCTCACGCAGAAGCAGTTCCTGGTCGCGGCGCAGATCGGTCAGCAGCATAGCGACCATCGCGCAATGCAGAGAGCAATTGTCACATGCTTCTGTGCAAGCCGGCGCAATCAGTTCCGTGGTCTCTCGCATTAACCCCTCCAAGGCTGTTCTCCCTTTGTGCTTGCGGCCCGAAATCCTACAATGCAAGCGACTAACCTAACTTTTAGTTGGGAGAATATACAAGGGGCTGAAAGCGCGGTCCTATTTCGTGACACAACTGGTGGCATAAGTTATTTATTTAGGAGCCGGGGATGGCGGGGCAGATGGATCTAGAGGACAGGGTGCGCGAACTGGAATGGCGCCTGGATCAATATCATGAGCATCTAGAAGAAGCGCTGGAACACGACCGACAGTTTCAGCTTAATGCAACGTGGGGCATTGTCTCATCAACCACCGGCGGCGGGGCATTCATCGCTACGCTCTGGCTGGCGAACAAGATCGGGCTAGAAGGCTGGATCATGGGAACGGTCGCAGCCTTTGCCGCAATTATCGCCTTCGCCCTTGCCGCCTCGTGGGCCGAGCGAGGCCGAGAGGATGACAAGAAGAAACTGTCCCGCCTGCCAAAGTGGGAAAAGGATTGAGCTTTCGAGGTTTTTTCGTGCCCGGTATCCTATTTTAGCATTTTGCGGGTAGTTACACGCATTATTTAGTTGACGCGGGTAATTACACGCAGCATAACGGTTTCCAGAAGAACTGGAGACCGAACGATGACCGTCAAGAAACTCAAAGAAGCAGCAAGCAAGCTCGGCATGTGTGACATGGGTCACGCGGACGACGTTTTGGCGCGCCTTCGTCATTACGGCCTAAAGGGTGAGGCGCTGCGTCAGCTCTACCTCGCAACCGAGGTGGCAGCATGACCCGCGCGACCACCCTTCTCGATCTGCCCGAGGTTCTTAAGGCTGCGCAGAATGCCGCCGCCATGCTGGACGCAGTTTACCAGTGGGTTGACCAAGTCAATGCCGCTGGCGGCGCCACCTGCATCACTGGCATCGCCAAGTGCAACGCCATGCTCCAGTCGCTGGAGAAAAATCGCGGGCGCAGCGAGGCCCTCGTCATGGAGCCGCTGCGCAAGGCAATCGCAGAAGCCTGTGGGCACGCAGCATGAACCAGTTCACCCCACTTGCACAGCAAATCGCAGAAGAAGCGGGAGTACCGCAGAACGTCGGGATGATTGCTCGGCAGCTTGAGCGTAACGCGCTCGCCAAGTCCTTCGTCGCCAACCGTGCTGCGATCGATGCAGCCAACGACGAACATGCAGGCCGCGTGCTCGCTCGGGTGAAGGCCAACGCTGCGAAGCTGATGGCGGACCTTCCGAGCCGCACCGACGAGGAACCGAACCACGGCCCGCTTTGGGATGACCATGATGTTGCTGCGGTTCGTGCGGCTTCTTGGGATGGCAGCCTGTGAGCGCGGCGCACACTCCGTCCGCGTTTCCGGTCAACTCCGCCAACCTCGGCGGGCCGGGGGCTTACCCCGCTGATCCCGGCATGGATTTGCGTGACTGGTTTGCTGGTCAGGCGTTACCCGCTGTAATTCGCATCTGCGTCAACGATACGCTGGCTTCGTCTGGGCAAACCTACGAGCGTTATTGCGCCGATCAGGCGTACGAGATGGCCGACGCCATGCTCGCCGCTCGGGGGCAAGGCAAGTGATCCGCTCCGAGCCCCTCGCCAGCTTCGACGCACCCTTGGCAGATCGCCAGAGCATCGGATGGGCAATCTTCGCTGACGTCCTATGCGGCCTCAATCAGCCAGAGCCGACTGTCCTGTCTTGGCCGTGCCCGACGTGTGGCGACCACGAAATCAAATGCACCTGCACAATGGGAGACGACCTGTGAGCGTTGCAAAAGCAATGGACGACCTGAAATCTGCGATGCGCGAGGACCCCGGCTATGCGTGGGCTTGGCACTGCAATCTTGCCATGCCGATCAGTGACAGCATCGGCGCGACGCACGAGAACGCGAATGTCGCGGCTGCCTACCTGATGGCGCTCCTGTTCGATTGCGACATCACCACCCATCCCCACTACGAGTATGAAAAAGGCCTTGCCCAGCAGTATCACGAAATGCGCCTCGCCGCTGATCGTGCGGAAGACGCGGCATGAAAGCCTGTCCCGCCCACCGTTCCGACTGTCTTGCTCGGTATGGGGAAGATATCTTTGGAGACGGGAAGTGACGGGCGTTGCCGACAAGTCGGCCCGCGCCACCCATGAACCGAGCCCTGACGGTCTCGGCCATTCGGTGGGTGTCGCTAACGCGGTCTTGCCCGCCGATGTGATCCAGATAACCGAGGGCCATCACTGGTCGCCCGCGTTGGCTATCGTGTCAGAGGTGAAGTCGTGGGGGGTCCAAGCCTATGTGCTCATGCCTCACAACGACGGAACACCTCCCGGTGCGGCGTTTATCCGCGTCCCCAATGGCCAATACGAATTTATAGGTGAGGCCGTTCTTGGGATGCCCTGCGACCTTGAGGCCCGTGCGCAAGCGATCGAAGC
>CXWK01007522.1_pt2 | contig 40914 bp, 36 predicted proteins | sample 590851 | NCBI WGS metagenome assembly CXWK01 (sample SAMEA3498364, study PRJEB10139) | wastewater metagenome | biome: wastewater treatment plant; material: activated sludge | place: Denmark | collected 2014-08-01
CGGTGAAACGCGCAAAGACGCTGGCGAAGGCACCACGCACCTCAATGCAGAAAAGAAAAACTCCGACCCGCTGAGCGGGACGGAGTTCAATGTCTGTGAATGCGCACGCCGGCCGGGGGTTAACCGCGGCCCGGCTGCTTCAGCGGCCTGGGCGGTTTGCGCAGGAAAGCCGGCACGTTCTCGGCGAAGCCGACGCGTTCGCCGCCTGATGGCTGCTTCTTGTGATCCTCGCCCTTGGCGTGCTCCTGGCGCGGCGGCTTGGCTGGCGTATCGGTCCAGGCGTCGCGCCGCGGTTCACGCGCGGGCTTCTGGCCCCGTTCAGAGCGGGCCGGTTGAGGCTGGGGCCGATCGGGGCGCTGACCCTCATCGCGGGTCTGGTCGCGGGATTGGCGGGCCGGGCGTTCGCTGCGTTCGCGCCTCGGCTGCTCGGTGCGGGGTTGCTCGTCGCGCCTCGGCGCGTGTTGGCGCGGCTCGCGCGTTTCAGGATGTTCCCGTGGTTCGCGCGGCTCGCGGTGTTCCCGTGGCTCNNGGCTCACGATGTTCCCGCGGTTCCCGTGTTTCGGCTGCGGGCCTCTCGCCAGCCGGGCGGTCGCTGCGATGTTCGCGCGGGCGGTCATGACCGCCATGACGCGATCCGCCGCGTGCCTCTCCGCCCCGTCCCTGGGGCGCACTGCGTCCGCCACGGCCACGGCGGCGCTTGCCGGCCCCGGCAATGTCGTCTTCCGTAGGCCCGTCGCCGATCCAGATCGCGGCCTCGCCGGTGATCTTCTCGATGTCCTTGACGAATTTGAGATCATCGGGGCTGACGAGCGACGCCGAGAAGCCTTCCTTGCCGGCGCGCCCGGTACGGCCGATGCGATGCACGTAGTCATCCGCGGCCCACGGCAGGTCGAAGTTGAAGACGTGGCTGACGTCGGGGATGTCGAGGCCGCGGGCGGCGACGTCGGAGGCGGCGAGCAGCATGATTTCGCCGGAGCGGAACTTGTCGAGTGTCGCCGTGCGCGCCGATTGTTCCATGTCGCCATGCAGCGCGCCGGCGTTGAAGCCGTGTTTTGTGAGCGACTTGTGAAGCACCGCCACATCGCGCTTGCGGTTGCAGAAAATGATCGCATTCTTGACGTTTCCGGTGCGGATCAACTCGCGCAGCACCTCGCGCTTTGCCCAATCCTCACCGTCGGGGCAGAATTTGAAACGCTGGGTGATGGTCTTGGCCGTGGTCGCGGGCTTGGCGGCTTCGATGCGGACCGGATCGTTGAGGAACTGTCCGACGAGCCGGGTGATCTCGGCCGGCATGGTGGCGGAGAAGAACAGCGTCTGCTTCTTCGGCGGCAGCAGTTTGCAGATCTTCTCGATGTCGGGGATGAAGCCCATGTCGAGCATCCGGTCGGCTTCGTCGATCACGAGGATCTCGACGCCCATCAGCATGATGCGTCCGCGGCCGAAATGATCGAGCAGGCGGCCGGGCGTGGCGATCAGTACATCGACCCCGCGATCGAGCTTCTTGACCTGATCGTCCATCGACACGCCGCCGATCAGCAGCGCCACGTCGAGTTTGTGATTGATGCCGTATTTCTCGAAGCTCTGCGCCACCTGGGCGGCAAGCTCACGCGTCGGCGCCAGGATCAGCGAGCGCGGCATGCGCGCCCGGGCGCGGCCGGTTTCGAGCCGGGTGATCATCGGCAAAACAAACGAGGCGGTCTTGCCGGTGCCGGTCTGGGCGATGCCGAGCACGTCCTTGCCGGTGACGGCAACGGGAATGGCGGCGGCCTGAATGGGCGTGGGGTTCGAATAACCTGCGGCGGTTATGGCAGCCTGAACCTTAGGCGATAGGCCAAGGTCGGCGAAAGTCTTGGAATCCAAAAACGTCCTCTCCATTGCGTAACGAAATCGGCCCGGTGCATCTGGCACCAGGTGACGACGATCGAGAGCGCAGGGGGACAGTGCCGAAAAAGTGACTAAGTCAAATGGGGGAAGGTCGGTTCAATAATGGAGAAACCTGAATCAATCCCCTGCGCTCCGGCACGGCGCCGTGCTCGCACGTTTACCTCGCAAGCGCAAGGAAAAGTCGCCCGGGCCGGGCCGCCGGACCGGCAAATCCACGGCTTCGGAGCGACCGAAGTGTCGCAGCAACGTAAAACGGGGCGGGAAACAACCCCACGCCCCGTCCTTTGAAGACGTCTGACGATAACGCCTAATCCTGCGGTGACAGCCAGTTCGCGATCCACGCGCCGACGATAGCGCCGAGGATGGGCGCGACCCAGAACACCCACACCTGAGCCAGGTAATCTCCACCAGCGTAGACGGCGGGGGCGAGGCTGCGGGCCGGGTTGACCGAGGTGTTGGAGATCGGGATCGACATCAGGTGGATGACGGTCAGCGTCAAGCCGATGGCGATGGGCGCCATATTCGACGGACCGTTCTTGCGCGTGACGCCCATGATGACAATCAGGAAGAATGCCGTCAGCACTGCTTCGATGATGAACACGGATGAAAGCGACGCCTTCAACATCGAGAGTTCGCCGTAGCCGTTGGCGGCAAAGCTGGCGCCGGTATTGCCGATGAGCGAGAACACGCCGCAGGCCGCAAACGCGCCGAGACACTGGGCAATGATGTAACCGGGGGCATTGGCGGCATCGAAGCGGCCGCCGGCGATAAGGCCGAGCGTGACGGCCGGGTTATAGTGGCCGCCCGACACATGTCCGATCGCATAGGCCGTCGCCATGACCGTCAGTCCGATCGACAGCGCGACGCCGATGATACCGGCCGCACCCGCGGGTGCTCCGAACGAATAGAACGCCGCGCCTAACACCGACGCGGTGAGCATGAACGTGCCGATGAACTCGGCGGCGAGTGCTTTTGCGTTCATTGTGTGTCCCCAAGAGTTGTTGCCAATCGTGCGCGGTGGTCTTGTTTTTCCGTCGCGCCATCGTGCTGCAGTGCGAAGAATCGACCTTGTCCGCGCGGGGACTGTACGGGTTTGGCAACGAAACTTCGATATCGCCGCGGCGCAAAGAGTTATCTCGCAGTCTTGAGACGCAGGACGACAGCTAAGGCTGGCCGGAACGCGTGCGTATCGCGCTGGCCCCGCGCATGTGAACCGCGGGGCGCCGAATTGTGTTAGACTAGTTCAGATGACGAAAAGGGCGGTCCTGTGGGCCGCGCTTCAACAGCGGATCACAAGGAGGCAAAAACGATGCGCTATGCAGTCGGCCTCAGGGTCGAGGACAGGTCGGGACACGTGGTGGTCGACGCCGAGGATGCTCTGGTGGCGGCCTTGAAGGTCAAGGCCGGGCAGCCGGACGCGCAGATCACCTACGTCCGCCGTCAGAACAAGCGCGGCGATGCAAGGCATCCGGCAGCTCCGGCATCATGGGCTGCAACCAGCCGTTCATAGTCCGCGCCGCTGGCCCGGCCGGTATGTAGGAAGGTGCCCACGGGCTTGGATCGCGCTCGGTCCGGGAGCTGAATGCCTGCCTCTGTGGCCCGCACGCCATAGTGCGCCATCGCACAGTCCGGCAAGTTAGCCAGGACACAGATCAAGGCGCAGAGTGACGGATGCCGGCAGAGGATAAGTCTCAACGCAAACTCAAGGCGTTCATTTCATACTCCCGCGATGACTTGGATTTTGCAGATCAGCTCGATGCCGTTCTCGACGGTTCGGGCTTCGAGGCGACGATCGACCGGCATGGAATTTCAGCCGCAGACGATTGGCGGCAGCGGCTGGGCGAACTGATCCGCGACGCCGACAGCATCGTATTCGTCCTCTCGCCGTCGTCGGCGGCATCCGACATCTGCCGGTGGGAGGTCGAGGAAGCCACCCGGCTGGCGAAGCGAATTGTGCCCGTCGTCAATCGCCCGCTGTCAGGCGTTGCGCCTCCCAGGCAACTGACCGACCTCAACTACATTCATTTCTATTCCGAGCCGAAAGTGCCCGGTTCCGGTTTCGGTACCGGTCTGTTGAAGCTCATCGCGGCGCTGAACGAAGACCCTGTGTGGATCAGAGAGCACACGCGGCTGTTGGCGCTCGCGCATCAGTGGAATGAAGCAGGCCGTCCGGATGGCAGATTGCTTTCAGGGGACGATATTGCAGCAGCAAAGGCCTGGATGAATGCGCCACGGCGATCCAGCACGGCGCCGACGGCGCTGCATGAGGCCTTCATCCGCGCCAGCGAGGACGCCGCGCAGGCGCGCGTGAGCGAGACGAGGCGTCAGCTTGAAGAGCGCGAAAGCCTCGTGCGGCAGGCCGAGGAGGCCGTCCGCCGCGAAGCGGTGGCGCAACGCTTTCGCGCCCGCATGCGCAACGCGTTGCTCGGCGTGACGAGCCTTGCCGCCATCGTGGCCGGCGTTCTGGGCTACATGGCCAAGCAGCAGAGGGACCGCTCCGATCAATTTCGCAAGGACGCGCAGCTGACCCAGTCGAAATTTCTGGCCGACGTTGCCTCCGTCGACTTCGACAAGGATGACGCACTGACGCCGACGGTCGCCGCGCTTTACGCATTGGAAGCGCTACCCGACGCCAACGCGAAGGAGCCCGAGCGAAGGGATCGTCCGGCATGGCCCAAGGCCGATAGAGCACTGTCGAAGGCTCTGGCGGCGCTGCGCGAAGAGATCGTCGTCGATCTTGGCGCACCAGTCCGGGGCAATCCGGTTGAATTGCCCGACGGCCGCCTCGCAGTCCGTTCAGACGACAATGATGTCAGGCTGGTCGACCTTTCGGGCCAAAATGGAGTGAGAAAGGCTGAGGGGCATACGGGGGTCGTCAGCGCCATGGCCTTATTGAAGGACGGGCGGCTGGCGACCGCCTCGGACGATAAGACGATCCGCCTTTGGCCCCCGTCGTTCCAGGGTGAAGCAAAGGTTCTGAGCGGACATGACGGTGCCATTCTAAGTCTCGCAGTCCTGGCGGATGGCAGTCTGGCGTCCGGCGCAGCCGACGGCACCATCCGCATCTGGGACGTGACAAGCGGACAGGCCGTTTCGGTTTTGACGGGCTATCGCAGCGACAGTCTCGTCGCCCTCTCGGATGGCCGCATCGCCGGTTGGCTGCCATCTGAGCGTGTGAAGCGGCCTGCGAAGGTGATCGACGGACAGACTGTGCCGGAGTGGCTCGCCGACAAGAAGCCCGAGGGGCAGGAGAGCGACGTCAAGGTCTGGGCGCCGCAGATGAAGACCGAGCCAGACGTTCTGGCGGGCACCGGAAAATGGGTAACAAGCTTTTGCGAGACTGCCAATCACCTGATTGCCGGCCTGGAGGATGGCTCCGTGCGGCTGTGGCCGAAATCGAATGCTCCAGCGGCCGATCATAAATTCCATGGCAATGCCGTCCGTCATCTGCTCGTGCGCAATGACGGCCAAGTCGTGTCCATGTCCTTGGACGCGGCCCTTATCTGGACGCCTGAAACGCCTGAGAAACAGCCAGAAAAAATCGCAAACGATGACCGCACCTACTTCGCCTTTCCAATGACGAATAATCAGGTGGTCTTCGGGAACAACTACAATTTCGGCGTCTATGACGCCATCGACTGGCTATCGGGAGCGGCGCTGTACGAAGTGAGTTCGATGCGATTTGAAGAACACATCGCGGGGGCCATGGGCCTCACAAATCAGCGCCTGGCGACCTGGACAAGCGGCGGCGTACTCGCGGCCGCTGAAATGTCCAAAAAAGAGTCTGCGTTACAGTCTCTCACCGGCCACGGTGATCGTGTATCGATTTTGTCTCATCTAGATAACGGCAGCCTGGCGTCGGTCGGCTGGGATCAAACGGTGCGGATCTGGGACTGGCGCGGCGGCAAGCAATTACATAAGCTTTCCGGCTTCGACAGCAACCTGACGGCGATGACGGCCTTGCCGCAGTCGCGGATCGCGATTGGGCTTGAGAGTGGCGAAATCGCGATTTGCTCCCCGGCGGCTTCTGCATGCGACCGGCGGTTAAAGGGGCACACAGGCAGCATTGCCGGGCTCACAATGCTCGATGGACAAACGCTGGCTGCTTCATCGGAAGACGGTATTGTGACGCTATGGGAGTACAATACCGGCAAGGAAATCCGCCGATTCGATGCACACGCTGGACCGGCGCTTGGTCTTGCAACCCTGGGGCATCATCGTCTGGCGGCCGGTGGCGGGGACGGGAAGATCCGCATCTGGAATACCGAGAATGGCTCGATCTCTATGACGCTCGAAGGCCACGAGGCAAGCGTCGATCGGCTCGCCGCGCTACCGGATGGCCGTCTGGTCTCGGGTTCCTCGGATCAGACGGTGCGGCTATGGGATATCAACGGCGGTAGTCGAATTCTTGCAACGTTCGGCAATTGGATTGCGCAACTGTTCGTCTTGGAGGACGGCCGAATCGCCGCCAGTTCTCCGATGGGACTGAAGGTCATCGATCCAGATAATGTGACGATGGCTCTGATCTTAGGAGATTCAAGCGATTCCTATTACGGCCTCGCACCACTTCCTGGACGGAGGCTCGCAGCCGGTTACTCAAATGGCAGTATAAAGTTCTTCAAGCTGCCTCTCTTTGGGCAGGAGCTCGTCGATCAGGCAAAAAGCCGTATGCCGCGGTGCTTGACTGCGGAAGAGCGCGAACGGCAGTTCCTCTCGCCGACGCCGCCCGCATGGTGTCTTGATATGAATAAATTTCCCCATCAGCGAAGCGCGGCGGGCGCAGCATCTCAGGCTGCCGGTCCGTGATGGCGCCACCTCAGATATCCAGATCCTTCGCGAACGCGGCGCGGTCTTGGATGAAGCGGAAGCGGGCCTCGGGCTTGGAACCCATCAGCGCGTTGACCGTTTCGCCGATGGTCGAACGCTCGCCCTCGCCGATCTCGACGCGCAGCAGCAGGCGCTTCTTCGGGTCCATGGTCGTCTCTTTGAGCTCCGAGGCGTTCATTTCACCCAGCCCCTTGAAACGGCCGACCTTCACCTGCGCGTTGGCGCGGAATTCTTTGGCGATCAGCTCGTCGCGGTGCTTTTCATCGCGCGCATAGACCGATTTCGCACCTTGCGTGATTTTGTAGAGCGGCGGCACGGCGAGATACAGATGGCCGTTGTCGATCAGCTCCGGCATCTCCTGATAGAAGAAGGTGATGAGCAGCGAGGCGATGTGCGCGCCGTCGACGTCGGCGTCGGTCATGATGATCACGCGCTCGTAGCGCAGATCCTCGTCGCGATACTTGGTGCCGGTGCCGGAGCCGAGCGCCTGGATCAGGTCCGAGATCAGCTGGTTCTGCGACAGCTTGGCGGATGAGGCGTTGGCGACGTTCAAGATCTTGCCGCGCAAGGGCAGGATCGCCTGCGTTTCGCGGTTGCGCGCGCTCTTGGCCGAACCGCCGGCAGAGTCGCCTTCGACGATGAAGATTTCCGTTCCCGCGGCCTGCTGGATCGAGCAGTCGGCGAGTTTGCCGGGCAGCCGCAATTTGCGCGTCGCCGACTGACGGCCGACTTCCTTTTCGCGCCGCCGCTTCAGCCGCTCTTCGGATTGATCGACGCACCATTCCAGAAGCCTCGTCGCCTGCTGCGGGCTATCCGCCAGCCAATGATCGAAGGCGTCGCGCACGGCGGTCTCGACGATCCTGGTCGCTTCGACGGTCGCCAGCTTGTCCTTGGTCTGGCCCTGGAATTCCGGTTCGCGGATGAAGACGGACAGCATCGAGGCGGCGGTACCCATCACGTCTTCGGAGGTGATCTGCGCCGCCTTCTTGTTGCCGGTCAGCTCACCATAGGCGCGAAGCCCCTTGTACAGCGCCTGGCGCAGGCCGTTCTCATGCGTGCCGCCTTCGGCGGTCGGAATGGTGTTGCAATAGGAGGTCGAAAAGCCGTCCTCGTCGGAAATCCAGGCGCACGCCCATTCGACCGAGCCGTGGCCGCCGTCTTTCTCGATCCTTCCTGCGAAGATGTCCTTGGTCACCCGGGTCTGGCCGTCGATGGTCGAGGTCAGATAGTCGGAAAGGCCGCCAGGGAAGTGGAACACCGCTTCGGCGGGCGTATCGTCCTTGATGAGATCGGGCGCGCATTTCCAGCGGATTTCGACGCCGCCGAACAGATAGGCCTTCGAGCGCGCCATCTTGAGCAGGCGCGCCGGTCTGAAGGCGCAGCCCTTGCCGAAAATTTTCTCATCCGGCTTGAACCGCACCTTGGTGCCACGCCGGTTCATGATGGAGCCCAGCTTTTCGAGCTTGGTCTGCGGCTCGCCGCGCGAGAACACCATGCGGTAGAGCTGCTGGTCGCGCGCCACCTGAACTTCGAGCGTCTCGGACAGCGCATTGACGACGGAGACGCCAACGCCGTGCAGGCCGCCCGACGTCGAATAGGCCTTGCTGTCGAACTTGCCGCCGGCGTGCAGGATGGTCATGACCACTTCGAGCGCGCTCTTGTTCTTGTATTTGGGATGCGGCCCGACCGGAATGCCGCGGCCGTTATCGGTCACCGACAGGAAGCCATCGCTGGCGAGTTCGACCTCGATCCACGAGGCGTGGCCGGCGACCGCCTCGTCCATCGAGTTGTCGATCACCTCGGCGAACAGGTGGTGCATCGCCTTTTCGTCGGTGCCGCCGATGTACATGCCGGGGCGGCGGCGGACGGGCTCCAGCCCCTCCAGAACTTCAATGTGCTGTTCGCTATAGCCGGACGATTCGACAGAACGCTTGCGCGCGGATTTCTCGCTCATTTCACTCTCAAAGTCGGAAAACAGGTCATTTTGCGATCTGGCCATGCGGGCGGGCATCCGAAGTTGGCGGCGCTATCGTGGTGACACGTCAAGACTTGCTCAGATAAGGCAGGCTCGGCTCGCGACCACGGCACGCACAACATGAGGCCGCGTCCGGCCGCACAAGGCGAATCTCGTCGGTGCGACTTATAGCTGAGCCGATGGCGGAACGACATGGCGCGATACGTCATGTTGCCGGCAAGGCACAGCCTCACAGGTCCGCTGTGCTGCGCGCTCGCCGGAATACGCGGGCGCCGGTCTTTCTATGCACGCTCGGGCTGAGCACAAGCGGCGGCCGCGTAACGCTCATTCCGAGCCCTGAGGCCTATAATTCAACGAATTCTCAACCACAATTCGCCGTTCCCCCTCGGTTAACAAGTCATTGGGGAATAAGATCAAATCAAGCGTTCGAGAGCTTGCGCCGGCCCATATTGCGAGGACCGGCCAAGGGGACAGGAAGCGGGCGCCATTGCGGGAAATTGCGGGCAAACGAGTGCGGCGGGTGAGCGATCGCCCGCGGCATCACCTCGACGGTTTTACGACAATGGGAGGCTGAGCGCATGTTGAGCGCCACAGGGCCAGAGACGACACCACAGACGGCACCAGTGACGATCGGGGGCGCTGAAAACGAGCTGCCGAAATTCCTGATCCGCGACGGCGGGCAGGGGATCGGCGTGGTGCCGCCGCCGCTGCCGCGCGAGCCGGTGACGCAGGTGATGAGGCGGGTCCTGGCGCCGCTCTTGGCCTCGCGCCGCGCGGTCGCCGGTCTTGCAGCCGCGCCCGTCGCCGCGGCATCGATCTACATCGCCGCCGGATATATCGCGGCGATCGAGCCGCCGCGTCCGGTCGAGGCGCATCGGCCGCGCAACGACGTGGCGGAGGCCGTGCGGCTGGTGGCGCTCGTCGAGCAGCGCTTACAGTATGCGGCTGGCCTGTCGCGTGCCGAGGCGGTGAACGCGACGGACGCCGCACGGGCGGCCGCCGCCGAGGCCCGTGCTGTGGTGGAGGAGCCCGATCCGGTCGAATGGATCGTGCTGCGCAATCTGCCTGCCGGCGCCACGCTCACCTCAGGCGCACCGGCCGGTCCCGGCACCTGGGCGCTGGCCGCCAGCAATACCGGGGCACTGGCAGGCCTTCTCGGCGAGGGCTTCGAGACCACGGTGACAGCCGATGCCGAATTGATCTCGCAAGCCGGGCTGCCGGTCGCACAGCTCAAACTGCAGCTCGTCAAGCCGCAGGCCGTGGCTGAAGGCGAAGCCGAGATGGACAAAGCCGATGCGCCCCAGCAGATCGCGGCGCCCAAGGCGGTGAAGCGCAAGCGCTTCAACCGCGCCCATCGCAGCGCGAGCAAGGTGGCGACCCATGAGGCGCGCGACACCCGCCGCCGCGTGCGTCAGGCCAACGATGCCTATCAGGCCCGCGCCGCCGCCGCCCAGCCCTACCGGGCGGCGCAAACGGCCGCACCTCAGGAAGCGGCCGGGGATGAGCCGAGCGGACCGATTTCCAAGTTTTTTGCCTGGATCAAGGGCGACGGCAAAAGTGACAACAAGAAAGAGGAACCTGTCGTGGCCGAAGAGCCGGCGGACGATCACATCCGCCGCGGGCTTGGTGTGGCACCGCAGGAGTAAGGCTCACGGCACGGGAACGTTATCTATGAGCCGCGTCTTGCCGAGGTAGGCGGCGGCGAGGACGCGCAAGGGGCGGCCCTTTTGCGGTTCCGCCAGCGTTTCGGCATCGCGCACGTCGACGTAGTCGATCTTCTTGAAGCCGGCGGTCTTCAACCTCGCTTTGGCGCGGCGGATGCTCTCGGCGATGTCGGCCCCCTCGCCAACGCGCGAGGCGAGCTCTGTGATGGTGGCATGGAGTGACGGCGCAATCGCCCGCTCGGTCTCCGACAGGTAGCGGTTGCGCGACGACATCGCCAAGCCGTCTTTCTCGCGCTTGGTGGGCGCGCCGACGAGCGTCAACGGCAGATTGAGATCGCGCACCATCTGGCGGAGCACGGCGAGCTGCTGGTAGTCCTTCTCGCCGAATACGGCGAAATCGGGCGTCACCTGGCTGAACAGCTTGCAGCAGACAGTGGCGACGCCGCCGAAGTGGTGCGGGCGGAATTCGCCCTCCAGTGGTTCGGCGGCGCTGCCCGGTTGGACGGCCGTCGAGAACCCTTCCGGGTACATCTCTGAGACCGTTGGCGACCAGACCAGCGCGGCGCCGCTGCCGTCGAGCTTGGCAAGGTCACCCGATTCGTCGCGTGGGTAACGGGCGAGATCCTCGGTCGGCGCGAACTGCGTGGGATTGACGAAGATCGACACGACCACCCGGTCGGCCTTTTTGGCCGCCAGCTTGACGAGCGACAGATGCCCCTCGTGCAGCGCGCCCATGGTTGGAACGAGCGCGATTTGGCGGCTCGAATCGCGCCATTTGCCGATCTGCCTGCGCAAGTCTTTGACGGTGCGAACGACTTTGATGGATTTGGTCACGGACGGCCGGGTCCTGGATTCGGGTGCTGCGACGCCCATTGCCGCTTCGCCGGGCAATCATGGCGTTCGCCCCACATACCACCTCCCTTTGCTTATCTGCTAGAGTGTCCCCATATCGAATCTCGTATGGTCGGCGTCTTCCGAATTGGTCCAAATCATTCAAGGACATGAGCATGGTCGCGGCTTTGCGGCGCGAAACCGTGGCAGGAGCCCAAAGCCTGCCGCCACTCGATGAGGTTGCCGCCCATCACCTCATGGACGAGCACAGGCTCGTCGGCGCGCTGATCGAACGGGCGCTGTTCACCGAGGATGAGCGCCGCCGCGCCGCAGAGATCGCCCGGCATCTGGTCCACGCCGCTCGCGCCAACAAGGAGCATCACACGGGCGTCGACGCCTTCATGCAGGAATACGGGCTCGCGACCGAAGAGGGCGTGATCCTGATGTGCCTCGCCGAGGCGCTGTTGCGCATTCCAGATACCGAGACGGCCAACCAGTTCATCGCCGACAAGATTGCCGGCGGCGCGTGGGAAAAGCATCGCGGCGCCTCCGAGAGCCTGTTCGTCAACGCCTCAACCTGGGGGCTGATGCTGACCGGGCGCATCGTCAAGCTGAAGGATGCCAAAGGCTCAAATCCGCTGCAGTCGATGAAGCGGCTGTTCGCGCGCACCGGCGAACCGGTGATCCGTCAGGCCGTGCGCCATGCGGTGAAGCTGTTGGGCGAGCAGTTCGTGATGGGCGCGACGATCGAGAACGCGCTCGACCGCGCCCGTCCGCTCGAAGCCAAGGGCTATCGCTTGTCCTACGACATGCTGGGCGAGGCTGCGCGGTTCGAAGCCGATGCGGAGCGCTACTTCGACCGCTACATGGACGCGATCGAAAAGGTGGGCGCGGCCGCCGGACCGATGCAGGCCGGCGGTGTCGATGCCATATTCGTCCGGCCGTCGATCTCGGTGAAGCTGTCCGCGCTTCATCCGCGTTTCGAGGCCGGCAAGGACATCCGGCTCGCGACCGAATTGACGCCGCGGCTGCTGACGCTCGTGCGTGCCGCCCGCGCCAAGGGTCTGGGGATCACCGTCGACGCCGAAGAACAGGACCGGCTGGAAATCACGGCGCGCGCATTCGGCGACGTCTTTACGCATCCGGCGCTGGATGGCTGGCAGGGCTTTGGCCTTGCGGTGCAGGCCTATTCCAAACGCGCCATTCCGATGCTGCGCTGGCTGCGCCGCTTGAGCGAGCAGTCGGGGCGGAAGATTCCGGTGCGGCTGGTCAAAGGCGCCTACTGGGACAGTGAGATCAAATGGGCGCAGGAGCGCGGGCTCTCCGACCATCCCGTGTTCTCGCGCAAAATGCACACCGATGTGTCCTATCTCGCCGCCATGCGGTTGATGATCACCGAGGCGGACGCGTTTTATCCGCAGTTTGCCACGCATAACGCCCACACGATTGCCTCGGCGCGCGTCGCGGGCGGATCCATACAGTTCGAATACCAGCGCCTGCACGGCATGGGCGAAGCGCTCTATGCCGAAGTCGCCGGCGATTCAAAAGTCGCGCGGCCCTGCCGCATCTACGCGCCCGTCGGCGGGCATGAGGATCTGCTTGGCTATCTGGTGCGCCGCCTGCTCGAGAACGGCGCCAACACCTCGTTCGTCAATCGTCTGGCGGACGAGGAAATGCCCGTGTCCGACATCATCGCCGATCCGGTCGAGGCGGCCGAGCGCGAGCGCGTTGCGGGCTGTGTGCCTGCGACATTGGTGCGTCCACGCGAGATTTTCCTGCCCAGCCGCCAGGCGAGCGCCGGACTGGCGTTGAGCGAATCCACGGTTCGCGCTGCCTTGCTGAAAGACATCCACGCGGCGTTGAAGTCGCCGCCCGCCGCAGGTCCGATCGTCAGCGGCAAGGTGACGGCGGGCGGCGACAGCGCGACCCGCATGCTCTCGCCGCACGACAAGCGCGAGCGCATCGGCTCCTATCGCATCGCCACGCCGGCCCAGGTCGACGATGCCATTTCCGCGTCCCTATCGGCCGCGCACGGCTGGGACATGACCGACGCGGCGGCGAGGGCGAAGGCGCTCGAATTCGCGGCTGAACTTTTTGAGCGCGACCGGGCGCGGCTGATGGCGCTTCTGGTGCGCGAGGCCGGCAAGACGCTTGAAGCCGCCCACGCCGAAGTGCGCGAAGCCGTAGACTATCTGCGCTATTACGCGGGTGAGGCGCGCCGTCTTTTTGCCGAGCCGCTACGTCTCAACGGGCCGACGGGGGAAGAAAACCTGCTGTCGTTGCGCGCCCGTGGGCCATTTGCCTGCATCAGCCCGTGGAATTTTCCGCTGGCAATTTTTACTGGCCAGATCGCGGCCGCTCTGGCCGCTGGCAATCCCGTGCTTGCCAAAGCTGCCGAACAGACGCCGATGACGGCCTTCCTCGCCGTGCAGCTGTTGCACGAGGCGGGTGTGCCCCAGGACGTTCTGCATCTGTTGACCGGCGGCGGAAAGGTCGGAGAGGCGCTCGTCAAGGATATGCGTGTTGCCGGCGTTGCCTTCACCGGGTCTAACGAAACGGCATGGGCCATCCAGAGAACGCTTGCCACTCGGCGCGGGCCGATTGTGCCGTTCATCGCCGAGACCGGAGGCGTCAACGCCATGATCGCCGACAGTTCGGCACTCGCCGAGCAGGTGGTGCGCGATGCGGTCCGCTCAGCTTTTGACAGCGCAGGTCAGCGCTGTTCGGCGGCGCGCGTTTTGTTCGTGCAGGACGATGCCGCCCCGCGCATCAAGGCGATGCTGGCAGGCGCGATCGACGCGCTCGATGTCGGCGATCCGCTCGACTATTCGACCGACATCGGACCGGTGATCGACGAAGCGGCGCAGGACATGCTCGAAGGCCACAAGGTACGCATGCAGCGCGAAGGCCGCGAGATCATCGATCTGCCGTTGCCCGAGGCCTGCCGTGCCGGCACGTTCGTCACGCCAGCGCTCTACGAGATCGATCGTTTGAGCCGCCTGCCGGGCGAAGTGTTCGGGCCAATTCTGCATTTCATCCGCTACGACCGTGGCCATCTCGATCAGGTCATCGATGCGCTGAACGCGACCGGATACGGTCTGACACTCGGCCTGCACAGCCGGCTTGAAAGCGTGGCCGAGTACGTCGCCGAGACCGCGCGCGTCGGCAACATCTACGTCAACCGCAATCAGATCGGGGCTCAAGTCGGCGTGCAGCCGTTCGGCGGGGAGGGTCTGTCGGGCACCGGGCCCAAAGCGGGCGGGCCCAACTACGTCGCGCGCTTTGCCACCGAGCGCACGCGCACGACCGACATCATGTCCATGGGCGGCAACTACGCGCTGCTGGCGGGCAAGAGCGAATAGCGGGTATCGAATAGTGGTCTGCGAATAGCGAAGAAGTATTCTACTCGCACCTCGCACCTCGCACTAGCGACGCTGACGCGCCTCACCATTCATATTGGCTGCCTCCGCCTTCGCCCCTTCCCGCTGGGGAGGGGCAAGGGTGGGGAGACGCAAAGAGCGTTGCTGGTGCAGGATTGTGGACTGGACGTCACAACCGCTCAACGGTTGGCTGTCAGGGATGTCCATACGGTCGCTGCGGCAACGGTCGAGCCAACGGTGCCGCCTGGTTTTCCGGCCTCTCCCCACCCCTAACCCCTCCCCGCTGGGGAGGGGAATAGAGGTTATGCCGGGTGGACTGACATGAAACGCAACCCCTACCCTCCCCGCTGGGGAGGGAAATAGAGGGGTGTTCGGCCTGTGATGGCACGCTCAGTCTCGCCGCTAGGTGGGCATAGTGCGGGACGTGCACGAGGCTGGCGGTGCCGCGCTTATTCCGTCGCCATCACGAAGCAGTCGATCGATTGGGCGCGCAGGTTGGAGCAGGCGGTGGCCGCGCTCTGGGCGTCGAAGCCGCGGAAGCGGGCGCGGTAGATCTGACGGCCGGATTTGAGCACCGGATGGGTGACGGACGGGTGGCCGGCGAGTGTACGTGACGCCCGCGCCTCGACGGCGTCGAGGTTGCGCTGGGCTTCCTCAACCGTGTCATAGGCGCCGATCTGAATTTCATATCGGCCGGAGGTGTCGGGCAACGCGGCCGTGTGCAGCGGCGCGCTGGTGGTCGAGAGGCTCGCCGCCTGGGCTTGAAGCGTCGATGGCGGCAGGCCGCGCTGGACCGGTACGGGCGCAGGGACAACGGCCGACGCTTTGATGACCGCCGGCTTTGCCGCAGGCTTCATGGCGGGAGCCGAGGCTTTGCGCACCGGGGCTTGAGCCGGTACTGCAGGCGCAACAGCTGCGGCAGCTGCAGGCACCGCATCGCGGCCACCGAGCATCGTCATCTCGCTGTTGTCGATCACGGCCGCTTGCCGGGGTGCGGGGGCGAGACCGCCGGTGTCCGCCGGGCTGGGCCCGGTCGTCTTGGCGATGACAGTTTCCTGACTGGCTTCCAGGCTGGCCCTGGCAAACAGGCTTTCAATCGTCGGTTCGCCGTCTTCGCCCATGTCCGTCGTCTCGTCCGGCGAAACGGGGGCGCTGCGCGGCGTCACCATGATCTTCTTGACCTTGGCAAGTTCAACCGGTGCTGGCGGCAGTTCCGGTCCGACCAAGGCCGGGGGCGGCGCTGCGGCCGTGACGGCTTCGTCTGGTTCGAATGCCTCGGGCACGGTCACAGGCTCAGGGGCCGGCGCCGCCGCAATCTGTTGTTTTGCCGGCGGCTGAATTTGGGGACGGGGCGCGGGCCGTGGCTCGGCGGCCGCCATCTGAACGGGGGGCCTGGGCTTGACCGGACGCTCGGCGATCTTGGGCGCACCCTTGAGTTTCGCGATCAAGGCAGGCTTCGGCTTGCGGGTCTTCACCGTCGAGGCTCGCGTCAGCGCCCGCGTCAGCAGCATGCGCATTTCGCCGTTGCGCGCCGCCGCGCTCGAGCCGCCGAACACGGCGCCGATGACGTGCTTGCCGCCGCGCCGCACCGACGAGACGAGGTTGAAGCCGGATTTTCTGGTGTAGCCGGTCTTGATGCCGTCCATGCCGGAGAAATTGTTGAGCATGGTGTTGTGATTGCGGAAAGAAGCGCGCTTGAACGAGAAGGCGCGCATGGCAAACATCGGATAAAAGGAAGGGAAATCGTCCTGCAGCCGCATCCCAAGCGTGATCATATCGCGCGCCGTCGTCACCTGATCCATATCCGGCAGGCCCGACGCGTTCTCGAAATTGGTCCTGGTCATGCCGAGATCGCGGGCGCGCTGGTTCATCAGGCGGACGAAGTTGGCTTCGCTGCCGCCGATTTTTTCGGCAAGCGCCACGGCGACATCGTTGGCCGATTTGGTGATCAGCGCCTTGATGGCTTCCGACACGGACAGGCTTTCGCCCGGATCGAGATCAAGCTTGGAGGGCGCTACGGAAGCGGCCCTTTCGCTGATGACGACCCGGTCGGACATCGACATCCGGCCCGATTCGATCGTCTCGAACGTCATGTACAGCGTCATCATCTTGGTGAGCGACGCCGGGTGGCGCAATTCATCGCCGCCGTCATTGTGGAGGATCGCGCCGGTGTTGGCATCGAACATCATGGCGGCGTGGCGGCCGCCGCGCGCATCCGCCGGCCCTGCCCAGGCGACAACGCCGGCAAGGCTCAGAAACGCAACGGCAACGGACACATAACGCCGCAACAAAACGCCAATCCCTCTTTCACCCCATTTGTTGGGGTGCCGACTTTGTTCGAATTTCAGCGCGGATGGCGTGAGGTGATCACGCCTTTCGCACCGGCCCCATCCGATTGCGCGGAGAGAGCATTGTTTTGGGGCGCCTTTTGGGCGCCTCCGCCCGGTGCACGGCGCCACCCGAACGGGCCTGCGGCGGTGAACCAAGACGTGTCCAATCTAATTCACCAACGCTGAGTTAGGGTTAAGTGACAGGGTCAATTCCGCCTTAGGGAATGTGCCGTAGTGTGACGTATGCCGCCATATTGGCGGTTGCGGGGCGGCGTGCGACCTGCAAGTCTGATGGCTCGCGGACCCCTCTCCACAGCGGCGCGGGCCAATCGCGGCAGGCGGAGTTCCTACCCATGCTCAACGGTTTTGAAACGACCCCGATGTTCTCCAAACATCTATTCGGGTCGCAAATCTTTTCGCCCCAGGTTTTTCAGCACATGCAGGGCCAGATGTGGCCGCAGGCGTGGACGGCCTGGAGCCAAGGGATGGGCGAGGTGAGCCGCGAAATCGTCGCCTATACAAAAATCGCGGTTGAGGATAGCGCCGCCACCTACCGCCAGATGCTCGCTGCCAAGTCGCTCGAAGAGGCCTTCGACATCCAGTCCAGCTATGCGCGCCGCTCGGCCGAGGATTTTGCCGATCAGATCCAGAAGCTCAGCGCCATATATGTCCGGCTGGCCCAGGAGATGTTCCAGTTTCCGGGGATGAAGATGCCTGGATTTGCCGGTCTGGCGCGGCCCGCGCCGTAATCGCGGCCGGGTATTTTACCGCCCGCGCAAACTCACTATATTCCGATGTCGGGGCGGGGCCGCAGCGGTGCAAAATCGCCGCCGGCCTGGCGCCGTCCGGCATGCGCCGGACGTTTCAAGCAGCGGCTGACAAAATACGGCTTCACTGCCGGTCTAGCCATCCGCCTCAATCGACGATCTACGACACAATTCGACCGCAACGCCCGGACCTTGAAGTTCAATGACCATCGATCCACATCACTCGTTAAGACACCTTATCTCGATGGCCGGAAAGGACGGCCCGCGCCGCAATGGTGGAGACGGCGAAGGCGAGGGTGAAGGCAAGACCGGCATCGTCACCAAGACACGCCCCAAAACCAAGAAACCTAGCCTTTATAAAGTCCTACTGTTGAACGACGATTACACGCCGATGGAGTTCGTGGTTCTGGTGCTGCAACGGTTTTTTGGCAAGGGACAGGAGGAAGCGACTCGCATCATGCTGCATGTCCATCATAAGGGTGTGGGGATCTGCGGCGTCTACACGTACGAAGTGGCCGAATCCAAGGTGACGCAAGTCATGGATTTTTCACGACAGCATGGCCATCCTTTGAAATGCACTATGGAGAAAGAGTAGGTCCGCTTTGACGTCACTGTCGAAAAACCTCGAAGCAACGCTCCATCGCGCACTCGAATACGCGAATGTCCGCCGCCACGAGTTCGCGACGCTGGAACATCTGTTGCTCGCGCTGGTCGATGACCGCGATGCGGCCGCCGTCATGCGCGCCTGCTCGGTCGATCTGGAACAGCTGCGCGGCCGCATCGTCGAATATCTCGATACCGAGCTCACCCCCATCGTTTCCAAGACGGCGCGCGACGCGCAGCCGACGAATTCTTTCCAGCGCGTCGTCCAGCGCGCCATTGTGCACGTTCAGACGTCGGGTCGCGAGGAAGTGACGGGCGCCAACGTATTGGTCGGCATTTTCTCCGAACGCGAAAGCCATGCGGCGTACTTCCTGCAGGAGCAGGAGATGTCGCGGTTCGACGCCGTGCAGTATATCGCCCATGGCATCGCCAAGCGGCCAGGGATGTCGGAGCCGCGTCAGGTGCGCGGCGCGGACGAAGAGGGCGGCGCCGACGGCGACGAGAAAAAGCCCGGCGACGCGCTTTCGGCCTACTGCGTCAACCTCAACAAAAAGGCGCGCGACGGTAAGATCGATCCGCTGATCGGCCGCGAGGCCGAAGTGCTGCGCACCATCCAGGTGCTGTGCCGCCGCCAGAAAAACAACCCGCTGTTCGTCGGCGACCCCGGCGTCGGCAAGACGGCGATTGCCGAGGGCTTGGCGCGCAAGATCATCCGCGGCGAAGTGCCGGAGGTCTTGAAGTCCGCCACCATCTTTGCGCTCGACATGGGCGCGCTGCTCGCCGGCACGCGCTATCGCGGCGATTTCGAAGAGCGCTTGAAGGCGGTGATGAAGGAGATCGAAGCCTACGACGGCGCGGTACTCTTCATCGACGAGATCCACACCGTGATCGGTGCGGGCGCGACGTCCGGCGGCGCGATGGATGCCTCGAACCTGTTGAAGCCAGCGCTTCAATCCGGCTCGCTGCGCTGCATCGGATCGACGACCTACAAGGAATACCGCCAGCACTTCGAGAAGGACCGGGCGCTGGTGCGCCGGTTCCAGAAGATCGACGTGAAGGAGCCGACCGTCGAGGATACGATCGAGATCCTCAAGGGTTTGAAACCGGTGTTCGAGGACTATCACAAGCTCAAGTATACGAACGAGGCAATCAAGGCCGCGGTCGAACTGTCTGCGCGCTACATCCATGACCGCAAGCTGCCCGACAAGGCGATCGACGTGATCGACGAGACGGGCGCGTCGCAGATGCTGGTGCCGGAAGGCAAGCGCAAGAAAAAGATCACGACCAAGGAAATCGAAGCCACGGTCGCGACCATGGCCCGCATTCCGCCCAAGACCGTGACGAAGAGCGATGCCGAGGTGATCGGCAACCTCGACAAGGACTTGAAGCGTCTGGTGTTCGGCCAGGACAAGGCAATCGATGCGCTGACCAGCGCGATCAAGCTGGCGCGCGCGGGTCTGCGCGAGCCTGAGAAGCCGATCGGCTGCTACCTGTTCTCTGGACCGACCGGCGTCGGCAAGACCGAGGTCGCCAAGCAGCTTGCCGCCCTGATGGGCGTCGAGCTGCTGCGCTTCGACATGTCGGAATACATGGAGAAGCACACGGTCTCGCGGCTGATCGGCGCGCCGCCGGGATATGTCGGCTTCGACCAGGGCGGCCTGTTGACCGACGGCGTCGACCAGCATCCGCACTGCGTGCTGCTGCTCGACGAAATCGAGAAAGCCCATCCCGATCTCTACAACATCCTGCTGCAGGTAATGGATCACGGCAAGCTGACCGATCACAACGGCAAGTCGATCGACTTCCGCAACGTCGTGCTGATCATGACGACGAACGCGGGCGCCTCCGACATGGCCAAGCCGCCGATGGGCTTCAACCGCACCAAGCGCGAGGGTGAAGATACAGAAGCGGTCGCCAAACTGTTCACGCCGGAGTTCCGCAACCGCCTCGATGCGGTCGTGGCATTCGCCGGCTTGCCGCCGGAGATCATCGTCAAGGTGGTCGAGAAATTCATCTTCCAGCTCGAAGCCCAGCTCGCCGATCGCGGTGTGTCGATCGAACTTGGCGAGGAAGCGGCGCGCTGGCTGGCTGAAAAGGGCTACGACGAGAAGTTCGGCGCCCGTCCGCTCGCCCGAGTGATTCAGGAACACATCAAGAAGCCGCTCGCCGAGGAGCTGTTGTTCGGCAAGCTCGAACACGGCGGCACGGTGAAGGTTCTCGTGTCGGGCAAGGGCGATGAGCGGGCGTTGGTGTTCGAATATATCCCGGCCGATCCGTCGAAGAAGGCAAAGTCGCCGGAAGACGACGACGAGGATGATGGTCCGCAGCCGGTCCTTGTCGATGCGACGCCGAAGAAGGCTTTGCCCGGTCCCAAGGACAAGGGCGACAAGCCCAAGCCGTCCGGCGCGGTGCCAAGCGTGCCGCGCAAGAAGAAAGACGACTGACGCGCTCTCATCGGCCACCAAACAAGGCGCCGGATGTTTCCATCCGGCGCCTTTTATTGATCGGCCGCCAAAGCCAGGACGCGGGAATTCAATGGCGATGAAAGATGTCGCGCCCGGACCACTTGCGCTGCCAAAGCGTTGCCACTAGCACCAAAGTCCTATGCCAGAGCACGGAGACGACAGGCCATGACCGACACCACGACCACCGACAAGATCGCCCGGCTGGAACGCGACAACGCCGAACTGCAGGGCATGGTGCTCGCAACGGGCGTCATCCTCACCCAGTTGCTGCAGACGATCTGCCGGCGCGATCTGAACCCCCAGGCCTACGCGGGGCGCGTGATGAACAATGCCCGCGAGGCGATCGAAGGCTTTGCGGCTCAGGCAGGCACCGATCCGGTCATGAAGGAGCGCGCGTTGAAGGCCGTGCAGCAGTACGAGGATCAGATCCGCTCGGTCTTGGCGGTCTGAAAGTGCAGCCGGTGCCGCGGAGGCAAGATCCGCGGCGCGGTTTCCTCACGCCGTCAGCTGATGAGCAGCGGCGTCTTATGGACCAGAGCCAAATCGTCCACCTGCTTAATGAGGAAATCGGCAACGTCGGCGCGGGAAATGAAGCCGAAGCGCCAGTCTTTCATGTCGGGGAGAACGCGATAGCGGCCGGTTGCTGCACCGCTCGTCAAGCCACCCGGCCGGACAATCGTCCATTGCAGCGTGCTCTTGGAGATCATGTCCTCTGCCACGTCCTTGTCGGCATAGATGCGCTGCAGCAGTAGCGGGAAAAGAAGGTAGTCGTAGACGGCGCCGGTGCGGCCGCGGCTGTTGCCGGCGCCGATTCCGGTGACGGCGATGAGCCGCTTGGGGCCGGCGGCCTCCATCACATCGATGAGGATGCGCGTCGAATTCGAGAACAGCGTCGTGCCGAACATAAGTTCGCGCGGCGACGTGACGCCGATCGTCTGCAACACGGCATCGGCGCCTTCAAGTGCGGTCTCGACAACCTCGCGTGACAAGGCGCTGCCGGTGATTTTCTGAAGCCGCGGATCGTCAATCGGGATGCTGGCTGCCGAGCGGGCGAGGGCGCGAACCTGATGGCCCGCTGCCAGCCCGGCCTTGACGGTTTCAAGGCCAATGCCCCGGCTCGCGCCAATGATCACGATGGTTGCCATAGTCACGACTTCTACAGTCTGCTTGCGGCAGGCTCAATGACATTCGAACATGACCTTGACGCCAGTCCAGTTGCGGCGCGCAAGATCGGCCGGCGAAATGAAGAAGTAGGTGGCGCCATTGTCGCCGAAGCGCCAATGCATCATGTCGTCGTGGACCAGTTGAAGCAGCAGGATGTTGCCGTCGTCGTAGGCGCTCGCCGCGCTGTCTTGAATTGAAAGCGGCTCGCCGAACATCTGGTGCCACACGCCGCAGGATGAGCGAAAATCGCTGTCGATCAGGGACCGGACCGGTTCAGGGACTTTGGCGTAGACGGCGTCATCGGCTGCCACCATCGCCTTGGTGGTATCGGACGAGAGTTCGCGCCAATCGTAGGATGCGTAGTAGCGGACGAATTCCTCAAACTCGTCCTGGGCGCGGGCGAAAAGCCGCGTCGCGGCTTCGATGTCGTGCGGGCGCATTTCATCCCACGATGACTTGCCTGCCACAAACTGCTCAGCCTCTTCGACGTAGCGGCGGAAGCGCGGGGTTGCCGTCTCGACCGCGGCGATCAGCTTTTCGATTCGGGCCACGTCCTGCGCGGCCTTATCGTAGGCTTCGTTCCTCGTGCCGATCGCGCGCGAAAAGGCGCCGAGGGTGCCGCCGGACGCCTTCTGCAGCGCCTTGCGGGCAGCGTCGAGGTTGGGCTGACGGGCAGAGATCAGGCGCGGAGCGTTCTGGAGAGCGACCTTCAGCAGCAGCACATAGGTCTGTGCCGTGTGCCACCAGAGCGGCAGAGGCCGATCATCGCCAAGCACTCTGGCCATGGTGCTTGGGCCCAGATCGTACTGGCGCAATGGCGCGATGCCTTGGACCTCGGCGACGGCGGCGGCGCGTGCGGCATCGGCGGCATCGTCATCGTCGTCGTAGATGCCCGGCGGGCGGGGCGGGACGGAGATGCGCGTCAGATCGATGGGCCAGTAGGGGAAGGTGCGCGGCGAGGGCTCGTCCGCCGTTGCGTTGTCGGGCATCTCGTGGCCATACATCCCGGGCCGGTAGGCGACGGGCGCATCGGCGGGCTGTGCCGTGGGCCTTGGGGTTGAGGACTCGCGGACTTCGATCACGGCACACTCGCCGTGGCGGCTGATGAAAAATGCAAGCGACCCGGAGGAGGGGAGGTTCGCCGGCCCGGTCTGGCGGGCTACATCCGCGAGATCGATCTGCGCCATGAAATACATCGGCTCGCCGCCCTTGGGCGAGCGCGGCCAGGTTTGTGATCCCAGCCGCGGCAGGCCGCCGAGCCAGCTGCGCGCCCGCTGCCAGTCGCCGTCCCCACCCCGCGGCCGGCGCGCAATGAAAATCACGGGCAACGGTTCAGGGTACATGGCGGCCTCCTCGGCCCGCACCCATATCGCGGCGGCATTGGAGAACTCTTAACCGGCGCGCGTTCGAACGGCGCATGGTCAGCGAGTGCGCGTCGCTCGCCGCTTCCGCATGGCCCGCGGAACCGGCGGCGGCGCGAGGGCGTTTGACGGCGGCCTACCGCGGATATGCTGTCATGTCGCGGGGGTCTGGAAAACCGCATGAATATCAGAGGCTTGAAACGCTCCCGGGGTGCAGAACTTTCGCGCAGTCTGCCCTGGATCAGGACTGAACAGCGCGATGACCGCCGCAGTGCACAATAGTATTATTGCAGCGCAGCAAAATTGCTGTAAACAGACGTCCAGCATGCGCATGAATTCACCCGGCGCGGGAGCTGGTTCATGGACCAACACTGCCTGATCGTTGACGATCACCAGTTGTACGCAGAAGCGGTCGAGAGCGTGCTCTCGAATGCCGATCCTACGCTTCACTGCACCCGCGTGGGTGGACTGAAGCTGGCCGCCAGCGAACTGAAAAAGGCCACTGAGGTCTCCATCGTCATCCTGGACCTGTGTCTGCCCGACGCGAGCGGACTTCTCGGATTGGTCGAGCTGAGAGGCCTTGCGCCCAAGACGCCGATATTGATCCACTCTGCCTATGGCGACCGGGAGCTCGTGCAGTCGGCCCTCATCTGCGGCGCTGCCGGGTACGTCCCGAAGACGGCAGACAGAAAGTCGCTCCTGACCGCTGCGCGCGACTGCCTAGCAGGGAGATTGATCGTGCCGGCCGGCAACCGTCCCGTCGATCCATCGCAGCGTCTCACCCAGCAGCAGCTGCGCATTTTGGAGATGATCTGCCAGGGGTTGTTGAACAAGCAGATCGCACATCGCCTGGGAATCTACGAAACGACCGTGAAGGCACATGCCAGCGAAATCATCCGCAAGTTCGACGTGCTGTCACGCACGCAAGCTGTGCTCAAGATCGTCCGGCCTTGCACCATGCTCAGCATCGGCTGCCGTCATGGGTTGTCCCTCATCGGACAACGGACAGTTCAGCGCGAAGCGGTCGTGAAACAGGCACTCAATGTGCCATGACTCAATCGCCCGAAGACGATCAATCGAAATACGAGCCGGTGAATTGGCCGGTGTTGATCGCCGCAATCCTGGCGGCTGCGGGGATCTCGCTGACGGCGATATACGCTTTGATGATTCGCTAGATGACGAGGCTATCGGGATATTTGGTCCTTTGTTCATCCGGATACCGCGGCAATGGTTGCCCTACAACACCAACGGCGCTTGCCTCGAATCGCAAATCACTCCACCCTTCGCGCATCGCTGAGGCAGCTTTGTATCTCGTCGCGCTGTTCACCCGCTCTTCCCCCAAGAGCGTCAGCGACGAACAGAGCGCGTGACGTCCTTCCCGCTCTGTCAATAGGGACCAGCCTTCGTGCTGACCCGGAAAGGAGTGGTCTCCCCGACCACTCCTTTTCTATTTTGCGGTTGCTTGTTACGCGAGCGCCGCCTTGAGCTTTGCCGCATTGGCGGCGAGCACCGCGCCATCTTCCATCTTGCCGGCGTGCGAGCGCAAGCCCTGGCCTTCGTAACGCGGGATCACGTGGTAGTGGAGATGAAACACCGTCTGCCCGCCGGCCGGCTCGTTGAACTGCCAGACCGTGATCCCGTCGGCACTGAACGCCGCCTTCGCGGCGATGGCGACCTTCTGCACCAGCGGCAGGATATTGGCGAGCACCGCCGGATCGGCGTCGAAGAGGTTGCGCGAGGCGGCCTTTGGCACGATCAGCGCATGGCCCGGCGATTGCGGCATCACATCCATGAAGACGAGGACATCTCCATCCTCGTAAACCTTGTGGCACGGGATCTCGCCGCGCAGGATCTTCGCGAAGATGTTGTTGGGGTCATAGGTCGACATGCAGGACTTGCCTCCTCGCTGATCGTGGGCGCGGAGACTTAGCGTGAGGGGCTCGCGCCGTAAAGGCAAGCTGGCAGCGGGTCGCGTACACCATCAGCCGGCTTGACGGCGATAAGGCGATGAAGCCTCAAGCCCGGCTTTGTAGGCGCGGATCGCCGCGCGCTCCTGTTCGAGAAAGCGCGCCACGGCCTTGCGCAGCGCTGGATCGGCGATCCAATGGGCTGAATAGGTTTCAACCGGGAGATAGCCGCGCGCCAGCTTGTGCTCGCCCTGGGCGCCGGCCTCGACGCGGGCGAGGCCATGCGCAATCGCGTAGTCGATCGCCTGATAGTAGCAGAGTTCGAAATGCAGGTTTGGATGATGCTCGCTTGAGCCCCAGTAGCGGCCGTAGAGGCAATCGCCGCCGATCATGTTGAGCGCGCCGGCGATTGGCCGCCCGGCGCGCCGGGCAAGGATCAGGAGGCAGCGGTCCGCCATCGCCGCGCCGAGCAGCGAGAAGAATTGCCGGTTGAGATAGGGCCGTCCCCATTTGCGGCTGCCGGTCTCCATATAAAATTCAAACATCGCATCCCAATGCGCCTCGGTAATATCGCGGCCGCAGAGCGCTTCGATGGCGATGCCGCCCAAGAGCGCGCCGGCCCGCTCTTTGCGCACGGCCTTGCGCTTGCGGGAGGCGAACGTCTCCAGAAAGTCGTCGAAGGTCGCATATCTCCGGTTGGGCCAATGGAATTGCTGGCCAGTGCGCGCGAGATACCCCTGCGCGCTGAGCCTTTGCTGCGCGCCTCGATCAAGAAACGTCACATGCACTGATGACAAACCGTTCTGTCGGGCGACTTCGGCGGCGGCCGTGGCCAGCACCTCTTCATCGGCGTCAGCAGCAGGCCCCGGCGGCACGCACAGCCGCGGACCCGGCACCGGCGTGAACGGCACGGCGATCTGAAGTTTCGGGTAATAGCGCCCGCCAGCCTGTGCGTACGCTTCGGCCCAGCCGTGGTCGAACACGTATTCGCCCTGGCTGTGGGTTTTCACGTAGCAGGGCGCGACACCGGCAAGGGTGCCGCCGTCACCCGCCAGGATCAGGTGGCGCGGGGTCCAGCCGCTGCCCCTGCCGACGCAACCGGCTTCCTCCAGCGCTTTGAGAAACGCGTGGGAGACGAACGGATTATATCGCTCTGGATCGGGATTGGCGCAGGCATCCCATGCGCACGCCTCAACGGCGGCGATACCGGGTTCGATTCTGACGATGGCGTCGGGAGTTGTCACCCGCGGCTCACAGGGCTCGAAAAATAAGGGCCTAGAAGATCAGGGCTTGAGAAACTCATTTTTCCGTCTCCCTGGCGGCCGGGCCGGACCCCGGCTTCTCCTGGTCTTGGAACGTTTGTCCGCTTACCCTAGATTACAGTGAGTTGACCCGCCGCGCGGTGCAAGGTGCATACGCCGGCCTTGGGGCGAGAAATTGGGGCCAAACATGACGCGTTTCAAGATTGCGGCAATGGCGCTGGGCGTGCTCGTGGCGTTGGCGGGCTCGGTTGCGGCTCGCGACAACGAAGGCGTCAAGGTACCCAGAAAGTCGATGTTCTCCAAGCTCGTCTCGGCCGAGCGGGTCGAGCAGTCGGCGGCGCTCCAATACGATCAGATGACGCGGCAGGCCTTCCAGAAGCGGGCGCTGCTTGAAGATGACGAGCCCGAAGTTCAGCGTGTGCGCCGCATCTTTGAGGATCTCTACCCACACACCTTCAAGTTCAACGAGCGGGCGAAGGACTGGAAGTGGGAAGTGAACGTCCTCAAGTCTGACGCTATCAACGCCTTCTGCATGCCGGGCGGGAAAATCGCGTTCTTCACAGGCATTCTGCACAAGCTGCGGCTGACCGATGATGAAGTGGCGGTGATCATGGGTCATGAGATGGGGCACGCGCTGTGGGAGCACGCGCGCGAGCGTACGGCGAAGACCAATCTCACCAACATCGGCAGCCGGGTGATCGGCGGCTTGCTATTCGGGCAGGCCGGCGAAATGATTGGCGCTGCGGGTTCAAGCCTCGCGGCGTTGAAATTCTCGCGCAACGACGAGACCGAAGCCGATCTGATCGGCATGGAGCTTGCGGCGCGCGGTGGCTATGACCCGCGCGCCGGCGTGACGCTGTGGCAGAAGATGGCCGGCGCCAGCAAGGGTGCGCCGCCGGCGTGGTTCTCGACCCACCCGTCGAACAAGTCACGCATCAAGACGATCGAGAAAAACCTGCCCGATGTGATGCCGCTCTACGAGCGGGCGAAAGCGGCCCGCAACGGCTGATCATGCCAGCGGGTCACGGCTCGTAGCGCTCGAAGATCGGCGCATCGGCGTGTGCGGCGGCAATCGCGCGGTCCTTTGCGGTGCGGACCGTCCAGGTGAAGAGCGGCAGGTCGAGCACCTGCCGCACAAAGCGCGTCACCGGCGTCGGCAGGGCCGCGACTTCATAGGCAAAGAAATGCGGGGCGACGGGGCCGGACAGCAGCAGTTCACGCAACTCCGCCGCGCGCGCCCGGCTGATCTTGCGGTTCCACCACCCGGCACCGCGATAGCTGCCCGAGACGATGCCGCGCGGGATCTGCGGGGCGACATGGCGGATGACGCCCATCACATCGGGATCGAACGACATCAGCGCGATAGGTCCTTTGTACGCCATGGCGAGCTTCGCGACGCGGCCGAGGAATTGCCGGTCGGGCGGCTCCCATTCGCTCTTGATCTCGACCAGCAGTGGCACCTTGCCGTCGACGAGATCGAGCAGATCGGCGAACGACAAAAGGGTGTCGCCGCTCGCTTTGTAGGTGAGGCGCTTCAAGTCACCGGGAAAGAGATCGGCGACGCGGCCCTTGCCTTTGATGAGCCGGTCGAGCGTCAGATCATGGAACACGACCGGCAGGCCGCCCGAGGCGGGCCGCAGATCGCACTCGATGCCGTAGCCCTTGGCGATGGCCGCCTCGAACGCGGAGGCTGAGTTTTCAACGCGGCTCTGTTTCAGATTGTGCAGCCCCCGATGGGCGATGGGACGCAGGAAGGTTTCGCGGTCGAGCATGGAATCATCTGACTTTCAGGATCGCGTCGATCTCGACGGCGGCATTCATAGGCAGGCTCGCCACGCCGACGGCGGAGCGCGTGTGCCGGCCTCGGTCGCCCAGCACGGCGACCATCAGGTCGGAGGCGCCGTTCACCACCTTGGGGTGCTCGCTGAACTGGGGTGTCGCCGCGACGAAGCCGGTGAGGCGCACAAGCTGCGCGACGCGGTCGAGCGAGCCCAACGCGGCTTTCGCCTGTGCGAGGATGTTGAGCGCACACAGCCGCGCCGCGTCCGCGCCCTGTTCGGCCGAGAGCCCGCCGCCGAGGTGGCCGGTGAGGAGTGTGCCGTCGCCGGCTTTCGAGATCTGGCCTGAGATGTAGAGCAGGTCGCCCGCCTGCAGCGCCGGCACGTAATTGGCAACCGCCGCGGGCGCTGCCGGCAAAGTCAACCCCAGTTCGGCAAGGCGCGCGTCGGTCTGGTCTGTCATCTCGAAGGCCTATTCGGAGCGTGGCCGGGCCCAAAACCCGTCGCGTTTAAGAGTTTTGGCCGTGCCGCCGCCACTTTGCAAGTCGAGGAATGGACCCTAAAATAGGTCCTTTGCCGCAGCCTTCGGGCTCAGCCATCCGCCATCGAGGTATTATGCTGTTCAACGTCAGTCCGCCGCGACTTGTCTTTGCCCTCACCGCCCTGGGGCTTGCCGGGCCCGGCTCTGCTTCAGCGGCGGGACCTGGCGACGCGGTGACGTTCGCGCCGCATCGTGCCGTCTACGAGATTGAATTGGCCAACACGACCGCAGGCTCTGGCGTCGCCGACATGTCGGGACGCATGGTCTATGAGCTGAACGGCACCGAGTGCGACGGCTACACTCAGAACATGCGGTTCGTGACGCGGATGTCGAACCAGGAGGGCGTCGAGACCGTCAACGATCTGCGCTCGTCGAGCTGGGAAGAGGCGGGCGGCAAGCGGCTGCGGTTTTCCTCCAGCCAATACCAGAACGATCAGATGGCGGAGGCGAGCCAGGGCGATGCCGTGCGCGATCCTGGAAAGACGTCCGCCACCGTCGATCTCGTCAAGCCGGCGAAGCAGAAAGTGAAGCTGCCGGACGACATCTATTTTTCCATGCAGCATGCCGTGGCGCTCCTCACCGCAGCGCGCAAGGGCGATACGCTATTTACCGCCAATCTCTATGATGGCTCCGAAAAGGGCGACAAGTACTACACGACGACGTCCGTCATCGGCAAAAAGTTCGCGGCCGGTCCGGCCAAGGAACTGGCCGAATTTAAGGACGCCGACAAATTGTCGGGGCTCGACTCCTGGCCGGTCGCCATCAGCTACTTCGAGCCCGGCAAGGACAAGCAGGACGCCGCGCCGACCTACGAATTGACGTTCCGCTACTACGAGAACGGCGTCACCAGCGACATGAAGATCGACTATGGCGAATTCGCCATCAAGGGCAAGCTCAAGGAGCTGACCTTTCTCGAAGCCGGAAAATGCCAGTCGACGGCGCATTGAAGTGATGGTCTCGTCAGTGTTCGCGTGCCGCAGATCGATTGACCCGCGTCCGGCGATCAGGGGCGGGACATGAACGGAGCCGACGCCGTCATCGCCGCCGCGCGCGACCTGGGCATCAAGATCTGCTTCGCCAATCCGGGCACGACCGAAATGCCGCTGGTGCTGGCGCTCGACCGGGTGCCGGGCGTGCGCGGCGTGCTCTGTCTGCATGAAAACGTGGCAACCGGCGCGGCCGATGGCTACGCGCGCATGACCGGTGAGCCGGCGATGTGTCTGCTGCATCTGGGACCGGGGCTCGCCAACGGGCTGACGAATTTGCACAACGCGCGGCGCGCTCGCGTTCCGGTGTTGAACGTCATCGGCGAACATGCCTCCTGGCATATTCCCGCCGATCCGCTGCTGAATTCCGAGATCGAGCGGCTGACGGCGTGGTTCAAGTGCGAGGCCGTGCGCGTTGGCGAAGCAGGGGATGCCGGCCGCTCCATTGCCGGTGCAATCGCGGCGGCGCGCGCCGATCGCGCGATCTCGACCGTGATCGTGCCGCATGACGTGCAGCTGGCCGAGGCCGCAGGCGCGTCGTGGCCTACTGGCGCGGCCGCGCCTCCGCGTGCATTTCCGGCCCCGAACATCGGGGCCGCCGTGAAGGCGCTTCGCGGCGAGCGGCCGGCGATCGTGCTTGGCGGCGACGCACTGACGGAACGGGGTTTGCGGCTTGCCGGACGCATCGCGGCGGCGGCCGGTGCGACACTCTATTGCGATACCTTTTTCGCCCGCATGGAGCGCGGCGGAGATCTGCCGCGGGTGAAGAAGCTTCCCTATTTTCCCGACATGGCGCTGGACCTCATGAAGCAGCACGCGCAGGTCGTCATCGCCGGCACGCGACGTCCGGTGACGTTCTTCGGGTATCCGGGCGTGCCGTCCCATCTCACGAGTGAGGCGCAAACCGTGATGCTCGCCGCGCCGGACGAGGATGTGATGGGCGCGCTTGCAGCACTTGCCGATGAGATCGGTGCGCAGGAAGACTTCAGCGTCTCTCCGGGTGCGCGGCCCGATCCGCCAAAGGGCCGGCTCGACGCCGCCTCGGTCAGCGCCATCATCGCCCGCCTCCAGCCCGGCAACTGCATCATGATGGACGAAGCGCTGACCGTCGGCGTGCCGTATTTCGAGGCTTCACAATCAGCGCCGCGCTTCACCCACATGATGCTGACGGGCGGGGCGATCGGCCAAGGTCCGTCGACAGCGGCCGGGGCGGCGTTCGCATGCCCCGATCGCAAGGTGATCAATTTCCAATCGGACGGTTGCGGCGCCTATTCGGTGCAGGCGTTGTGGACTGAGGCGCGCGAAAATCTCGATGTCGTCACCATCATCGGCGCCAACCGCAGCTACAACATATTGAATGTCGAACTGGCGCGGGCGGGTATCACCGAGCCCGGGCGCAACACGCGGCACATGGCGATGCTCGATGCGCCGTATCTCGATTGGGTACGGATCGGTGAAGGTTTCGGCGTGCCGGGCGTCTCCGTCGATACGGCCGAGGCGCTGGCGCTCGAGCTGGAGAAGGCGGTTGCCGCCAAAGGCCCGCGCCTCATCGAAGCGGTCATGGATTGAAACGGCGGCAAACAACATGACCAAGCACGAGCGCAAGACCACGCGGCGCAAGGATCTCATCAACGCCACGATGGCGCTGATCCACGAAAGCGGGCTGGCCGATCCGACCCTTGCTCAGATCAGCGAGCGGGCGGGGTTGTCGTCGAGCAGCATCGTCAGCCACTACTTCACCAACAAGCAGGAATTATTGAAAGCGACGATGATGGATCTCGTCGGCGGCTACATGGGCGAGATGGCTCTGCGTGTCACCTCAGCCAAAGGCCCGCGTGACAAGATCTATGCGTTGATCGACGGCACGTTCGCGCCCTCGCAATGTTCGCCCGAGGCGATCTCGGTGTGGATGTTCTTCTGGGGCCGGGTGCCCTTGAACGAAGACTTCGCTGAAATCGAACACACGCTCGAAAAATACATCGCCGATGAATTGAAGCAGGCGCTGTCCTCTATCGTGCCGGCCGCAGAAGTCGATGACTGCGCCGAGGGCATCCTGGCGGTCATCTATGGGCTATGGCTGCGCTTTGCGCTCGATCCCAAGCGCATCACGCTCGAAACCGCGCACATGATCACACGCGATCTCGTCAACGCCCGCATCGGCGTGACGGAGTGCTGAGGGGCAGTTCTTTGCACCGCAGCAAAGGCGCGAAGTCCGTCCGCAGCCGACCATTTGGAACCAAAGTTCTATCAAAGACACAGACTTTGACTGCGTTTCTGCCGACTGTCGGACATTCCTGTTGACCAAAATTGAATCGTCATTCAATTTTTTCCCGCACAACGTGGCGAGGATAAAGACGTGACGACGATTGCATCGCATGCATCCGCGCATCCGGAACTGGCGGCGGCGCTGCACCGGCATTACGCGCGCAACAAGCGCTGGGGTTTTCTCTGGGCGTTGTGGACCGCGATCCTGTGGGGCGCCTGGTACATTCCCGGCACCGCGCTCTGGTACGAAAAGCCCTACGTTGACATCCCGGCAGACGCCATGGCGATGCGGCTCGGCGCGACCGCGGTAATGACCTGGGTGCACGCGATCATGGTGTTCCTGTTCCTGCTCATTTGGCTCGCCGTGCTCGGCAAGGTGCAGGACTACGGACGCACGCTGGTGCGATTCCGGCGGATCTCGAAGTGGTATGCGCTGGCCTCGCTCTGCGGCGGGCCGATGGCGATTTTCGGCTCGTACATGGCCATGGGCTTTGTCGGGCCTGTGTTCGCCGCCGTCACCTCGCTGTTCTATCCCGTCATCGGCGCGGTGATGGCGCGGCTCTGGTATAAAGAGAAAATTACCGGCCGGGTCGCGCTCGGCATGGCCATCATCATCATGGGTGGCGCGGCGATCTATGGGCCGGGTCTGTTCGGCGAGCTTGATATTTCAAGCAACCACGCCTGGCTCGGCTACGTCGGCGGCATCATGTCGGCGCTCGGCTGGGGCATGGAAGGGGCAGTTGCGACGCGGGCCATGGACGTGTCCGATCCCGATACCGGCATCCAATGCCGGTTCACGTTTGAAATAGTGTTCTGGGGCGTGCTCATCCTGCCGATCCTGGCGGTGGCGACCGATCTGCCGGTTGGCCAGCTCATCATGGATACGTTGACCCACGACAAGGCGATGCTGTGGATCACGCTCGCCGCCGTCTGTCACGCCTATTGCTACACCGCATTCTACAAGAGCTTCAGCCTGATCGGCGTCGGCCGCGGCGAGGCGATCGGCAATCTCTATGGCGTGTTCGCGGTATTGTTCATCGCCGCCTTCACGCTGCAATTGCCGCAATGGTACTTCCTCGTCGGCCTGTTCTTCACGGTTCTCGGCAGCTTCGTGATGTTCTCGGAATCGGCTGAGTCCGTCGCCGAACTTCGCGACACAACTTCAGCGGCGGATCCGGAATGAAAATCCATCAAAAAGGCTACCTGCTGGTCGAACTGAGCAAGGTCGAGAGCATCTGGGATGATGAACTCATCGCCAGGACGCTCAAGGAATACGGTCACGAAGGCGAATATTGGGAAAACAACATCCGCGTTGCGCTCGATGAATTGGCGGCGGCCGGGATCATCGCGCGGCTGCACGCCAAGCTTGAAGCCATGCACGGCAAGCCGACGCTCAAGTTCTGCTACAAGCTTTCTGATTTCGGCAAGGCGCGGATGATCGACACCGGACTGCTGCACGAAGGGATCGAGGCATGAACACATTCTGGGGCTATCCCAACGCCGATCTGATCGCCATCGTCGTCATAGGTGGGGCCAGTTTCATCTGCCTCATCTGCGCACATATTTTCGTGAAGAACTACGGCAAGTGAAGCGCGTCCCGGCACGCGCGTTCTGACATGGCGCCGCCTGAAGGCACCGTGCCGCCATAGTCAGCGCGTCTAGTCGTGTGCGGGCGGCTGGCGTTCTGAACCGCTTCTTGATCGCCTCCGCCGGCGGCGCGGGTAAGGGCCGCGCGCGGCTCGACAGGAGGTGTTTCATGCCCAATCCCTTCGTCCACGTGGAATTGAACACGACCGACGTCGCCAAGGCGACCGCGTTCTACCGTCAGATGTTCGACTGGCAGTTGAAGGACATGCCGATGCCTGACGGAAGCTATACGCTGATTGAGGTCGGCGAGGGCACGGGCGGCGGCCTGATGAAACATCCTGTACCCAATGCGCCGTCGCTGTGGCTCCCCTACATTCTCGTCGACGACATCAACAGGGCGACCGCTAAGGCCGCTGAACTCGGTGGGCGCGTGCTCAAGGGTGTGACCGAAGTGCCGAACATGGGCTCGTTCAGCATTGTCGAAGACCCAACCGGGGCCGCCTTCGGTCTGTGGCAAACGAAGGCGGCGTAGCGCCCGCACAGGTTGCTCACAGCGGGGCCAGCCACGCCGCGCCGCGCACGCCGCTGGCATCGCCCCAGCGGGGCGGCAGCACGGTGATCACCGGATCGTCGGCGAAGATGTGCGGCTTCATGCGCTCGGGCAGTTCGGCGTAGAGATGCGGAAGTTGCGACAGCCCGCCGCCGAGCACGATCACCTCGGGGTCGAGGATGTTGACGACGTGGGCGAGGCCGCGGGCCAAGCGGCTGGCGTGACGATCGAGGGACGCCGCGGCCCGTTCGTCGCCGGTCAACACCTGCATCATGATGCGCTCGACCGAGAACCTCTCACCTGTTGCGCGGTAATGGTCCATGGAAAGCCCTGGCCCCGACACCCAGGTTTCGATGCAGCCTTGGCGCCCGCACCAGCATCCGGGCCCTGGAGCCTCATCGGCGCTCGCCCAGGGTAGCGGATTGTGGCCCCACTCGCCGCCGATGCCGAGCGGACCGTCGTGGATTGCGCCATCGATGACGAAGCCGCTGCCCGCGCCCGTGCCGAGGATGACGCCGAGCACGCTTCTGGCCCCGGCGCCCGCGCCGTCGACGGCTTCCGATAGTGCAAAGCAGTTGGCGTCGTTGGCGATCCGCACGCGGCGTTCGAGCCATTTGGCGAGGTCGGCATCGAGCGGCTGGCCGTTGAGCCAAGTCGAGTTGGCGTTGTGGACCTTGCCGGTGCGCCGGGAGATGCCACCCGGGATGCCGATGCCGGTGGGGGTGCCCTTGGCGAGCCCCGCCTCCCTTTCCAATTGCGCCACCAGCGTCACGATCGCGGCGATGGTGGCGGCATAGTCCTGGCGCGGTGTGGGGATGCGGCGGCGGACGACATCCTGCCCGCCGGCATCGAGAACGACGCCCTCGATCTTGGTGCCGCCAAGGTCGATGCCGACGCGCGGACTGGATGCGGTGCGCGCCTCTACGCTCTCGCCCGGTGTCATCGGACCGGTGATCCCGACAGCAGGCTCTGGGCCCGCGCGAATGCCTCTGGCGCCACTCCCATATCGGCGGCGGCGACCATCAACAGGCTCTCGTCGGTCAGCACGTGGTCGAGCACGGCAAGCTGCAGGTGCGCCGTCCCGGCGCAGGCCCGCAGTTCCGCGGGGCTAAGCCCAGACAGGGACAGGAAGCGCTGCAGCCGGGCGCCATCACCGGCCAGAAAGGCGAGCGTCTGCAGGGCCAGCGATTGGGCCTCGTCGGCGCTCATTGAAACTTTCTTAAGGGATGCCATGGCCCGCGTGATTTCCCGCCAAGGTGAGCATGTTTTTAACTGTTGGTTACGGCCTTCGTGGTCAAACTGCGGCACAGCATTTGCCGAGAATCGGTGCACAAGCAGATCGTTTAATCGATTGAGCCCTTTGTCCATGACATATCAGGAAACCAGGAACCCCGTCGAGCGCCGCAGCTCCGATCTGCGCGTCACCGGCCGCTCCGTCCTGATCGTTGAGGACAACGAGCTCAACATGAAGCTGTTTCACGATCTGTTGGTTGCACACGGTTACCGGACCATCCAAACGCGCAACGGCCTGGAAGCACTGGACCTTGCGCGCGCTCACCGTCCCGATCTCATCTTGATGGACATTCAGCTCCCGGAAGTCTCGGGACTGGAAGTCACCAAGTGGCTCAAGGACGATGACGAGCTCCGCGACATCCCCGTGATTGCAGTCACCGCCTTCGCCATGAAGGGCGATGAGGAACGCATCCGGTCGGGCGGTTGCGAAGCCTACATCTCGAAGCCGATTTCGGTGATGACCTTCCTCGAGACGGTCCATCGCTTCGCCGGCCTCGCCAAAGTCTGACGTTTCGTTCGTAGTGCAAGACAGTAGATATGACCGCCCGAGTTCTCGTCGTCGATGACATCCTGGCCAACGTGAAGCTGCTCGAAGCGCGGCTTCAGGCGGAGTATTTCGAAGTGCTGTCGGCCTACAGCGGCAAGGAAGCGCTCGATGTTCTGGCGCGCGAACGGGTCGATGTCGTGCTTCTCGACGTGATGATGCCGGGCATGGACGGGTTCGAGGCCTGCCGCCGCATCAAGTCGTCGCCCAAGACCCATCATATCCCGGTCGTCATGGTGACGGCGCTCGACCAGCCGTCCGACAAGATCCAAGGGCTCGAGAGCGGCGCCGATGACTTTCTGACCAAGCCCGTCGACGACATCGCGCTCGTCACCCGCGTCAAAAACCTGGCGCGGCTGAAGATGCTCAACGACGAAATGATCATGCGGGCCTCGACCGGCAAGGATATGGGCATCCCGGACGACGGCGCCTTTGCCAAGGCCATGTCGGGCCGGTCTGGCCGCGTGCTCGTGGTCGACGATCATCCCCGTTCCGCCGCCCGTCTGCTCGAAGTGCTGTCCAAGTCGAACGACGCCTTTGCCGAGCGCGACCCGCAGGCGGCGTTGACGAAGCTTGCCGAGCACAATTTCGACCTCCTGGTCGTCAGTCTGTCGCTGCAGGCCTCGGACGGCTTACGGCTGTGCTCGCAAGTGCGCTCACTCGACCGCACGCGGCATCTGCCCATCATCATGCTGGTTGAACCAGGCGACGAAGCCCGCCTGCTGCGCGGCCTCGATATGGGCGTCAACGACTACCTGATGCGCCCCGTCGACCGGCACGAGCTGCTGGCCCGCGTGAAGACCCAGATCAAGCGCAAGCGGCACTCGGATTTTCTGCGCCACCAGTTGGCCGAAAGCGTCGAAATGTCGATTACCGACGCTCTGACCGGACTGCACAACCGGCGCTACATGGAAAGCCATCTGAAGACGCTGGTGTCCGACAGCCTGCGCACCGGCCGGGCGCTGTCGATGCTGGTTGCTGACATCGATCACTTCAAGCACGTCAACGACACCTACGGGCACGACGTCGGCGACATGGTGCTGCGCGAGTTTTCCGTGCGGCTGAAGCGCAATACGCGCGGCATGGATCTCGCCTGCAGGCTGGGCGGGGAGGAATTCGTCATCATCATGCCGGATACCGATATCGCGCGGGCCTATCAGGTCGGCGAACGGCTCAGAGCCTGCATCGCCGCCGATCCGTTTCCAATCGGCGGAGACAAGTCGATCCGGGTCACGGCCAGCGTCGGGATCGGCACGCTCGAGCGCGCCGACGATACGCCGGAAACAATGTTCAAGCGGGCCGACAACGCGCTTTATGCCGCCAAGCGCCGCGGACGCAACCGTGTGGCCGCTGACGCCGCCTAAGGGCTGCGTCTCAGACAGTCGTCAGATGAATGAGTATGTGTGGCCGGATTGTTGCCACCTTCATTGACCGATAGGTCATGCAACGCGTCTGCAACCGCAGCGAGTGTCAAATATTTAATGTGATGTTTTTGAGTGGGTTGTGCGTGCTGACTTATGCTGGCGCATGAGCGAATCGTGGCACTCTTGACACATGCAAANNTGACACATGCAAAGCGCATCTTGCCAAAGCTCTGACAATCTGCCACGAATACGGTCAATTAAACGGGGATCACAAGAAACGTTGGGCGCCTACGGATTGCTTTAACCCGTGTGAATTTTGGGCGCGTTTCCACGACATCTGAATCCCGAGCTATTGGGTCCGCCGCATAACCTAGTAGTCCGGGTGTTGATCGATCGAAAAGCGGCCAGAAGAGTGGCCTCCTCGCACGGTCGCGGAGGATCGATCGCCAAGCTGGGTGGGGGACAACGCCCTCTTTGAACCTCGCCCGGTTACGGACCAGGGCCTCGAGACTGTCTCGGACGATTTACCCCGCTGCCGAGTGTGTTTCAGGTCCTGGTCTCCGTCCCCCAAGCCAGCCAGCGCACTATTGGATCATGCTAGCCATTCGGGGGAGCGCCAGTAACCGCTCCAGCGGGAAAACTGTTACTTGATCTTGGTTTCCTTGAACTCGACGTGCTTGCGCACGACGGGATCGTACTTCTTGAACACGAGCTTCTCGGTCGAGGTGCGGGGGTTCTTCTTGGTCACATAGAAAAAGCCCGTGCCGGCCGTCGACAGCAGCTTGATCTTTTGAACAATAGGCTTTGCCATGGCTTAAGAGGCCTTTGAAGGTGTCGGAGCCGACGGATTTCAGGAATGAGCGGGCACCATACTCATGAGATGCGCCGTGTCAAGGCTGGGCCGGGGGATCAGTATCGTTCAACAGCTCGCGGTGGAACCGGCCTTCCTTTTGGAAATAGAAGGGAAACGGGCCCTCCGCTGCGCCGGGCCCGCGTGTCAGGCTCGCTGCGACATCCTCGACGATATGGCGGGTGATGCTGGGCAGATCGAGCGCGCGGGCATCCGTTAAGGAGAACCAGCCAAGTTCGAGGAGTTCACCATCGGGATCGGAACGTTCGATCGCCTGCGCCCGGGTCGCGCGGAAGAACCAGGTGTCAAACCTGCGTGGCAGGCCGGGCGGCGTGATCGCCCGGGCGACCGGGATCAGCGCACGGCAGGCGAGTCCGACGCGCCCGGAATTTATGGATGGAGCGGTTGCGCAGGGGCCGTCACCCGGTCCGTCCGGCGCGAACAGCAAGCCGGCTTCTTCATAAAGCTCGCGAACCGCGGCGGCGACAAACGGCAGGCGGCGGGCCGATCCAGGTGTCAGTGACCCGGCGTCGACAGTTGCGGCGAGAGAATGGTCCTCGGGATCAACGCGGCCGCCCGGAAACACCCACTTGTTGGGCAGGAATACCTGCGTCGCCCGCCTGCGGCCGAGCAACAGCCGCGTCTCGCCGCTCAGATGATCCGTCAGGATGATGCAGGCGGCGTCCCGGATCGGCGTGGAGTGGTGTTCGGGAGCCGTCATGGTTTCAGTCTTGGGATTTGATTGCGTTCAGGGGCGATCGGTTGCCGGGTTCGGCGGCTCAACAGGGAGGTCGTCCAGATCGGTGCCGCTGAAGCCGTGCATGCGCAGCGCCCATTGATATCCCACCAGCGCACCTTTGACACGTGGCAGAAGGATGAGGCTCAAGATGACCAGGAGCGGTAGAGAGATTGCGAGCTGCAGCCAGATTGGCGGCGCCAGTGTCTGCTCCATGGTCAGGATCAGGCCGACGATGACGTGGCCGGTAATCAGCATGACGAAATAGGGCGGCGCGTCATCGGCGCGATGATGATGCAACTCGGTGCCGCAGCCGGGACAGGCGTCGTTGACCTTGAGATAGCTCTTATAGAGTGCACCGTCGCCGCAGCACGGACACTTCTGCGACCAGCCGCGCCGCAGCGACAGCCACCAGTCGCGGTCGGTTCCGGCGGCGGGCGACATGGTCATGGCAGGCCTCTGACTTGATATGGATCAGGTTCGAAGGTGGCCCTGCCGCGCGCCAAGGTCAAGCGTGCGCCAGAGCACTGCGGCACTAACGCCTGCGCTTGAAGCCGCCTTTGCCGCCGCGGCCAAAGCGGTTGCGCGGCATGCGGCCAGCGCCGCCGGCCTTGAGCGCCGCGAAGTGTCCGCGCTTGGGTTCAGTCAGCATCTCGAACCGCATGGCTCCCGCCGAGGGGAGGACTTCAAGCAGCTTGACCTCGACATCGTCTCCGAGCCGGTATCCGGCGCCCGAACGGGCGCCGACCAGCGCGTGGGCCGCTTCGATGTGGTGAAAGTAGTCGTCACCCAGCGAACCGATGGGGATGTAGCCGTCAGCGCCGGTGTCCTTGAGCCTGACGAACAATCCCGTCCTGGTGACCCCGGCGATACGGGCGGCAAACGAGGCGCCGATGCGGTCGGACAAATGCGCGGCAAGCAGCCGGTCGGCGGTTTCGCGCTCCGCAGCCATGGCGCGCCGCTCGGTGTCCGAGATCGCTTTGGCGACCGAGGTCAGGCGCGGCACTTCCTCATCGGTCAAGCCGCCCTCGCCAAGCGTCAAGGCGCGCACCAGGGCGCGATGCACGATCAGGTCGGCATAGCGGCGGATGGGGGACGTGAAGTGGGCGTAGCGTGCGAGGTTCAAGCCGAAGTGGCCGATGTTCTGCGGCGCATACTCGGCCTGGGATTGGGATCGCAGGATCACTTCGTTGACGAGTTCGGGCAGCGGCAACTCCTTGGCATCGGCGAGAATGCGATTGAAGGCTTCGGGCCTCAGCGCGCCCGCGTGCGGCAAACGCATGTCGAGCGTCTCGAGAAAATCCTTGAGCCCTTTGAGCTTCTCGGCGCTGGGCGCATCGTGGACGCGGTAGACGAGCGGTGATTTCTTCTCTTCGAGCGTCTCGGCTGCGGCGACATTCGCCTGGATCATGAATTCTTCGATGAGGCGATGGGCTTCGAGCCGCGGCGGAATGACGATGTCCTTCACCCGGCCCGTCTCGTCGAGCAGGATCTTGCGCTCGGGCAGATCGAGATCGAGCGGCGAACGCTTGTCGCGCGCAACCGACAGCGCACGATAGGCGGCCCACAGCGGTTTCAGCACGGTCTCCATCAGCGGCGCGCACTTCTGCGAAACGGTGCCGTCGATTGCCGCCTGCGCCTCCTGATAGGACAGCTTCGCCGCCGAGCGCATCATGGCGCGCATGAAGGTATGCCTGACCTTTTCGCCGTGTTTGTCGAACACCATGCGCACAGCCAGGCAGGGCCGCTCTTCGCCCTCGCGCAGCGAGCACAGGTCGTTGGAAATCTTTTCCGGCAGCATCGGCACGACCCGGTCGGGGAAATAGACCGAGTTGCCGCGCAGTTGCGCCTCGCGGTCGAGCTTGGTGCCGGGGCGGATGTAGTGCGCCACATCGGCGATGGCGACGATCACGCACCAGCCGCCGGAATTCTTCTTGTCGGTATCGGGCTCGGCATAGACCGCGTCGTCGTGGTCGCGGGCATCGACCGGATCGATGGTG
>CXWK01057056.1_pt1 | contig 40882 bp, 65 predicted proteins | sample 590851 | NCBI WGS metagenome assembly CXWK01 (sample SAMEA3498364, study PRJEB10139) | wastewater metagenome | biome: wastewater treatment plant; material: activated sludge | place: Denmark | collected 2014-08-01
GTGAGCGGTGAGCGGTGAGCGGTGAGTGCGAATGTAATGTTTGGCGTTGGAGGTGAGCGGTGAGTGAGCGTGAGGCGGAGTTTCTGGGGTTGGTTGAGGGGTTCGTTCGTGAGTATGAGGGGCAGTTTGGCCCGGTGAGCCTTAATATAGTGAATAGGAGGTGGGGTGTTCGGTGTAAGGAGGCGCTCGGGGTGAGTGTGCGTGACCTCATAGTGAGGCACCCGGAGGTCTTCGAGTGCGGTCTGAGCGCCTCGGGCGGCGTGACAGTTAGGATTGCGCCGAAGCATCCCCTAGTGGGTCTGATTCAGCTGAGTCTCGGTGGCGGTCCCCTGAGTGAGGCTGAGCTGAGGCGCAGTCTGAGTGGGACGGGCTTCACTGCAGGGGAGTATATGGAGCAGCTGCTGCGGCTCCGCCAGCTGGGGCTGATTGAGGTGAGTGAGGGCGTTTATTCGCTGGTGGAGTGAGTGACGTTTTTTGTCACTCCGTCTGAAAGTTCGTCATTCTGACGTAGGGTGGTGGAAACACTGCCCTTTTGTCCTTCTGGTCTCATCTTGAGTCGCCCTCCGTCTGAAAGTTCGACAGTCCCGCTCCGGCTAAGGTCGCGGAATGACTCGAGTGGGATTGTGGCCTGTCCCTTGCTAAGTAGTAGGGTGTAGCCGATGCATAGTGCTGAAGGCTGAACAAAGGATGGTCTCGAAATGAAACATACCAAACGCCAAATGAGAGATGCTACAGCAAACGCCGCTGAGCAAGCCGCGAATAAGGGTCATTATCTTGACCGTCTTGAGAATATAGCCATCGCTATTGAATGCCGTGAATCCGCTATGGCTGTTCACGCTCTACGTATGTTGCACGAATATTCGGGCTGTAAACCGAAGGGCTCAGAGGGAATGCAGTATGAGATTTCAGTACGCATCCTTATTAAGTGTAAGCGTGATTGGAAATTCACAAAGGACCAAATGAATCGTCTTTGGTATGGAGTTCACTGGGATGCGCATGAAATGTTTGGAATGAAATTTCCTTATGCTGAGTCGCAAACGAATGAAATGAAGTCGAACACTACGTATCTTAAGGCGGTGCAAGGTGAGTAAACGAATCAAGCGTGGAGACAAGGTAACTGTTCGAGGCCTTGCCGGAACATGGATATATAGCGGCCCATGCACTGGCCGAAAACTTCGAGGATTACATGTAGTGATGCTCTTAAGCACTGGGCGCATGGAACGCATGAAACTGAGTGATCTTAATAAGGAGACCGAAAATGAGTAACTCAAACGTGACCTTTCATAAAGTTATTTTCTACTCGCCGAAAGTCGGACGTACAGCAGGACTAATCTTTAAGAGCGATGCGCTCGAAGGTAAATCCACGGCGGAGATCTCTAGACTCTTTCCATACAGTGAATTTAGAAAAATGGAGCGACTCTATGTATCTCAAGGCTTTGATTCTTTCGATGCCGCGTTTAATTTTCAACCTAATCTAGGGGTAGACTATGAGTAACTCCGAAATCGGTCTCTGCATCGTCTGTAAGGAATGGACGGAAGTCGGTAACAGCTGTTGCGGGCGGGGTGTCGCGTTTGAAGGTGCGATTGTGCCCGATACGGACCCTTATGAGTTATTCCCGGTAGCTCCGCTCTCGACGGCACAAATGAAAGAAGGAGAAGCAAATGAAAACGAAAATTGACATCTCAGGAACGGAAATAGATACGGGACGCGAGCAGGTCCGCCTGTCCGCCCTCGAAGCGCACGGCGATACGCTTGAGGACTTTCTCCGCTTCGCGATCCTTCGCGGTGAGAGTTACTGCAAGCATCGGGAGGTATGGGTATCGCGTGACTTCCCCCTTGAGGCCTTCAGTGTGAAGCGCGAGCAGGAATGGGTCACTCTCCTCCTGCTAGCCTGGAATGAGGAGCGAGGGCGCTTGCGGCACGTCGTGGGCGTCGGTGTGAGTACAACAAAGGAGACGTCACGTGAGTAACCCCATCTTGTTCTCCCTCCGCCTGCAGTATGGGCGGAGGCGCTACTTTCCGCTCTCCGACGCGGCGCGTGCAATCGTCGATGTAACGGGGCGGAAGTGTCTGAACGAGGGAGAGATTGAGCGCCTGCGCGTCGGCGGTCTCTCCGTGAGTGTGAGTGAAGGGGAAGGTGAGAGTGATTCCATCTTCCCGAACGTAAGATTTAAACTTGGAGGTGAGTGATGTTTGAGGTCAAAGAAAAAACGCCATGGGATCTTAACCGAGCGCGGTCAAAGCAATTTCGCTCAGCGCTTTTCGCTGCAGCTGTAGTGCTCTCGCTCTCCGCTTGCGGTGGTGGCGGATCCGGTGCGCCTGCAGCAGGTCCGAATCTCCGCTCTCCCGCCGATCCGTCCTCTCCAGTCGTGACGGAAGTTGAACTCGAGGTGCATGGTGGGGCCGGTTTTGAGTGCTTCGCCCTCTCCGGTCGTCTCTTCTGCCGGGGTAACCCCTCGAATAATGACCTGAAGCTTCTCTTCGGCGGAGCGGCACTCTCCTCCTTCACCGAGGTTCTCTCCCTCCCTGACGTTGAGCTACTGACCTGGGATGATACGCTTTGCGTCGAAGGGGAGGTCTCCCTCCGCCCCGTCTCACGGAGCGCCGGTCGCGCCCTTTACTGCTTCGGTGAGGCAACGCTGAATGGTAGTTATGTGGGGCTCCCCGTCGTATACGGCGGACCAATGTATGTGACTGCGGTGAATGGGTCAGCTGAGTTTTCAGCCCCAGTCACTCCCTTCATGGGAGCGGACCTCATGCTCGAGGAGCTTGTCGATCCCGCCCTCACCCCCACAATCGTGTCAGACGGTACGGGTTCGGTTTCTCTCGAGACCCTCTCCTGCACCCTCACGGACGGCATCACTCTCACCTGCCCCGACTTCACCCTGGAGGTGAGCGAATGAAGCATTCAGCGTGGCGCTCCGCTTTCCGCTCCTACATTAAGGAGAGGATGATGAAGAAAAGAGCATGGGATCTTAACCGGACTCATTCAATTGAAATGTTCCACACCTTCCGTGAAGGTCTCGCCGATATGGGTGAGATTCTCACTGTCACGGCAGTCCGTGGTATTGAGGCGGAAATCCTCTTCGTCGATGGCCTGCTCTATGATGTGACGATTCAACCACGGAGGGGTAAACGAAAAATCAACCCCCTAGGGCGCGACGACGCTTCTCACCCTCGCGACGAAGAAGCTCCTCCTCGGCCATGCGCTCCTTCTCCTCACGGACACGATTGTCAGCCTTCTCCTGAAGGTAGTTCTCTCGCTCAGCCGTCGGCTGGAAACCCGCACGGAGGTAGTCAATCATGGTAAGCTTATTCTCGTTTCTGATTCGACTTCTCTTCTCACCCATAGTCTTCGGTCTCCTCTTAATTACGTTCGGACTTCATCTGCAGAATCGCCTGCCGTATGATCCGACACCCCTCTTATATTATGCGAAATTGAAGCTTGAGGGGAAGGGGGAGTCCTGTCTCGATCTCCCTGAGAGCGTATGGAGGAGGATTCCGGAGTGTGCGGCTTCGGCTGATGCGGAGCGCGCGGAGTGAGCTTGAGGCCCTTGACTGAAGTCGAGTAGCGGTGTTACACCACTCCCTCAACTCTAACAAAGGAACGGGATATGGGCAGAGTATCGACCTCAATTGATGAGATTAAACAAATTAAGACTTTCGCAAAGCGTGGAATGCGCTATGCGGAGATTGCGCGAAAGATAAGTCGCTCTCCTGCGTTCGTCGCCACCGTAGTACGAGGGGAGCATAAGTTGTCGAGTGCGGCTGACGCTGTGGCTGACGTAGAAGCTACGACAACTCCGACACAAAAGACTACAGACGTGCGCCTTCGCCTCATCGCTCTCGTAGTCTCTGATACGGGCATGAATGCGGCGGAGAAACTCTCCCTGATTAAGTCGCTCAGTTAGAGGGAGGGGGAGCGTCATGGCTGGATTCTTCAAAGAAGACTCAATCGAAGCGCAGGATCATGCGGAGGAATGGGGAGAGCCGGATGAACCCCTCACTGAGGGTGAGCTTTCCGCAATGCAGATCTCTCTCGCCCTCTCCGATCTCGCAGGGCTTGAGTCCGACCTGACTCAGCTAATCGACCGCGTTAAGTATTACGGGGAGAGCGTCTCACGCGAACAGCTCGAGAAACAGCTGACGCAGGTCCGCGAGGTAGTGAAAATTCTTTACCGTGACTGAGCTGGGGTGTTACACCTCATCTCACACCTAAGGAGCAAACACTATGACGAAACCAAGAGCGCGCGGGAAGACTGAGCGTGAGGTCGCAATTGAAGGACTGACGAATGAGATTCTCACTTCCCGCTTCACGCAGGAGCTGGGGCAGAAGGCGCGCGTTGAGCGCACCTCGATTGAAAATGAACATATGGAGCAACTTCGCGATGTCGTCTCTGACGTAGGGCGGAATCTCGAGGAGATTGGAGCGGTGCCGAAGGGAATGACTTACTGCGGCTCCCTCTCCATTCATGTCTTTAAGAGTGACATTCTGCGTACTGCGGCATTCGCGACGGTCTCGAATCTAGGCACGATGGATTTCACTCTCGCCGATGGGGCGCTCCGTGAGCTAACGGGAGCAACCCTCGTGAGCTACGGGAGATCGCGGAAGAAACTCAGGAGCGGATTCTAATGTCGGCGGCGGGTGGAAATGAGGAGGGCGGAGGGCGGAAGAGACAGAAGCCGAAGAAGGGCCGGGTGATTCGACTCACGCCAGATCTCGTTACGATAGTGGCAGCGGAGCAGGAGCGGGGGGAGAAGATTCCCGACGTCCTTCGCCGTCTCCTCGGTCTTAAGGGTGAGGTCCGCTACGTCCTCCCCTCTGACGTGCATGAGACGGTCGAAGAGGCAAGGGGTGAGGCGGTCATTCGCGCAGTGCGGCGTAAGCTGAAGCGCCCCGAGAAACCAATCACGATGAGGAAAGTTAAATGCTGAATGAAGCGGTTGAGGTTAAGGGAAAGGCGCGGAGGCGTGTTCGGAAGGATCGAGCTGAACTTACCTCAAGACAGTGTGAGGTGCGCGACTGCGTACTAAAGGGCTTGCGCATCTCCGAGATTGCGGAACGACTCCATGTCCTCCCGAATACGGTGAAATATCATCTCACTCTGATTTACCGGAAAGAGGGCGTGCGGGATAGATTCACCCTCCTTGCGAAGTATCATGGGATTGCGCAATGAGCGGCGGGAGTGGCAATGCGGAGGATTTCATCCCCCTTCTGAGCAATAAGCCCCTCTGTCTCTTCACGCCGGAGGACTATCGGACTTACATCAGGGGGTTGAAACTTCAGCACAAGGTGAGGGTTAAGAAGGAGCGGAAACCGCTGAAGCTTAGCGTGAAGCGATTGAAGAAGGGCGGACTGAGCGTTAGGACGAAGAGAAATCCGCCCTACGTCACACCGGAGGAATTCGCGGACCTCCGCAAAGGGATTCCGGAGAATGAGTTATTTATCGCACTGAAGGAGAAGGGGATTAGGACAATGTCACACGAAGAGGCTAGGAAGACGAAAGTGGTCTTCCCGTGATTTTAATTATGGTTTTAGCTTTCGGTCTGTCGCTGGGGTTGAGCTACATAATTTACTCCTTCGGCTATGAGAGCGGTTGGCATAACTGTGCGAAGCATAGGAATGAGAGAGAGCGGAGACGGAATCGTGATTGAACTAAAGGAGAACACATGAGCAAGAACAAGCGGGCGCCGAGAACAGCGCAAAAGTACATCACGGTCAATAAGCCGTCGAACATGGTCACCTGGCATTGGACCCTGAAGGGTGCGCAAGAGCACGCGGTAGAGATGACCGAGGCGAGATGCTCTTCTAAAATGCAGATCTTTAAAGCGAATTTCGACTTTCTTGAAACAATCGAACCGTCCACGAAAGGCAAAAGCAAATGAGCGAATCAGTTACGCTTCAGTCAATGTTCGAGCGCTACATCGCGGGACTCTGCTTCGGCGCGGGCCTCATCACGAGTGCCGTGCTGTTCAAGCTCGCGTTCGGCGTGAGTTTCTGTTAGGGCGCGTTATTTAACGGGTAAGTGTGAGCCCCTCTGACTTGGTAGTTTTGGTGGTGTCACACGAACCTGTTTGCTGCGCGGGCGGCGTGGGAAGCTGTGGTGTGAACGGAATTCGGGCTGCTGCCCAATTAGCCGCTGCCACTAGAGACACGCAGGCAATTGCACTTAGCTGGGTTCACCGCGATGAGTACGGGGCGCAAGCCAAGGCCGGAAGTCGTTAAAGGGAAGTGCGAGAGAACCCGAGCCGCAGTCGCGAGCGGCCTCGCGCAGAGTTTTTTTGAGTGTGCCTGGAAACGTTCGGAGATGGGCGCTGGAAGGAACGCCAGCGTCGGGGCAGTTTGACTCTGCTACTGGGCGCCAGTTTTTAAATTTAGCTTTCCCCGTGTCGTGCCAAGCGGCCACGCGGGGGATTTACGATAGGAGTGAAGAGTGAGCGAATTTAGTTTCGAAGACATCGAGCGATGGATAACCCTAGCTTACGACAAGAATGCGCCCATTCAGCGCGCCATCTATTACGACCTGTTCTTTCAGTGTCAGATCGACGATCAAAAGTTCACGCGTGCCGAGCGGTATTTCCGTGATTGGCTTATCGACAAAATGGGGTACGTCGTGAATGTTGGCGGTGAAGCATGACCCCCGCAGACGACAGCGCGTTTCCAACACAGTTCAAAGAGCACGGGTTGACTTACTCTGAAGGCGGCCTCACCAAGCGCGAAATCTTTGCGCTGGCCGCGATGCAGGGGTTTTGCTCTTGGAACCATAACGAGGGGCGCAAGCCCTACAACTACACGAGCTGTGCTCTTGAGGCGGTCTTCGCGGCCGACGAACTTATCGCCGAACTCGCCAAGGTAGATAAATCTGGGGGGAGCAAGTGAGCGACCGCGAACGATACATAGAAAATCTATACCGCGATAATATCATGGAGCTGACCGCTGCGGTTCGCGTGTCCATAATCTTTAACCTAGTGCTGACCGTGTACGCGTTAGCTATGACTGCATGGGCGGTGATTAAATGACCGACACCGAAATCACCAAAGCGATATTCCAGATCCTCTGGAAACAGGGCGAGCTTAGCTATTTAGAGAAGTACCAGATTGAACAGCTCGTGATGCTCCTTGCGAAGCGGGCGGAAGGGAAATCAAATGACTGACGCGGAACTAAAGGCGCGGTTGATGAAATCGTGCTTAGACATGTACAACGCAGGCTCGGCGCACGTAGTGATCGATCGCCTCGTGGACGAGGTGGTGGCGCTTCGGAGTGTGCTTGAACAATTCAAAGACTTCTCGCCCGGAGTTACACGCATTGGCGTTCCAGTTTTTCCGGCGCACGACGCGATCACCGCCAGCAACAAGCGCTTAGGCATTGAGAATGAGGGAGGAACCCATGACCCCACTTAAGACCGCGCTTGAGAAGAAGTGGAGGGATATTCCTGGTTATGAAGGGCATTATCAAGTTTCCGACTCAGGTGAGATCAAGAGTTTTCGAAGAAATGCAAAAGGAGTTTTGCTTACGTTAACTACGACTATACTCGGTTACCATCAAACATGCCTCATGGTAAATGGCCACGCCTACCGACCATTAGTGCAAGGCTTGGTCATGTCGGCATTTGTTGGTCCGCGCCCTAATGGGCACGAGGTCAACCACAAGAATGGAATAAAAACAGACAACCGAATAGAAAACCTCGAATACGTAACGCCGTCTGAAAACATGATGCACGCTATACGAACTGGGCTTCAGAAAATTAGACGCGGATCAGAATTGAGTCATGCGAAGTTAAACGAAGCACAGGTTCGCGAGATATTCTTGTCACCTGACCCAGTCCGGGCTCTTTCAAAAATCTACGGCGTTTGCGATGCGACGATCTATAAGCTCAAAGCTGGCGGGTCATGGAGACACATAACCGCCGACCTTCGCAAAGAGCTGGGAGTTGAAGGGTGATTTACATTACGAACTGCTGTGACTTTGAATTTTGGGGATTAAACCACTCACCAGAACACAATGGGAAGTGTAGAGCGTGCGGCTCTGAATGGCATGGCTTTAAAGAAAAGAAACCGGAGTACACCGTATGACCACCGACCCAATCTTACTTGCAAGGAAGGCGCTGGAATTTACAAAGCCATACGTTCCGCCAGCTGGAAAAGTTGAGTCAGGCGTGAACTGTGGCGCGCAAGACGAACACGCCCGCACCCGCCCCATCGTTGAAGCGCTGCTGGTGTGCGCGGAGGCGGCTAAAGCGTGGGTCGCTACTGATGAGATGGTCTGTCCAGCGTGCTCCATTTACGATGCGCCGGATAACGTGCCTTGTATTTGCGATGTCATCGTTGACGCGCAACTCGAAACATATGCAGCGACGCGAGATGCCCTCGCCAAGCTCGCAAGTGCTGCCGGGGGTGGGGGATTCAAATGCTCATGCGGCAAGACTATGTCAAAGCGTGGCTATTGCAGTCGCAAATGTGCGAAAGAGGATTTAAGTGGGCAAAGTTATGACTGACGACCGCTTAGAGGAAATCGAAGAACTGCTCACTGACAACTGGTTTGTCGATAACCCGAACGGCAGCGACGTGAATGAATACATTAAATGGCTGATCGCGGAAGTGCGGCGGCTTCGGGCAGAGCTACGGAAGGCGCCTATTGAAACTGAAGAAAACGACTGGAGGCCTTGCCCATGAGCGACGAAATCGAACGCCCGAGGGAGTGGACTATTTACACGTCTGACGGCGACAAATGGCATGTTTATTCTGGTAACCCTATGGTGGCAGCTAGGGAGAGTTTCAAGGTCGTCGAAAAGAGCTATGCGCACACTCTCGCTGCCGAGGTGAGTAGGCTGAAGTCAGGCGCAGAATCTCGATGCAGAGACATCGATGCGCTCGATGTTGAAATTAAAAGTCTCAAGGCTAAACTAGCCGCGTGTGAGTCGCGCTTTGAGAGTGTTAGAGGCCAAGCGATGAATCTGGCTCAGCAAACGAGCGACCTCGAGGCGGAGCGGGACGAACTTAAGGGCTATCAAATTGGTTGGGAGAACCAACGTAAGTATATTCAGGCCGCAGACGAGCTGATCGAGCGGTTGTGCACGTTTATCGACGATAGCTGCACTCTTGAATGGGAGGCCATTTCGCCAGATGAGGTTAGGATGGCTACGGAATTACTAGCCCAAGCCAAATCTTTCCGGGAGGGTGAGTGACTCAATCAGATAAAATTCTGGCGTTCTTGAATTTCTATGGACTCGAAATGCAAGACTTGGCGGAAATGAAGGCTAGCTGCGAAAAGGACGACATGGTCCCGGCTGGCTTTGTTTTTCCTTCGCATGTCGCGGAGATTTTTGGAATACCAATCTATTTTGACGATGTTGAGGCAGTTCGACTTGAATGCATCCCCAAGGAGCCCGACCGTGGCTGAGCAAGACGACTTACGAGAAACAAAAGAACTGCTGAAGGGCTTTCTGGATGAGAACACCCGACTTGAACGCGTGATCGAGTCGCACGCAGCTACACTCGCCATAGCCCTTGCCGACCGTGACCGCTACAAAGCCGCACTTGAACAGATCGCAAGCGACGACGATACGCACCACGATTGGTGGGCAAGGGATATCGCACTAGAAGCGCTTGGGAAGGCGGGGGAGAATGGCTGATCAAAAGGAGAAACCAATGTCAGACGAGCTAGTTTTTAAGGCTGAGGATTTTGAACAGCGAACTGGCCAAACTTGGCGCGATGAGGGGCGCAACTGCGCCGAACTCGCCAACGCCAAATTTAAGTCTTGGCTGGAGCGGCAGCAGAAGGTGTACGGCGCTGATTTCGGCTGTAATGGAACGCGCTGGTTTACGGAGCCCGTTGATGAAAGCTGGGACAATCGGGTGACCGCCTACCTCGTCGGCGTTAAAGCGATCGATAAGCCCGATTCTGCGGAGAGTTTACTTAAGGGAATCGTTACGTGGTGGACCGACGTGAGCAGTGACGGGAGTGACCTAAAGAAGCTGATTGAGCGCGCCAAGCAGTTACTAGAGCAAACGAAATGAAATCCACGCGCTGCAAGCACACGCGTCACCCCTTGACCGAAGACGGGGTCCCTTCAATCCTCAAAGGATGCAAGACGAAACAGCCCCGATAACGCACCTAATGCCCACTCCCCCCTTTCGGACGGGCACTCGCGTTAGCGAAATGAAAATCGCCTTCATTTATAATTCAGGCGGCATCGGTGATTACATTAATTGGACTTCTGCGATCCGCTGCGCAATTCGCACAAGCCCTCACATCAGAGGTTACGTCATCACGCCGCCTCACTTCGCCGATCTCGCCCGCCTCTGGCTCGAGGGTTATGATTCGCGCTTCGAGGTCCGAGTCGAGCGCGTGAGCGATTACGGCACCCTCCCGTACATACAAGATTGCGCCCTCATTGCACCGACGAGAGATCAGTACGCCTCGGCAAACTCACACGGGCTCTTCGAGTTGGGTTTTATTTACTACATGCAGATTGACCGGGTTCCGGAAGGCTGGGGCGCCCTTCCCGAAATCAGGGGTGACGAAGCGGACGTCACGCGCTTCAACCTTCCCGAGCGCTACGTCGTCCTCACTCCGAATGCGACGAATGCGAATCGTAGACTCTCCGCCCCTTGCCTCAATGAGGTGAAGGATTTCTTCCTCCGTGAGGGCCTCACTCCCGTTTATCTCGGGAAGAGAGATCTCATCGGCGACCCAGGTTATGAGGGAATTGCGAGTGAGGGGCTCGACCTCCGTGGCGTCCTCGACCTGCGCGATCTGACCTCACTCAGAGAGGCCGCCGTGATAATGGCGCGGGCGCGGCTCAACTTCGGTCTCGATAACGGTCTCATGCATCTCGCCTCGTGCAGTAAAGCGCCCTGCCTTTGGATATTCACGACGGTCGATCCGCGACTCCGTCTCATGGAGAGGGCTTCAGCCGTCACGACTGTCGTCACGCCCGCACCGAACTTCGAATGCCGCTTCTGTCAGAGTCGAATGCGCTACGTCATAGGACATGATTTTAAAAATTGCCTTTACGGCGATTACGCTTGTGTAACAACGCTAACGGCAGAGAAACTCATCGGTGCGATTAAGCAAACCCTAGCGAGGACTCCATGAAAATTGATTTCGAAATTCCCTTCATCTGTGACGACGCAATTCGCCCTCACCTTCAGCGCGTCTTCGCGGGAGAGTATGACGTAAGGATTGCCTTTCCTGGGGGTCGTCGCATCATCGATCTCGGTGCGAATTGCGGATCCTTCGCTCTCTGGGCAGCGCATCGATGGCCCGGCTCCGCTATTTACAGCTACGAGCCTCACCCGGAGACGTTTGAGATTCTCATGCAGAACACGAAGAACTACCCACAGGTAATGATTCATAACTGGGGAATAGGAACACCCGGTCTCCGCATCCTGCGCGACGGTCTTTACAACAGCGGAGAGGCTTCATTCCACGTCATGACGGATAATGAGGCACCGACCGGACGCCATCTCGAGGTGCGCGATCCGCTCTCCCTCCCTGAGGCTGACATCATCAAACTCGACATAGAGGGCTGTGAGCTTGAGGCGCTCTCCCCCTTGATTGGAGCGGGGCGGAAGTTCGACCTCATCCTCCTCGAGTATCATAATGAAAGCTTGCGCAGAGGGGTCGATTCTCTCCTTAAGGACTACACCCTGATTGGATCAGAGGTGCAGCATATCTATGGTCGTGGTGTCTCGAAGTATCTCCGTAACGAGCTTCACCGCGAGTTGTTTCGATGAAGGTCCTGATTTCTACGCCTTGCTCAGGTGGACTCCTCCATGAGCGTTACGTGGGCTCTCTCCTCGCCTCCGTCATGCGACTGCGCGATCTCGATCCGGAGCTTGAGGTGGCGGTTCACTTCCAAGGAAAGGAGAGCTTGATTCACCGAGCCCGGAATCGCGCCGCGATGTACTTCCAAGAGGGAGGCTACGATAAGCTCTTCACTATTGATGCAGACATAGAGTGGACGATTGAGGACTTCCGCCGCATCATCTACTCGCCACATAAGATTATCGGCGGAGTATACCCACTTAAGTCCTTCCCCGTCGTGATGAACTTCAACGCCCTCCCCGAGAGAGGGGCGGAACTCCTCTCGCAACACCGAGGGTTCGATCTCGAAACCTACAAGGCCTTCGTGCATAAATATGCAGATGAGGGCGGAATTGCCGAAGTGCGTCACCTGCCCACAGGATTCCTCTGCGTCTCCCGTGAGGTCTTTGCGAAACTCAGTGAGACCGTCGAGGTCTACTGGAACATTCAGCCGGATACGGGAGAGCGGAAGGGCTTCTTCAACTACTATCCGAGCGGAGTCCATGAGGGTACTCTCGAGAGCGAGGATTGGGGCTTCTGTCGTCTCGCCCGCGCCGCAGGCTACCCCATCATGCTCGACACGAAAGTCCTCCTCTCTCATACGGGAAACTGGACTTTCCGCCTGGGTCAATTCTTCGGCGAGAGCACTTCAGCTCTTGCGCTGGAGCGCGGTGTGGATAAGATTGAAGGGTTGGAGGATTAAGATTATGGCAAAAGATTTCACTTACATGACCTCGTATGAGTCAATCGCAGCGAATCAGACGACGCAGACTCTCGGCGTAACGGGTAAAGTCGGTGACGTCCTCGAGCGCATCGTCTGCTCGGTTGTGACGACGGGAGCAACGGGTACCGTTGCGATTAAAGACGGGACGAATACGGCGCTGACAATTGTGCCTGCGAATACTCCAGTCGGAGTCTACACCGTCATCCTTGGCGCACGCTCAGTGCAAGGTGCTTGGCAAGTTACGACCGGAGCCGCTGCGACTGCCGTCGCCGTAGGCCGCTTCACCTGACCCTAATGAAGCGAGGCTTTCGTCTCGTTACGAAAGACCTCAGCCTCTGCGACCATATGCAGATATTGCTCTAGTGTCATAATGAATTTATGCTGGGTGATTTTCCGCCCACTCGGCGAGCGGACAATGAGGGCTACCTCAGTGTCATCGTCATTCGACTCAACGTCAAAGATCAGCTCTTCGTCATCTTCAAACGACATATCGTCCTTGGTTCAATTACGAGGGCGGCGCGTGGAATCATCTTATAACAGTTCACCGAAGAGGTGTCCGGGTCAAAGGAAAGAGCGAGGAGGAGGAAAGATTCCGTCTCCTTAATGAGGAGACCTACGGAGTGAGTGACGTCGAGCGTATCAGGAAGAGAATCAACCTCACTCCACTCATTCACCGCGCTCGAATCCCACCACACCGCATGAATCACATCGAGTTCTGTCACGGGCGAAATCTCTTCCCGTGCGTTACGCAGGAATAATCCTTCTTAATCTGCACGATTTCGTGATGAAATTCCTTCGATGAGCCGACGACGGAAACCAGACCAAAGCCATGTTGCCACTGAGGAGGGTGAAGCATATAATCGAATGCTTTTAAGCGTTGATCTCCTAGCCAACCGGGGCAAAACGCAACGCGCGTTAGCCCGTCAAGGCCGACACATTGAGCCTCCTCGATTTTATGAATATCTCCATAGCACACGGAAACAAATCCTCTCTGCAATGCGCTCTTTGGCGAGCTTGCAAGCGGCCTGTGACGCGCATACAGATTTGAGTTTAGAACCCGGTAAGCCTGGCTTCTCCCGAAGGGTAGGTAGGACCAAAGCGGCCTTAATCCGATTTGAAAGAGATCTCTGCAAGATGTTAGGCCGAATAAAGCAGGGGCCTGACTCGAGAGGTAGGTCTCAAGGCGCACCTCATGATTCCCTTCGAGGAACACTTTCTTCGCCTTGGGGAAGAGATGATCAAGCTCATCAAGACCCTGATTTACCGATTCAACTTCCTCATGGAGCATGTGGGGTAGTCGCGGATCCCGCAAGTGACGACTGACGGAGTAGAAGTCGGCGTAATCTCCGAGGAGGACGATTTCGTCCACTCCCAAGTAAGAGGCGACTTCTAACATGACGGAATAAGCTCGGCGGGAATGGAAGGGTCTATGCGTGTCAGGGATAATCAAGGCGCGCTTAATCTGACTCATGCCCCTAGTCTGGGGTGAGGTCGGACCAAAAGCTAGACGACCTTAGGCTAGGTCTTAACCCCTGACTATATTAAAATGGTTTAAGGAAACCGAGCAGTTTCCGCTTCGCCGTAGACGAATGAGAGCGGACCGTATAGAATACGCCGTTCCCTTCGCGATTGACTTTCTCTCCAGCCTTCTTCGTTCCTGAAGTATTTCCGCCGATAGCTTGAAAGACCTTTCCGTCAGAGGAGAGGACCATTTCCGTATGACCGGACGCCTTACCTACGTCGCCCCAGATGGCGATTGCGCCGCTCAAAGGGAGAGTTTTCACTCTCTGCTTCTTCGGCGTCTTCATCCAGACCGTCTGACAGTGCTCACTTGCGGGGATGGGCGAGATGACTCCGGTCTTCTTCTCCGCATATGCGAGGCCAGTTTGAATCAGCGCCATGCACCACGGCTCTCCGACCGCATTACCAATCGTCTCTTGAATGAGGACGACCATGCGACCGTCATTCCTTCCCGTCGCCTCCTGAATCCCCACGCAGGCTTCAAGGACGAGACGAAAGAGGAGACGTGCGTCCTTTTCCGCAATGGCTTTCTGAGCGAGGCCATTAAGGGCAAGCTTCAGATCGAGCCAACGTAGCATTTCAGGATGAAGGTCGCGCATGATTACTCCAGGGCTTTGATTAATTCCTTAATCTTCTCAACGCATTTGCTGTTCTGGCAAAGCTTTTCAATAATCGCATTGACGTTCCCCATGCCCTCTTCGCTCGTACAGACCATACCGAGGCGCTCTTTGTTCCACTTCGAAAGGGGGACGTTTCGTTTCGTCTCTTTCGCGTTAAGCCAATAGGCGCAGGTCGCACCCATCTTTCCCTTATCGCGGCAGAATTCGATATTCTTTATCGGAACGGCACAGCCGGAGGCATGGGCGAGACTAAAGCCGATCAAGCTCAAGCTGAATAAGATCAACGGTCGTTTCATCAAAGTAAGCATCGATTCTCTCCTGCTCCTCGACGGAGTACTTGCTCGGATTATCGAGCATGGCTTTAAGCTTCTTTCGCGCATCTTCGGCGGAGTTTACCTCATAGGCCATATCGACTTGTATCCAGAGGAGTGACAGACCGACTGCGGTCTCCTGCACGAGCCACGCGATGCTCTTATCGAGGACGAATTGCGTGACCTGACGGATGACGGGAAGGGCGAACACCCAGCCTACACCGGGAATGGAGACAAGCGCCGTATAGGCTTGAGTGCTCACCGCCGAGACGAGCGCGGGCTTCAGGCTGTCTGATATCCGTTTACTCGTCTTCGACATTTTGTCCTACAATTGTTTCAGTGCAGCCTTCATCACCTGGATGATTGCGTCATCGATCTGACCGGGGATTTTCTCAGCCAACTTGTCGAGGAAGTAATCCGAATCCACGGCGAGGGAAACTTGTCCGTCGAGTCCGCCGTCTGCGTAATTCGACTGCAGTTTGATCTTTCCCTCTTCGATCTTCACCGAGACCGAACCTGCGCTGCCGAGTTCTTTTGAAATGATGTCCATTTTATTTACCCCTCTTAACTGATTTAGTTAACCGCTCTACGAGTTCTACCGCAGAGAGGACGATTATACCTAGAATGAGGACGGCCGAGAGGATGGCGCAAAGGGTTGAGACGGTAATCTGGACTAAGGTCTCGCTCACTTCGCTACTCTCTTCCTTACGACATGATTTTCCACATTAGTCATGCGCGTAGAAAGATCCTTAATCTGACTTGAATGTTGAGAGAGATCGAGGGCGAGCCTGTCCGCCACCTTATCAATTGAAGCTGTAATCTTCGAGAACTGCTCTGCCATATCCTTCCTCACCCATTGGCGGTGAAGGCGCGCTGCGAGCATGAATGCGATTGTCATCTTAGCGACTTCGCTCTGGATGAAGTCGGTGAGGAGATTGAGCGCTCCGTCAAATAGCGGCCCTGCGGCAACTACATCTAGTATCAAATCCAAGACCTAACCCCCGTCCTTAGCGGTTTGATACATTATGCCAAGGTTTACACGGAGGGTCTGAATATTTTTACTTGCGCCGGAATATTTTTCCGCACTAGTGTTACATCTCTCGCATAACAGGGTTAAGAACCCGGACGATCTGAGGAGATTGTAAAATGACTATGATTAATCCGGACTTAGGTCTCGGAGCGACGTCCGTTGACGTCCCAGCTAAACCAAAAGAAATGATCTCCATTCGCTCTGTCGGGGGGAAGACTTGCGTTAAGATTAACTCTAGCTCTCTTGCTCTGATTCAGGAGTGCCCCCGGAAGACCTTCTACTCTCTCATTGAGGGTTGGCGCAGTGTGAATGAGGCGCCCGCAACGCTCTTCGGTCGCGCCATTCATGCGGCTCTTGAGGTTTACTACACGGGTGAGCCGGACGAGCGAGTCCTCCCCTCACTCGAGCAGTGCGAAAAGCTCGCCTTCGGTCAGCGGACGCAGACGAATAACGACCTCATCTTCCGTGCAATTGAAGCTTATCTTGAAGTGGCGGAACCGCTTCGCGCTCTTCCCGATGGAGATAAGCGGAGTACTCTCAACGGCGTGTGGATTCTTCACGAGTACTTTAAGAAATTTATCGACGACCCTTACGTCGCGTTTAAGGACGAAGAGGGTCCCTTCGTCGAGCGGCAGTTTTCCGTCGTAGTCTTCGAAGACGAAAGCCTCATCATTGAACTCTTCGGGACGATTGACTTCGTGCTCCGTCATATGGTTACGGGAGCACTCCTCCCCGGAGATCACAAGACGTCATCCTTCCTGACATTCGGTGATTCGAGCTACTACGACCGAGATAAACCGAATCATCAATACACGGGTTATATGCTCGGTGCGACTCGCGCCTTTGGGGTTAAGAGTGAGGATTTCTGCGTCAACGTTATTGAAGTGAAGGGACGGCCGAAGACGGCTCGCGGGAGCGGACCTAATTTCCCTCGTCAACTCACACGCAGGACGGAGGAGGACTTCGCCGAATTCATCACCATGCTCGAGTGGAACGTGCGGAACTTCCTCCTCATGAGGGAGCGGAACGTCTGGCCCATGGGTCCCGTAGACATCTGTAATAAATATGGCGGCTGCCCCTTCAAGCAGGTCTGCGCCTCGCCCTCTTCTATCCGCGAAACAATCCTAAAGAACAAATTCAGCAAGGAGCTAAAGTGAAACTCAGCGAAGTGAAGACATCGGAGAACCTCAAGATACTCGTATGCGGTCCGCCCGGATCAGGAAAGACTTGCTTTGCCGTAGGTTTCCCTTACCCAACACTCGTCCTTGATTTCGACACGAAGATTAACTCAGCCGCTGCGTGGTATGCGGGAGATCCTGAGCGTCTCGGTGCGGTTGAGGTGCGAGCGATGGGACGAAGGCTCGACGGCGCTGACCCCATCGTCGATTTCGTCGCGGTGACAAAGGAGCTTAGTGAGCAACAGGCGAAGGGTGAGATGAAGTATAAAACTCTCATTATTGACTCGGCGACAACCTTTAGCTCGGCCGTCTTGAATCATATCGTGAAGACGAATCCTGGGATTAAGAGACCGTCGAGCGCGCAAGGGGTTCAGCCGACGCCGCAAGATTACGGCATCCTGAAGCGGGAGTTCGCGAAACTCATCCCCGGCCTCCTCTCGCTCCCCATGAATGTCATCATGACCGCGCACATTAAGACGGATCGGAGTGAGCTTACGGGAGAGATTATTCGCTCGCCCATCCTTGACGGCTCGTTTGCACAAGAACTCCCGATCTTCTTCGAGGAAGTCTACGTGAGCTTCATGAAGGACGGAAAGCCGTTCGCGCAGACGAAATCGGATCAGACTTATAACTTCTGCCGCAGTCAGATTCCGCGCCTCCCCGCTCATATAGAACTACGCTATGAGGAATTGATTAAGAAGAGATAAATTAAATTAGTTTAACAAGGGTCATAACGACCCACTAACAAGGAGAGACAAATGGCATTAATTCAACCCGATTTCAGTGACATCCAGGATGCAGTAGGTCCCGGCACTTATAAAGTCATGATCAAGAAGGGTGAAGTGAAAGAGTGGCCAAGTGGCGGCAAGTACGTCAATTGGGAAATGGAGACGTTCGGCGAAACCGATATGAAAAATAACGGTCGTCGCGTGTTCCATAAGACGAGCACGTCGGGTAAGGGCGCATTCATGCTGCAGCAGATTTATCGCGCTGCGGTCGGACAGACCCTCACCGGCTCTTTCGACACCGAGCAGCTCGTCGGTAAGCAGGTCGCGATTGAAGTCGTAGACGGCGTACGTAACGGCGAAGCTACGGGCTATACGGAAGTGAAGCGCGTTAAGCCGATCAATGGCTAAATCGAAATCGTAACGTAAAGCAACAGAGAGCAGCGCGATGTCTTCAACATTAGATTCTTCTCCTCAGATTGACATCATAGTGGATGAGGCTCGCGCTGCCTCACCTGACTTCTTCTCCTGCCTCTCCGGATGGCAGTGGGATAATCTCCGCTCGAAAATCTTGCGCGCCGGTCTCGACTTAAGTCAGGTGCGAGTCAGGCCTCTCTCCGACTCATCTGCGCCAGCTCCCGTCATCGTAGGCCTCGGAGAGCGCACGCTCCGCCACTTCACAGACAAGAAGAGTGTCGATAAGTGGACACTAAGCCCGCTCCGCACGACTGAAGGACAGATCTTCATCCCCACTTATGATTTCAGTCGAGTGCAGAAGCAACATGAACTTAACCTTTACCTTGACCTCGCTCTCCGGCGTGCGTGTGAGTATGCCTCACTTTCGCCCCCCCAAGTCGCGCCGGAGAGATTTCTTCTCAACCCAACATTGGAGCAGACCCTTGACGTACTCAGACGAATTAAGGATGAGCCTGAAATCGCAGTCGATGTGGAAACCGGATACGGCCAAATCAACACGGTGGGATTTGCCTGGTCTGAGTCAGACGCTATCGCAATCAACGTCCTTCCAGACCGAGGGGGCGATGATTCTTTCTTCCGACTCTGGGGAGCTATACAAGATGTGCTCGGCACTCCTTCTCGGAAGGTCTTTCAGAACTTTATCTACGACGTGAGTTATTTCTCCGCCTACGGCATTCGCGTTCGCGGTGACATCTTCGACACTATGTGGGCGATGAAGATTCTCTGGCCCGAGTTTAAATCAAACCTCGGTAATGTCGGACGCTTCTATACATACCGCCCGTACTGGAAGGATGACGGGAAGGTAACGGATGAAGAGGGGAAGAAGAAGGACTGGGGGAACGTCCGCGACTGGACGAAACACTATCTGTATAACTGTCGAGATACCACGGGCACTCTGGAGGCTTCTCGCAGGCAGCGGGTTGACGCCGAGTCCCGAGGTCTCACGGATTTTTTTAATCATTACATTGCGCAATTACCTGACTGCGTTAGAGAGATGTGCGCAGTCGGAATGCCGCTCGATCTCTCCGTCCGGGGTAAGCTTCAGTCTGAAATCGCAGAGCGAATCGAGGCGCTTACGAAGGAATTCCAGACGAAAGTCGGGCGCGAACTCAACCCGCGCTCGCCTAAGCAGGTCCTCTCGTGGCTCCGTGCGGAAGGGGTGAAACTCCCGAAGGTCTTCGATAAGAAGAGTGGCGCTTACAGGGAGAGCGCCGATGCGAAGTCGATTAAGAAGATCAGACTCAAAGACGACAGGGCGGGCCTGCGAGAGCTTCAGGAGATTAAGACTCTCGATAAAGCTCTCTCCTCTTACGTTAGTTTCGACGCGAGGCCGGACGGGAGGCTCTCTTACTCCCTCAATGCCTGCGGGACGGAGACTCTCCGCTTCTCCGGGGGGAAAGATCCGTGGGATCGCGGATTCAACATCCAGACGATTCCGCGAGAAGGTGGAGCGGTCTCCGTTAAATCCATGTTCGTCGCACCTGAGGGCTTCACTTTCATCGAAGCCGACCTTAAGGCCGCTGAAACCTGGTACGTCGCCTACGCCTCCGTCTGCGTAAAGCTCATGGAAATGCTCCACGCAGGCACGGACGTGCATAAGCATGTGGCGCTTGCGATCCTTCGGGCACTCACGAAACCCGAATCGGATTACGGAAAGAAATGGCGAGACCTCGGAAAGAAGACGGGTCACGGTTCAAACTACTTGATGAAAGAGACGACCTTCGTCGAGAACGTCTTTAAAGACATGGACATGGTCCTCACGAAGAAAGAGGGAAAGCTCATGCTCGACTCTTACTTCATTGAGTTCCCCGAGATCCGCACATGGCACCGTGAGATTGATCGCGAATTATACCAGAAGAGGAGACTCAGGGCTCCGACCGGCTGGGAGCGTTATTTCTACGGAAGACCCGGACCTGACATGCTCAGGGAGGCCGTAGCCTGGGCACCTCAGCACACCGTCCCGTGGGTCGTAAATCACATGATGTTTCACTTGATGAGGGAGCGCCGGAAGGGGAACCTTAAATTTCAACTCATCACTCAGGTCCATGATGCGATTTATCTTCTCGTGCCGGATGAATGGGTTGAGCGGGTAGGGCGGGCCTGTCTGAGGACGGAGGACTGGCATCCGGAGCTTGTCCTACCTGGAGGCCGCCTCGTCATTCCAGTTGAGGTTGAAACGGCTAAGTGTCTCGCACATAAGGAGGGGTTCAAGTGAGCGGGGGAGAGAAACAACAGAGTGAGATTACGGACAAGGAACTGCAGTCGATTATCGCAGAAGAGATGACGAAATTTCTCGAGCGCAATCGTGTGGAAATTGTCGAGAAGGCCTTAGAGCGCCTTAAGAAAGTCCGCGAGGACGTAAGCTTAAAATGAGCAATCGCCACTTCCCTAATTGGCTCAAAGCGTATGAGGAGTACGCTAAGGATGATTATTGTCCTGAGAGCTTTCACAAATGGGTCGGACTCTCCGTCCTTGCGGGCGCGCTGGAGCGGAAGGTTTGGCTGATGAACGGTAAGATTACGTTCTTCCCAAACGTCTTCGTCCTCCTCGTGACCTATGCGGGAGTGGGAAAGAGTACGGCGTTGACGAGAGGGACGGACTTCCTCGAGCGCCTGAAGAATGAATTTAATCAGAACTTCAACATCATTGCGGAGCAGAGTACTGAGCCTGCGATGATCGAGGCGATGAAGCTCAGACAGGAATTCATGCTGACGCCGACGAAGGGCGCGTTTCATTCCTCCGGTTTCTTCCATGCGAGTGAGGCCTCCGCTTCAGCCCTGCAAAATACGCATGGGAATTTCACCTCTACGATTACGGCGTTTTACGACGCGCCGAAGGTCTTCCGGAAGATTGTGAAATCCGATCCCGAACCTACTCAAATCGACAATGTCTGTTTTAATATGCTCGCGGGCGCGACCTTCGATTACCTCCGCACTCTCGTAAATGAGACTTCCGTCATGGGCGGCTTCGCCTCCCGTAACATCTACGTCGTGAATAAAGAGCGAATCGTCAGGGAGCCGAAGTGGGGTAGTGTTACGGAGACGGACGGGAGAATGGCGCAACTCCTCTATGAGGACCTCTGCGCGATTCACCGTCTCGTCGGGATGATGCGGCCTACGGCTGAATTCATTCGCGCTTGGGAGGAATTTCAGCCACAGTCCGACCGCGATCTTATCGCGATGAACTCTCCGCGACTTGAGTCACTCGCAGCCCGTCGCTCCGTTAATACGACGAAAATCGCAATGCTTCTCGCCGTTGCAGAATCAGATGATCTTGTTATTGACAAGCGTCACTGGGATGAGGCACAGGCTCTAACAGAGGGCGTTTTTAAGGAGTACCCCTTCATCTTAAGTCAGGGGGCGATTGCGGATAAGACCTCACAGAGTGGCGTTACGCAGATCATCGCGCAGACGCTTAAGAAATACGGGGCTATGACCTACCCTACTCTCCGTCGCATCGTCCTCGTGAATGGAAATAACGTCGAGGCGGTCATGAAGACCCTCGATTACATGATCGATTGTAATTACATTAAGAGAGAGACGCGGGATGGGTCAGACTATCTGAGCCTTCTTGTCGATCCGGATACTCATCTCTGAGGTCGTCTCGGTAATTCGGTCAACGTAGAGGACCGTCAGGACCATGCCGATTTTATCAAAATGCTCCGCTGCGTCCGTAATTTCTTTCTGACGGTCGAGGGGGAGCTGATGGAACTCCCCCCGAATTGCCTCGTTAAGAAACTTCACTCATCACCGCGCATGAGGTCTTCTCGGATGGTCGCCTTAGCGCCCCGCTTGAGCGTGGGTGTGGCGGCTGCGCCGATCTCTTTCGCAGCGTCTGCGGACTTCTGCACATTCCGCATCATCTTGTACTGCCCGAGCATGTCCTTGAGGTTCTGCGTGACGGAGCGCTTCTGTTCCGCCGTGAGCTTCTTCGGATAACCCGAGACGTACTTCTCAACTCCGTCGCGGGAGAGCAGTTCCATGAGCGCGTGCTCCTGCCCCTTATTCGCTCCGATGATGGCAGAAAGTCCATTAATGGTCTTGAATTTAATCCCGCTCGCGAGACCTATGACGGTGTCCATGATGCCTTGATTTATTCTGTCATTATCGGGCTTGATTGAGCGTGCGGACTTCTCAATGACCTGACCGACCGAGAGCATCTTCTTCAGTGTGTCGTAATTCGGTCCGTTCTTCCCATCATTGAGGACCTCACGCATGAAGTCGTCGCCGTAATTCTTCTCGACCTCCTTTAAGAAGGCCTTGGAGTTAAATCCGGTCGCCGAGTCAGCGGAGTGTTTCAGGATGAGTTGATTTATGAATTCCTCTTTGAGCGCTCCCCACTGAGGCGAATCGTCTCCGGTAATTGACTTAAGCGCTCTGATGTTGGCGAGGTTCTCTTTCCCCTTGAAGAAGCCATTAACGATAGTCTTTGCACTAACATCACCGCGAAGAATGTCGGAGAGCTGATCTGCTCCGGCTTTAATAGTCCCGAAATCATCCATTGCGGAATTAAAGGCCGTGCGGTCAATGTCATCTTTGAGACCGCGACCGATTGTCTCTCTGTACTGTTGACGGAGATCTCCAGACATGCGACTTAGTTCGGCTCCTGCGCGAGTACCCCTGAGGGATCTTCCCGCCTCCCCTATAGTGTTACGGAGACGCTCGATGTCGGAGAGCCTGAGTCCGCCCTTATTCGCAAGCTGTGCTACGTCATTAATGTTGTTTACGAGGGCGCGAGTCTCCCCGATTGAGGTCGTACCTAGTTTTCCCACTTGAGCGCGAAGATCTTTCGGCGGTGTGATGGAGAGGCCCTTCCCGTCAGGGAGTGCGCGGAAAGTGAAGCCGAGTTCTCTCGTGAGAGCCTTAAGCTGTTCTGCTGAGTTTTGCGGCAGTGGCACCTTCTCGTTCTTCAGGTTCTTCATCGCCTCATTGCGGAATTTAGCGATGGCCTGACCTTCTGCCTTCTCTAGCGTGCGGACGGCGTCCGTAATCGTCGAGCCGAGCTTCTCCGGTGCGACAGGTCCGTGTCCGCCCCGTCTTGCAATCTCCGTCAGCATGTTATTGAGTGAGGCACCGTAGGCCTCAGCCTGCTGCGTCTCCGCATTAATGAGACGAGGTGCGTCTGCGACCTGTTTGAGTAGACCCTTCACGGTCGGGGATTCGGGCGCGACTTGATGAAGCATGAGGTTGACGTTAGCTCCGGGGACGCCGATGGCTTCACCGGGGAGGGCTTTGATGTAGCCCGATTGTTCGAGCATGTCGGCATTTTTCAGCACGTCTTGCATTTGCTCTGTGAGAGCGACGACTTCTTTCTTCCCCGCCTCTTTCGCGGCCTTGTAAGTGGCGGTGCCGGGAATGCGGCGAGCGACCGCTCCTGCGATCTTCGATCCGACGACGGGCATGACGGCCTCAAGTCCCATCCCGATTGCATCTTCGGCAAGACCTGAGCGAGAGGGATCTTGCGGCACTCCTGCAAGTTCCGCAGCTTTATTCGCAGCACGATTTGCGAGAGGGACTGAAGCGACTCTTCCCGCAAGGGCTCCGCCTGGAGCAGTGACGGGAGCGCCGAGACCGAAGCCTGCGACAGCTCCGCCTACGGCTCCTGCGACTTCACCGGGAATCATTGCGGCTTCACTCACAATCTCGCGAGCGAAATCGGGGATGATGTCGGAGATGAGTTCGAAGGTGTCGGGGTCGAGGGGTTTTAGCTTCTCCCCCTTCTCCCTTCTATAGTAGAGCTTTCCGTTCTTCTCCGCGACGTTCCCAGAGCCGAATTTCCGCTCAAGGAAACCCTTCTTCTCCGTGTTATTCGCAGCGAGTCCTGCTTGGATTCTTGTGACGAGGTTCTGCGGATTGAGTTGTTCCATGTTGGCTTGCATGAAGCCGGGCTCTGCTGCGAAGTCGCCCTCAGTCGGGGCGGCATCTGGCGCAGGAGCGGGCGCCTCCATGTCTGCGAAAAGCGCATCGACTTCATCTGTAGGAGCGGCTCCAGCAGGTGCAGCCATCTTCGCAGGCTTCATGTCAGCGAAGAGCGCATCAACCTCATCCTGCTCGGCTGAACCAGGAACGGGACGGGCGAGAGACTGAGGCTTCGGTGCGGGTTGACCTGGAACGGCTGCCACTATTTCACCCCCAGTTGACGGCGAACTTCATCTGCGGGGAGGTTGAAGTACTCCATGAATTTACTTAGGGCCTTCTCTTGATCGGCCTTCTTAAGTTTCTTGAAGCCATCGACTTTAGCTTTGGGAATTGCAGGATATTCCTGCCTGCCTTTAAGAAACCCGTAGCGCTTGAAATCCTCCTGCGCGTTAGTGTCTGCGTCAATGAGGGCTTGACGAGCGGCGGTGAGGCTCCTGATGTTCGCGGCATTGTCGAGGCGCGGATCGATTGCCGTAGCGCGAGCGTCGTCAATCTGCTTCTGCGTCGGGTTCGGATCGGCGAGGAGCGCCTTCAGATCCATTGCGCGGTAGACGTTATCGACGACCTCTTTAGCTTTAGGGTCCGTCCGAGCAAGGACTGCCTGAGAGGAGGCATAGGGGACGTTCTTTCCGACCGTTCCGAGTTTAACATTACCCTCTTGAAGAGCCTTAATCGCATTATCAAGAGCCTCAACGCGCTTCTTGACGTTAGCCGAGCCGCCCGATTGTTTCCAAGTCGAGTAGGTCTGCGCGGTTTTCTTCCTAACCTCAACCTCACCGGAATCGTTCCGCGCCTCTTGCGCTCTTTGCGCCGTAGCGTCTGCGGTAACTTGTGTCCGATCCATGCTAGTGCGGTCGGCCGTTGCGATCTCGGAGGCTTTGCGGAGCTGCGCCCATGCATCCGGCGGAGTATCGTAAAACTGACCCTGGTCCTTCAGCTTCTCCGTCGCCTGAGCCATAGTCATGCTACCATTCTGCACTTCATCGACGATGACGGCGAAGCGGTCGAGATTCTCCGGCGCTGCCGTGACGAGTTCAATCGTATCGGGGCTGAAGACGCCCTCTAGTTTATAGGTCGCAGCTTTCGCATTGAGGTAGCGCTTGTAGCCCTGGAGGGCCTTTCCGGAGAGGTTTCGTGCCTTCTCCATGCTCTGCGTCATATCGACAAGCTTCGCGTTCTCATTCTCCTGCTTCTGCATTTCGAGCTGCTCTCGCTGGGTCCGCATATTCTGTATGGTCTGACCGAGCTGCGCTCCAACCTGCATAGCGCGAAGGGCGTCAGGTGCCTTCTTCGAGGACTCAATCGCAGAACCCATGAGCATTTCAGAGAGTGTTGCCATGTTTTACCTCTTTGCCTTGATCATTTTCATTTCTTGAAGCTTCACATTGAATGCGGCTTCTTTGTCGAATTCTTTCATGATGTCTTCGACTCCGGGGAGGTGTTTGTAGTTATCGCCGAAGCGTTGACGGAGTGCTGCGGTGAGACGTAGCCGTCCGACTGGATTGAATTCGAGCTTCGGCAGGCGCTCCCCGAGGAGTTCATGGAGGTCGTCGAGGGTGAGCTTTCGCCCCTTCGCCTTCTCTCCACCTTTACCCATGAGTTGATTTAGTGACTTATTTGGCACATCAACCTCCGAGCATTCCGGAGATGGCTTGGAAGGGTCCGCCGCCTCCGTTGCGCTCTCCGCCGCTCTGTGTTCCGCTGCCGTAAGCCTCACCTTTAGGCGAGTCTACTTTCGGTGCGGATCCGCCGCCCATTCCCATTGTAGCCCAGGTCTGACCGACTGCCATACCTGATTCATGCAGTGCGTTAAGGTGCGCCTGCGAGTTCTGCGCGTTGAGGAGATTCCCGGTGTATTGATAACCGGCCGTACCTGCAATTGGAGCATATGCCGCACTTAGCATACCGGCTCTTTGATTACTGGCGTTGAGATTGCCGCCTGCGAGCGCGGAGTAGAGGTTGTAGCTGTTCTGTGCCTGATTCGTCCGCAAGCCGTATTGCTGTTGACCGAAACCGGAGAGACCGGAAATCTCCCGCAGCATATCGGGGCGCTGTGAAGTGAATTGAGCGGAGAGGGAGCCTAGGTTTGAGAGAGCGCCCTGCTGCGCATTAGCGAAGAGATTGTCCGTCTCGGAGTCGAATCGAGTGATGGCCTGGATGCCCGCAGTTGAGGTCTCGGCGCCCGGGCCTAGTTGCTCTCTGAGGGAGTTCAAGAGCTTCTGCCGCTGCTGCGCGCGCTGATTCTTCAGGGGGGCGAGAGTGGAGGATTCCTCACCTCGCATGAGCTTCAGCGCCTGCTGCGAAGCCTCGATAATTGCAGGGTCGAGGTTCGAGATGAGCTGTTCTTGCCGCGCAAGGTTCTTCTCTTGATTTGCAATGTCACGATCAAGGGAAGTAATCCCCGCTGCAGTCGCACTCTTCATTTGCGAAACTGCGCTCTTCGTCGCGGAGTTCATGGAGCGCTGATAAGCGGCTGTAGCCGGGTTTACAATATTCTTTACGAGAGCGTAACCCGTCTCGGCAGCACCGCGCTGAGCGTTTGCGATATTCTGTCCCTGCTTTGCGACCTTATCTCCGCCGGTCGCGGAGTTCATGAAACCGCCTACGCCCTCGCCGATGTCATTTCCTACTCCACCCTTACCCATTCGCCGCCTCCGTGATTTCTTTAGTCAGAATTATACGTCCGCCCTCTGCAATCTGCACTCGGAAACCGTATGCGAGGCAGGCGGAAAGGCTTTCGTTTGCGCCCTGGTAGTTCACCCAGACTTGAGTCCAGAGGTGTGTCAGCCCCTCTTCTCTCGCAACTTCCACCACTCTATCGCAGAGGTCCCACGCTCTCTTCGTCCTTCGATACTGAGGGAGAGTGAAGACGGCCTCGATTCGCATGAAGGGAGGCTCTGCGCGGAATTCGACGAATCCCCAGGGCTCTTCTATGAGACGGGAGCCTTCTCTTTCGTTAACGTACTGGGCGTAGAGAGATGACACTTTAGTTTGCTCCGAGATAATAGCCGTAGAAGTAAGTAATCGTAATCCCAGCGCTACAAGTTAAAGTACTAGCTGAGTTATTCCCTACGCCGTATATATATATCCCTATGGTTTCTCCCGCAGTGTAGTTTTGAATTACACTACCGTACTGACGAAATCCTACTCCAGCGTCCTGACCTTGGTTGGTTCCGATCTCTTTGTCGATAGCACCGGCTTTATAAATATACTGCGAATAACGAGCAGCAAGTACGTTTGTGTTTGCTATAGCAAAACGTGCTCCCACTTCATATTGGCCTGTTAGTGGAGCCGTGTAAAGACTAGTGCCCGTGGCGTAACCGCCTGCTGTATCCGTCGTAACTGTATCGAAGGTTATTTTTACTTCGCTGTTGTTAGGGTTAACACCGGTTTGGTTATTTGCCTTGTAGACGTGCCAGGATATGTTTTCCTTCCTATCCAATACGAATATCGCCGCGCCATTGGACATAAGGACGAGCTTCCCGTATTGAGCGCAAAGCTTTGTCGTAGTCTCTCCATTGATGGTTTCAGAGTCGAAAGCATCAATTGTTATGTTATTCGTGTCGGAAGAGGATTTAAAGAACGTTATGGTTTGACCACGCCAGAGAGCGGCAGGAGGGAGATGTACGGTGAAGGCTCCACCGCTCGAATCGAGAGTGTAAACACGGTCAATTACCTCGACAGTCTGCGCTGCAGTCTGCGCTGGAGTTAGTGCGTGATTTGAGTAGTGATTGAAGTAGCTTTCTACTGACTCTAGGTTTGACGAGCCATTATTCCAAGCCCATCCTACGCAACGCCAGCTGTAATAAGGGTGATAGAATCCCATGAGGTCTTCCCTGCGGTCGTAGGGTCTGATGTCGGAGATTATTTTATCTCCGGTTTCCGTGATGTAAAAATAGTAATAGCGTGACGACCCCTCTGTTATGCCTGACTCAAGATCTGTTGTCATATCCCAGGTGCTGAGACCGAATGAATAGCGCTGTTGAGTTCCCCAGACGTTAATTTCCGCCCCTACATCGCGAGATTTAACTTGAGTGTTAGATTCAGCAATAACTTCGACTGTGTTGACGTTAGACCAGTTGCGGAAGAACTCAAACGGACGAGCTATGACGGTATTCGTGCCATCTTGTGCGCAAACACCTATTAATGTAGCTTCTGCGTTAACGAAAGAGGAAACGTCATAACGCTTCCATATACTTGCAGAAAGATCGAACCAGTAATCACCTTGAGCGGGTGAAGTTGGTTCGTCGTCGCTCCAAACGGGGTTATTGTAGGTAGCAGTAATAGTCAGGTCAGTCTTAGCGAAAATCCATGTGAGCTTCATTAGAGTTATGGTGTCATTATTCGTATAAGCTGAACGTGACACGGGAGCTAGAGAGGAGTCGAAAAAGTATCCACGGCGAGCCTTTGTTAGCTGCGTTGATGAATTAACGTAGGCTAAGAAGTACTCTGTCGCTGCTCCCTCTAGTTTAAACGCAGCTAGTTTACCGGTTAGAGCTGTAATCTCCGTACCCATAGCATCAACGGTAATTACGCTTCCATTCTCGCCTGTATGTTTTGTATATTCCTGATCATTTGCGACAGCGTCGTTGATTAAACAGGTGTTTTGACTAGACGGTGCGAGCGTTAGGCCCGTAATGGACACGTCAGTTGTGCTCATTGTGTAAGATACGCCGTTGATATAGTAAACAAATGGCGTAGGTGTTACGTCTACTGTGACTGTACGTGCTGCCCCGCTTGGGACGAGGAAAGCGGGGAATTGTGAGCCTACTCTTACGGCACCTGATGCAATACGGTTATTAAGGAGCCCCGTCCCTACGGCATTGATGAGGTCATTGAGGGAGGCGGGCGGGCTCTCATACCAGTAACTCTCCCCGGAGAGTTCCGCGATCATGAAGCGGAGACGCGCAATTTCCCCCGCTAGAGTAGTCGCGAGAGATTCACTACCGACCTCACCCGGATCCGTCTGCACTTGCATCTGCGTCTGATTCGTCGAGTAATCGTCCGTGAGGAGGGGCTGCATTGCGGTAAGGACGTTATCAAACTCCGCATTGAGGTCCGTCGCGGTGACGTCCTCCGCAGCTACCCATACTTTTACTCTCGGTTGTAATGATCCAGGCATAAGTCGTGCTCCTTAGACATCTGTTGCTTGTTCGGCAGAGAGGCGAAATCCTACGTTAAGTGATGCTATCGTGAAGTTCTGATTTGCTCCAGTGCCGCGAATGTGGAAAGAAATACGCCGCCCCGATCCATGGAGCGGCATCGTGATTGTCTGGGTCTCTTCGCGCCCGAGCGGGTCTCCGTCTCCCCCCGTAGGAGTCGTAGTCCCGGTTCCGCTGCCGGAGTCGAGCGTGAAGGAATCCAGACCGTCGTCCCTGACGTCCATTTGGAAATTAATCGTTTCGATGAATTTACCGTCGATGTAGGTGTCAACGTAGAGAGTCCAGTTTCCTGTCGGGATGAACTCGAGCGCGAGATGGTCGTAGAGTTTGTTCTTTGAGGAGGCGGACGGGTCGAGCCATCGGAAGTCATCGTGACTTGTTTTGAATTCACCCGTGTAGCCGGTATCTCCCGTGAGGCGGGTCTCCCGATCCATGAAGTAAACGTAACCGTCTGCGCTGCCGTAGATGGGCTTCTGCGTCGCATCGAGTGCGTCACGGCGGAGAGTGAGACAGTCCGCCTGGTCTTTCGTCCATATGGCAGGGCGCGGATTCTGCTTATTGAAATCGATCATGAGGAGAGCGTTATTGTTCGTTCGGTGTGAGGTGCGCCAAGTGAAGAAGGCCTGCTTCTTCGTCTCGTAATAGAGGGAGTGGAGGACGGAGAGACCTGAATTCGAAGTGACGGAGCGGAAGTAATTCTCAATCTGCATCTGACGGAGGAGGTCGGCGCTTTCGATGTCACCGAGGGCGTCCGTTGCGGCATAGGATGTGGGGGAGCCCGACTCATTCACCCCGATCATGTCGTCGAGGATTTCGACTAGACCGTGAGGTGAGGAGAGGCCGAATTTCCCGCTGAGCCTGCGCCAATTCCAATTATCCGAATCAGGATCCGCATCATCGAGATAGTAAACGAAGCCGCCCTCTTTGAAGACGAAGGCGCGACCTTTAAAGACGTAACCGCCGATGAGATTTCCACCCTCACCCGGAAAGACATTCTGTGTGAGGTTATTCGTCGCGAAATTCTCATGATCTGCCGTATCGGAGGCGTAAGCTCGCTGTGCCATGAAGGCCCAGAGACGGTTCCTGTGGATGAAGCCGAAGGTGGGGAATTTAGGGCTAGTCCAGTCGGCAGCGGGAGCGGAGACGTTAGCGAAAACCTCTCCGTCTGCGTTGAGGACTTTCAGCTGATTCAGCCCCGCTGAGAAGAAGAAGAGCTTCTTCGCCCGAAGAGAGGTCTCCTGTCCGCCGTCCGTGAAGACGCAGCGAGGATTGAGAGGACCGAGACTCTCGGCGATGGCAACTCCACCGGAGAAGACACGGTCTCCGATGTCACGGTAAATCTTCCCGTTAGAGCAAGCGGCAATGAGTCTTTGCGTCGTCGTGTTAGGCCACCAGTCATGGAGGCCGACGATTCCTGCGGGGAGAGCACTTAAGTTATAGCGAATGGAGCCGGGAGCCTTCCCAACCATGCCCGTCTCAAACGAGACGTTAGTCGCGCGGATGAGGGCTCCACGAGGGACCTCACCCGGAGGGAGATCAGAGAGAAGACCATACTGCCCGAGCGGAATTTGCGCCCACGTTCCCTCGTAGCTCATTCGTAGGGCTCCCCGAAGAGACCGCGTCTGCGGTAGCTCATGTTATCGGCACGAGAGATGATTTCACCGAAGCGCTCTCCGGTCTTAGCGAGGCTGCCCCGGTGCTGCGCGATCATGGCGGTGAGAGTTCCATGCACGAGAGTCATGTAGGCGCTCGCGCGAGAATCCGACTTGAGCATCATGATGCGGAAAGTCGCTGCGTCTTCGAGCAGCTCAACGTACTTCCTCGGAATGAGGGGGATTGAGGCCGCATTATCCTTCAGGTCACGCGGGATGAGGACGCATTCGACCTCAATGCGGGTCTTCTCTTTCGGGTAGCGGTTGAAGCGGACGGTGAAGACGCCGTCTGCGCTCTCTCGGATAATGGAGAAGGTGTCGGGGATTCCCTCATCTGGTTCCCATCCCTCGTAGCGGTCAAACGCCTCATGATCCGCGCCGAAGATCAATCTCTTCGCACCGGAGGCGACTCTCATGGGTGAAGTGATGCGGGAGAGGCCGCCCAGGATGTAACTCGACGTATGAGTGAGTGCCGCTGCGGGATCGAGATCGTCGAAGCCGAGGAGGCGGTGCGCGCTCTGCTTGATGTTCGTCCCTGTCGCGAAGAGAGGGAGGATGGTCGTCGATCCCGTTCCGTCTGAGACGACGGAGAAGGTGCGATTGAGGGAGGAGAAACTACCAGTAATCGTAGGACCTGCCGCCGCAGTCGTCATCTGAGCCGCTACGTGTGTCGCGAGATCTGATGGAGTGTAGACTCCGCTCGTGAGAGTGGCGGTGAGCTGACCGCCTCCCGAAGTCGTCTTAAAGTCAACCTTATTGTTCATTGAATCAATCACGAGATAAGAGGGCGTTAGCTCGTAATCGAGTTTCATCGCCGTGAAGGTATAACTGCCTGAGGCGAGAGGGAAGGCTCCGTCTAACTCAACTCCCGCGCCGGACGCCGTGTGTGTGGCGATGCGATAGAGTCCATCTTGCCCCTCAAGGCGCACGAACCATCCTGCGAGAGAATAAGCGGGGGGAGCGGAAAGAGTTCCCGCCTCACTTCCGAGTGTGAGAGTGAGAGAGCCTGAGTCGAATTTCGGCTGAAGCTCGAGGACGAGAGGACGCTCCGACTTAGCCCAGGGCCACGTCTCATCAATCGTAACGGAGACATCTTTACCGAGGGGGATCGTCCCCCCTGCGATAAGGCTGAAATGAACACGATTGACGAAGGTGAGTGCGTGCGCCTCGTAGCCGGAGTTACCGTTAGTGACTTCTCCGGCATTACGGAGAGCCGCATCAATGATGTCAGCGGTTGTGCGGAATTGGGCCAAAATCTCCTCCTAAAGGGAGACTTAAGCTCCCTGATCTTTCTTCTTAGCGGGAGCGGAGTCTGCGTTTCGCTTTGCCGCTTCAGCTTTAAGTTGTTCGAGTTCCGCTCTGAGCGCCGCATTCTCGGTTGCGATTTTCTGGTCTTCAGTCTGGGGCGGAGTCCATGAAATGTGCTCTGCGGTTGCGTCGTACTTTCCGACTCGGATTTTCTTACCCTTTACGACCTTGTCCTCGTAAATCCAGCGGCCAATAGGCTCATTCGACTTATTGAAGAGGTTTCCGGAGCCTGCGGGGCGCTCCCAGAGACGAGTGCGGACGTCGGAACCCTGCTCACCGGAGATGCGCAAGATGTAGGGCGTTCGGTGCGTGATCATTCCGCTCTTCTCATCACGGTGAGTGACGGTGAGATCGAATGTCTTTGCCTTAGCCTGTAGTTCCTTTTCGTCTGATTTCTGCTCTCTGCGCACGGGAAATACTCCTTGAATGGGTGTTCCCCCAAGTCTTTCGACGAGGAGGAACTCTGTCAACGGATAAGGTAGGGCGGACCTACCAGCCTACGACTTCGACTTCGATGGTCTGGGCGGCAATTGCCATAGCCGTCGCTTCGAGAGTCTGAGCCGGAGAGGCCGTGCGCAGAGTCAAGGTCGATGCAATCGCGTTATTGTTCATCGTAGCGGTTTCTGCGTCAGCAGATGGGCCGACCGTGCCGTTAGCGAGAACAGCACCTTTTGTTACGACGAAAGCGGATTGCAGGACCAGGAGCTTCTCAGCACTCTGGTCGTACTGGAAACGGTAACCCGACGCACCTTGATCTACGACGATGAGAGACTCGATTACCGTAGGGCAGCCGAGTTTCCCCTTCGAGAGGGGAATCCCGTTGACCGGATAAGTTAGAGTCCCGTTTGCGAATTGTAACTTCACACGATTGAGCGAGCGCGAGTCGGAGAGCTTGCGCTGATTCATCATGGTGTAGGTTACGTCACCCGCTGCGATGTCTGCCATGTTTCCCCCTTAAGTGCTAGAAGCACTCATGTCGGAGTTATTACCGGGAACTTCGGGGTCGATTTCGCAATACCAGTCTACGTTACCTTGGCCGGTGACGGTGCCGCCGGTTCCGATTACGTGCTTGATTTGGATTACGTCGCCGACTGCGCAGGCTACGTTAAGGTCATTTTTATAGATGACTTTACCGATAGTCGTCGTGTTGGGAACCGTGATGGTTCCAACTACGGACGAAGATCCGCCTGCAGCGGGAGCTGCATATTTAGTCAAGACGACATAAGGTGCAGTCGTCGTGCCTACTACGTTCTCCAGGGTGACGGAAAATTTAGCCGCTTTGATCACGCAGGGTACGACGCAGACGAATTCGCCGTGAGTGGCGTTCGCTGCGCCGATGTCTACGGCGCAAAGGGGTTTAGTGTCGTTAGCCGCGACGACCATGATCGGCTCGAAGAAGGCTAGTCGGTTGGATGCAAAAGGGTAACTCATGTTTAATCTCCTATTTCTTTACCGTTAAGTAGCACTGGTCATGTAGACAACGCGAGCTTCGCCAGCGTTTGCGGAATCCGTCCAGATTTGGCCGAAACCGTAAATGCCGTACCAAGCGACCGACTTTGCGCGACCGAAATCGTGACCGACGTTCTCTTCTGCGATGAGGTGCGGGTCTTCTGCGACTGCCATGGTAACGGGGTCTTCGCCGAAGAAGACTGCTTCACCCATGACGTCGCCCGAGCCGAGACCGTCAGCGAGAGCCGAAGTGTGGTTCGTCTCTACGAAACGGATGTTCTCGATGCGACCGACTTCGCCGTTAAATTTAGCGGCGGGATCGGTGTATTTCTTCCAGTCAACCCAGGCCGGATCGCGCATGAGGCCGCGCTTTGCCTGCGTGATCAGGACGCACATGTAATCGTCATCCATGTAAGGAGCGATGTTGAGGGTCGAGTACATGTAATCGCGAATGCTTTCCACGTGGTACATGTTGAGGTTCGAAGCGGCCGAATTCGTGACTGCGCCGTCCGTTTCGAAGGTCGTTTCGCTGATTCCGGTCGGGATTGCGAGGATCTGACCGTCTTTGAAGGCGACCGAGGCCGAGATGTCCATGCGGAGTTTCAGCTGGTCCTTCAACTTCTTCTGAATTGCGTTTGCAACGTCGAAGTGAGCGAGATCAACACTCAGTTTAGTGTAAGGGATGGCGCGACCGCGTTCCGCTACGGTGATGGCTTGCGTGCTGAGCGAGAGAGTGTCCTCGGAGACGCGTTGACCTTCGCTGAGCGTGTCGTCAGAGGGTACGGTGATGTTCGAAACGCGAGTAATGGTGACCGACTCGCCCTTCTTCTTACCGTAGCCTTCTTCGGGCTTAACGAATTGCATGAATTTCGCCTCTTTGATCGAAGCCATGCGTAGTTTGGAGCTTAAATCGTGATTCTTGTAGACGCCTGAGGGGCCATCACTTACCCAACTGTGAGTTGCCATGCTGTTACCTTCCTTAGTGATATTCTTCGGAGTGATGGTGCGTTAGTGCGCCGCCTGCCCCGTTAAAATTTATCTTGACTGCTTCATTCTGCGCATCTCCTCAGCGAAACTCAAGGGGCGCTCGTCATTTTTCTTCGGTGTTACACTCGGGGGGCGACTTCCGGCAGGACTTACGACTTGTTTTTTGTTTGCAAGGACGGTTCGGGGAGTACGGAGTGAGGTGATCTCGTCGTATTCCGCTCTAACCTTGTCTGCAAGATACTTCATTCCCGCTTTGATGTCGGTCATCTTGCCTATCGTAACCATGTTTTCATTCAGGATGCGCTCGGCGTCCTTACGACGAACGTCCGGATACTCACTCAAGAACTGAGTCCAGAGGGATTCGCGCTCATTCTGTTGCTGAATAATGCGGAGGGCGTCTTCCGTAGCCTTCGCTTGGACTTCCTTTAAGGCTTCTTTCGGATTCGCGTAGAAGCGTTGTTCAAAATCGTCTTCAGGTTCCGGGTCCGGTTGAACGGGCTGACGTGTTGCCTCAAGAGCTTCACGAATTCCTGCGGAGTGAGCTTCTGTAAGTTCTCTGTTGCGCTCGACTTCTTCGGCGTAGGCGAAGGCTTCGGCTTGAGTCTTGAAGGTTCGACCTCCGATTCGGATGGTCTCTTCGGGCTCTCCACTTTCCTCTCCTGAAGTCTCTGCGGGTGTTTCTTCGGGAGCGGTTGAGTCCTCGACTGAAGACGTCTGGCGCGCCTCGACCGGGGATGACCCTTCGGGGAGTTCCTCTGCCTGGCCATCTGGGTTGCCTCCCTCTCCTGTCCTTGCCGTATGTTTCACTTCTTCCCGTGCGCTCTTCAGCTCACTGAGCATTGCGGAGCTGGGGTTATTTTCGACTTGCATATGTTTCCTCCATTGTACGGTATTCTTGTTCTTTCTGGTTAATTTCGCGCTCGAGGTCAGTTAGGACGTTGAGTTCGGCGATTAGGGCGATGTTGTTTGTCTCGCCCGTTTTGAATTGCGCCATGAGGCGCGAAAAGGCGACCTTCCTTCTCTTCTCGATGAGAGGGAGGATGACCGGGGCGGCCCAGGCGAAAGTCTTGGCGTCTGCGTAGTATTCGCGTTCGTCGTCCGTCATTGATTCCCGCCGATCAGGGCGGGAGAGCCCGGAAACTCACTCTGCGGAATCTCCGGTCCTGCCATAGCGGACATTGCGCCTGCATCGGGAACTTGTGACATCATGTCGGGCTGACCTTCCATGGGAGCGCCCGCTCCTGCCTCTTCGGGCGGAGCCTCCATAGTCCTCTGTACCGATACGGGTATTTCAAGTTTCTGCTTATCTATATTAAGTGCGACCATGGTCTCGCCGAGAACCTTACCCCAGTCGTATTTCTTCGAGAACTCTTCCATGAGGACGGGACTTGCTGCGACGGTCTGGAGGAGTGTCGTGAGTTTGCGGAAGTCTTGCGCTTTCGCGAGAGTCTGCGTGATGCCGAAGACTTTGAAACGGGCTCCATTGACGGTTGAAGCGAAGACCTCTTCCGGAGTGAGAGCGTAGAGTTGCTCTCCCCGGTCCTTCCCGAAGAGGGAAATGAAGATCTCCTTATCAATGAGGTCCCAGTTCTGCGCGGTCGTCTTCCATGAGAGGTCAAGCTCGCGCTGACTCTGCTTCGCCTCGTAGTTCTTCGCCATTCCTTGAAATACGGAGGTGATGGTCTGACTTGCCTCGACGACCTCGGTCGCCTTAACTGCACGAAAGGGCATCACTCCTTGACGGAGGTCATTCGTCATGGCGGAGGCGTTGAATTCCTGCCCCATGATGTTGAAGACGTTGAAGACCTCTGAGGGAATCTGGACTTGTGTGAGGGATTCGAGGACTTTCGCACCGACGGGGAGACTCTCATTCACGAGGAGAGCTGCGCCGGGTTTAATCCCCTTACTTACCTGCGCTGGATTCTCAAGTGCGCTCTTCCTGAGCTGCGAGATCGCATGAACCTGCTTCATCGCCGCATCGACGACGAGATTGTAGAGTTCGATGAGGGCTCGGTTGTGCATGGTGGGAGCATCCATGGGTGCTTTATGCCAGACGGAGTTCGCTACTTCCATGAGTGGGGCTACGGTGTAGGGTGAGACCTTGTGCCAGAGGGGATTCTCGCGCGGGCGTAAGACTAAATGAGTATCGTTTACAATTACCGCTTGAATGTTCTCGTAACAGATCTCTCCCGTAGTGGGATGAAGGATGGTCCCCCAATATTCCGTCACCTTTGGCTTCGGTCTGTGGCTCGATCCGGTCGTATTTTGACCCGTTTCACGCGCTTTTCCGTCGTTTTCCTCTATGTCTGACATGTCAGAGCGACTAAGGCCTTTGATCATTTCGAGGTCGAAATCATCGTCATTCTCGGCCATTTCGAGTAGTTCGTGGTAATCGGGCCAGGAGTCCTCAATCTCGTAGAGACCTTTTCCGTCCGGATCGGGGTAGTAGTTCTCCGCCCGAATACACTTAAAGCAGATTTCCCAGGTCTTCGTCTCCGTTCTCTCTACCCAGCGCTTCGTCGCGCTCCCGCGACCCTTCTTCCGCGCAATGTAAGTGGGCTTCGGGATCATTCTCCCCGAGATCTTCGAGATCGCAAGGGAGGCTAGCATTGCGGACTCGATGCAGTTTCCGACGTGGCTGAAGTAGGTCGCCTTCTCCAGCATATAGTTAGTTAGTTTAGTGATCTCTTCCGGGCGGACGAGCATTCCTTGTGCGGCCTCGGGGTAACTCGCATCACACTTCCACCATTCGCCGAGATCGGCTAGGGCCTGCTGGAAGAAGCTCTTATTCTGCTCCACTGCCATGCTCTGCTTGGAGAGGATTTCGGTCGATTGCCCCTCTTGCTTATGACTGAAGTCGTAACGCAGGTGGAACATGTCATAGTTGTCTTCATTGAGATCCATGCGGTCGCGCTTAGCCTCTTCCGCCTCATCTCGACAGGAGGTAATCCAGCTTATGATTTCACCGTCAGTTAGTTTCATCTATGTTGCTCCTTTTGAAAGCCGTAAGTCGGTGTTGTATCTTCGTAGTCGTAGTCTGTTTTGATGTAACTCTTGAGACCGCCGCAGAGGTATTGGAGTCCGTCGTGCGGATGCGAGTGGATGTCCTTGATGGGGCGAATCTTATCAGGTTCAGCCTCCATGAATTTATCCGGGTAGCGGAATCCGCCCTTGAAGCCCGCAGTGAGGACCGGGCAACCTTCCTCGTAAATGACAATCTTAGGCTTTCCGCGCGCGAGACCGACGAGTCGCTCAGTGACGGACTCTTTCCGCCTCTCCCAAGTCATGGGACCTGGCCTTACCTGCTTAAATCCAGCCTCAATGATGTAGCTGAGGTAGGTCCTCTCATTCGTCTCAGCCCGCTTCATTCCAGCTGGATCCGTCCAGGATATTGTCTGCTCTGAGATGTCCGTGATCTGCGGGAATTCGAGACGGATCACCTCGGCGACGAAGGGGCAGAAGCGCGCCGCTCCCTTCCCGATTCCAATTATCTCCTTGAAGATGACGAGCTGCTCCTCTTGGAGTTGCGCTAAGATTGCAGCGGGAGTGAGACCACTCGAATCCCATCCGAGGAGGAGCGGGAGGCCTACGTGGAGTTTCGGTTTCGCGTAAGTGAGGTGGAGTCCTGGATTGAAATCCTCATAGACGGACTTTCCTGCGAAATTACTCCAGCTCTTCCCGTACTCCATATTATAGATGTGAATGGGGAGGGTGAGACGGAGTCCCTCTTCGAAAGCCTGACCGCGCTTCGCCGGATTCGCCCTGTGACTGAGATCGACGACGGTAAAACCGTTCCGTGGATTCGTCCAGACGTCGATCCCCTCCATGGGAGATTGCGGCGTAACGGGCGGAATCTCGCTGAAGTTGAGATCCTTCGCATCGAGCTGATCGTAGACGATTTTTTTAAAGAATCCGGGGTAGCGAGTGGAGACCATGACCATGCGACCTCCGCCCTTAATCGTAGGCTCTGCTGACGCGTAGGCGGCCTCGGCGTCTTCCCAGAAGGCGCACTCGTCTTCGAGGATGCCGGAGAAGCCGCGCTGACGGAGCTGATTTCCGCCCGAAGGAAATCCCATTATCTTCGAGTGAATGTCGGCGAATTCCATGACGGGAGGTGATGATTGCATCTCTCCCCGCTTGAGTTTCGGGAGTAGATCAGGGGGGATACGCTCGGGCGGAATATGAGCGAAAATAAAATTAGCCCTCTGCACGAGTTCCTTAGAGTCTTCCTCTTTCTTCGAGACGAAGGCCCAGCTCCTCCCCTTATGAAAAATCACATCCCAGAGGGCGAGCGCGATGAAAGTCCAGGAGACGGTGAGGCGGCGCGACTTCGGAATCGCGAGCCGCTTCTTCCTCACCCACATGAGGCAGAGAAAGCGGAGATAATCGAGGTGAGCCGGGAAGGGCTTAATCGGATTCTCCTGATCCACCTCATCGTGCGTAAAGACACATTCGGTGAGGAAATCCCACGGAGCGTTACGGTATCTCTCATAGCGAGCGAGGACGTCTTCGTGCGCGTAGGGATGAGGATGAGGCAAGGAGACTCCGCCAAGGTGTGTTACACTGCTGCGTTAAATTATACTGTGAGTAAAGGATGATGAAATATTTGCGTCAGCGCAAGGGGAAAGGTGAGTTATTTACTCGCGTCGAAGGAGATGACCCAGTCTGCGAGAGGGTCGGGGGCGTCTTGACTCTCCGTGTCATGCTCCGTCTGACCTGCGGGGAGAGCAGCCACTTCAATATCAGGCGGAGAGTCTGAATCTCCCACTGGTCGGGGTGAGGAGGGGGTCTGGCGTCTATGATCCAACCTGTCCATAAGGGAGGCGAGGAGATTCTCTCCCGCGTCAATCTTCTGCGTAGCCTTCCCGTCGAGCTTCTCGATCACCCATCTCGACATGTCGGCCTTCTCGGAGACCTTCACCTTGCGGGTCTGATCCGTCAGGATGTCCTGAATGTTCTGAAGGGCGGGCTCAGCGAGCGTCTTAAGCCGCTGCTGAATGGTCTCCTCAAAGATGCGGTTCTGTAAGCGCTCAATCTCAGCTTGGATGACCGGATTCTTCAGCAGGATCGAGATGCGGGAGTCAACGTAACCCAGCTCCTTCGCTATCTGAGCGTTAGAAAGCCCTTGCGCTGCGAGTTGAGTCAGCCTGCGGTGACGCGGGTTGAGGTAACCGTTCGAGAGGGTGCGATAGTCGGAGGAGGTGTCTTCTGCGGAAGAGGGGGAAGGGGAGGGCTCGCAACGCGCAGAGTCAGACGGGCTGGGCATTTCACCCTCACCGTCCGTCCCCGCAGAATCAGAATTTCCATTGTCACCGCTTACGCCACCGCTCACACCCTGAGGGTTACACGGGAGCGCGGGCGGGGTCAACGGTAAGAGAGGCTGGAGCGACTAACGCATCGCGGCAATTCATTTTTCACATTCCCTACAACCACAGTCATTAGCATAAGCACAACCTCTCGGAGCACCCCTGGTGGCGGTAGGGAGGGGGTCCTGCGGAGTCACCTTGACACGGGGCGCACCTCCGCCCGAGCGTGCCGGAGTGCGGCGCGGGTGTTCCGCATCGCGTTAGCTCTCTCGCCCAGACGACTTAATGTAGTGCATGAACGGTGCCAGCGTAACCCCTCGGAATTACTGGGGTGATGCGGGCGGACTATGTAGAACTTATGTACAATGCGGTGCGTGAGACGCCCCAACCCCGCGATATCACAGCGGAAACTCCGGAGTGTAAAACTTTCAGCCAGTGTCAATATCGTAAACGATACAGGCTAGGCTGTCTTAGGGTGTCTTAGGGTCCTAGGGTTTCCGCCCCCCCCCTATTTATAAAGCTCTTCTTCATAATTTTTTTTTTTTTATAGGGAAGTCGAGGGAATAAGGGGAAAATGGGGGGGGGCGCGTTTCCTAGGACCCTAAGGTAGCCTAAGTAAGCCTAGACATTTACCCCACCTCTATTGTCGCCGGGGGCGCTGCTGTCGCTGTCGGCGGCGTGAGCGGTGAGCGGTGAGCGGTGAG
>CXWK01082752.1_pt11 | contig 40635 bp, 43 predicted proteins | sample 590851 | NCBI WGS metagenome assembly CXWK01 (sample SAMEA3498364, study PRJEB10139) | wastewater metagenome | biome: wastewater treatment plant; material: activated sludge | place: Denmark | collected 2014-08-01
CGAAGACGAACAAATCCAGTATATCGAAGAAATAATTGAAACCACTGACTTATCTATTCTCAGACCATGGGGTGATCAATTCTTTTACGTTCGAGACATTCTTTCTTCGATCAGTGATTTAAAAAAAGAGGGTATTACACCAGATAAATTAGCAGCCGGCTTAAACCAGCAGAAGGCAGATTTTGATGCTGTAACAGATCTATATCATGAGAAAGGCCCTCATAAAGGCAAGATGAAATCTGTCTATGCCCAAGAACAAAAAAATATTGCCAAAATAGAAGAATTCATTAAAGTCTACACCAATTATTCAAACACTCTCATCAAGAACAAAAAATATGATTTTAACGATATGCTGATCGAATCAGTCAAAATTCTTGAGTCAAACCCCCAGCTCTTACTTCTATATCAAGAAAAATATCATTATATTCTGGTTGATGAACATCAGGATACCAACGCTTCGCAAAACCGCTTAGTAGAACTGCTTGCCTCATTCCACGAAGTTCCCAATCTCTTTGTAGTTGGCGACGAAAAACAAGCCATTTATAGATTTCAAGGGGCCTCTCTTGAAAATTTCCTCTATTTTCAGAAACGATATCCGCAGGCCAATCTAATTAATCTAAATTTGAATTATCGTTCTCATCAAACAATTCTTGACGCTTCTATTTCGTTCATATCCAAAAATATTAGTGCCAATATTTTGACTGAACAAATAAAACTGATAGCTTCCGCAGATATCAAAAGCCAGAATATTAAAGTTGCCCAGCTTAATGATTATTTTGGAGAGTTTAAATTTGTTGCAGATTCAATTCAAAAACTCATTGAGAATGGGGTGGACCCCTCAGAGATCGCCGTCCTAGGTAGACGTAATCAGGAATTATCTGATCTCTCCAGTTTTCTAAAACAAAAGAAAATTAACTACTGCCTTGATGCGGATCTGGATGTTTTATCCGATTTATGGATTCGCAAATTTCTCCTGATATTGGAGTCTGTTGGTGATTTCGCCAGCGAGGAAAAGTTTGCCAAAATCCTCAATATTGATATTTTAGGTAATGACCCTTTCAATGTTTTTCAATTAATTCAGGAAGCCAAAAAGGAGCGTCAATCAATTTTCGAACTTCTGGAAAGTCATGATTCTCGTTTTAAGAAAATCAATTCTTTTTATAAAATCTATAAAGGCTGGATCACTCTTTCTAAAAACATTCAGCTTGACGATCTATTCATCAAAATTCTAAATGAATCAGGAATCAGGCAGGGCTTTTTATCTCTTCCTGACAGAAACGAAATCCTGGCAAAATTTATAACTCTCTTTGAAAGCATTAAAGAAAAAATCTACAAACTTCCAGACTATTCATTAAGCGACTTTTTGTACAAACTCGAACTAGTCAAAAAACATAAACTATCTATAAAAGCCAAATCCAATATCTCCCTAAAAGAAGGAGTTAGGTTATTCACAGTTCACAAAGCCAAAGGTCTTGAATTTGAATATGTTTTTATTCTTCAATGTATCGCCGGTAGATGGGGGAGCCTAAGAAAACGCTCCGAAAAAATTAAACTTCCATGGAATTACTTGGGCGAAAAAGTCAAAACTGCTGTTGAATTTGACGAGATTGAAGACGAAAGAAGATTATTCTTTGTCGGGTTAACCCGGGCCAAAAAAGATGTTATTCTTTCATATTCTAATTTATCAGAAGAGGGCAAAGAGCAGCTCCCCAGTCAATTTATTACTGAAATTGATTCTAATCTCAGGGACAGTCTTGATACTGCTGAATTTAATTATAATTTTTCCCAAAACAAAGACATTCTTTTTAATGAAATAGTCCCAGAGGTTAATTTAGAAAATGAACACCAATTTCTTAGAAAAATCTTTCTCGAAAAAGGCCTAAATGTCTCAGCTGTTGATAATTTTCTGACCTGTCCTTGGAAATATTTTTTCGTTAATCTAATCTCAATACCTGCTGTAAGAAATAAGTATCAACTTTTTGGAACTGCCATTCATTCTTCTCTTGAAAGTCTGATAAAGAAACGCAAAATTGAAAAAAACCCCAAGCAGCATCTACTCAAAAGCTTAGAATGGAATCTCTCTCTTCAGGGTTTAACCGACAAAGATTATCAGGAATATTTAGCAAAAGGTAGGCTAGCTCTTAACGGTTTCTATGATAATACTTTTATCAATTTTCCCGATTCAATTCAAAGCGAACTAAATGTTAGAGGCGTTAAAATTTCTGATAGATTGACCCTTAATGGCCGGATAGACATGCTTGAAGAAGCGGATGGTAAATTTATAGTTCATGATTTTAAAACCGGCAAGCCAAAATCCCGAACAGATATAAATGGCTCCAAACCTGAAAGTAAATCTAATTACCTAAGACAATTAGTTTTTTATAAAATCTTGCTGGATGAATATAAAAATGGTCTGATGAAAGTTGACACCGGGGTTATTGATTTTGTAGAACCAGACGACAAAGGTCGCTTTAAATCTGAAGTATTTATTCTTGAAGATAAAGATAAAGAGTCTCTTCTACAGCAATTAAATATCATAGCAAGGCAGATTTATGACTTTACTTTCTGGAATGATACCTGTGGGGAAAAAGATTGTCAGTGGTGTGAGCTTCGTAAAATGATGGGTTAGTTAGAACTATGATTACAAATAATCGACTTAAAAATGTACAGGAAGAAATTAAACAGCAAAATCTGGATGCAGTTTTAATCTCTAAAACTTCGAACATTATCTACCTCACAAACTATTCCGGTTTTTCAAATGAAGAGCGAGAGGCATATCTTCTTATCACCATGAATAATCAATTCATATTCACAGATGGCCGCTACAAGGAAGCAGTTAGAAAGTTAATTCCTGACTTTAGTTTAATAGAAATTTCCTCCAAAAATAAATTCAATGATCTGCTAAAAAATGTTTGCCAAAAATTAGAAATCAATAAAATAGGAATTGAAGAAAGCGATCTAAAAGTCAGCGAATGGAAAGTAATTAAAAAGATTGTTAAAGATCTAAAAGACTTTAAATTCCACCACCATCGCTCAATTAAAACTAAAGAAGAAATTGAACTAATAGAAAAAGCCTGCCAAATAGGGGATGAAGCTTTTAATTTTATAAAGACAAAAATTAAATCCGGCATAACAGAAAAAGAATTAATGTACCTCCTGGAAAATAAAATCAGACAACAGGGTTTTGAGTCCTCATTCAAAACAATAGTAGCTTTTGCCGAAAACTCAGCAATCCCACATCACCAAACCGGGGATCGAAAACTAAAAACCGGCGATTTTATATTATTAGATTTTGGTGTCAAATTTAAAAACTACTGCTCAGATATGACCAGAACTGTAGTCTTAGGTAAACCTTCTGCAAAACAGGCAAAGATTCACCAAACAGTCAAAACCGCTCAAGGAAAAGCCCTTGAATACTTAAAAGCAAATTTGAAGAAAGGTGTTAAAGGCGCTGAGTTAGATAAAATTGCCCGCGATCATATTGTTGAATCAGGCTTTCCCACGATTCCACACTCCTTGGGCCATGGCATAGGCATCGAGGTCCACGAACATCCATACTTAGGCCCAAACAGCAAAGAAGTCCTGAAAGAAGGTATGGTTTTCTCAATAGAGCCTGGAATTTACCTCCCGGAATTAGGCGGAGTCAGGATTGAAGATTTGTTTGTCATAGAAAATGATAAAGTGAGGCAGTTGACTAAAAGTAATAAAGATCTGGTATCTTTGTAGTATAATTTTCGTTATGGATGACCCCGCACTTCAGGAATTACTAAAAACAATCGATCGATCAGTTTTTAAAAACCTGCCTTTTATTAAAAGAGTTGATAAGCCTTGGGGCTATGAGCTAATTTTTACATCCGAAGATCTGCCCTATACAGGTAAGCTAATGCACATTAACGCCGGCAAAAGATTATCCCTTCAGATCCATGATAAAAAACAAGAAACTCAAATTCTAATTTCAGGAAAATGTAATTCTATAATTGAAAATGTTAATGGGGAAATGGAAACCATTGAAATGATTCCAATGCAAGGTTATACCATGATGATTGGCCAAAAGCATCGCCTCCAAGCCGTTGAAGATTGTGATGTTTTTGAAGTCTCAACTCCTGAAATAGGCAACACATTTAGATTAGAAGATGATTACGCGCGACCAACAGAAACTGATGAAATGCGCAAAGACCCCAACCGTGGTTGGAGTAACTAAACTAGGGCACTCTATACAAATAAAAATCTCCGCCCACTCTGAAGTCTAAGTTCTTCTCACCCATTTTCTTAAACGGTTTCCAATTCTTAAAATGATAGGTCTGAGTAATAACAATCGCCCCTTTATTTAACTCTTTCTGAAGCTTGTTTTCTAATCTATCTACCGCTTTCTGCAAAAGATAAATGTATACAATATCAGCTGGGTAATAATTCCTTTCAAAAACATCTCCATGACAAAAGTGTGTCATCTTGTTTGTTCCCATCATTCTCGACTTATATCTTGAATACCAAACTCTCATCCATGATTGTTCAACCCCGTTCGATTTAGCCCCTATTCTTGCCGCTTCAATTACCACTCTTCCATCACCGCTCCCAAGTTCATAAAAAACTTTATTCTTCCGTACTCCTGCGGCTTGTAAAACCTTCCGAATTAAATGCATTCTAGTCGGCACATAAGGCGCATCCGTACCTGCAAACCACGACAAAGCCAAGGCAGCCCCTCCGAGTAAACCTATAATTAGAATTAATGTATTATCCATATGAGAAAAACCCCGTGGTGCATTTGGTACCCGTGATACTTATCTTCCAACCGCTTTAAGTAACGCTACTTTCACCTTGGTAAATTTATCCACAGAATTGAAAGCATAATACAAAGCCTCGTTCCCTACAAGGTCAAAACTCCCTAAATATTCGGCTAGTCTTCCTCCATAGCCCTGCTTAAATCTATGGAAACCATACCATGAATCTTTAGGATCGGCCAGTGGTCCCAAGGCTCCCCACATATAAAATTCTCTAAGCCCTAAACTTTTTCCCAGTTTGATTGCCTCCCATGCAACCAAATTTGAAGACATCACATCTCGATGTAAATGAGAGGATCCGCCATAAGGATAATAAAGTTTATCTTTGAAGATAAGCAGCATCCAGGCAGTCAGCGGAATATTATTATATGAAGCAATCACAAACTTTACCTGTCCGGTTTTCGAAAAAGTCTCATACACTTTTGAATGATAATTCTCATTATGTCCAAAATATCCTTGGCGCTTTGTCGTCTCAAAATATAATTTCAGATATGTTTTTAGTCCCTCATCATTATCCAGAACCTCAACTCTTACTCCTTTTTTTACAGCCACTTTAATATTGTATCGGGTCTTTTGATGAAAACTTTTTAACAAATCCTCCTCAGAAGGGGATAAATCTAAAACAAAATTGTATTTTGTAAAAAGCGGCTTCATAGCTTTTCTAAATCTATGATCCAGCCTCTGTTTATCCGTGATCTCAACGTCAGGCTCAGTCTTTATAAATATACAGTTTTGTTCTTTGGAGATTTTAGTTAAAGCCTGAGCCATCTCCGAATCGGGAAAAGGTCCTTTAGGTAGATATCCTACAAACCGTTTAACTATCGGCACCTCATGAAAGCTGATCTGGAAGGCTCTTTCTAATTTGTTGTCCTTAAATATTCCATATCGCACAAGCGGGATTCCTAAAGATTTCCTAAATTCACCCCATAACCAGGACTGAATAACATGAGTTACTTTGGTGTCGTATTCTTCCCTGAAGCTATCATCAAGAATTCTTAGATCCATATTTAAAGTATAAGTTACCCAGTCCTCTTTGTCTAAGCAGACACAGAAGAGAAGCCGATAGTAGATATTATTATAAGTTTATGATAGTATTTCCGATTATGGAGCAGCAGCAGAGAAGTTTAGTCTTTACAGCCGCAGTCGGCTTAATAATTCTAGCCATTATTGTCGGTTCAATATACTATTTAGTTAAGTTCATTCAAGGCCGTGTAGCCTCAACCCGACAATCTCCTAATCCTAGCATTGAAGAATTAGTCGAAAGTTCAGCAAGTGCCAGTGTTCTCTCAAATCAGATTATTCCTAACCCTCAAATTCAAACACCACCACAAAATCAGCCTCAAGTTCAAAACCAGCCAACCGCTGCCAGTAACATTCCAGCTGATAAAAAAGTTTTTAATGGTGGGGCATTTCAATTCGTTTATCCTAAAGATTGGGGGATACTAGCTTGTGACAATTCCCAAAATATCGAACTTGATCCCACAAATAGCGCCGACTCTAAAATTGCCTGTGGAACCGCCGCCAAACCCATTACCGTCTTGGTTGGAGATGTCACCGGTTGTGAAGGCCAAACCGCTAAAGTTGGCAATATTGATGTTGTAAAATCACAGGAAACTGAAGGCTCCTATACAAAATATCAATGGTGCACTAAAACCACCCCAGTTTTTAACATCACACATCGTGTTTCAGAAGCTGGTGAAAGAGCAACCTCAAAACAAGATTTCTCAAAGCAAATAGAGGAAATGATAGCTAATCTTTCCTTCTCCCGCGGCTCTTAAGTTAGCCCGTGATACTTGTGGTACTTTTAATACCCGTGGTACTCTTAATTAATGCAAAAGGGTTTTGCCTCAACTCTCTTTCTTGTTTTAATTCTTCTGATTGCCTCCTCGCTTGTGGGCTACTGGTTTTTAATCCGTGAAACGACTCCTCCAGCTCCAACTAAAGTCATCTCACCAGCCGTCACTCCTAAAGTAGAGGACCTCCCCCAAACTAGTACCTATAAAAATCCTGACTTGGGAGTTGAATTTACTCTGCCTGAAGGTTTCATTGTTAAAACTGAGACCGAACCTGAATATTTCAAAAGAGCCAACGGCAATATCAGAAATAATTTTACATATTATGTTCAATACTCTCCCGCCGAAATGGTCAGTAGCTTGTATGTCATAAACCAGGATGAAAAAGACCTAGATAAAGCAGTCTTCTCTATTCTGGTTTTTCAGAATCCGGAAAATCTAATTCCTCAGGCATTCTATAATCGCTACTGGTACTACCCGTTCATTTGGGGCGAATTCTCAACCGGTGAAAAAAATAAAATATCTCCTAAGAATATTAAACTGATAAGTGGGGTAGAAGCGGGTTCTGCTGTTATAGACTTCCGCCCTGGAAATCCGGAATTCATATATCTGCCGGTAGGCAAAAAAGATCAGATGATCCAAATTCATTTCCCTTCACAGAATCCTCAAGCAAATGAAATTCTTGGCTCATTTCAAATAACTGACTAATCTCCTACAATACAAAAATGCGGGGATTCCAAAGAAGCATCACCCATTCATTCACAATAGTAGCCATTCTAATCATAGCCACCGCTCTTAGCGCCGGTTACTTTGCTTTCTATATTGATGCCAAAAAAGCTGGCAAACTCCCAGTAACTGAAAGCATAAACTCATTCGAAGACTGCGCTAAACATTATCCCGTAATGGAATCCTACCCCGAACAATGCAACACCCCCAACGGCAAACATTTTACTCGAGAGCTCACTGCAGAAGAAAAACAAAGACAAATGTTTCAACAGACGACTCTTGCTAATGATAAAGCTGCAAGCTGGGAAACGTATAGCAACCCAACAATAAATCTGAATTTTAGATATCCGGCTGATTGGAGGGTTGAAGAAGAGTACGATAAAACACAGATTAACATCTTTTATCCAGGTAATGTCTCCCAGTTCTTCCCAGATATAGCACTATCCTATGCCCCAGGTGAGGCTATAGATCAGGACTACTCTATGATGTCAGAACCTGAAGAGCAGGTAATTAATGGAAAAAAAGCTGTCTTAAGAAAGGATAAAGAGACAGGGCTTCCAAGAGCAGGTGGTCACGGCTTTATTCAGTCAGCCGATTTATATGGAACAAAAGGCATTCTTTATGTAAGTGCTTCAAGGGAAGATCCTTACTTCTCAAAATTTTTACAGACAGTAATACTAAAGTAAATATATATCAACGTATCTGGCACTCCATCCCGCAGTTCTCGCATCCTCAAACCCCAAATCAATAATATTTCCTTTAATTGCTCCTCCGGTATCTCCGGCCACAGCTTTTCCATACCCGGGAACATAAACATTCGATCGTAGTTTAATCACAGATGGGTCAACTGCAATAACTCCTTTTCCGGCCCTCATCCCAATAGCCGTCCATTCATTACATCCCGGACACCTTGAATCATAATGCACCGCATAAACTCTCATTTTCTTCCAATAGCGGATCTCTCCCTCAGGTGTTTGCATTGTCTTCCAGACAATTTTAGTTCCCCGCGAAATTAATTCACTAACCGGCTTCTCAGTCCTCACCTCAACTACGTCTCGGTCAAACTCCTCACCATTGTAAAAAGTAATTTTAGTCGTAGTTACTTTCTTTCCGTCTTTACCTTCCTGAACGACGCTCTCAATACCAGCCTCGACTTCAGGATCATCTTTAAACTCCTTTTCAAATTTTATTTCAGCCTCATCAGTTGCAAATTTCTCTTCAAATAAAGACTGAGTTTTAATTGGTTGTGTTATTCCTAAAACCTCGGGTTTGGCAGCCTCAGGATTATTAGCTAAATCCGGAGCCGAAGCTGAAACAATATTAAGAGACATCAGTCCGGCAATTGCAGCATTTAGAAGATTATCCATTGTGGGATGCCAAAAACTTTAACGGATTGATGAGTAAAAATCAACTTGACGGCTTATGAATTTAACTGTTTAACCAGTCGTCATCATCCTTCAAACTCGATAAATGATCTGATTCCCAATCTGGTCGGTCCACAAACTGATCAGCATCCTGATACTGTAATTTTTGATCAAGTAAGCCCTCTGAAATATTAGCCAGAAACCTGGACGGTAAATTATTTGATCTGGTTCCAAAATAAAGTCTGGAGCGTGCATAACTTAAAAATAATTTCTGTTTTGCCCGTGTTATCCCAACATAAGCCAATCTTCTTTCTTCTTCCATCTGCGTTGGATCAAGCATTGATCTCGAATGGGGGAATAACCCCTCCTCAAGTCCCACTAAAAACACCGTTTCAAATTCCAGCCCCTTCGCCGCATGAATAGTCATCAATGTCACAACCTCCTTATGCTCCTCAGAAACCCCATCAGGCATTTGTTTGTCTTGAATTAAAGCCACATTCTCTAGAAACTGCACTATATCTGGAAAAAGTTCCGCTACAGATCTCAGCTCTTTCACATTTTCAATCCGTTGTTTACCGACTTCCGATCCGTCATCTAGATATTCCAAATACTCAGTCACTCTTAAAATATCATCCAAAATATCGATAGTGGCATCAGTTGGGTTGATAGTAATCTCTAAAAATTTCCTCGACCTGATTTTTCCTGTCTTCTCAATTCTTTTTAAAGACACCGAATCTTTTGGATTTGCCACCAGTCTTAAATACGCTAAAACATCTTTAATCTCTTTTCTTTCATAAAATTGAACTCCGCCCACTAAACGGTAGGGCACACCTCGTTTTATAAAAATTTCTTCAAACGACCTTGACTGGGCATTGGTTCTGTAAAGGATTGCAAAATCATTCAGTGTGCTGCCTGATTTTTTAATCTGTTCAATAATAAAATTAGCCTCATCTACTTCACTTCTAGCCTCATAAAGCGTTAATTTCTCACCTTTTGAATTCTGAGTCCAAAGCTTTAAAACCGGATGTGATTTATTAAGAGAAATAACTTCAGTCGCGGCATCCAAAATATTCTGGGTGGATCTGTAATTCTGTTCCAGGTTAAACACTTTAGCCTCCGCATAATCCTTTCTAAAATTAACAATATTTCTATAATCTGCTCCTCTAAATGCATATATAGATTGGGATGCATCTCCCACCACACAAATATTCCTATACCGAGCAGCCAACATCTTCACTATTAAATACTGGGCAGAATTCGTATCCTGATATTCATCAATCATTATGAATTTAAATAATTGCTGATAACGTGACAGACTTTCCGGATCATTCTGAAAAAGTTTGATTAACATGTGCAATAAATCATCAAAATCAACCGCATCATTTCGTCTTAGAATTTTCTGATAACCCAAGTAGACCTTTGCTACAGTCTCCTGAAAAAACCCCCGTGCATAATTCGGATATTCAAGATCCGAAATCATATTATTTTTGGCCTCCGAAATCACTTTCTTAATCGCCCAGGGATTAATTTTTTTATCGCCGCCTAATCCAAGTTCTGCCAGAGATTCTTTAATTGCATCCAAAGTATCCCCATCATCATAAATCGTAAAGTTTGGAGCCAGCCCAATCCGTCCGGAATCCTTCCGTAGAACTCTCGCCGCGAACGAGTGAAAAGTGCTCAAAAGGGGAAGTGAATGAATATCAACACCGGAAGTTGAAAGCAGTTTTATAGTTCGGTCTTTCATTTCCTGAGAGGCTTTGTTGGTGAAAGTAATCGCCAAAATCTCATGAGGCTCGCAAACCCTCTGTTCAATAAGATAAGCAATTTTATAAGTTAAAACTCTGGTTTTCCCAGATCCAGCACCAGCCAAAATTAAAATCGGCCCTTTAGTTTGCTTAACAGCTTGTTGTTGAATCGGATTTAAATCTTCTAAAAGCGAGGGCATATGTTTTGTCATCCCCGACCTGAACCGGGATTCAGATCAATCATGGAAGACACCCAGTTTAACATTAGTTATAAGATTGACAAATATCTTATAGTGTGGGAAAATCTTGCTCTTATGCCACGCAGATTAGGCTCAAGAATCGCAAACATATTAATAAGAGGAGAAAGGGTCCGCGAATTAAGACTTCAGGGTGAAATGACTCAACAAGAATTCGGGGTAAGAATAGATCGTTCAGATGGTTTTGTATCCCAGTTGGAAAATGGTAACCCAGCCAGAGTTACTCGCCAAACCCTTGATAATATCGCAAGAATATGTAATGTTCCTGGTTCAGAATTTTTATACCAAGCTGCTACAGAAGAGGCGCAACTACCATCTGCGTTAATGTTCACGAAAGTCGATAGTGGAAGAGCTAGTAAAGATGATATTCTGATGGAACTGAAAGCCGCAATTCACTATACAAACCGACTAGTAAAAATGTTAGATGAACCCCGTTCTTAAGATAACTTCCTTTTTTTAAACTACTTTACAAAATAGAAATTTAGAGTTAGGATGATTATCCCGAAAGGAATTAATTATGGCAAAAGTAACTTTTCTAGATTTTTGGGCACCATGGTGCGGACCCTGTAAGATAACAACCCCAATCGTTGATGAACTTGAAAAAGAGTTTAAAGATGTCGAATTCCAAAAGATAAATGTTGACGAAGATCCTGCCAAATCCTCACAGTTTGGTGTCATGAGTATCCCTACCTTTGTAGTTCTAAAAGACGGTAAAGAAGTCGGTCGTAAAATCGGTGCTATGCCCAAAGCCGAACTCAAAAAACTCCTCGAGATCTAAGCTGGTAGAATATTCTTCATGAGTGAACCATCTGAAGCAGACTTCAAAGATAAAGTCATCGAAATCATCAAAAGTATTCCTTACGGCAAAGTCACAACTTATGGAACTATCGCCGCACTTGCTGGATCGCCTCGTGCTGCCCGCGAAATAGGCTACCTCCTTCACGCCCTCACTGAGAAATATGATCTGCCCTGGCAGCGGGTCATCAACAAAAAAGGCTTTATCTCGATTCGCGGCAACGATATAAATATGAAAAATCTCCAAAAATCTCTACTAGAAGAAGAAGGTGTAGCAGTCTCAGAAGACTTCATGGTAGACTTAAAAAAATATGGATGGTGGGGAGATGAAAAAGATTTGGATAGTAGCCAACTGGAAGAGCAACTTAGGGCTTTCTGAGAGTTTAGAATGGATCAATAAAGTCGGCCCTCAATTAAATAGCAGAGAAGATCTTCAAGTCGTAATCTGCCCCCGTTTCTCGGCACTAGCCGAGCTTCATCAAGAAATCCAAACCCATAATTACCCAATTATTCTCGGCTCTCAAGATCTATCACCTTTTGAGGTCGGCTCATTTACCGGCGAAGAACCAGCTGAACTTTTAAAGGAATTAGTTTCAATGTCGATTATTGGCCACTCAGAACGCCGCGACAAATTTGCTGAAACCGACGAAATGATTGCCGAAAAAGTAAAACAGGCTAAGGCCGTAGGTATTGAGCCAATTCTTTGTATTCAAAATTCTGAAACTCCAATTCCTGACGGTGTTACAATCGCCGCCTATGAGCCTATTTTTGCCATCGGCACCGGAACACCGGATACTCCTCAAAATGCCAACTCCGTCGCCAAAGATATAACATCCCGAACCCCAAATCTAAGTATTCTATATGGGGGAAGTGTAAATTCTGAAAACTGTCAAACTTTCGTTGACGAAGAAAATATCTCCGGACTTTTAATCGGCAAGGCCTCTCTTGATCCTGAAGAATTTTTGAAAATTGTTGAAAATTGCGCTAAAGTATAGAGTCTGACATTGATATTTTGACGTGAGAAATGTCCCACATCAAAAATTCCAAACAAACATGGATCATGATTTCAAAAATATAAAATTTAACAATATTTCATCTGGAAAAAAACAAACTGCCTTTATAAGAATCACTGTTTTAGTGGCCGTTCTGGCGATCACCTTATATGCAGTCTGGTGGTTTTTTACCAATTCCGGTGCTTCAGCAGTCGAAATGGTTTTCAAAAAAAATAAGATAGAACAGACAGAAGATAAAGTTAATGTTCTCCTTTTAGGTAATGCCGGCGGCAAACACGCCGGTGCAACTTTAACCGATTCGATAATAGTCGCCTCTTATAATACTAAAACCAACAAAGCAACTCTTTTCTCAATTCCCCGCGATCTTTGGCTAGATAATGCAGATGCCAAAGTGAATACCGTTTATCAACAAGGCAAAAAAGAAACCGGCAACGGCCTCAAGTATTCTGAGGAAAAAATTGGGGAGATCTTAGGGTTACCAATTCACTACGGTGTTCGGGTTGATTTTAACGGTTTCGCCAAAGCTATTGACCTGGTTGAGGGGATAGAGGTTAATGTCCCAAATAGTTTTGACGATTATGTCTATCCGATTGAAGGCAAAGAAGAGGATCTTTGTGGTTTAACTGAAAAAGAAGTTGAAATTAGGGAAGATCAGCTCAACTCTCTCAAACTTCCGGCTGGAACTCCTGTTTCCCCGGTTATAGAAGGGAAAATTAAAATAAAAACTCTTGTCGGTCCCAATGATAAAATCGCTACCGAATCTTCAGATTTCGCTTGCCGTTTTGAACATCTTCATTTTGATTCTGGTCTAACAACCATGGATGGCGAGACTGCTTTAAAATTTGTCAGAAGCCGCCAGGGGACTAACGGTGAAGGCTCTGATTTTGCCAGGTCAAGACGGCAGCAGCTAGTCCTTGATGCCTTCCGGACCAAAGTTCTATCTCTGGAAACCCTGCTTGCTCCGAGTAAATTACTAGGTTTGGCATCAACATTCGGCGAGAGCTTTGAAACAGATATCGCCAACGATAAATTCCTTCAATTCTTTAACTTGGCAAAAAAACTTGAAACAACTGAGAATATCGTTCTCGGAGATCTTGGAAAAGGCGAGTCTCTTTTAGAGATTGGTACTGCGGGCAAATACGGCGCTTTTGTCATGGTTCCCAAAAATGATGATTGGAAAATAATCCCCGAATTTATAAAACTAAAACTTGAAGGTTCTGCCTCAGCTATACTAGCTCCTTCTGCCTCACCAAAGAAGTAATTTTATATTATGAAACTGATTCTAATTCATGGCAGTTTTCAGGAACCAGCTTTAAACAAGCTGGCCAAAATTAAAAAAGACTTTAATCCTTTATCTGTAACTGAAAGCTCAGGTTCAGCATTTAATATCTCCTCACCAGGACTTTTCTCCGAAAAACGCCTGATAATAGTTGAAAATCCTGATCTTAAAGTAATGGAGAAGGTTATTGATCAAACAGACTCAGAGTTAACTATTGTCCTTAAATTTTCTAAACTTCTTGAAAAATCTTCCCCAATTTTAAAAAAAGCCGTTGAAGTTAAAGCCGAAATTTTAACTTTTACTGAAGTAAACCAAACTTCTATTTTTCCATTATTAGATTTGCTCGGCAATAAAAGTAATCACTCTTTTAAAGAATTTGAAAAAAATTATTCTGAATTTGGAGCCCAATATCTATTAACAATGTTGGCTTATTTTTTGCGTCGTATGACCCAGAAAGAGAAATCTTCATCCGAATTCATGAGACAAAAAATAGAATCGCAAAAAAGAAATTTTTCTATAGGTAGGATAGAGGAGTTATATAGGGAAATTATTGAGACTGATTTTAAGATCAAACAAGGGCTTCTTGAGGAAAAACTTGGATTGACTATGCTTATTGATAAAATCCTTAGCTAGAATTAATTCTCAGTTATCTGTCTGGAAAACTCATCAACATCTTTTTGATCAACCGCTCCATCTCCATTCACATCAAACTTACTCCCGCCTCCACCCAGTAAATTACCAGGTTTTGCAGTCTCTTTCAAAAGTGCCAGATCAAGCGAATTCGCTTTTCCGTCCCCATTAAAATCCAGTCCTCCTGAGGTCGCATTAAAAATAATATTTGTTATTGGCTGTGCCTCAAAGTTAGTTAAATCAAGATTGCTTCCAATCGGAATTGGCGGTAGGTTAACTGAAGATTCGGATATGCTTATTTTAATATTTGAGCGAAGCGAGCCTTTAACAACCGTCAATTCTGCACCGCTATCGGCTGGCACGATAAATAACTGACTTAAGTTTTCACTCAGAACTGTTTTTAAAGGCAGAATAAAATTCCCCGCTGTAGAGGAAAATGTGGCCATCTTTTGCGCCCCAGGTATTTTAAGAAATACTAATGATTCATCAACCGGATTCAGGCTGGTATTTAAAATTGTTCCTTTTAAAGGCCTAATAAATGAATATTCGTCTTCTTCCTCAGAAGCTGCAATATTCGCCGTTCTAAAACTTAATGCTTGCTGCATCAATTCTGAATTATTCTTAACCTTGTAATAATACTGAGTATTCGGTTTTAGATTATTGAGAGTTACAAAATGAACCAGTCTTGGTCTAACTTGCCGGCGGTCGCGATTATCAATTGCCTTGTCCGATAAAGAGGCTCCATTTTCTGAATACATTACCTGGCCCGTTGAAGGCGATACTGTTTGCCAAACAACAGTCGCTGTAGTATTTCCGACATTAACCACTTCAACATCGCTAATTTGAAAAATAGCAGCCTGAGTTTGACTTCTGTAGTAAAAAAACATTCCTACAGAAGCCAGCAGAGCTATCAGCAATGCAATTCCTACAAGTGTTGGTATCTTCATTGTATTAACTCAGCGCCTCCTGTAGCCGCAAGCGGACTTGAACTTGGAATAGAAGCTGGCAAAATAGAGGCAACAGGGGATGCAGAGGCTGTCGGTGCTGAAATTGGAATATCAACCCCAGTCTCTGATACCTCAGTTCCAATTATATCTAAAACTCGGGAATTAAAATTCGGATTAACTGGCTCCAAAGATGTCTCCAGTTTTGGGCTGATTGGAATGCTCGCTTTTGTGTTAAAGATAATGTCTGAAACCAGCCATACCATTCCCACGAAAAAGGTTATTCCAACTATCATTGCAAATTGTTTACTGTTCATACTAGTTTTTCAAATAATAAGCCTTTCCCGAAACGGACATTGATAAATTCGCATCAGAAGGTTGCCCAAAATTTATACTCGTAATTGTGATCAATCTATCCGCCCTTTTAATATTACTCAATAATTCCATCAGATTCGAAAAACTTCCTTGTGTATTAAAAACAAAATCAATCTGATTTATTTGCGCCGCCTTTGATAATCGAGTGTTTGGATTTTCCAAAATCACTGACTGTATCTGTATGCCTGAGATAGATGCTTCCGCGGTTCTGGCAGCTGTCGTCAAACTATTTATCAGCGAGGGCAAAGCCGGATTATCAGGCACCAAGCCTTCAATCTTATCCTTCACCGGCAGTGGTATATTCTCGTAGTTTCTTTTTCCTTCAACTAAATTATTAACCTTTTCTTTTAAAGTGTTCAGCACTGCTGTCTGTTCCTGAATACTTTTCTGTAAAGAGAGAATCGTAGTTACTGTTGGCCGGATTGCATAATACGAAAAAATAGAAATAGTTATCAAACTAAAAATAAGTGAGCTGTATGTTTTTACAAACCTATTCTTTATGACCGGCCGCACATAAGTGTAATATCTGCTTTTTCTTGGATTCATTTTAGGTTTTATTCTTAGTTCCAGTTACAGTAAATACAATTTGATTCTGTTCAAACGCAATACTCGCTAAATTTATTTCTCTAAAATTCTCCATTTTCCTCAAATTATTTAAAAATATCCCCAGATCAGAATTCGAGCTGGTTGTTGCGCCAATTCTAAAAGCCACACTTGTCTCATCTTTCTCCTCCAGCGCCAAGCCTGTAAAAACGATCGATTGCGGAATTTGGCCTGACAACTCGATAATTGTTTCCTGCCACTTATCAGAATTTAAGTAAGTCTTATCGATGAGTCCCAGCTTTGTTTGAGTTTGTTTAATTAAGGCTTCGTCAGGCTCAAGTCCTTCAACATAAGGCAAATCCTGATTAATCTTGGTCTTTAAAGTATCAAGATCAGCATCCAGTTTAAATCGTGCTAGAAATGCCCCCACCACAATAATCTCAACCAGAATAACAATAAATCTTCCATAAGTTATTAACCATTTAAGGAATCTTTCCGGCAGCTTAAGCGGAGCCTCTTTAGGATGCAGTAGATTTAAGCTGATACGCAGCTTCGAAGACTGTTGGGCAGAATCGGCCATTAATACTATTTTAGTTCACTCAGAGCAAAAATTTAACTACCAAACATCTCATTAAAATATCACTCTTGTAACAGTGCAATATTCGCAGACAACCGGAAGGTTTGAGCTTATTTGTTTAAAACCAGGGGTAAATTAAAACAGACTATTTCTTAGCGGTAGACGCAGCTGCAGGTTTAGCCAGAGTTTTTGCCAGTCTGCTTTTAAGTCTGTTAGCTTTGTTCTTATGTATTAAGTTTGTTTTAACTGCTTTATCGAGTTTAGAAAAAGCTGCAGTTAGATTTGTAGCGCTCGGAGTTTTGCGCATAGTTTTCACTAATTTTTTAAGAGCAATCTTTTTATCTTTATTCTGTAAAGTGCGCTTTCTGTCATGGCGCATCTTTTTGCGTGCTTGTTTAAGTAACGGCATGTGGGGAATAGTACCATAGTTTGAGGCTGTGAAGCAACAGCTATGCAGACCCCTTAAAAACTTTTGGTACCTGTGATACTTTTGGTACCTGAATTATTATGTAAAGTAATGGTAAAGTCCTTTCTAAATTTATTGGCTACTAGACAAAGCTCCATCCTTTCTGGTGCAACTGTTCTCATGATTGCTGTTTTTGCCTCCCGTTTCCTAGGCTTGATCCGCGACCGGCTATTGGTCCAGAATTTTAATACCTCAGAAGCCGCCATCTTTTTTGCTGCTTTTCGTCTGCCCGATTTATTATTTCAAATATTGGTGTTCGGTTCTTTATCTGTCGCTTTTATTCCCGTTTTTGCCGAAACTCTGCATAAGAAAGGGGAGGACGAAGCCTTCAAATTTGCCTCCAGTATCCTCAATCTTTCACTTCTTCTTTTTGGGGTAGTTGTTACGCTTTCTATCATCTTTGTTGCCCCCCTAAACTCTCTTTTCGTTCCTGGTTTTCAGGGAGAGCAAAAAATTCTGACAGACCAGATAACTCAAATCATTTTAATCGCCCAAGTTATATTAGTTGTCGGCACTTTCTTTTTTGGGATTGCCCATACCTATCAGAGATTCATCATCCCGGCGTTAGCTCCAATTTTCTATAACCTAGGCATAATTTTCGGCATAATTTTCCTAACAAAATTCTTTGGCATGCAGGGTCTTGGGCTGGGTGTTGTCCTTGGGGCCTTTCTTCATGTTGTCGTCCAAATACCTTTAATAAAGTCTCTTGGCTTCCAGTACAAATTTACTTTTGATTTCTTTAACTCAGGGGTCAAAGATGTTTTTAAATTAATGAGCATTCGCAATATCGGTTTAATCGCCGAACAAATAAATGAAACTGTCGGCATAGCTTTGGCTTCAATTTTATCCTATTCCTCAGTTACTCTTCTAACTTTTGGTCAGCATCTATTTGCTGTCCCAATTGGTTTATTTGGAGCCACAATTGCTCAGGCCGCTTTGCCGGTTCTCTCGAAAGAATATGCCCGAAATGAAATTGAATCTTTCAAAATCACTCTCCTAACTACAATGCATCAGATTCTTTTCCTTACACTTCCCGCAGCCGCGATCTTAATAGTTCTGCGAATCCCGGTTGTTCGGTTAGTCTTTGGAGCCGATCAATTCTCATGGGACGACACAGTTTTAACCGGCAGAACTGTCGCCCTTTTTGCCCTTGGTCTGGCTGCCCAATCAATTGTCCTTCTTCTAGTCCGCGCCTTTTATGCTATGAAGAACACTAAAATCCCCGTTGTTGCTTCTCTTATTACAGTCACTGTTAATATTATGCTAAGCAGCTTATTTGTTTTGTATATGAAGCTTGAGGTCTGGAGTATCGGTTTGGCTTACTCAGTGTCTGCAATAGTTAACGCTATTTTTCTGATCTATTTCTTAAATCGAAAGATACCAGGCTTCAATAATACCAACCTGACTATTCCAATACTTAAGATGTTAACAGCAGCTTCCGCCGCCGCTTTTGCACTGTACATTCCTATGAAATCTTTAGATCAGCTGGTTTTTGATACCACCAAAACTATTAATCTGATATTCCTGACCGGAATTGCCTCAGTAGTTGGTATATCAATTTATCTTCTTCTTGTCTGGCTTCTGGACGTAAAAGAGCTGACAACATTTATTAACTTATTTAAAAAGTTCACCAAGATCAAATTTTCCCCCGACACCCAGGAAATGGCTGAAGATACTCGAAAAATGTAATACTCGTATTTCGTATTTCGTATTTGGTATTTCGTATTTCGTATTTCGTATTTCCTGTGCCTTAAGTTACAATACACCCCATGAATATCCGCAACTTTTCGATCATTGCTCACGTCGATCACGGCAAGTCGACCCTAGCAGATCGTTTAATTGAAATCACCGGCACCGTTGCCAAAGATAAAATGCAAGCCCAGCTTCTGGATTCTCTGGCTCTCGAACGCGAGAGGGGAATCACTATCAAACTCGCCCCTGTCCGTTTGCAATATACGATGAACGGTGAACCCTACACGCTGAACCTGATCGACACTCCGGGCCATGTAGATTTTTCTTATGAAGTTTCAAGAGCTCTTGCAGCAGTTGAAGGTGCCGTCATCTTAGTCGATGCCACCCAGGGAATTCAGGCTCAGACTCTATCTCACGGCTTAGCCGCCCTCGAACAAAATCTAACCCTCATCCCTGTTCTAAATAAAGTTGATCTTCCTAACGCTGACGTTGAAAAATACAAAAAGCAATTGGTTGATACTTTTGGTTTTCTTGAGTCAGAAATAATTATGGCATCGGGTAAAGCTGGCATTGGTATCGAAGAAATATTAAAAGCTGTCATCGACAGAATCCCTGCACCTAAGCAGGAAGTAGACAAGCCCCTTAAAGCTTTAATTTTTGATTCCTACTTCGATGCCTATAAAGGCGTTGTCGCCCAGGTCCGAATTGTCGAAGGCCGAGTTCCGGCTCTTCAATCCAAGATCGTTTTTCTTGGGACTAAATCTGAAGGCCAGGTTTTAGAAAAAGGTTATTTCGCCCCCCAACTAAAAGAGGTTGAAACGCTCGAAGCAGGGGAGATTGGTTATATAGCAACCGGCATAAAAGTCTCAGACACAGTCAGGGTCGGAGATACGATCTCAACATCTTTTGAGCAAACCCAGGTCCCGGGCTACAAAGAAGTTAAACCAATGGTTTACGTCGGTCTTTATCCAATCGACTCTTCCGAATATTTTGATTTAAAAGAAGCGCTCTCCAAATTCAAACTAAATGATCCCGCCTTCTCATACGAGATGGAACAGTCTGCCGCCTTAGGCTCTGGCTTCCGTTGCGGCTTCTTAGGCTTACTTCACGCCGAAGTTGTTCAGGAGCGCCTTTCAGGAGAATTTAATGTTGATCTTTTAGCTACCGCCCCCTCGGTTGAATATTTAGTCAATGGTCAGATAGTTCACAATCCTGCTGATCTAGATCTTTCTCAAATGAAAACAATCGATGAGCCGTGGATAAAACTGCAAATGTTTTGCCCTCAGGAATACATTGGTAAAGTCATGGAATTAGTCCAGGAAAAACGCGGCAAATTTATAAATATGATCCATTACGGCATGCAGGCTGAACTGATTTATGAGATGCCGTTAGCCGACATGATCACCGATTTTTACGACAAACTAAAATCAGTCTCCTCAGGTTTTGCCTCACTTGATTGGGAATTTATGGATTTTCGTCCTGTTGAAGCCGCGAAAGTCGATATCCTGGTTGGCGGTGAAAAAGTCGATGCATTGGCCTTCGTCACCGTTCGCTCTAAAGCCGAATCCGCCGGTAGAAGACTTATCTCCAAACTTAAAGATGTTCTTCCTCGTCAAAACTTTGCCATCGCTCTCCAGGCCACAATTGGTGGAAACGTTATTGCCCGGGAAACAATCTCTCCTTTTAGAAAGGACGTTACAGCCGGTCTTTATGGTGGAGACAGAACCAGAAAAGATAAACTTCTAGATAAACAGAAAAAAGGTAAAGCCAAAATGAAAATGGTCGGCCGCGTCGAAATCCCCCAAGAAGCATTCTTAAGCATCCTCAAAAGCTGATATGCCAAGAAACGCATTACCTGTAAGCACAAAGAGAGAGGTTTTGATGGAGGCTGGATATAGGTGTGCAGTTCCTACGTGCAGAGGAATTCTTGCACTAGACCTTCACCACATAATAGAAGTTAGCGAGGGCGGAGGAGATGACACCTCTAACCTAATAGCACTGTGTCCGACTTGCCACGCTCTTTATACGCGAGGCACCATCACTAAGGATGCAATTAGCGCATGGAAAACGATGCTGGTGGGTTTAAGCCATGCATTCGATAAAGACTCCATAAGTAATCTTCTATTTCTTCAGAAGTCAGGAAGTGCCCTAAGGGTGTCTGGCGATGGAGTCTTAAAATTCTCTCACTTAATTGCATCCGACTTAGCAAGTTTCAGGTTACTTATGCAGAATGGACCATTGTTTATTTATCAAGTCTTCCTGACCGATAAAGGAAGTAGGATTATTGAGGCTTGGTTTTCTGGGGATCGTAATCAAGTTAATAAGGCCCTGCAAGGTGTTTAACTTTATGTTATTGCTGAATATTCAATACTTTCCAGTTTCGTAAAAGTAAAATAAAGATAAGTGGCAAACAGAAAAACAACCGCTGCGCCAATTGCTATCGCCGGTCTTGATCCAATTTGCTCTGCCACCCACCCAACCTGAAAATTACCAACAAATAACATTCCCTGATGGCAAGTTACAAAAATACTCATCACTCTTCCTCGAAGGTGATTCTCTACATTATTTTGAATTATCGACTGCATCAAAGCCATCTGCGCTGCAATTCCAGCCCCAGCCATAAACATAAGTACCAGCGCTAAAGTAAAATTAGTCGTTAAAGTAAAAATGAATAAAGCCACAGTAAAAATGAAACTCCCTCCCAGCAGCAACCTTCTAACCGAATAACGGTTATTAAACGCCGAAATAAACACCGTCCCTAAAACTGCTCCCGTTCCAAAACAGGAATAGAATAATCCTAAACCAAACGAATCCTGATGAAAAACCCTGTCTGCCACAACCGGCAGCATCGATACATAACTCCAGCCAAACACCGAGGTAAAAATCGTAAACAGCATAATATTTTTAATAATTGGATGACGGTATGTGTACTTAAGCCCTTGCTTTATGGCCAAAAGAGGATGCTGAGTTGATTTAACTACCGGCGGCAAATTTAATTTCATCGACCTAACAGCAATAATCGGCCCTAAAAATGTTAGCCCGTTTAGGATAAATGTTATACCAGTTCCTAATCGGGCAATTAAAATACCTGCCAAAGCCGGGCCAAAAACCCGGGCACTGTTAAAAGATCCCACATTTAAAGCAATCGCCGAGGGTAGGTGCTCGCGTCCCACCATCTCAATAGTCAAAGCTTGTCTGGCTGGATTATCAATTGCCTGAACCAGCCCTAAAAGAAACGCAAAAACCGCCACCCCCCAAACATTAATATGTCCGGTTATAGTCAGTAATCCGAGTGTTAAAGCTAAAACCAGAGAAGTCGCCTGCGTATAAATGATTAATTTCTGTTTATCAAATCGGTCAACAATCAGTCCTCCAAAAATACCAAAAAACAAAATCGGCATATGATTAAGTGCCGAAACCAAACCTACCATGAAAGGGGAGTTTGTTAGCTGGAAGACTAACCATCCCTGTGCTACAGCCTGCATCCACGATCCTGACAGCGACACTAATTGGCCTTGGAAATAATACCTATAACTCTCGTGTTTTAAAGCCGGAAATATTCTTCCTATTCTCCGCCTAATTTGTTTGATACTAATCATAAATTGACCTATCTGCCCAAAGTCCTGTCCCTGAAGATTATAAAAAATTTGAAGGCTAAACTTAAAAGCGGGCTTACTACCTACTCATTTTCGAACAAACACTCTCAGGTTTCAAGTGTTTAACATAAGTCCCTAACCTATCGAAAAGACTCTTGACAAGATATTAGCACTCATGGTACATTACTGCTAATCGGAGAAAACTTCAGATACCTGTAGATGCGAAGCATCTCAGTATGATAGAGTTTTCGAGATCGCTTGCGATTGCAAAGCAATCGACAAGGGGGCCAAGGATATGAATCTCTCGGATAGACAGAAAGAATTGCTTAAAGCAATTGTTGAATTGCACGTTAAAAACGGAGAGTCCGTAGGTTCGGAGACCATTGAAAAGGAATTTAATCTGGGGGTTTCCCCTGCCACCATTCGTAATGAAATGGTGAAGCTGACTGACATGGGCTTTTTAAAACAGCCTCATACCTCAGCCGGCCGGGTTCCAACATCAATGGGTTACCGGGTTTATATCCAGGACTTAATGAAGGAAAAGGAATTGCCCGTTGCCGCCGAAGTCCAAATGAAACAGGATCTTTGGCAAAAGAGGCACACCAGTAATCTTTTAGTCAAGGAAGCCGTCAGAAGCCTTTCGCAGAAGCTAAAAATGCTGGCCCTTGCAGTCAACGAGGATGATGAAGTTCTTTTCGCCGGAGCCTATCATATTCTGGATTTCCCAGAATTTGAAGACATCGACGTTACTCGGTTTGTTTTGTCACTCTTTGATGAAAATCCGAGATTAAAAGAGATCATCGGTAGAGCCTTAGGTCCAGATCCTTTACATGTCCTGTTTGGAGATGAATTGGGGATGGAGTATCTTGATCCGACAAGTTTTGTCTTTTGCAAATTCGAAGGAGCAGGCAAAGGCGGAATCATCGGAGTTATAGGCCCGGCCAGGATGAACTTTCCAGTCATCTTGCCTTATGTCCGGTACACAAGTAATTTGATTGACCAGGCAATTAAGTCTTATTAATTTAACAAAATGGCAAAGAAACAAGACGACAGTCAAATAAAAGAGGAAGAAAAAAAAGAAGCAGTCACAGAAGTGAGTGTTGAAGAATTTGAAGCAGTGCAGACGGAGCTTCAAGCTCTTAAACAAAATTTTGAAACAGTTGATTCTCAATTCAAAAGAGCATTGGCTGACTATCAGAACTTAGAAAAAAGGATTGCTGATGGGCGTAGTGAGATGAACAGTTGGGCAGTAACTGATTTACTGAGACAGATTGCCCAGGTGATGCATTACTTTGACCAGGCCTTTAAGGGTGTCACTGACGACGAGCAGAAGTCAGGTTGGTTCAAAGGTGTCCAAATGGCAACCTTGCAGCTTCGCCAGGTTTTAAAAGACCAGGGCTTGGAAGAAATTGAAACAGACGGTCAATTTGATCCAGGCCTCCACGAAGCTGTAGACATAAAAGATGGGGAAGATGGTAAAATATTGGAAGTTATTGAAAAAGGCTATAAACTAAATGGTAAAATATTAAAGCCTGCGCGTGTTATAGTTGGAAAATCTTAATGCGCTTCGGCTTTGCCTATTTGCTTCGCAAAAGGTAAAACCAGCAAGAGTTATAGTTGGAAAGAAAGAATAAGTGAACGTAAGTTTTGTTAAGGGAGTAAGTGTTTTTTGTTTATGTGCATATTTGATGGTGTCGGACTGTCCAATGCATGGCCAAGACATTGAAGATCCTTCAGAGTTTGGTCTTTTAGGGCAGGGAACGGTAACATCGGTTGCGGCAAGTGGAGTAAGTCAGAGTATAGTTAGGACTATCGATCTGACTCCCATTAATGGTCCAATAGTTCCATATCAGATGGAATTGAATCACAAAGGACAATTAATGGAAAATGAAAAGGAGTTAAGTTAAATTATGGCAAAAATTATTGGAATTGATTTAGGAACAACAAACAGCTGTATTGCAGTAATGGAGGGTGGTAAACCTAAAGTTATTCATAGCGCAGAAGGCGCAAACACTATTCCTTCTGTTGTTAATCCACTTAAAAATGTTGTCGGAACCCCTGCAAAACGTCAGGCGATTGTTAATCCTAAAGAAACCATTTTCTCTGTAAAACGTTTAATGGGTCGAAAGTTTGATGATCCAGAAGTTCAAAGAGATATTAAATGGCTTCCATACAACGTCAAAGCCGGTAAAAACGGCATGGCTGTTGTTGAAATTGGCGGCAAAGAATACACACCTCAAGAAATTTCAGCCATGATTTTGGGCAAAATCAAAGCTGATGCTGAATCTTACCTAGGGGAAAAAGTTACCGATGCTGTTATTACAGTTCCTGCCTACTTCGACGATTCCCAACGACAAGCCACTAAACAAGCCGGAGAAATCGCTGGGCTAAACGTTCAAAGAATTATCAACGAACCAACAGCTGCAGCCTTAGCTTATGGCTTAGATAAGCAAAACGCACATACAATTGCCGTTTACGATCTGGGAGGAGGAACCTTCGATGTATCAATTCTGGAATTAGGCGACGGAGTTTTTGAGGTTAAATCGACAAACGGTGATACTCATTTAGGTGGTGATGATTTCGATCAAGTAATCATCGATTTCTTAGCAGAAGAGTTTCAAAAAACTGAGGGCATTGATCTTAAAAAAGATAAGCAAGCCTTACAAAGACTTAAAGATGCCGCTGAAAAAGCTAAAATTGAACTCTCTTCCTCTCAGGAAACTGATATTTCAATTCCTTTTGTTACAGCAGGTGCTGATGGTCCAAAACATCTGGACATCAAAATGTCGAGGGCTAAGCTTGAATCTCTGGTTGGCGGATTAATCGAAAAATCTTTCGAAGCAGTCAAAGCTGCAATGAAAGACGCTAAACTGGAAACCAAAGATATCGGTGAAGTAGTTTTGGTTGGAGGTATGACCAGAATGCCTGCAGTCTTCGCCGCAGTTGAGAAATTCTTCGGCAAAGAGCCTCATCGTGGTATTAATCCGGATGAAGTAGTTGCTATAGGCGCTGCTATTCAAGGTGGAGTTTTAGGTGGGGAGGTCAAAGATGTCCTTCTTTTGGACGTTACTCCATTAACGCTAGGTATTGAAACACTTGGTTCTGTTTCAACACCATTAATCCCTAGAAACACAACTATCCCTAGCTCAAAATCAGAAACTTTCTCAACAGCCGCCGATAACCAAACTTCTGTTGAAATTAATGTTCTTCAAGGTGAGCGCCCAATGGCTGCCGATAATAAATCCCTCGGCCGCTTTATATTAGACGGAATTCCACCTTCACCTAGGGGCGTTCCACAAGTCGAGGTTACTTTCGATATTGATGCCAACGGAATCTTAAACGTTTCCGCCAAAGATAAAGCCTCCGGTAAAGAACAAAAAATTACAATCACCGGCTCAACTGGTTTAGACAAAGATGAAGTTGAAAAGATGACTAAGGAAGCCGAAGCTAACGCTGAAGCAGATAAAGCTAAAAAAGACGAAATAGAAGCCAGAAATCACGCTGACACGCTAGTCTATACAGCTGAAAAATCCTTGAAAGATGCCGGAGACAAAGTCCCTGCCGATGTCAAAACCGAAGTTGAAGAAAAAATCCAGGCTGTTAAAGATGCTAAAGATTCTCCTCTGGAAGATTTGAAAACAAAAGCCGATGCCCTTTCTGAGAGCTTACAAAAAGTCGGTGCAGCTATGTATAAAGATCAGGCATCAGCGGCAAATGCGGCTGGTTCAGAACCAGCTCCGGGTGACTCTGAAGCTCAGGCTTCTGATGAATCAGCCGGTTCAGAAGAGTCAGCAAAACCAGTTGAAGGTGAAACAGTTGAGGGTGAAGTCGTCGAAGAGAAGAAGGATTAAAGTTAAATTCTAACTAGTTGTTAGGGTAACGCCTCGGATAACCGGGGCTTTTTTGTATAATACACAACATGGCAGCTAAAAGAGATCTATATGAAATTCTAGGCATCTCAAAATCCGCCTCCGAATTGGAGATTAAATCCGCCTACCGGAAATTAGCTAGAAAACATCATCCCGATATTGATAAATCCGCTGGAGCTGCTGAGAAATTTAAAGAACTCTCAGAGGCGTACCAGGTTCTATCAGATCCTAAAAAGCGACAATCTTACGATCAATTTGGCCATGCGGCATTCGACAGGGGAGCTGGTGGTATGGGTGGCGGCAATCCCTTCGGAGAAGGATTTAATCCTTTTGGTGGGGGACAGGGCAATCCTTTCGGTGGCTTTTCTTATTCTTGGTCTTCCGGTCAAGGTCAGGGAGGTCCAGATGTTAATTTCGAGGATCCATTTGATTTGTTTAACCAAATATTCGGCATGGCCGGAGGAGGCCAATATGGTGCTCGCCGCCGCCCAACTTACTCCCTTTCAGTCACTTTTGATGAAGCAATTAAGGGTGTTGAAAAAGAAATTGAAGTTGAAATTCACGATGATAAGGGCAAAGCGACCCGAAAGCGTCTTCGCATTAAAGTCCCAGCCGGCGTTGATAATGGTACTCGCATGCGCTTTGACGACCTTGATATAGTCTTTAAAGTTGGCAAATCCGATAAATTCCTAAGAGAGGGTTCAGATATCTTTACTGACATAGCTCTGGCAATTCCTCAAATTGTTCTCGGCGGGACTATGGATGTCCAAACTGTCTCCGGAACAGTCAAAGTAAAAGTCCCTCCCTCAACTCAGCCAGGTTCTCTAATCAGAATTAAAGGCAAAGGTGTTAATAATATGCGTGGAGGATTCGGCGATCATTATGTTAGAGTCAGGCTCGATATGCCAAAAACCCTCTCTTCAGAAGAGAAAAAGCTCTACGAACAGCTAAATTCTTTAAGAACCAAGAAAAAGGGCTGGTTCTAATATTACACAACTCACATAGATATCTAATAATTTAATGATAACATTTAATTTATGAATGAAGATTCTAAAAAAGCTAATGATATTTCCTATATTTGCGAAGGCAGCTGCAATGCCCAAATCACCCAAAAACAATACGATGAAGGTTTAACAAAATGCGGAGCCAAATCCTGCAATATGCACGGCAAACCCTTCATTAGACTAAAAAAATAACTTCCTGGATCAATTTAACAATCAACAATTCGAAGGCTATTTAAGCTTAAAGTAGTAGGCAACTCCAACATATCCAAAATAAACTGAAATCACGCTCGAAACAATTGACATTAATAATCCTCCGATAAATGAGTTCTCAGCACTTATTCCTGACACGATTGAAGACACCACCCCGGTTAAAATAAGTGTAATCACAAACAAAGCAAAAGTTTTCCACCAATTTCCTGTAATCATTTCCTTGCTTTTCTTTAAAGCAGCCATACCTGTTAATCCCTGATCCAGTACTACATAAGAAAACACATACCAATAAACCATAAAAATAATGCCTGGAATAACTAGAAGTAAAAATAACAGCATGATTAAAAATGCATAAATAATGTAAGTTATAAATAACTTCCACAATGTAGGTTTAAGAGTTGCATCTTTTAAGCTCAAAATCTCATTTACATCAAACTTTTTATACGCTTGTTTATGGCTTTTAAAAATCGCAATTTGCATAAACAGCACAACCGGAATCATTAAGAGGTTTAATAGGGATAAGTCAAGAACATCAGTCAGAACGAAAATTAATGCTTGTAACCCAACAAAGAAAACCAAAACAGAGTTAGCATTTTTCTTTGTTGACTCATAACCCTCTCGAAGTAAATCTGTAATATGTATCTTATTAGTTGTCATACTTAGATACTAACTCTTTTTATTATTCATTCGCAAGAGGCTAAAGGCTGAGTTGTTATCGGTAAGGTTTATCAAAATTCTGAAAATTTATAGTCGCCACACAAAGAGCGATTAGTGTGAATAGAAATGGGAATCCAAAAAACCCTGTAAATAGGCCTGTATTAAATAAAATAAGGTCTACTATGAAAGCTAGGGTTGAAGCATAAATAGCCGTAATAAAGGCCGTTTTGTAGCTCAAGCGCCATTTAAATATCGCTGATAGAAAATACACTAAAACTGCTAAAAATAACATGTAGACCAGGTTAAAGATAAACCCGATCAGCATGCCTATAAAAACTATCACCAACAGCAAAGGTCCTACAAAACTTAACCAGGGGTTAATTTTATTAGCTAAATCATCTATAAATTGTCTGTTAACTGTAAAATTCTCAACATCCGTCAAAGGGATAGATCTTTGGTCAAATTCCCGATTTTGGAAGAATAAGGAGTCTTTGGTCAGCCACGCCAGTGTTTTGTATTGCTCAAACTGAGTAACTGAAAAAGGGGTTTTTGTATCAATCACCAACAAATTATTTATCCCTGCATACTCATCATCAGTTTCCGGAAAAGGCACAAAAAATGGTTCTTCAGCATTAGTTGAGGCTTGTCCATCATTGACGCTTACTTCAAGATTCTGGGGGTAAGAATTTACAGATTGGGAAACAAAATTCTTTATATCTGCCGGAACTCTAATTAATAGTTCCTGGGACAATATAATAGTATTAATTATGCTAAGTAAGAGTGTTAGCAAAAAGAAGTACTTGAAGACATCAGAAAGCTTACCATTCTTTATTCTCTGATAGAATTCTGGATCAAAAATAGCGGATCTAATGTTTTTTATAAAGCCCATTCTTGTAATCTTAAGGTTATGTACTATAGCTGTCAAATAACCGGGCATAGATAAAATAGGGAAGCACGAGCTTGACTTATCTTGTCTGGAAACCTAAAATTTACCTAAACTTAACCGTAAAGTTAGGGTGGGATTGTTCCCACCCATTTTTAAATCTAGCCGGTTAAAGAAATAATAAAATGCCTATACAAGCACGAACTGAATCNNCAATTTGCAGCCGCCATCAATCAAATTGCCTCTGAAAAAGGGGTCGAGACTGATGTGATCATTGATGCCATTAAACAGGCTGCTTTAGCAGCTTACCGAAAAGACCTTTCTTTCAGAAATGAATCTATTCCAGATGATTTTGAAGAGCTGACAGCCAAACTAGATCCTTCAACCGGTGAAATCTCAATCTGGAGAGGCGAAACAACGAATATAACCCCTCCGGGATTTGCCAGGATTGCGGCTCAAACAGCAAAACAAGTTATTACTCAAAAACTCCACGAAGCTGAAAAAGGCGCAATAATTAATGAATATGAGCAGAAAGTCGGCACAGTTGTCTCAGGAGCCATCCAAAGACAAGAAGGTAATACTTATTTCGTTGATATCGGCCGCGCCGAAGGTCTTCTTCCTCCACCTGAACAATCCAGAGATGAGTTCTACACTCAAAACCAAAGATTAAAGTTCTTTATTAAAGAAATCAGAGAAACCTCTCGTGGACCAGAAGTAATTGTCTCGAGAACTGATCCGGGTTTGGTTAAGGGCTTATTTGCTATGGAAGTTCCTGAAATTCAATCCGGCGTTGTTGAAATCAAAGAAGTAGCCAGAGAAGCCGGCGGCAGATGCAAAGTCGCTGTTGTCTCAAATCAGGATGGTGTTGATCCCGTGGGAAGCATGGTTGGTCAAAAAGGAGTTAGGGTCCAGGCTGTTATTAACGAATTAGGCGAAGAAAAAATCGATATTATTTCTTATTCTGACGAGCCAAAAAGATTCATCGCTGCTTCTTTATCACCAGCCAAAGACGTTGAAGTTTCTCTAGACGAGGAAAATAAAGTCGCCACAGTTAAAGTCTCCGATTCACAACTCTCACTAGCTATCGGTAAAGGTGGTCAAAATGTTAGGCTGGCAGCTAAATTAACTGGTTGGAAGATCGATATAGTCGGCTTAGGCGACTCAGTTGAAGCTATGGAAAAAGCTAAAGCAGAAGAAGATGCTAAAGCAGAAGTCAAAGAAGAAGCTCCTGTAGAGGAAGTCAAAGCTGACGAAGCACCAGAAGCAGAAGCTAAAGCTGAAGAATCAACCGAGGCTATCTCAGAGACTCCAGCAGACGACGCTCAGCCTGAGGCTGCTGCAGAAGTGGAGTCTGTAGAAACAGCCGCTCCTGAAGAAGCTGTCGCACAGTCAGAGTCTTCTGACGCTGAAGGTGTCGCTGATGAATCTGATTTTGATAAAATGGAACAGGAAAAAATAGTTAAAGAAGAAGCATCCGAAGTTGATACAGCAGGTGGAGAAGAGAAAACCGACACAGCTGAAGAAGCAGTTCAGACTGAAGATGAGGCTAAGGGCTAAGAATTAGGAAGTATGTATTAAGGGAAATATGCAATATTTAAATTATTCTTTTAACCCATAATACTTACCCCTTGCTTGCGCAGCAAGGTAGCTTCATTCTCACCCTATTAAAAAGTATGGAACAAAAAAGACCGCCAATTGTAACTATCTTGGGCCATGTTGATCATGGAAAGACTTCCTTGCTCGATTTTATTAGAAAAGCCGCTGTTGCCGCCCGAGAACACGGCGGAATAACCCAGGCTATCGGTGCTTACCAGATTATCCACGAAGGCTCGCCGATCACTTTCATCGATACCCCAGGCCATGCTGCCTTTGAAAAAATGCGCTCTCGGGGTGCCAAAGTAGCAGACATTGCAGTTTTAGTCGTCGCCATTGATGACGGGCTAATGCCTCAAACGCTTGAAGCTATTAAGCACATTAAAGCCGCTAAAGTTTCTATGGTCGTTGCAGTCAACAAAATCGACCTACCCGGAATAAATAAGGTCGCTCAAATGGAAAAAATAAAAAAGCAGCTTTCTGATCGGGATGTTTTAATTGAGGAGTATGGGGGAGATGTCCCGATAATTGAAGTTTCAGCAAAAACTGGTCTTGGTGTCGATAAATTACTAGAAATTCTCCAGCTTGTTGCCGAGGTTAATGAGTTCAAAGGAGATCCAGATGTCCCTGCAACAGGCGTAGTCGTTGAATCCAAATTAGATAAGTTTAAAGGACCCGTAGCTACAGTTATTGTTCAAAATGGTACTTTAAAAAAAGGTGAGCCTGTTGTCATCGCCGGCATCAAAGGCAAGGTCCGTGGCCTAATTGACTTTACCGGCAAACAACTAGACTCAGCTGGTCCCTCAACTCCTGTTGAGGTTTTAGGTCTAGAAGAAGTTCCTCAGGTGGGTGCTGAACTTGGCAAAGACAGTTCAACTAAAGAAGAAAAACAGGTAATTATCACCAGTATTGTCGACCGTCTAAAACACGATGACACCACAACTCTCAAAGTAGTGATCCGGGCTGACGTTGCCGGTTCACTCGAAGCCATAGAAGATTCGCTAAATAAATTTAATGAAGAAGCCGAACACGTAAAAATAGTTTCTGCAAACACCGGTAACCTAACTGAAAACGATATTAAAATGGCAGCCTCAACAGGAGCTATAGTCATTGGCTTTAATGTTAAAGTCCTGCCTCAAATCACCAAATTAGCAGAAATAGAAAAAGTCTTACTCCGCAGCTACACCATTATTTATGAATTAATCGAAGAGGTCGAGGCTGTAGTAGAAGAAATGCTCAAAGTGGGAGCCCTCGAAGAAATCTTCGGTACCGCTCAAATCTTGGTTGAATATCCTTATGGAAAGAATGATAAAATCGCCGGCTGCAAAATACTGGACGGAGTTTTCACTAAGGGTCCAAAAGTAAAAATAATTCGCGGTGAAGAGATAATTGGTGAGACAAAAATTAAATCCTTAAAGAAGGTTCGTGATGAAGTCAGTAAAGTCGAAAAAGCCGAGGAGTGCGGTATGATGTTTGAACCTAAAATCGACTTCATAGTCGGCGACCTAATCCAATCCTTCAGAACTATCTAAGTTATCTCGCCGCTGGTAGGGATGTTATAAATACTATCGGCTTGCTTTTTAGGCATCGGTTTGATACAATTTGAGATCTTGGTATTGCATTTTTAGCCTCATTCATTTAGTCTAGGCCTAAACTGCTCCAGGTACACCAATGCTCAAATACGATCAACAATTATCCGAAGTCAAATCCCGTCTTTCTAGCGCAAAGCGTATCTTGATAGTTCTTTCTCAAAACCTAAATACCGATAATTTAGCTGCAGGCCTGGCTTTATCTCTGAGCCTGAAATCTGCCGGTAAAATGGTCGATACAGTCTCCACAGGCACACCTCTTGTTTCACATTCAAATCTTTTTGGAGTCGGCGAAGTCAAAAATCACGCTGCTAAATCAGGTGCCGGTAATTTCATAATATCTCTCGATGGCGTAGTTGATACGACCGGAACTATGCAGCAGGTCCCGGCTCTTGAAAAGCTTGATTGGTATCCTGAAGGATCAAAATTAAATCTAGTCTTCCATGTTGTTCCTGGCCAAAGATTCGAGCCGACTAATATTAGTTCACGCCACGAAGAAACCGGCTATGATTTAACTTTTGTTATTGGTTGTCAAAACCTAAATGAACTAGGGGATCTCTTTATTTCTAACAGTCAATATTTTGCTCAGAGCCAGGTCATTAACATTGATAACAACCAGACAAACGGCTTATTTGGTTTCGCTAATATTATTGATGCCCAAGCCTCATCTCTTTCTGAGATCACTGCTCAGATCCTGCCTTCGTTAACTTTGAATTTAGACCGCGATATGGCTTCCAATATTATTTCCGGAATTTACGCATCAACTAATAATTTGACCCAAAAAGTTAACGCCGATACTTTTATGGTTATCTCTCAGGCAGTACAAGTTGGAGGTGTCCTGCCTAATTTATCTCAGCCAGCTCAAGTCCAGCCGATTGCTCAACCTGAGCCTCAGCAGCCGCAGCCTGTTGCTGTTACGCCCGCACCTGCGCCTCAACCAGCCGCCGAAAACTATCAGCAGCCGGTAATAGCTCAGCCTCAATATCAACCACAACCTCCAGTTCAGCCTGAACCTCAAGCCCAACCGTCACTCGAAGGCTCACCGTTTATTGTCGCTCCTCAGGATATCAATATTCCAATTCCTGCGTATCAGCCACCAGCTCAGCCTGATCCTCAGCCTCAATTCCAATTTAGCCAGCCCCAGCAGCCAGCCCAGGCTTCTCCGATAATTCCTCAGGCTAATGCTCAAGGCTTTGATTTGAGACAAATCTTCCAGAATCCCCAAATGGCTGCCAATGCAGTTCCAGCAAGCACTCAATCAGTTGAAACAGCCCCATTTCCTACAGTTGAACAAATATATCAGCCCACTGGCGGGCACCACGAGCAGGAGCCTCAGCTATATAGTGCTGACCCAAAGCCTGCAGAACCGCAGCCCTCAGCTGAAGAGCGTCCGATGGGAGAGATTGCCCAGTCACCAAACCCTGAAGTCGAATCAACCCCAACCCCTGATTGGTTAGTCCCTAAAATCTTCAAAGGCGGCAACCTAGGCTAAACCTCCGCAAACCATCACAATTATGGCTGAAATAATTAGACTATACCCTGAAGCAGTCGAACCACAGTCATCTGGCATTGTACCGGAAAATTTATCAGCGAGATTAAGGGAGCGACTCTCCTTTCAGAGAATGCTTCTTACAGCGGCAAATTGTTTAATCACTCATAAGATCACATCAGCCGCTCAATTAAAGGGCAATAAACGCCTAGTAGCCGGAATCGTTATTGCAACTTCGCTGTCATTCCTTGAACAGGCTGCCCATAAAGTAGGTACAAATATTGCCATAGCTACGTCAGAAATCTATCAGGATGTTAATCGCCGTTAAACACATCCTTGCAGAATCAAGCCTATTCTGCTAAAATTCAAAAACTTAATAAGTATTACTTCTTGGCACCGAGGTTATACGCTTATTATTAAGTAATAGGAGATGCCAATAAAATGCCTTTAGATCCAAAAAGAAAACAACAAATTATCGAAGAATTCGCAACCCACAAAGGGGACACGGGTTCACCTGAAGTTCAAGCTGCGCTGCTTTCTGAGCAAATTAAAAACCTCACTGATCATTTAAAAGAACATCCTCACGATATTCACTCAAGACGTGGTTTACTTTCTATGGTTAATAGAAGAAGAAGACTTCTCCAATACTTACTTAAAAAGGAAGCCGACCGCTACAAGTCTGTTATTGATAAATTAGGCCTCGCTAAATAAGACTCCCGTCTTTTCACTCAATTTTTAAATTTGATTCCGATCTATCTTGACAGGGTAATTACAATTAATAAAAGGTTAAAACATGGTCTTCAAAAAAATAAGCTTTGACGGAGGAAAGAATTTTTACATCGCCCCAACCTGGGATCAACTCGGCCATTTATGCTTCAAGCTGGGAAAACAAATCACTCACCAATCAAAGCATTATGACCAAATAGTTGTTATCGCCAAAGGGGGATTAACTTGGTCCAGAACTTTGGCTGACTATCTTCAAATACCTGACATTGAAACAATCAGAGTCAAATTTTATCAGGGAATAGGCAAGACATTCAAAAAACCTCTGGTTATCCAAGATATAAAGACAGACATCAAAGGTAAAAGTATTCTGTTATTTGATGATGTTGTTGATTCAGGCCAAACTCTGGAATTCGTCGTAAAATTACTCAAAAAACAAGGCGCAAAAACAGTTGATACATCAGCCCTCTTTTTTAAGCCTTCCTCAAAAGTCACTCCTGATTTTTTTGACCATCAAACAGATGCCTGGATAGTTTTTCCTCACGAATTAAGAGAATTTATAGAAGAAGCAGCAGTTGATTGGTTGGAAAAAGGGCTTCCTAAAAAACAAGTTTCTGCCCGTTTCTCAAGACTGGGTCTTCCTGAAGATCAAATCAAATATTTTCTCGACAAAGTTAAAGCTTAGGTTCGCTCCTCGGGTTTGCATTAATAATTGATATAGTATATAATAGTCTCTGTTGGTTGATTGGGAATTGCAAATTGTAGACGATTACTAGATTGTCTTCGATTATACAGTTTCCTAATCTCCTTTGAAAAGTTGATTTGTCATTCGCTAGTAGGTTCATGCTTTTACGAACTAACTAGGAACGAATCACGAAGAACCCTTAATGAATAAAGTTATTACAAAAGAACTAGATTTAAATGGTACCAAGTTTAAGCTTGAAACCGGAAAACTTGCCTTACAGGCTGATGCTGCTGTTATGGCCACGTTAGGCGAAACAGTTGTTCTAGCTACAGTCGCAACCAAACCCTTAACCGAGGACAAAGGTTACTTTCCTTTATCAGTAGAGTATGTTGAAAAGCATTACGCTTCAGGCCGCATCACACCTCAAAAATTCATCAAAAGAGAAGGTCGCCCATCAGAAAAATCAATTCTTTCTGGACGCGCTATCGATCGCTCAATCAGACCTCTTTTCCCTAAAGATTTCCAAGACAGCGAAGTTCAAGTAATTATTACTGTTTTATCATTTGATGGAGTTAATGATCCTGTTCTGCTCGCTATGAACGCTGCTTCTGCAGCCTTAGCAATCTCCTCAGTCCCATGGGCTGGACCTTTAGCAGGAGTCAGGGTCGGAGAATTAGAAGATAAATTAGTTATTAACCCGGAAATGACTTCTTTTGAAAACCTAAGCCTCGAAGTTATCGTTTCCGCAACTGAGAAATTAGTCCCTATGATCGAAGCCAAAGGTAAGCAGATCAAAGATGAGACAGTTTTTGAAGCTATCAAGCAAGGTCACGCTGCAGCACAGCCGATCCTGAAGTTAATTAATGAATTAGCAAAAGAAGTCGGTAAGGAAAAAATGTCCTACAAATCAAATCTCGACGGCATTGAAGAAAAATTACTTGAAACTGTTAAAAAAGATATTCAGGATCGAATTGAAAAAGCCTTATTCGACACCAAAAACACTTGGCATGACACTACAGCTCAATTAATCAAAGCTGAAGTTACAGCAACCTATATTGAACAGCTAACTTCAAACCAAATCTCCGCCATTTTTGACAAAATTGCTAAACAAATCATGTCAGACACTATTTTAAATAAAGGCAAAAGAGTCGACGGTCGAAAAATGGAAGAAATCCGCGAAATCACTATGGAAGTTGGTCTTCTACCAAGAGCTCACGGTTCAGCTCTTTTCCAAAGAGGCGCTTCTCAATCACTATCTATAGCTACTTTAGGCCCGCTTTCAGTTTCTCAAACTCTAGAAGGTATGGAAGGCGAAGGCACAAAAAGATTCATGCATTACTACAACATGAGTATTAATCCTTTTGCTTCCGGTGAAGTTAAAAGATTAGGTTCCCCAAACAGGCGTGATATCGGTCATGGTAACTTAGGTGAAATTTCTTTAGCTCCTGTCTTACCAACTGAGGCTGAATTCCCTTATGCCATTCGTGTTGTTTCCGAAATATTAGGTGCAAATGCTTCAACCTCTCAAGCTGCAATATCAGGCTCAACTCTCGCAATGCTCAACGCCGGAGTCCCAATCGAACCAGTGGCTGGAATTGCTTTAGGACTTATTACTGACCACGCTGATGATAAAAAATTCCAGGTTATTACTGATATGCAGGCAACTGAAGACTTCTATGGCGAAATGGACTTTAAAGTTGCTGGAACTGTTAACGGTATTACTGGAATCCAAATGGACACTAAGCTTCACGGTCTAACTTTTGAAATAATCGAAGAAGCTTTAAGACAAGGAAAACAGGCCTGCTNNNNGAATATGCTCCAAAAATAGAAATAACTCACATCAAACCAGAAGAAATCGGCATGTTAATTGGTCCTGGTGGTAAAAACATCAACGGTATTATTGCTAGAACCGGAGCTCAGATCGACATCGAAGACGATGGAATGGTCATGGTTTCCTCTATGGATTCAGAAGCTATCAAAAAAGCTCTTGAAGAAATCGAAGGCATGTTCAAAAAAGTCCTTCCTGATGAAGAATATGAAGGAAAAGTTGTCAGACTTGCTCCATTCGGTGCTTTTGTTGAGATCTTACCAGGCAAAGATGGCTTAGTTCATGTTTCTCAAATGGCTCCAGGCCGAGTTGAAAATCCTGAAGACGTAGTTTCAGAAGGTCAAATGGTTAAAGTTCGAGTCGTTTCAGTCGATCCAATGGGTAAAATTTCTCTCTCAATGTTATTTGGAGATGATAGAAAACCTGAATCTGAAGGTCGTCCAAGAGGCGGTGGAGGATTCGGTGGCGGTGATCGTGGTGGAGACAGAGGTGGCTATCGCCCAGGTGGTGGAGACCGTGGTGGACGTTCATCCAGTGGTGGAACAAGAAGAGATTTTGGTGGCAACAGAGATGGTGGCAGACGTGATGACCGCGGTGGACGCGGCGGCTCCAGCAGATAATTTTGACTCTTCAATTTATTCCAGGTAATCTTAGTTAATGTCCAAAAAGCGAAAAATAAAATCTCCTTCAAGACTAACTTTATTCTTAGTATTTATCGTCGGTTTAATTTTAATTTCTGCTGGCTTATTTTTTTACCAACGTCGAAATTGTTTAAGTATTGATTTTCTGATGTGCGCTTCCTCTGAAAGTTATCAAAGTGAAACTGCTAGCTTATCTTTTCGTTACCCTAATTTCTTCCCATTTGACAAACCCAATGAGGAATGGGAACTGAAACAAGCCGCTAATTCAGGGAGAGTTGAATTAATGGACTTTAGCAACGAGTTTTATTTTAATGCAGGTGGCGACAGATTGGGCTGGATTGAAGTGGGGAGTTCGGATTTCTCAAATATTGATGAGTACGAAAAAGAGCTTCTTAAACCTCGAACAATTTACGCAAAAGGCGTGGAAGTCCCAGTGCCTCCGCCTCATGTGAAAAGAGTGACTATCGGCAATAATATTGAAGCTCTTTCTATTAATCCAGACGCAACCTTAGCTTTATTAGCCCGAAATAAAGAAACTTATGTGTTCTTTAAAAACGGATTAATGTACACGATCTCTTTCAATTACGATCCCTACCATCATAAGTTACCGGAAGAGCGATACTTAAAAGGCTTTGATCTAATTATTTCGACTCTGGAAATATAGCTTAAAACTCCCAAGATTCTTTATGTTAAAATCTTCAAATCCTTATTTTCAAGCTGTTTGAGTGAGAAAGTAAGTAATGTTTATGAACTTTTTTAAATCCAAAAAATGGACTATTCCGGCATTACTGTTTCTGATAATTGTTTGTATTAGTATATTTATTAAATTCGCAATTGGTACAGATGCTTTCAGCGCCAATGTCCGCTCAATTTTCCTAGGCACTTTCTCTCAAAACCCATTTAAAAAACAAAGTGAGGCACAGCTTTCCTTAATCGACTCTAGAATCAATCTAAATTTCGAAATAATAGAAGAGGATAAGTCCCAATTTGCAGCCTTTATCAAAAATTGGTTTGGAATAACTGAAGAAATCAAAAATCTAAGTTTTGGCATAGACGACAGCCTAAAATCAAAGCTGACTCAAAACCAGCCGGTTAATTTAAAGTTGACTATCTCAGATAAATCTTTAGCTTGGAACAGTAACGCTCTTCCTGGTCTCCAAAACGCTTTTATTAAAAGTGATATAGAATTCGCAACTGGATCTTCAAAGCTCAGCTCCGAATACTCTAGCAGCTCCAAGTATCAGCTTAAAATAGAAAATCCGGCCGACTTAGCAAATTATGCCACAGCTTCCGGAATGCTTACCGCCTCTTCTAAAATTGAGGGGTTATTTAAAAGCTTACCTAAAGTCGCTACAATAGAGTTGTTCGTTAACGGAAAAAATATTTCAGGCAAAATTGTTCTGAAATAAAATTTATTAATCATGGACCCATCTGCCACCACCCTAACCCCTAATACGGGTCAGCCCTCAAATCAAATTTTAGAAAATCTTAAAAAGAAAATCGCCGCAACGCAACTTCCTCCTGAAGTTGCTGAAAAAATAGCTGATGAGATGACCCGTCTGGAGCTCGTATTTAAAACTGGTCAGTTCACCACCGAATTCGATAGGCAGATAAACTATTTAAATTTTGTTACAGATTTACCTTGGGGAAAAGCCGGTCAGGATATTTTAGATCTAAACCGCGCCAAACAAATTCTCGATAAGAATCATTTCGGTCTAGAAACAATCAAAGGCCGTATTTTGGAGTACCTCTCGGTCATGATTCTAAATCATATGAAAGGTCAAATAGCCAAACAACCAATCTTAGCTTTCGTCGGTTTAGTCGGATCCGGTAAAACCTCAATTGCTTATTCAATCGCCGAAGCCCTAGGTCGGCCTATTATCAGAATTCCCTTTGGAGGTTTAGGATCAGCGTTACAACTAAGAGGCGAGTCTCGCGTCAAAAGTGAAGCCGAACCGGGTTTGGTCGTCAGAGCTCTAAAACGTGCTCAAGTCAAAAATCCCGTTATTCTTTTAGATGAGCTTGATCGTGTCACCGAAGCGGCCAGGGCAGATATCATGGGAGTCTTAGTTGAACTTCTCGACCCAGAGCAAAATATGTCCTTTATGGATCATTATGTTAATTTTCCTTTCGACTTATCACAGGTACTTTTTGTCGCAACAGCTAATAATACCGGCAATATTGCTACCGCTGTTATGGACAGGCTTGAACTTATCGAGATGCCGTTCTATACTGACGAACAGAAAGTAGTTATAGGACGGGATTATATTCTGCCTGAAGCTCTCAAAAGCGCTGCCATTGATCCGGGCATGGTTCAAATCGCGCCTCAGGTCTGGTTGAATATTGTTAGACCTCTAGGTTTTGACGGCGGTATTCGTTCTCTGAAGCGTCATATTGTTAACATGGCTGGAAAAATAGCCCGCCAAATAGTTGAAGGCCAAAAAGGCCCATTTGTTATCAATGAACAAAACGTTGAGCTTTATCTAGCAGCATAGCTATTAAAACAAACATTTGAAATAAATATATGAAATCTTTTAAACCAAAATTTGAATTCACTTCAAAAAATAATAATAGCAGCACCACCACCCAATCATTAAGATTGATTCCATTAGGCGGAGTAGGAGATGTTACTAAAAACATGTACGCCTATGAATACGGCGACGATATTTTGCTGATCGATTGTGGAGTTTCTTTTCCTGATGAACAAATGCCGGGTGTTGATTTAATCATCCCTGATATTAACTATCTCCGCGACAAAAAGCATAAAATTAAAGGAATAGTTATAACCCACGGCCACGATGACCATTATGGTGCCCTGCCTTATATTTGGCCTGAGCTAAATGTCCCAATCTATTCTCAAAAACTTACTTGTGGCCTTATTCGGGCCAAGT
>CXWK01094848.1_pt2 | contig 40422 bp, 36 predicted proteins | sample 590851 | NCBI WGS metagenome assembly CXWK01 (sample SAMEA3498364, study PRJEB10139) | wastewater metagenome | biome: wastewater treatment plant; material: activated sludge | place: Denmark | collected 2014-08-01
CGATTCAGGCAAACAACCTGGTCGGTGGTGCTCATCACCAGGTGCAAATCGTGGGAAACCATCAACACACCGCAGCCGTGACGGTCTCGCAGGCGGGTGATCAGGCTATAGAGTTCAGCTTGGCCGGCCACGTCGACGCCTTGTACCGGTTCGTCGAGCACCAGCAGCTCAGGCTCACGCAACAAGGCCCGGGCCAACAGGACACGTTGCATCTCACCGCCGGAAACACTTTGCACCGGGCTGTCGATCACCTGCTCGGCGCCGACTTCCTTGAGCGCGGCCAACGCCATCGCGCGATCCACACCCGGCACCAGGCGCAAGAAGCGCAGCACCGAGAGCGGCAGGGTCGGGTCGACATGCAGCTTTTGCGGCATGTAGCCGACCCGCAGTTTCGGCTTGCGCCAGACGCTGCCACTGTCGGGCTTCAGCAGACCGAGCACGGCGCGCACCAGTGTGGTCTTGCCAGCGCCATTGGGGCCGATCAGGGTCACAATCTGCCCCGGCTCGACGCTCAGTTCGATGTTATCCAGCACCGGTTGCCCGGCAAACGTGACGGCAACCTGCTCGAGGCGGATCAGCGCGTTGCTCATCAAGCCCCCTGGCAGCCCGAACAGAGACCGATCACTTCAACGGTCTGGCCTTCGACGACAAACCCGACGTCCCTGGCACTGGCGATGATCGCGTCGCTGATGGACTTCTGTTCGAGTTCGATGGCGGCGTGGCATTCACGGCAGATCAGGAACTGACCCTGGTGGGCGTGCGTCGGGTGATTACAGCCGATGAAGGCGTTGAGCGAGGAGATACGGTGTACCAGGCCGTTTTCCAGCAGGAAATCCAGAGCGCGGTAAACCGTTGGGGGTGCGGCCCGGCGCCCGTCCTGCTCACTGAGGACCGCAAGAATATCATAGGCCCCCAGTGGCTTATGGCTTTGCCACACCAGTTCCAGCACCCGCCGACGCAACGCGGTCAGGCGCAAACCCTGGCGCGCGCACAGGGCGTCGGCCTCAGACAGTGCGCTGTGAACGCAATGAGAGTGGTCGTGAGGACGGCTGGCTATCGGTGTTTTAGGCATGAGCGGCGACGAGTATTGTGAGAGACGTTATTATGTTACCCGTTCTCGCCTCTTCGAGTGGTCATCGTGTCCCGACTTTTTTCCATCTTTGTCGCAATTTTCACAAGTTTTCTGCTGATCGGCTCAGCGCAAGCCGAAGTCAAGGTCCTCACCAGCATCAAGCCGCTACAGCTGATCGCCGCTGCCGTACAGGACGGCGTGGCGATCCCGGAAGTCTTGTTGCCACCCGGCGCCTCGCCGCATAACTATGCCTTGCGCCCATCCGACGTACGGAAGGTGCAATCGGTGGATCTGCTGTACTGGATCGGGCCGGACATGGAAGGTTTCATGCCGCGAGTGCTCAATGGTCGTACGCTGCCGAGCGTTGCCGTGCAGGACCTTCCTGGCCTGAAACTGCGACATTTCGCCCAAGACAACCATTCCCACGCTGAAGAAGCGGACGAACATGACCATGACCATCGCCCGGGCAGCCTGGATGCGCATTTGTGGCTATCGCCGGCCAACGCCCGGGTTATCGCAGCGAAGATGGCGGCGGATCTGAGTGCAGCCGACTCGGTCAACGCGGCACGCTACCAGAGCAACCTGAAGGCATTTGACGAGCGCCTCGATGCGCTGGATGCACGCCTGAAGAAACGCCTGAGGGGTATTGAAGGCAAACCTTACTTCGTGTTCCACGAAGCGTTCGACTACTTCGAAGACGCCTACGGCCTGAAGCACGCCGGTGTGTTCAGTGTCGCCGCCGAAGTGCAGCCCGGTGCCCAGCATGTGGCGGCGATGCGTGCGCGGCTGCAGGAAGTCGGCAAGACCTGTGTATTCAGCGAACCACCGCTACGCCCGCGCCTGGCGGAAACCCTGGTGGCCGGGCTCCCGGTGAAACTGGCGGAGCTGGATGCGCTGGGCGGGTATACGCCGGCGACCGCCCAGGGGTATGAGCAGATTTTGGAGAAGTTGGGGAATGATTTGGCGGGGTGCCTGGAGTCGTTGTAACAACCCAGCTCTCTGTAGGAGCGAGCATGCTCGCGAAGAAATCCCCAGCACCGCGGGGTGTCAGGCACCCCGCGTCATCGTTAACCACCATCGCGACGGTGCGACGATTCGACATGCTCGCTCCTACAGGGCGAAAGGCAGCGGGGTATTGACCGTCTGCCGCTGGGCTAGCCGCAGCTCAAACTCCATCGGATCGTGAATCAACACGTCCTGCCCGGCAAACGACTCCGCCGCGATCAAGCGCGACAACCAGAAGCGCACACACGCCACCCGCAACATGGTCGGCCACAGCTCGGCCTCGGCCGCGGTGAACGGACGCAACGCGGCATAAGCCCCCAGCAACGCCCGCGCCCGTGGGCCGTCGATCAAGCCGTCATCGTCCGAACACCAGTCGTTCAAGGCGATCGCCACGTCGTAGAGCATCGGCCCCGAGCAGGCGTTGTAGAAATCGATCAGACCGGTCAGGTGCGTGCCTTCGAACATCGCATTATCGCGGAACAGGTCGGCGTGGATATTGGCGCGTGGCAACGCCAGAATTTTCTCTTTCTGCTGTGTGATTTCTTCAAGCGCCCGCTCCAGCAAAGCTTTCTGCCCGGCATTGAGGTGCGAGAGAAATTGCGTGCCCTCTTCCAGCATCCAGTCCAGGCCACGATCGGTCTTGCGCTTGATCATCTTGGCCTGGGTCGCCAGGTGCAGGTGAGCAAGCAACTCGCCTACTTGCGCGCAATGCTGTGCGTTGGCTTGCTTGATGTGCTTGCCGGCCAGGCGCGGTTGCAGCAGCGCAGGCTTGCCGGCCAGCTCGCGCAACGCGACACCGTCGGTAGTGCGCAGCGCGTAAGGTACCGGCAGGTCGGCTTCGTGCAGCACGTCGAGCAATTCGATGAAGAACGGCATCTCCTGGACCGGGCCGCGCTCGACCAGGGTCAGGACGTATTCGCCCTGCTCCAGGCTGATAAAGAAATTGGTGTTTTCGCTACCGGCGGCAATCCCCTGGAAATCAAGCAGGCGGCCTAGGCCATAAGGGGCGAGAAAAGCTTCCAGCTCGGGCCGAGCCAGGGGGGTAAACACAGACATGATTAAAACTGCCAGTAGGAGGCGCCGCCCTTGAGCCAACGCCGATTGAAATTAAGAAACTACTTCCACTCAAAGATCTTCCACGACGGTATCAGCATATCCGGTTGATCCGAGCGGATGAAGTTTGCATCGGTCCCATCCGCGCGCACCAAAAAATACGGCGGTGCGCCCTTCGGCGTGACCTTGATCGCATACAGGAAACCGTTTTGGCGGTACTCCTGAATGACCTTGTCGCCTTCCGTGCGAATGGTCACTTCCGGATCTGGCGATGGCGCATCGTCCGCCGCCATGACGGCCAGCGGTGTAATTGCAAACAAGCCAGCCAGCAACAGGCGATTTAGTGTGCGCATGATAACCTTGTCCCTTTGTCGTCAACGGTCCCGCTATTCTAGCGCCAGACCCGCCGAAAAGGTTGATCCTGCTCATGAGCCAAGCCCCCCTCGTCCTGGTGGACGGTTCTTCTTACCTGTACCGCGCCTTTCACGCGTTGCCACCGCTGACCACGTCCAAAGGCCTGCCCACCGGCGCGGTCAAGGGCGTGCTGAACATGCTCAAGAGTCTGCGCAAGCAGTACCCGGACAGTCCCTTCGCCGTGGTATTCGATGCCAAGGGTGGGACATTTCGCGATGACATGTACGCCGAATACAAGGCCAACCGGCCGAGCATGCCCGACGACATGCGCGTGCAGATCGAGCCCCTGCATCAAAGCGTGATCGCCCTGGGCTTCCCGCTGCTGTGCGTAGAAGGCGTCGAGGCCGATGACGTGATCGGCACGCTGGCCCGCAGCAGCGCGGCGGCCGATCGCCCGGTGATCATCTCCACCGGGGACAAGGACATGGCGCAGTTGGTCGACGGCCACATTACCTTGGTCAATACCATGACCGGTAGCAGCATGGACGTAGAGGGCGTGAAGGAGAAATTCGGCGTCGCTCCCGAGCAGATCATCGATTATCTGGCACTCATGGGCGATTCGTCCGACAACATCCCAGGCGTTCCGGGCATCGGTCCAAAGACTGCTTCCGGCCTGCTGGTGGGTGTGAATGGTGGCTTGACCGAGCTCTACGCGCAGCTCGACATCGTCCCAACCTTGCCGATCCGCGGCGCCAAGACCCTGCCGGCCAAGCTCGAAGAGCACAGGGAGATGGCGTTCCTCTCCTACCAATTGGCGACCATCAAGGTCGATGTGCCGCTGGACATTGGCCTCGACGACTTGCAAATGGGCCCGGAAGATCCAGCCAAGCTCTACGAGCTCTACACGCTGCTGGAATTCAAAAGCTGGCTGAACGATCTTGATCGGGACGCCAAGCGTCTTGAATTGAGCGGTGCCGCCTCCGCGCCTGCGCCGGTCGTTGATCTGTTCAGTGCCGCTGAAGCCGGAGCTGAAGCTGAAGTGCCGGCGACAACGTCAGAAACCCGCTATGAAACCGTCCTCGATCAAGCGCGATTCGACGTTTGGCTGGATAAACTGAAAAACGCCAAGCTGTTCGCCTTCGACACCGAAACCACCGGCATCGACGCACAGCAGGCACAACTGGTGGGCCTGTCTTTTGCGGTGCAAGCCAACGAAGCGGCCTACATCCCGTTGACCCACTCGTACATCGGCGTACCCGAGCAACTGGATCGCGATACCGTCCTGCGCGCCCTCAAGCCGATCCTGGAAGACCCGAACAAACTCAAGGTCGGCCAGCACGCCAAGTTCGACATGAACATTCTCGCCAACTGCGCCATCGGTGGCGATCAGGCCAACGGCATCACCGTGCGCGGCGTCGCTTTCGACACCATGCTCGAATCCTATGTGCTCAATTCCACAGTCACCCGCCATGACATGGACAGCCTGGCGCTGAAATACCTGGATCACACCACCGTGAGTTTCCAGGACATTGCCGGCAAAGGCGTCAAGCAACTGACGTTCGATCAAATTGCGCTGGAGCAGGCCGGGCCTTACGCCGCCGAGGACGCGGACATCACCCTGCGCCTGCACCAGGCCTTGTTCGACAAGCTGTCCGCCATCCCGACCCTGGCCAGCGTGCTTACGAACATCGAAATGCCCCTGGTGCCTGTGCTCGCACGTATCGAACGCCAAGGCGCATTCGTAGATGCCGCCCTGCTGGGCGTGCAGAGCATCGAACTGGGCGACAAGATGGTGGCGCTGGAGCGTGAAGCCTTCGAGATTGCCGGAGAGGAATTCAACCTGGGCTCACCCAAGCAGCTCGGCGTCATCCTTTACGAGAAACTCGGGTTGCCGGTGCTGAAAAAGACCGCCAAGGGCCAACCATCGACCGCCGAAGAAGTGCTGGCCAAGCTGGCCGAGGACGACTATCGACTGCCCAAGGTGCTGATGGAATACCGCTCCATGAGCAAGCTCAAAAGCACCTACACCGACCGTCTGCCGGAACAGATCAATCCACGCACCGGGCGCATCCACACCTCCTATCACCAGGCCGTGGCGTCCACCGGGCGTCTCTCATCCAGCGACCCGAATCTGCAGAACATCCCGGTGCGCACCGCGGAAGGCCGGCGTATCCGCCAGGCCTTTGTCGCCCCGGCCGGCTACAAGCTGCTGGCTGCCGACTATTCGCAGATTGAACTGCGGATCATGGCGCACCTGTCTCGCGATGAAGGCCTGATGAATGCCTTCCGCAATAACCTGGACGTGCACACCGCCACCGCTGCCGAAGTGTTCAAGGTCGAACTGGACCAGGTCACCTCCGACCAGCGTCGCAGCGCCAAGGCGATCAACTTCGGCCTGATCTATGGCATGGGTGCGCAAAAACTCGGCAAGGACATCGGCGTTGATACCAAGACCGCCAAGGCGTACATCGACACCTACTTCGCCCGTTATCCCGGTGTGCGCGAATACATGGATCGCACCCGCGTGCAGGCCGCGGATCAAGGCTACGTGGAAACGTTCTTCGGGCGACGGCTGTACTTGCCGGAGATCAATTCCAACAAGCCGCAGGAGCGTGCCGCAGCCGAACGCACGGCCATCAACGCGCCGATGCAAGGCACGGCAGCCGACATCATCAAGAAAGCCATGGTGGCCGTGGATGGATGGCTGACCTCCTCCGGCCTGGACGCCAAGGTCATTCTGCAGGTCCACGATGAATTGGTACTGGAAGTGCGCGAGGACCTTGTCGATCAAGTCAGCAACGAGATTCGCCTGCACATGAGCGGTGCGGCGAAACTGGATGTGCCATTGCTGGTGGAAGTCGGGGTAGGCAATAACTGGGATGAGGCGCACTGAGTGCAAAACGCTGCTGCGGCATGATGCCGCGGCAGACCCCAACCTGCGCTGCTTAGTCCAAAAAGTGATTGGGTTTATTCCAAAGCTTCTGAAAATAAACTGAACTAATCTCGCCAAGGCCACTCAGATTTACTGAATGGCTGGTGAAGCCCTTCGATGCTCCTATGTTGTGTTAAGTGTTGGCAGATATCTGGACCCCGCCCTAGCGGTCTAGAACTTGAACCCCGGAACTTCCCCCTCCCCATAGAAGTCCGGGGTTTTTTTTGCCTGAAAACTGCCTGATTCGGTCACGCCACGCTGGCCTGACCGCTCCTGAGACAGTTTTTTCACGCTTATCCAGTTACTTCGTCAGCGCCTTTGTCCGGCAGTTCCATCCAGTTCGCCAATACAGTGTAGGCGTCTTCCAGGCCCATGCGCTTAGGGGCCGAAAACAACTGGATCGTCACAGCATCGCCCCAACCCTTGCGAATTTCCGATTGCACCTTGAGCAATGTGTTCTTGGCCGCGCCGTAGGTCAGCTTGTCCGCCTTGGTCAGCAAAATGTGCATCGGCATGCCGGCTGCGACGGCCCAATCGAGCATCAACAGGTCGAAGTCGGTCATCGGGTGGCGGATGTCCATCATCAGGATCAGACCTTTCAAGCTCTCACGACCGCCCAGGTAAGCTTCCAGGTGACGCTGCCAGTGTTGCTTGAGCGGGATCGGTACTTTTGCATAACCGTAGCCCGGCAGGTCGACCAGACGGCGTTCATCGTCTAGCTTGAAGAAGTTCAACAGTTGCGTGCGCCCCGGCGTTTTCGAGGTTCGCGCCAGGCTGGCATGCGTCAGGGTGTTCAGGGCACTGGACTTGCCGGCGTTGGAACGCCCGGCGAAGGCGACTTCAAAGCCCTCGTCATCCGGACATTGGTCGACTTTGGCGGCGCTGAGCATGAAGGTGGACTGTTGGCACAGACCGAGGATGGGATTCTTGAGTTGCATGGGATTTCCGATGTGGGCGGCGCCAGGAATGGGCGCGGCAAGCAGTGTCGCTTCCGTTTCAGTGACGCCAGTATATAATGCCGCAGATTTTGTGTGCGCTTTGTCCCGATGCAGGATGAAGTTCACGAGAGCGACAGACCTTGATTGCGCACTAGAACGCAGATCGCTCTCAACCCTGAAAAGGTCGTTTTATGACGAAATGGCTGCTAGTTACCGGAGTCTTGATGCCGCTTTACAGCGCTCAGGCTACACAGGATCCGGAAACTGTGTACAACCGTGTTTGTGGTGCCTGTCATTCCGGCCAACTACCCATGGCGCCCCGCAAGGGCGATCAGGAAGCTTGGAAGCCGAGGTTGGCGAAAGGTATGGAGACGCTGGTGCAACACGTGACCCAGGGTTTCAAGGCGATGCCGCCGCGTGGTTTGTGCATGGACTGCAGTGCCGAGGATTACCAAGCCATCATCCGCTGGATGAGCGAGTAAACCCGGTCCATAACTTAACCCTTAGCCGTAGTTGGATTAGCTGATGAACAAATTGATCGTGAGTCTGCTGTTGACCGTGGGGATCTCCGGCATTGCCCATGCTGCAGGTGAGCCAGTCAAACCTGGTGACGCCGCCGCAGGCCAGGCAAAAGCCGCCGTATGTGGCGCCTGTCATGGCCCGGATGGCAACAGCATGGCGCCTAACTTTCCAAAACTGGCAGGCCAGGGTGAACGCTACCTGACCAAGCAGTTGCACGATATCAAGTCGGGCAAGCGCACCGTCCTGGAAATGACCGGCCTGCTGACCAACCTGAGCGACCAGGATCTGGCGGACATCGCCGCCTACTTCGCCAGCCAGAAGGGCAGCGTCGGTGCCGCCGACCCGAAAATCGTGGCTCGCGGTGAAGCACTGTTCCGTGGCGGCGACCTGGCCAAGGGCCTGCCATCGTGCACCGGCTGCCACTCGCCAAATGGCGCGGGCAACGCGGCCGCCGGCTTCCCACACCTGGGTGGCCAGCACGCTCAATATATCGCCAAGCAACTGACTGACTTCCGCAAGGAAGAAGGCGGTCGCAATAACGACGGCGATACCAAACCGATGCAGAGCATTGCCAAAAAGCTGAGCGACGAAGACATCGCCGCAGTGTCCAGCTATATCCAGGGCCTGCACTAAGACCGATGGATCGGGCGTTGCGCAAGGCATAGAACCCTTGCAGCGTTAACGCTCGATTAATCCGTCACAGCAAGTATAAAAAGGGTGGCTTTGGCCGCCCTTTTTTGTGGCCGCTGCCGTTACACTACAGAACTCAAGCCCGCCATGACCTGTCTGAAATCAGGTCTCGCGAGGCGAAAAAATTGTCCAGGAGTAAAGCATGCGTAATCTGATCATCAGCGCCGTTTTTGCCGCTGCCAGCCTGTTCGGCATGACTGCCCAAGCCGCTGAAGCCCCCGCTGCACCTTATGTCGAGCTGAGCAACCCGGTGCCGGTCGCCGTGCCCGGCAAGATCGAAGTGGTGGAGCTGTTCTGGTACGGTTGCCCGCACTGCTACGCCTTTGAACCCGTGATCAACCCATGGGTTGAAAAACTGCCTTCGGACGTGAATTTCGTACGTATTCCGGCCATGTTCGGCGGCCCATGGGATGCACACGGCCAGATGTTCCTGACCCTCGAAGCCATGGGCGTCGAGCACAAGGTCCATGCTGCAGTGTTCGAAGCCATCCAGAAAGAACACAAGAAGCTGACCGACAAGAACGATATGGCGGACTTCCTGGCCACCCAGGGCGTCGACAAGGACAAGTTCCTCGCCACGTTTGACTCCTTCGCCATCAAGGGCCAGATCAACAAGGCGCGAGAGCTGGCGAAAAAATATGAAATCACCGGGGTTCCGACCATGATCGTCAACGGCAAATATCGTTTTGACGTAGGTTCCGCCGGCGGCGCTGAACAAGCCCTGCAACTGGCCGATAAACTGGTCGATCAAGAGCGAGCGGCTAACAAGGCTGCCGCCAACTGAGCGAGGCGCCCGCCATGCGCCGCTGGGGAACCGAACGCATCGTTGGCCTGCATGATCCGCGGGTCAACGAACATCACCTGGAATCGACAGGCCTGCCCGCCGACAGCCGTCTGCGCTTGCTCAGCTTCAATATCCAGGTGGGTATCAGCACCGAGCGGTATCGGCATTACCTGACCCGGGGCTGGCAACATCTGTTGCCGCACACCGGGCGTGCCGACAATCTGCAAAAGATCGGCAATCTGCTGGGTGACTTCGACCTGGTCGCCCTTCAGGAAGCCGATGGTGGCAGCCTGCGTTCAGGCTACGTCAACCAGGTCGAACACCTGGCCCAGCTCGGCGCCTTTCCCTACTGGTATCAACAACTCAATCGCAATCTCGGACGCCTCGGCCAGCACAGCAACGGTGTGCTCAGTCGCCTGCGGCCTTGGGCGATCGAGGATCATCCACTGCCAGGGCCGAAGGGCCGCGGAGCGATTCTGGTGCGCTTCGGCGAAGGTCCGGAAGCGCTGGTGGTGGTCATGATGCACCTGGCATTGGGCGCGCGAGCCCGCAGCATGCAATTGGCTTACATTCGCGAAGTCATTGGCGGTTACAAGCACCAGGTGCTGATGGGCGACATGAACACCCACGCCAGTGACCTGCTGCAACACTCTCCATTGCGCGACCTCGGGCTGTTGGCCCCGCAAATGGAAGCGACGTTCCCAAGCTGGCGCCCGCAGCGCTGCCTGGACCATATTCTACTGAGCCCGAGCCTGACCCTTGAAAAGGTCGAGGTGCTGGCACAACCCATTTCCGATCACCTGCCGGTCGCGGTAGAGATTCGTCTGCCGGGTTCGCTCACGGCCGATGCATTGCCCGCGTTGAGTCCTGCCCCCCGCGGATCCCATGAATGAGCGACGAAGCACAACGCTGGAAAGAGAAGTACCTGCAAAGCATCGAACAACAGGAAAAGCTCGAACGTCGCTGGGATGCCAGGCTAGACCTGTTGCGCCGGGGACTGGTGCGCAGCACGCTGGCAGCGGAAGGCACCGACCGCGCCGTTGACCAATGCATGAAGGAGATGCGCGAAGTCGTGCGCACCGACGACATGGACGCCGGACTCGCCGCCCTGCTGCCTCGCCTGGAAAAAGCCGTACTCGACTCCGAGCAGCGTCGGGAAACCCGGGTCAACCAGACCAGCGCCGCACTCACCGCCCTGGTCACGCAGCTGCAAACATTACCGCTACCCCGGGAAGTGAGCCGCCCCCTCAAGCACTTCGCCAAACAACTGGACAGTCGCGTCAGCCAGGCACGCGAGATCCCGCTACTGCTCGGCGAGCTGAGCGGACTGCAGGGCAAGGCCCTGAGCCAGCTGGAAAGTCCGGCGGAACCGGAACGACCGGGACTGCTGCAGCGGCTGTTCGGTCAGCGTGACACCGAAGAGGCGACCGTCCCCGCAGAACACGCTCTTATCGTGCAGACGGCCGAAACCGTTCCGGCGTCCGTGGTCGCAACCCGACCGGTCATTGCAGACACCGTGCCGCAGGTGCTGCAAGTAACGCCAGATACGACCCAGCCCATTGCTGTTGCGCCAGCCCTGGAGCCACAGCAAGCGCCGGCCCGGCCTGCGCAAGTCATGGCCGAAGCCGAATCGCTACAACCCGTGAGACTGTCCGAACCTGTCGGCACTCCCACCCTCCCAGCTGAAACGGCAGTCAATCCCGACGAATTGAGCCCGGCGGTACTGCTCGATACCCTGCCGCTGCCCTCGCCCATCGCCCAGGCACTGGCTGCGATCGATCCGCAGCAGCCCGAGCAAGACATGCTCTACGCCCTGCCCGACTCGCCCGAGCCGTCCTATAGCTCGGTGGCCAAACACATCGAAGATACCTTGCTGGGCTTGCTCGAGGATCTGACAGTACCGGAGCGTCATCGCCCCCAAGCCGAATCAATGCGTGAACGGCTGAAAAATGGCCTTAACTGGTACGAGTTGCTGCCGATTCTCGACGATCTGGCGACTTTGATGCTGGCAATCTCCGACGGTGGCCAACACGAATTCGAAGCTTATCTGCAGCGGCTCAACGAACGCCTGGAATCGTTCCAGAGCAACTTGCAGGCCGCCAGCGCTGGCCATGCCGACAGCCGATCCGCCGCACATGCGATGGACACGCAGATTCGCGAACAGGTCGACGGCTTGCAGAACAGCGTGCAGGAAGCGGCCGATCTGGATGATCTCAAGCACGTGCTGGAAAACCATCTGGAAGTCTTGCTCGGCACCATGGACCAGCACCGCCAGCAGCGCGATGAGCGCGAGCAGGAAGTGGCGGCCCGCCTGCAGAGCCTGGCCGAGCGGGTTGCCCATATGGAACAGGAAGCCCAGGGATTTCGCGAGCACCTCGAAGAGCAACGCCAGAAAGCCTTGATCGATCCGCTGACCGGACTGCCAAACCGCGCGGCCTGGAGCGAGCGCCTTGAGTATGAGATCGGCCAATGGCAGCAACACGGCAACACCCTGATGCTGGCCATGCTCGACCTCGATCACTTCAAGCGCATCAATGATAATTACGGGCACCTGGCGGGCGACAAAGTGCTGAAAATCATTGCCAGCGTGTTGCGTAAGCGCCTGCGCCCGACAGACTTCATTGCGCGATTTGGCGGCGAGGAATTTGTCCTGCTGATGCCATCCACCGTCCCGGCGAACGGCATGAAACTCCTGGAAACCCTGCGCGCCTCTATCGAAGCCTGCCCTTTTCACTTCAAGGGTGAACCGGTGACCATCACCCTCTCCATAGGCCTGGCGGCTTTCAGGGCCGGCGAGCATGGCGATGCGGTGCTCAAAAGAGCTGATCAGGCGCTGTACCGTGCAAAAAATGCCGGGCGCAACCGGGTGGAGCTGGGCTGAGCGCTTATCGCTCCATGTTGTTCAAATCGTTGCGATGGCCCAACACGCACAAGACAGTACGTTACACTGTTGCATTACTGTCTTTAGCGTGTTGGCTTCCCCATGAAATATCTTGCTCTCATCGTGTCGCTGATCCTGCTGGCCGGCTGCGCCAGCGGTCCCCGCTACGACACCAGCCATGCTTCGGCCAATCACGACAGCCGTATTCAGTTCGTCGTGCTCCACTACACCAATGCATCACAGGAGCGCTCGCTGCAACTGCTAACCCATGGCGAAGTCAGCAGCCACTACCTGATCGGCGACGACAAGAAGGCGACCATCTACAAGCTGATGGATGAAAACCTGCGGGCCTGGCACGCCGGAGAAAGCCAATGGCAAGGCCGCACCTGGATGAACTCCAGTTCCATCGGCATCGAAATCGTCAACCCGGGCTTCAAGGACACCCCAACCGGGCGCCTGTGGTATCCCTACTCCGAAGCGCAGGTCCAGTCCCTGATCGTCTTGCTCAAGGATATCAGCCAGCGCTACTCAATCAGTCCTCGCAGCATTGTCGGCCATAGCGACATCGCCCCCTTGCGCAAGCTGGATCCGGGGCCCCTGTTTCCCTGGAAGCGCCTGGCTGAGCAAGGGTTGGGCATTTGGCCGAACGAACAAGCCGTAGCCCGTCAGCAGACCCGGTTCGAAACACAGCTGCCGAGCATCAGCTGGTACCAGGCACAACTGGCACGCGTCGGTTATGACACACCGCAAACGGGCGAACTGGACGTCGCCACCCGCCACGTGCTGGCGGCCTTCCAGATGCATTTCCGACCGTCGCGCTTCGACGGTACGCCGGATGCACAAACGGCCGCGCTGCTTCAGGTTTTAAATCAGACAAAATAATGACGATCGCCCGACGGTCAGCGCGTTTCTCAAATAGCAGCTATAACTCATTGGTAATTCGTCGGATATTACATAATGACTGTTGCTCGAGAGACACTTCGCAGCTGGTTCTATCGCCCTTGGTTTCTGGCGATGCTGGCTGCTGTCTTGAGCGCTACGTTGATGATGGCCGGCAGTTATTTCGTTGCCATTCACCAGGTTGAGCAAAACGAAAGCTGGGAAATGAACGCCCAGGGTGAACGTTTTCTTGCTCGTCTGGAGCAACTGTTCGGGCAATTGCGCGAAAGCCTTGACGACCTGGAGGCCCAGCCGTTGCGCAGCTGCGATGACGACATGATCGCGACTTTGCAACAGGTCACCTTCAATTATCGCTTCGTCTATGAGGCAGCCTACATGGACGCCTCGCGAATCTGTTCCAACCGTCCGCGCCAGGAAGGTTTGTCATTGATACGCCCACCGGACATCAAGGGCCCCACCTACAGTTACTGGTTGAATACCACCACCGAACCCGATGAAAACCGTGCAGCGCTGATGCTCGGACGCGGCAATTTCCGGGTTGCGACATCTCGCGGCCATTTGACCGACATGGTCGACCTTTCGCCGGGAAGCAGCCTGCTGGTGGTACTTGACCATGGCACCCGGGCAATTCCGGTACTGGGCGTCTCGCAAGCCTGGCCACCGAGCCAATGGCCGCCAAAAACCCGCGATGCGCTGCAAGTCACCCAGACACGCTTGATTTACCGCATGCCCACCGACAACCCGGAATACCAACTGGTGCTGATCAGCCCGCGCAGTGGCACCCATATACCGCCCGTGTGGTGGTGGTTGCTGCCTGCCTGTCTGCTATTGGCTCTTTGCGTAGGTTTCCTGGTGTTTTTGCTGGTGCGCCAGCGCCAGTCACTTGACGCAGAGCTGACGGGAGCCATCCGCCGAGGTGAGTTGCAGGTGCTCTATCAGCCGATCTTTGACCTCGACAGCCGCAACTGCGTCGGGGCCGAAGCCTTGCTGCGCTGGCGAAGGCCGGACGGCACCCTGACCAGTCCCGACCTGTTTATCCCGATGGCAGAGAACACCGGGCAAATCCGCCAGATGACCGACTTTGTCCTGCAACGCCTGCTTGAGCAACTGGGGCAACTGCTGCGGGCCAACCCGCAGTTGTACATCTCGGTCAACCTGGCGGCCTGCGATGTCATGATCCCGCGGATCGGCCAAGTGATGGCTCGCTTGCTGACCCTGCACCGGGTCGCGGCGAAGCAGATTGCCTTTGAAGTCACCGAACGCGGATTGATCGATGTGGTGGTGGCCCGGGAAAACCTGCAAGCCTTGCGGGATGTAGGGCACCAGGTACTGATCGATGACTTTGGCACCGGCTACTGCAGTCTCGCGTATCTGCAGACCTTGCCGGTGGATTGCCTGAAAATCGACAAAGCGTTCATCGATGCGCTGGGCCATGACGCAGCGAGCAGCGGTGTTGCGCCGCATATTATTCACATGGCCCAGTCACTGCATTTGAAGGTGATTGCCGAAGGCATCGAACATGAAGCCCAGGCGGCGCTCCTCAGCAGTGAGGGGGTGAGATTCGGCCAGGGTTGGCTGTTTGCCCATGCATTAAGTGCGGTGCAGTTCATTGAGCTGATAACCCGAGGCCGCCGACTGGCCGGTCGACGCCTGGATGACGAAGCGTAAAAAGCGCTTACACCGTCAACGTCATATAAAACTGAGTCCCCTGCCCCGGTCTCGAGTAAACACCCATTCGTCCTCCATGCAGCTGCACAATTTCCTTGCACAACGCCAAACCGAGGCCGGCCCCGCCTTTCTTGCGGCCGACCTGGACAAACGGCTCGAAGATCCGGCCCTGTTGGCCATAGGCGATGCCTTCACCGTTATCTTCGACGCTGATGATGACCCGTTCCCCATGACGCCTGGCTTGCAGGCGTATCCGCCCGCCGGTGGCGGTATGACGCAGTGCATTATCGATCAGATTGTCGAGCACCCGGTCGAGTTGCGCCTGATCGGCTTGCAACCGTGGCAAGGGCCCCTGGACTTCTACCAACAGCTCGACACCCTTCTCTCGCGCCCCGTCGGTAAAGCGAATCTGCGCTTGCTCCAGCAAATCCTCGATGGAGCATGGCGCCAGGGTGAGTTTCTGCAAGCCGTTCTGGTAACGGGAGAAATTCAGCAAGTCATTGATCAGTTGCATCAGCCGCTGCATTTCTTCGTTTACCGTGTCCAGCAGGTCCGCCTCCCGGGACTCCGGTGGAAAATGCGAGCGCTCGCGAAACAGCCCAAATGCCATGTGCATGCCAGTCACGGGCGTGCGCAGTTCATGGGAGGCGCGCAAGACGAACTCGCTACGCACTCGTTCGAAAGCACGCTGTTCAGTCACATCGTGCAGCACCATCACTGCACCGAGAATATGCCCTTGGGTGTGGATGACCGGCGTCAGGCTATACGTCAGCAACCGCGTCTCGCCATCGACCTCGATGCTCAGGTCATCCGGCATACGTTCCAGCGTACCGCCACGCAGTACCAGTTGCAGTTGCTCATCGAGTTCGGGATGCTCCAGCGCCTCACCCAAGCCTCGCCCGAGCCGATCGGAGTCCCAGCCTAACTGGCGCTGCGCTACGGGGTTAAGGTGCTCCAGATTCCCCTGGCGATCAATCATCAGCAAGCCATCGTCGATACCGTCGAGCACCGCTTGTAAACGCTGCTGTCCCGCCAGCAACTCATCGACGTTAGTGGCCTGATGTTCACGCAAAGCCTCGGCCATGATCCCGAAGCGCCGGGTCAGCTGATTCAGCTCCACGGCCGAAGACACCGGCAGCGTGACGTCGAAATCACCCTGGCCAATACGATCCGCTGCCTGCGCCAGAGCCTCGATGGGCTCACCGAATCGCCGGGCGATGGCGTGTGCGGTAATGAAGCCGATGATCAACACCGCCAGCCCAACCAGGCCAAGCAGCCCGGCGATCAGCAGTGCACGCTCACGGGCTTTGCGTTCGACAGTGCTGATGTCATCCAGCGCCCGCTTGTGCTCCGTGATCAAGCCATTGCGCAATAGATTGAATTTTTCGGTCAGCTCATCGTTGCCACTGAGTACGCGCGTCGGGTCAGCGGACACTTCATACGCACCCATAAAGCTCAAATAATCGGCCTTGGCCTTTTTGAAGCCGTGGGTTTCATCTGAGGGTTCCTGGGCAATGCCTTCCTCCAGCAACTCAAGGTAACGCTGCTTGGACGCCTCGAGGGCGGCGGGATCGCTTTTTTCACTGAGCATGATGAGCAGCTGATCACCCAGCGTCTGTCGCAATTTGAGCCCCAGGTCCAGAGTGACGAAGTTGTTGCGCACCAACGCTTCCTGGCTCCCAGCCATCTGCAGCACACTGACAAGACCGAGCAGTAGCCCAAGCAGTGCGACAGTGATCAGTGCAGAAATGCTGAGGAAAAGCCGGGTCTGCAACTTCATCGCCGGTTTCATCGCCGCGAACTCACAGGTTGTACTGCTTGCGCTTGCGGTACAGCGTCGACGCATCGATTCCCAAGGTCTTGGCGGCTTGATCCAGCGTGCCTGCGGTGGCAAGGACGGCACCGATATGGGCCTTTTCCAGCTCATCCAGGCTTAACGGCGCACCAATACGCGGTGCGTTGTTGATCGGCGCTTCGGCCATGCCCAAGTGGCTGATCTCGACCCGCTCCTGCGGGCAAATAATGCTCGCACGCTCCACTACGTTACGCAGCTCGCGAATGTTCCCCGGCCAGCGGTAACCCAGGAGCGCTTCACGGGCCTCGTCGCTGAAACCCCGCGCCGGACGTGCATATTCCTTGACGAAACGGGCCAGAAACCGGTCTGCGAGGTTGAGAATGTCTTCCCGGCGTTCGCGCAGAGGTGGCAGGTGCAACGTAATGACATTGAGCCGATACAACAGGTCCTCGCGGAAACGCCCGTCGCGGACCATGTCTTCCAGGTTCTGGTTGGTGGCCGCAAGAATGCGCACATCGGCCCGACGCGTGACGGGGTCACCTACCCGCTCGTATTCCTTGTCTTGAATGAAGCGCAGCAACTTTGGTTGCAAAACCAAGGGAAAATCACCGATTTCGTCGAGAAACAAGGTTCCGCCATCAGCTTGGTTAACGCGCCCCAAGGTGCTTTCACTGGCACCGGTAAATGCACCCCGGCTGTGGCCGAATAACTCGCTTTCCATGAGCTCGGCCGTCAGCGACGGACAGTTGATGGTGATACAGGATTTTTTCGAGCGCTTGCTCCAGCCGTGAATCGCCTGGGACAACTCGCCTTTACCGGTGCCGGACTCCCCAAGGATCAGGATGTTGGCATCGGTATTGGCCACCTGGCGGGCGGTCTCGAGCACGACCTTCATGGCCGGGCTGTGAGAGTCCAGACCTTCCTTGGGTTTACGCATCTCACCTTCCAGAGCCTCCAGACGAGCCGACAATTGCCGCACTTCCAGCTGTTTGGCCGTGGCCAAGCGCAATTGATCGGGGCTGCACGGCTTGACCAGATAATCCGCGGCACCCGCCTGAATCGCATCAACGGCGGTGTCTACGGCCGAATGCGCGGTGACGATCACCACGCGCATCCATGGGGCCTGGATGCGCATCTGTGCCAGAACGTCCAGACCGTTGTCCTCCCCCAGGCGCAAATCGAGGAAGCACAGGTCGAAAACTTGACGTTGCAGCAAGGCTTCAGCTTGCGCAGCGCTGTTAGCGGTCGCAACGCTGTAGCCTTCATCTTCAAGGCAATAGCGGAAGGTTCGCAGGATGGCAGACTCATCATCTACCAGAAGAATGCGGCCTTGATGCTCAGTGGCGGATTCCATTTTCCTACGCTCCTTAAAGAATGATCTTGGTTAGTCCCGGAAAAATCGGGCAAGTTGCATGGTTTATTCTGATCCATTCCTGCCTTAGCAGGGTAGCTAACTCCTGTCCCCTCGCTGCAACGCCCGAAATTAGCTTACTGGAACGCAAAACCCCTTTATCAGAGATGCCTTGTGTCCATTTCTGACAGCCGCGCCCTCCTCTCAATTCAAAAAGATTGCGATGTGTTTGCCAAGAGTCGTGCATTACGCACGACCGGACGAGGGCTCATCGTGCAGGATGCGTCGACTCACATTCACACGACAAACATAACTTGTTGTTTTTAAAGGTTTTTTTTAATAAAAAAAGCTGGCATGCAGGCTGCAATAACCTGATTAACGCAGGGCAAGAAACAAATGCCCTCAGTCTGATTTCCCCAGCGTGGGAGGAGCTTCAGGATGAATCGCCAACTTGCCGCCCAATTGCATTTCTCGCCACTGCATGTTCAGCAAGGCCTGTTTGCGGTACTTGCACTGGTGATCACCTTGATCGCCGGTCAACAGTTTCTTCTATGGGAACAGAGTCAGCAGCCAGAAGCCCCGCGCATTTCGTTTGAGCATCCGACCCAAACCCATTTCAGCGCGGCAGGCAGCGGTTTGGTAGATAACACCCCGATGAGAATGATGGACGTCGACCAGGCGCAACCGGCCAATGAGATGCCCCGTCAGGAACGCTGGGTGTTCTGAGCACATCAACTTGGTGCGCTCGACGCGCCGGGAAAGCAACACCTCTTAATAGAAGCGTAAGGAGAATCATCATGTTGAGCTGGGCAATCACGTTCCTGATCATTGCCATTGTCGCCGCCGTCCTGGGCTTCGGTGGTATCGCGGGCACCGCCACGGGTATCGCCAAGATTCTCTTTGTCGTGTTCCTGGTGATGTTCATTGCATCTTTCTTCTTTAGCCGTCGCGGTCGTGGCTGAACAAAGTTCAAGACGCGAAAGAAGCACATTGCTTCTTTCCCACTGCGCCACCTGAGGAAGGCAAGGCGCATGACCAAGGGGTCGGGACGTTCTGCCTGCTTCAGGGGCGGAGTGACCTACGGGTACAGGGAGTGCCTGCGCAAGGGCCGGGTCAGGTAAAGCTGCCACGCAAGTTCGCCGGCCGAGTTGGGTTCGACGAGCTTGCGTAGTGCTTGAAGGTTGCAGCACCTGCGGGAAAAGTCCCCAAGGGCGTCATGAGCGACCGTACATCGAGAAAAATCGCCTTTCTTTTGCGCTCATATCTCTGCGCAGATCTGCTGAATTCCAATCATTTTGACACCCTTCCCCGCTGTTCAAAAAACATACAATCTGCTCTGTGATGGCCGATTCACGGCACTTATGCCTGCCAATATGTCGTATTCGAACCGGTTGGGACGCGCGTTTCACTCAAAAAACCTCATGCCGATTCGGCATAGGGTAGGCGTTTACGGCATTAGACGTCGCTTCCTTGCATCGGAATAGTTGCGCCTTTTTTCGCCTGCCAGAGAGCCATTAACAAGCGCTCCGGGGCTCCTTATACGGGGGCAAGTGCTCTGACGTTTTCGCCACAAGCGAGGCCGTTCATGCATCTGCCCGAGTCAAACTGAAGTAAGGGTAAAGATATGAAGAAGGCAAAGCTTAGCCTCGCCTGGCAGATCCTCATCGGTCTGGTATTGGGGATTGCAATCGGTGCGCTGCTCAACCATTTCAGTGCCGAAAAAGCCTGGTGGATCAGCAACGTCCTGCAACCGGCAGGCGATATCTTTATCCGTCTGATCAAGATGATCGTAATTCCGATCGTCATATCTTCCCTGATCGTCGGCATTGCTGGCGTCGGTGACGCCAAGAAACTTGGGCGCATCGGCCTCAAGACCATCATCTACTTCGAGATCGTCACCACCATCGCCATTGTGGTGGGTCTGCTGCTGGCCAACCTGTTCCATCCAGGTGCCGGTATCGACATGAGCACCCTGGGCACTGTGGACATTTCCAAGTACCAGGCAACAGCTGCTGAGGTTCAGCATGAACATGCGTTCATCGAAACCATCCTCAACCTGATCCCGTCGAATATCTTCGCGGCCATGGCTCGCGGCGAAATGCTGCCGATCATTTTCTTCTCTGTGCTGTTCGGCCTCGGTTTGTCGAGCTTGCAGGCGGACCTGCGCGAACCGCTGGTGAAGATGTTCCAGGGCGTTTCGGAAAGCATGTTCAAGGTCACCCACATGATCATGAACTACGCACCGATCGGCGTATTCGCACTGATCGCGGTGACCGTGGCCAACTTCGGCTTCGCTTCCCTGCTGCCACTGGCAAAACTGGTCATCCTGGTTTACTTCGCCATCGCCTTCTTCGCCTTCGTGGTGCTGGGCCTGATCGCTCGACTGTTCGGCTTCTCGGTGCTCAAGCTGATGCGCATCTTCAAGGATGAGCTGGTACTGGCCTACTCCACCGCCAGCTCCGAAACCGTGCTGCCGCGTGTGATCGAAAAAATGGAAGCCTATGGCGCGCCCAAAGCCGTTTGCAGCTTCGTCGTGCCAACCGGTTACTCGTTCAACCTGGACGGTTCGACCCTGTACCAGAGCATTGCGGCCATCTTCATTGCCCAGCTCTATGGCATCGATCTGTCGATCAGCCAGCAATTGCTGCTGGTGCTGACCCTGATGGTCACCTCCAAGGGCATCGCCGGTGTACCTGGCGTGTCCTTCGTAGTCCTGCTCGCTACCCTGGGCAGCGTCGGCATCCCGCTCGAAGGCCTGGCATTCATCGCCGGTGTCGACCGTGTCATGGACATGGCACGTACCGCTCTGAACGTGATCGGCAATGCCCTGGCCGTGCTGGTCATCGCTCGTTGGGAAGGCATGTACGACGACGCCAAGGGCCAGCGCTACTGGAACTCCCTGCCGCACTGGCGCAGCAAGGAAAAGCTGCCAGCGGGTGAAACCTCCAGCAACTAATGTAATACCAGACAAACCCCGGAGAAATCCGGGGTTTGTCGTTTCTGGCCACCCCGCTATCATTCGCGCATCTTTTGGGGGATTTGACTGATGCTTAATGGCCTGTGGCTTGGCTTCTTCATCGTGGCTGCCGTGTCGGCGCTGGCGCAATGGTTGATCGGCGGCAACGCCGGGATCTTCGCGGCGATGGTGGAAAGCATCTTCGCCATGGCCAAGTTGTCCGTCGAAGTCATGGTCCTGCTGTTCGGTACCCTCACCCTGTGGTTGGGCTTTCTGCGGATCGCCGAGAAGGCCGGGATCGTCGAATGGCTGGCCAAGGCCCTCGGGCCGCTGTTCTTGCGCCTGATGCCGGAAGTCCCGCCTGGCCACCCCGCCATCGGTCTCATCACCCTGAACTTCGCCGCCAACGGCCTGGGCCTGGACAACGCCGCCACGCCCATCGGCCTCAAGGCCATGAAGGCGCTGCAGGAGCTCAATCCCAGCGATACGATTGCCAGTAACGCGCAGATCCTGTTCCTGGTGCTCAACGCCTCCTCCCTGACCCTGCTGCCGGTGACGATCTTCATGTACCGCGCGCAGCAAGGTGCGCCCGACCCGACACTGGTGTTCCTGCCGATCCTGCTCGCCACCAGTTGCTCGACCATTGTCGGTTTCCTGGCCGTAGCCTTCATGCAACGCCTGCGCGTCTGGGACCCGGTGGTGTTGGCGTACCTGATTCCCGGCGCCCTCGCCCTCGGCGGTTTCATGGCGCTTCTGGGAACGATGTCAGCGACCGCACTGGCGGGTTTGTCTTCGATCCTCGGCAACTTGACGCTATTTTGCTTGATCATGCTGTTTCTGGTGATTGGCGCGTTGCGCAAGGTCAAGGTCTACGAAGCGTTCGTCGAAGGCGCCAAGGAAGGCTTTGACGTGGCGAAGAACCTGCTGCCGTATCTCGTGGCGATGCTGTGCGCCGTAGGCGTGTTGCGGGCGTCCGGCGCCCTGGATTTCGGCCTGGACGGGATTCGTCACCTGGTGGAATGGGCCGGCTGGGACACGCGCTTCGTCGATGCGCTACCAACGGCGATGGTCAAACCCTTCTCCGGCAGCGCCGCCCGGGCGATGCTGATCGAAACGATGAAAACATCGGGTGTGGACAGCTTCCCGGCACTGGTGGCGGCGACGGTTCAGGGCAGTACAGAAACCACGTTCTATGTGCTGGCGGTGTACTTTGGCGCAGTAGGCATCCAGCGAGCGCGGCATGCGGTGGGGTGTGCGTTACTGGCGGAATTGGCCGGTGTACTGGGCGCCATCGGGGTCTGCTACTGGTTCTTCGGCTAACCACAATCCCCTGTAGGAGCGAGCATGCTCGCGAAAAACGTCAACGATAACGCGGGGTGTCTGGTAACCAGCGTTGCTTTGGCGTCCATCGCGAGCATGCTCGCTCCTACAGGGGTTTGCGCCAGGTTCACGGCCTTGGTGGCGGTGCGATCTTTTGCCCTTGCTCAACCGCCCACGCCACCACCTGCGTCGTCAGTTGATCGCTGGCCTGGCCAAATCCGGCCACCACCGCCGGCACCTTCACATCACTCAAAGGCTGGCGCACTTCAAAACGCTTGCTGGCGAGGATTCGCTGGTCATAACCACGCACCAGTAAGGCGTCCAGGCGCACGATCACGCCGGCGTTGGTACCCTGATATTCGGTCTGAAACGCCTGCAAGCTGCCACCCAGCTCCAGATCCGCCTGAAAGTTGCTGTCATCGGTGCTAAGCAGCGTCACCCGACCATCACGCTGGAAACCATCGAGCAGGCGATTGCGCATCAGCACCGGCGCCGGGTCGCTCCAACGTGCGCCCTTATAGCTGCTGATCACGTCACCCTGGGGGATGACGGCGATGTTGGGGCTGTTCAACGCTTCACTGGCCTGGGGTTTGTTCAGGCGCAACGACCAGCGCTGCGGCGTGGCGTGAGCAGGCGCCACACTGCTTTGCGCCGAAGGCAATCGATAGAGATCGAAGGGTTCGGGCTTGGGCAGGATCGAGCAGGCGCTGATCAACGTGAAGCTGGCGAGGAGGGCGAGGGCGGACAGCTTCATGGGGTGAATTCCTTGTTCTTGTCACTGCCCAGCAGGTAACCGCTGGGGTTGGCCTCAAGGCGTTGGGAGATGGAGCGCAACGAGGTCAGGGTTTCACGCAGCTCGCGTATTGCCGGGGCCAGGCCATTGAGGCCCTGCATGCCGCTGTTCAACGAGTCCTGATTGGTGCTGAGCAGCTTGTTGATCGTCGCGCTGCTCTGTTCCAGGGATTTCATGGCTTGTTCGGCGCTGCCGAACATCTGCTTGCCCTGATCATTGAGCAAGCCGTTGGCGCTGCGCATCAGCGTCGACGTCTGTTCCATCATGGTGCCGGCCTGTTTGCCGACCGCCGCCAGTTGCTGCATGGCCTGGCGGATATCGCCACGCTGGTCGGCGATGGTGCCGGTGGTGACTTCAAGATGCTCCAGGGTCTTGCTGATGCGCTCGATGTTTTCCGTGGAAAACATCAGGTTGGCGTTGTGCATCAGCATGTTCACCCCGGCCATGAGGTCGTTGCTGTCATTGAGCAATCGGGCGATGGGCGAGGGCGAAGCGACAATGGTCGGCAGTTTGCCGTCCTTGCCCTTGAGGGGCGGGCTCTGGGGCGTACCGCCGCTGAGCTGGATGATCGATGTTCCGGTGACTCCGGTCAGCGCCAGCTTGGCCTGGGTATCTTCCTTGATCGGTGTGTCGCCGCCCAGACGAATCCTGGCCAGCACCCGACGCGGGTCTTTCGGGTCCAGCCGCAGCAGCACCACGTCGCCGACCTTGATCCCGCTGTACTGCACCGGGCTGCCCTTGGATAGACCACTGACCGCCTCGTTGAACACAACCTCGTAGTCCTTGAACTCGGTGTCGACACTGGACTTGGCCAGCCAAAGGCCAAAGAGCAGGGCGCCTGTCACCACAATCACGGTGAACAGGCCGATCAATACATGATGGGCTCGGGTTTCCATGTCAGACCTCGTTGAGCTGTTGAGCGGCCGTCAGCGCCGCGCGGCCGCGAGGGCCATGGAAGTATTCGTGAATCCATGCATCGTCGGTTTCCGAGACGACATCAATGGCATCGGCCACCAGCACTTTCTTCTGCGCCAGCACCGCCACGCGGTCGGTGATGGTGTAGAGCGTGTCGAGGTCGTGGGTCACCAGGAACACGCTAAGGCCCAAGGCATCGCGCAGGGTCAGGATCAGTTGATCGAAGGCGGCGGCACCAATCGGATCGAGACCGGCGGTGGGCTCGTCGAGAAACAGGATGTCCGGGTCCAGCGCCAAGGCCCGTGCCAGTGCCGCACGCTTGATCATGCCGCCGGACAGGGACGCGGGGTACTTGTCCGCCGCCGACAGCGGCAAGCCAGCCAGGGCCAGTTTTACCGCCGCCAAGTGCTCGGCATCGTCACGGCTCAATCCCGCGTGTTCGATCAGGGGCAGGGCGACGTTCTCGGTCACCGTCAACGAAGAGAACAGGGCGCCTTTCTGGAACAGCACTCCAAAGCGCCGTTCGATCAGGGAGCGCTCGTGCTCAGGCAGGGTCGGCAGGTTTTTACCGAAGACTTTCACCACGCCCTCGCTGGGCTGGCGCAAACCGACGATGCTGCGCAGCAGCACGGACTTACCGCTGCCGGAACCACCGACCACGGCCAGGATCTCGCCCTTGTACAGATCCAGATCGAGGTTTTCGTGCACGCTCTGGCTACCGAAACGATTGCACAGCCCACGGACTTCGATCACCGCCTCGGCGGGCGCTCGGGGTAAACGACTCACCAACTCATCTCCATGAAAAACAGTGCGGCCACGGCATCGAGCACGATCACCACGAAAATCGACTGCACCACGCTGGACGTGGTGTGAGCGCCGACGGACTCCGCACTGCCGCTGACTTTAAAGCCTTCCAGGCAACCGATCGCTGCAATGAGAAACGCGAAGATCGGCGCTTTGACGATCCCCACCAGAAAGTGCTGGACGCCGATGTCCGATTGCAGCAGCGACAGAAACATCGCTGGCGAAATATCCAGCGCTACTGCGCAAACGACACCGCCACCGATAATCCCCGAGACCATCGCCAGAAAGGTCAGCATTGGCAAGGCGACCAGCAACGCCAGGACCCTCGGCACCACCAGCAACTCGATCGGGTCGAGGCCCAGGGTGCGAATGGCGTCGATTTCCTCGTTGGCCTTCATCGAGCCGATCTGCGCGGTGAACGCACTGGCGGTGCGCCCGGCCATCAGGATTGCGGTCAGCAGCACACCGAATTCGCGCAAGAAGGCAAACGCCACCAGGTCCACCGTGAACACACTGGCGCCGAACGTGGTCAACACCGTCGCCCCGAGAAAGGCCACCACGGCGCCCACCAGAAAGGTCAGCAGGGCAACGATGGGCGCGGCGTCGAGACCGGTCTGTTCGATGTGCGCCACCATCGGCGTGATGCGCCAGCGGCTGGGGCGAAACAGACCACGCACGATGGTTTCCAGAATCAGGCCGACGAACCCCAACAATTGCAGGGTGTCCTGCCAGACCGCGTCCACCGCGCGGCCGATGCGGGTCAGCAATTGAATGCCGACGCTGATTTCCGGCTCCTTGAGCGGCACGCAGAAATCCGTCATCGACTGATAGACGGTTTGCAACAACGCGCGGTCGGCAGTGGAGAGGGTGCAATCGGGATGTTCGGCGGATCGACCCAGGCGCTCGGAACCCAACAGTTCCACCAGCAGCGAGGCGCCGGCCGTATCAAGGGCACCGAGGCCATTGAGGTCGATGTGGGTGCTGTCGTCGTACTGGCCTTCGAGCTTTTCACTCAGGTGCTTGAGGTCGGCGTAATGGGCAAGCGTCCAGTCTCCCGTCACCCGAATCTGAGGCGGGGAGTGCGAGGTGTCCAGTTGGGCATTGCCGGCCACTGTGCTACTGGTCATAAGCTCCGTGCTTTTTCGGCTATTACGCAGAGCTATGTAATATCACGAACTCACTCACTTTTCTTTGACCGGTGTGCTGTCTAATACCTTGAAGCGCAGCACACCGATCAATTGGCCGTCTTCGGTCAACACCCGCACCTGCCATTTGCCTGCCGGATTGCCAGGGAAGTTCTGCTTGTGAGTCCAGGCCCGGTAGCCTTCCTTGCGTCCACCGTGAATATCGAGAGGGATGCGGTCGACCTCTTTGCCGTTGAATTGCCACACGTGATAAATCCGCTCGTCCAGTCCGCGTGGCGCGTTGATCGCCGTGTAGGCATAGAGGCCACCGCCGCGGATCTGCTCGGCGCTGACTTCTTCGAGGCTGGCGCCGGGGGTGCGATCCTGCATCTGCGTGCTGATGGCCACGTCGGTCATCCACAGGGTCGCGGGTGGCACCCACGAACGTAGCACCCAGCCGACACCGCCGATTCCCACGGTAATACTCAGGATCGCCAGGGCATTGCGCACGGTGCGGATCGGAAAGATCGACGCCAGGCTGGGAAACGACAACAGCACGGCGATGCCCAGTGCCCATTTGAAGCTTTGCGAGGTGGTCAGGTGCATGATCACCGGCAATGCGGTGAGGAGGGCGGCGAACAGGGTCAGGGTGTGCAGCGCCAGGAACGCCCAGCGCCGGGGTGCCAGCCACTTGTAGTAGAGCGGGTCGATGATGGAAATCAGCGCCGCGATACCCAACAGCCCGGTGAAGAAAAACTGGCCGCTGTTCCACGTCGTGGTGATGAAAAAGAACGGCAGGACGAAGAACAGGCTTTCCTGGTGAATCATCTGCGTCGCATAACGCAGAAGAGGCTGGGGAATTTCCCGCTTGAAGATTCTGGTGAACAGCTTGGTCAGGCTGTTTTCCAGCATTAGCCAGACCCAGCTGATCAGCATGATGGTGGTGATCCAGCTCGCCAGACCCTGCTGGCGATCCACCAGAATGAAGCTGCCGATTCCGGAGATAAAGCCACCGGCCGCGATGACCCCGGGGTAACGCTTCATCAGCTCGAGGATGCGCTGGACGAAGAGGGTCAGGGTCGGCATTCGGCGGTTCACATTAGTCGTAGGAAAAATCCCTGACAGGTTACCGCCTCATCAGCGAAAGTGCTTACTTTCTGCGATGAAAACGCCACGCCGCCAGGCTCAGCAGCAACAATCCCGACAACCCGGCGATCATCCACATCAATTGGTCATAACTCACCAACGGTTTTTCGATCCGCACATAGCCCGGTTGCAAGAGCAATTCGCGCATGGCCTTGTTCGCTTGCGCCAGCGTGACGGCTTGCAATTCCCTGACCGGGTTGGCGAAACGGCCGTCTGCATAGTCTCCCAAGGAACTCCAGTAGTAATCGGCCAGGGCGCTGTTGCCTTGAACGGCCCACGACTGGCGGGCGATGGCGGCCTGTTTGAGGCGATTGAAGGTCTCGGCGTTGAGACCATCCTTGAGCAAACCGGCCTTCAGCTCATCCAGCACCTCTTGCGCTTCGGCCACGTCGTCGCGATCCAGGTCGGCATTCAGGCTCATGAAGCCAACGCCGCCAAACACCTCACGCTCGGCCCAGGGACCATAGGACAAGCTGTGCGCCAGGCGCAGTTGGCGATAGAGTGCCCAGTCCAGATAGTCCTTGAGCAGGTCGAAGGTTTCGTCGTGCTGATTGTCCAGCACCGGCTCCGGAACCAGCCAGTGCAGCTTGGCCCCACCACCGACGAAGCCGCGAATCAGGTTGCGCTCATGGGCCGCGCTGGCCTGGATTTGTGGCAGGGGCGGGTGCTCTGTCGGGTCGATGGCGGTCAGCGCGCCATAAGCCCGATCCAGATAGGCCGGCAGCAAGCGGTCGAGGTCGCCGACGACAATCAGCGTCATGTTGTTGGGCGCGTACCAGCCCTTGCGCACGTTCTCCAGCTGTTCGCGGGTCAGGTGATGGACTTGCGCACGCTCAGGGCATTTGAGGCCCAGTTCCACGGCCAGTTGTTTGCTGGCGGTATTGCCCAGGTCCTGTCGATCCAGCCAGCGTTGCAGGTGGGTGTAGTGGCCACCATCTTCACGCTCGACCACTTGCTTGGCGGCGTGGATGGCGTCGTCGTCGAAATGAGTCTGCGTCAGCAACGCCAGCAGCAGATCGAGCACCTTGCGCTGGTTTTTCGCCGGGGCCTCGATCACAAAGGTGGTGTCGGCGTTGCTGGTGAAAGCATTCCACTCGCCACCCAGCGCCTGCATGCGCTCCTCCAGGCCGCCTTCACCGCTGGCGTCGATGCCGCTGAACAGCAGGTGTTCGAGCAGGTGTGGCAGTTCTTTATCGGCGCAACCGAAATCATCCAGGCCTACCCCGACCACCAACCGGATCGCCACGTGGCCGCGCTCAGGGGCGGGCTTGAGCACCAACTGCAAACCGTTGCGCAGGGTGTAGCCTTCGACCTGGAAGCGATCCAGGGCAAACGAAGGGAATGAGCCAAGCAACAGACAGGCGAACAACAGACAACGCATAACGAGCTTCCATACGGCTGATTGGAGATCCGTGTCGCTTTCCAGGCAGCCATCGCGAGCAGGCTCGCTCCCACAGAGGCTTCTCAAATCAACTGTGGGGGCGAGCCTGCTCGCGATGATCTTGAACCCGAAACCAATGTTACTGACTGACCACCGTGCCAGACGTTCAAGGCGAATGCGTGATGTCAGCCAAATCGTCGACGGCCAGCGCCCCAGTGTCGGAAGTTTCCAGCACCACATAGGCACTGCTGCAAAACAGCGAATTCAAACGCTTCATGTCGGCAATCAACTCCAGGTGCAGCGAACTGGTCTCGATACTTTGCACGATCTTACGTTGCAAACGACTGACATGAGCGTGGGCCAGGCGGCGTTCCTGTGCGCGAAAGCGACGTTTCTCACGCAGTAACTGGCGGGCACTTTCCTTGTCGGCACTCAGGAAAACCGACAAGCCCAGGCGCAGGTTGGAGATCAACTGGCTGTGCAGCCCGGCCAACTCTTCCAGACCCACTTCGGAAAACGACCGGCGCTGGGAGGTTTTCTGTTGCTGGACTTTGCGCAGCATGCGCTCGATCAAGTCACTGGCAAGCTTGAGGTTGATCGCCAGCTCGATGATTTCCGCCCAGCGCCGGCTGTCCTGGTCACTCAAGTCTTCCCGGGGCATTTGCGCCAGGTACAGCTTGATCGCACTGTAGAGCGCCTCCACGTCATCACTCAGACGACGCACCTCCTGGGTCACTGCAGTTTGCTTGCCGTGCAGCACGTCGAGCATGGCTTCCAACATGTTGTCGATCAGATCGCCCATGCGCAGGGTTTCCCGGGCCGCGTTGGCCAATGCCAGGCTTGGCGTGACCAATGCTGTCGGGTCAAGGTGCCGGGGTTTGGCCATACCGTTGGTTTGCGGACGTTCGGGCAGTATCCACGCACAGAACCTGGCCATCGGCCCGACACTGGGCAGCAGGATCAGGCAACGCGCCGTGTTGTAGAGCAGGTGGAAGCCGATGACCATTTCCTGGGGGCTGAAGTCGAGGCTGTCGATCCAGTGCACCAAGGGGTCGAGCACGGGAATGATCAGCAACAGCCCGATCATCTTGTACAACAGGCTGCCCAGCGCCACCTGGCGGCCGGCGGCGTTCTGCATGCTGGTGCTGAGGAACGCGAGAATGCCGCTGCCGATGTTGGCGCCGATCACCAGGCCGATGGCCACCGGCAGGCTGATCACGCTGGCGCCGGCGAGGGTTGCGGTCAGCAGGACCGCCGCCAGGCTGGAGTAGGAAATCATCGCGAACAACGCGCCGACCAGGGCGTCGAGCAAAATGTCGCCGGTCAGAGAGGCGAAAATCACTTTCACCCCTTGGGCGTTGGTGATCGGCGCGGCTGCTTCGACAATCAGTTGCAGCGCCAGAATGATCAACCCCAGGCCGATGCTGACCCGGCCCATTTGCCCTAGTCGCGTCTGTTTGCGCGACAGGAAGAAAATCACCCCGAGAAAAATCAGCAGTGGCGAGAGCCATGACAGATCGAAGGTCAGCACCCGTGCCATCAACGCCGTACCGACATCGGCCCCCAGCATGGTTGCCATAGCAGGGGTCAGCGCCATCAGGCCCTGGCCGACGAACGACGTGACAAGCATCGCCGTGGCGTTACTGCTCTGGACCATCGCGGTCACGACGATCCCCGAGATGAACGCCAGCCAGCGCTTGGACATGTTCTGGCCGATGACGTGGCGCAGGTTGGAACCGTAGACCCGCAAGATGCCGGTTCGGACGATATGCGTGCCCCAGATCAGCAAGGCCACGGCTGAGAGCAAATTGAGCAGGGTGAGCATGCTGGCCCCCTGTGGTGGTAGCGCCCCAAAGGAGCAAGTTGGCGGTGCCGCGCGACATTCTACGTTCTGTAATTAAGCTGTAGTTGGCTAACGGTCTGGGCGCCAGCATCGCATAGCTAAAGAAGCGATTGAAATGAAACTGTCATGAAAACAGTTTGATGCAGACAAAAAAGGGGCCTCTCAAGGCCCCTTTTGTTCAGCACAACATTCCAGTTACTGCCCCGGAATGTCCTTGCGCAGTTTCACCGGGTCCTGCTGCTTTTTCTTTCTTGCAATGGCGGTGCGCATCTTGATGTTGATCGCTTCCACCGCCAGCGAGAACGCCATGGCGAAGTAGACGTAGCCTTTTGGCACGTGCACGTCGAAGGATTCGGCGATCAGCACCGTACCCACGATCAACAGGAACGACAGCGCGAGCATCTTCAGCGAAGGGTGCTTGTCGATGAACGCGCTGATCGTGCCCGAGGCTAGCATCATCACCAACACCGCCACGACAATCGCCGCCACCATGACCGGTACGTGGGAAACCATGCCGACGGCAGTGATCACCGAGTCCAGGGAGAACACGATGTCGATGATCGCGATCTGGATGATGGTGTAGAGGAAGTTGCCGCCCTTCATCGAAGGCTCGTCATCGGTTTCGTCTTCACCTTCCAGCGCGTGGTACATCTCTTGCGAGCTTTTCCACAGCAGGAACAGGCCACCGAAGAACAGGATCAGGTCACGCCCGGAGATACCCTGGCCGAACACTTCGAACAAGTCGGCGGTAAGGCGCATGACCCAAGTGATCGACAACAGCAACAGAATCCGCGTGATCATGGCCAGCGCCAGGCCGAAAATCCGGGTGCGCTGTTGCATGTGCTTGGGCATCCGGCTGACCAAGATCGAAATCATGATGATGTTATCGATACCCAGGACGATTTCCAGGGCAGTCAGGGTAAAGAAGGCAACCCAGATTTCAGGGTTGGTCAGCCATTCCATGTGTATTCCTTTGAGCGATTGTTAAACCAAAAAGGGCCCCGACTTCAAACCGCGAAGCCTGGACCCGAAATGGTGAGTCTTGGGCTTATAGAGTGCTGAACAGCGGAAAAATCCCCATCAGCAATGCGGCAACCAGTATGCACATGCAAACCAGCACTGCCCACTTCAGGGTGAAGCGCTGGTGATCACCAAAATCGATGCCAGCCAGGGCCACCAAGAGGTAAGTCGATGGTACCAGCGGGCTCAACAAGTGGACGGGCTGACCGACGATCGAGGCACGTGCCATTTCCACCGCGGTAATACCGTAATGGCTGGCGGCTTCGGCCAGTACCGGCAACACGCCGTAATAAAATGCATCATTCGACATGAAGAAGGTGAATGGCATGCTCACCAACGCCGTGATCACTGCCAGGTATGGGCCGAGGAAGTCCGGAATCACCGACAGCAGGCTTTTGGACATGGCATCGACCATGCCTGTGCCCGACAGGATACCGGTGAAGATACCCGCGGCAAAGATTAGCCCGACCACCGCCAGTACGCTACCAGCGTGGGCCGCGACGCGATCCTTCTGCTGTTGCAGGCACGGGTAGTTGACGATCATCGCGATACTGAACGCCACCATGAACAGCACCGGCAGCGGCAACAGGCCGGCGATCAGGGTGCACATCAGGACCAGGGTCAGGGCGCCGTTGAACCAGATCAAGCTTGGCCGACGTGCATCCGGGAATTGCGAAACGGTGATCTCGCTGTGATCCACCTCATCACCGACCAGATGCAACTCTCCCAGACGCGCACGTTCACGTTTGCCGTAGAAGTAGGCAATGGCAAGGATGGCCAGGACACCGGCGGCCATCGCGGGAATCATCGGCACGAAGATGGCCGATGGATCGACGTGCAGCGCACTGGCGGCACGGGCGGTCGGGCCACCCCACGGAGTCATGTTCATCACGCCACCGGCGAGGATGATCAAGCCGGCCATGATCCGCGGGCTCATGCCGATACGGCTGTAGAGCGGCAGCATGGCGGCCACGCAGATCATGTAGGTGGTCGCGCCGTCACCGTCGAGGGAAACGACGAGCGCCAGGACGGCGGTACCCACCGACACTTTCAACGGGTCGCCCTTGACCATTTTGAGGATCTTGCGCACGGCCGGGTCAAACAGGCCGGAGTCGATCATCAGGGCAAAATAGAGAATCGCGAACATCAGCATCACGCCGGTTGGCGCGAGCTTGGTAATGCCTTCGAGCATCATCGGGCCGATTTTCGGGCCGAAACCGCCAAACAAGGCGAAAACGATCGGGATGATGATCAAGGCGATCAACGCGGACAGGCGCTTGGTCATGATCAGGAACATGAACGTGATGACCATGGCGAAGCCAAGGAAAGTCAGCATGGGAATACTCCAGGCGTAGCGCGGCTAGGGAAATGGGCGGATCGGATGGGATCAGCGCAGAACGGGAAGCACGAGACGTACGGGCGGAGTTGCAGCGAAGCGGCGGATAGAAGAGGACATCAGGGTCACCATTGTTGTTGTTTAATGGGCTGGGCGAACAATCGAACATTCGCTTTAGCCAACCGGTCTGTTGCCGGCAGTGAGGGCGATCCTAATCGTGGAAGCTTTCAGCCAGCTTTCGCCGATGAAAGCATTGACCGGATGTGCAACCGGTCGTCGGACCGGGGCAGAGAGGGGAAACCGAGTTGTGCCCTTCGCGAGCAGGCTCGCTCCCACAATGATTTTGATCCCCTGTGGGAGCGAGCCTGCTCGCGAAGACGCCAGTGAAAACGCATCCGGAGGAAAAGGAATGGTCGACTTTCACACAGGCGGATGCCACTGCGGACAACTGCGATATCAATTCAGCGGGCCTTTACACGATATCGCCCATTGCCATTGCTCGATTTGCCGGCGGGTCAGCGGCGGGATCGTGACCACCTGGATCACTGTGCCGGCGACAACCTTTCAATGGCTCGCGGGAAAACCGGCGCGGTACGACTCTTCGCCAACCTGCGCGCGCTATTTTTGCGGCAACTGTGGGGCGCAACTGGCATTGGAGACTCACCTGAGCCCGGGCAGCATCGACGTGACCATCGCCACCCTCGATCACCCGGAGCGGGCCCCGGCCGAACGCCACATCTGGACCGACAGCCGCCTGCCGTGGTTGCATCTGGATGAGCATTTACCGGGCGAAGCCGAAGAAACACTCTGATCAGAAAATAGACAGGTCGAGCGGGCGAATCGCGCCCATCCAGATCGCGTGCTCGCTGTGATCCAGCAGATCGTTGCCGGTGTCGGGGTGCAGGAACACCACCAAGCCCTTGCGGTTGAGCGCCAACCACGGCAGCACATCACCGATCAGTTCAGGGCCGAACGCCAGTTGGCAGCTCCAGTCCGGGTGCGGGCCGACGGGGCGTTCGTGCACCCGGCCCATTTTCAGCGGGAACAATTGTGCCGCTTGCTCACACAGGGCTCGCGCCTGGTCGATGGTGCTGGCATCGAAATAGACATGGGCGTGGTAACCCTTGATCCGTTGCATCTGAATCCCTCCAAAACCGAGTCGAACCCTCACCGTTTCCTAAAGGTCAAATGCCATACAGGAAAGAGAACAAGGGAGTTCAGCCATGAAAAATGCCGAAACCCCGGTGGTGAAAGTGGTGCTTTATGGTGCCATGAGTAGCTTGGGCAGTGCGCTGATGGCTGAAATGTTGCGGCGCCAACATGAAGTGATCGCCATTCTCGATGACTTGACGGCGCTGGCGCCGCGCCCGGGTTTGCGTACCAAGGCCGGCGACCTGTTCGACGCACAACGGGTCAAGCAAAGCGTGGCCGGCAGTTCGGCGGTCATCTGTTTATTAGACGCACCGGGGTTGCCATACAATAGTGAACACGTGGAAAAAAACATTGTGCCCGGCCCGGTCGAGCAGGTGCTGGCGGTGGATGCATTGCTTGATGGCATGCAGGCAGCAGGCATTACCCGATTGTTTCTAGTGGGGGATTTCGAGGTGCTGGACGATCCGGAGTTCGAGGACGGGTTGCAACGCCACGCCGCCGAAGAAATCCGCGAAGCGCTACAAAGCAGCCCCTTGCACTGGACGATGGTAAACGCCCCGCGCGGGGTGCCGGGGCTGACCATCGAGCACTTCAGTCAAATCGGCGGCAACCTTGAGCCGGGACTGGCCGAGCCGCTCGCACGTTTGGCCCGCACGGCAGTGGGGATCGCTGATGAGTTGCATCTGAACCTGCATATTGGCGAGCACGTTAATTTTGTTGCCACCGATAGCTAGATCGCAATTGAGGGCAGTGCCATCCCGTTCAACGATTGCGCACTGCTGGCCTGCTCGGCCATCAACCAATCGACAAACTGCTGGATCAAGGCGCCACGCCGTTTGCGTTGTGGTAACACGACGTAATAACCCAGCCTGGAGATCACCGTTTCGGCAATCGGTCGACACAACAAACCTTGTGCCAACAAGTTATCCACAAGGTGCCGCCAGCCAATCGCCACGCCCTGGCCGCCAATGGCGGCTTGAATCAACAAGGTGTAATTATCGAAACGCAATTGGCCGGGCGCCGGGGGCGAAGTGATGCCCAACTCGCGAAAGACACCGCTCCAGTCAAACCAGTGGCTGCTGTTTTCGCCACGCAGGTGCAGAAGTGGAAACTCCAACAATGATCGAGCGGGTAGGGGCAGGGCGCGATCATTGAGTAATTGCGGGCTGCACACCGGGAACACTTCCTCGCTGAATAGCCAATGACTCTCGCCCTGTTTGAAGCGGCCATCGCCGAACAGCACTGCTACATCGATATCGCTGCGCAACATGTTATGGCTACGTTCACTGGTCACCAGACTGACGTCGACCTGTGGGTTGGCCGCGTGAAAGCGGTGCAATCGAGGCATCAGCCAATAGGCGGCAAAGGCAAAATCGGTGGCGACTTGTAGCACTTCATGCTGATGCTGGGCGCTGATCGCGCTCAATCCTGCATCGATATTCTGCAAACCCAGCTGAACTTGCTCGAAAAGGATAGCACCTGACTCAGTCAGTTCAATGCCACGATAGATGCGGTCGAACAGTCGAGCCCCCAACTGCTCCTCCAGTCGCTTGATTTGCTGGCTGACCGCCGGCTGCGTGGTTCCCAGCTCGACCGCCGCCGCCGTAAAGCTGCGTTGACGGGCCGCTGATTCGAAAGCGCGGAGCAAATCCAGAGAAAGGTCACCAAGCGCGTCATACATAAGCTGTGCTTATCCTAGTCATTGCCGCCCGTGGGCTTTACCGCAAAGTGTGTGGGTTACATCCTCGACCCCAGCACTCTCGCATAAACATCCACTATGGAATGCCGCGATCACATGAAGCGCAAGAACATTCTTTTCATCATGGCCGATCAAATGGCCGCGCCAATGTTGCCGTTCTACGGTCCTTCGCCTATCAAATTGCCTAATCTGAGCCGCCTCGCCGCCGAGGGCGTGGTATTCGACAGCGCTTATTGCAACAGCCCGCTGTGCGCACCTTCGCGCTTTACCCTGGTCAGCGGCCAGCTGCCGAGCAAGATCGGGGCTTATGACAACGCGGCGGATTTCCCGGCCGATGTGCCGACTTATGCCCATTACCTGCGGCGCCTCGGCTATCGCACTGCGCTGTCAGGCAAAATGCATTTCTGTGGTCCGGACCAATTGCACGGCTATGAAGAACGCCTGACCAGCGATATCTACCCAGCCGACTACGGCTGGGCCGTGAACTGGGACGAACCGGACGTGCGTCCGACCTGGTACCACAACATGTCGTCGGTTCTCCAGGCAGGCCCTTGCGTGCGCACCAACCAACTGGATTTCGATGAAGAGGTAGTGTTCAAGGCCCAGCAGTACCTGTTCGACCACATTCGCGAGGATGGCGAGCAGCCGTTTTGCCTGACGGTTTCGATGACTCACCCCCACGACCCGTACACGATTCCCAAGGCTTTCTGGGACCTGTACGACGACGCCGACATTCCTTTGCCGGAAACACCGGATCAACACCAACTCGATCCGCATGCCCAGCGATTGCTCAAGGTTTATGACCTGTGGGACAAACCATTGCCTGTGGATAAAATCCGCGACGCTCGCCGCGCCTACTTCGGTGCTTGCAGCTATATCGACAGCAACGTCGGCAAACTCCTGCAAACCCTCGAGGATACTGGGCTAATCGATGACACCATCATCGTATTCTCCGGCGACCACGGTGACATGCTGGGCGAACGGGGCCTCTGGTACAAAATGCACTGGTATGAAATGGCCGCTCGTGTCCCCCTGTTGATAAGTGCTCCAGGGCAATTCGGCGCCGGCCGGGTCAGTGCATCGGTATCCACCGCCGACCTGTTGCCGACCTTTGTAGAACTGGCCGGCGGCACTCTGGAACCGGGCTTGCCGCTCGATGGCCGTTCGCTGGTTCCGCATTTGCAAGGGCAGGGCGGGCACGATGAAGTGTTCGGCGAATACATGGCCGAAGGCACCATCAGTCCATTGATGATGATTCGTCGTGGCGCTTACAAATTCATCTACAGTGAAGATGACCCTTGCCTGCTCTTCGATGTAGGCAATGACCCGCTAGAACTGGAAGAACTCAGCAAATCGCCGCAACATCGTCAACTTTTCGACGAATTTCTCGCCGAAGCTCGCGCCAAATGGGACATTCCAGCTATCCATCAACAGGTGCTCGCGAGCCAGCGGCGCCGGCGTTTCGTCGCCGATGCCCTGACCATCGGCAAGCTGAAGAGCTGGGATCACCAGCCACTGGTGGATGCCAGTCAGCAATACATGCGCAATCACATCGACCTCGACGATCTGGAGCGCAAAGCACGTTATCCACAACCCTGCCAAAACCAATAATGTTAAGGGGAAGTCCATGCAAAAGTTATCCACAGTACTGACGGTCGGACTTCTGGCCCTGGGCAGTGCATCGGTGTATGCCGATCAAAGTTGCGAGACGGTGAAAATGGCCGACCCTGGCTGGAGCGATATCGCCGCAACCAACGCCATTACCGGGTTTCTGCTGGACGGCATGGGCTACAAGGCCAAGGTCGACACCCTCGCGGTGCCGATTACCTTTGGCGGGCTCAAGGATGGCCAGGTGGATGTTTTCCTCGGCAACTGGATGCCGGCGCAGCAGGGTTTCTACGACAAGTTCATCGCCACCGGGGACGTCACGCAACTGGCGAAGAACCTCGACGGCACCGAGTTCACCCTCGCTGTCCCGGATTACGTCTGGGATGCGGGTGTGCATAACTTTGCCGACCTGAACAAATACGCCGACAAGTTCGACCACAAGATCTATGGCATCGGGTCTGGTGCACCGGCAAACATTTCGCTGCAAGAGATCATCAAGAAAAATGATTTCGACATGGGTCAATGGAAACTGATCGAATCCAGCGAGCAGGCCATGCTTGCGGAAGTGTCCCGCGCGGTGAAGAAACAGAAGTTCGTGACCTTCCTCGGCTGGACACCGCACCCGATGAACGTGCAGCTGAAAATGCATTACCTGAAGGGTGGCGAGAAATACTTCGGCGACACCGGCAGCGTCCACACCCTGACCCGCAAAGGTTATGCACAGGCCTGCCCGAACGTCGGCAAGCTGCTCACCAACCTGAGCTTCACCCAAGAGATGGAGAACAGCATCATGGCCGAGGTGGTGAACAAGAAAGTCAGCAATGCCGATGCGGCCAAGGCGTGGATCAAGGCCAACCCGGCAGTGCTGGACAAGTGGCTCGATGGCGTGAAGACCGTGGATGGCAAGGATGCGTTACCGGCAGTGAAAGCCAAGCTCTAACTCCCGCCACTGATCGTTCCCACGCTCTGCGTGGGAATGCATCCCGTGACGCTCCGCGTCACACTCCAAGGGCAAACGCGGAGCGTCCATGGCGGCATTCCCACGCAGAGCATGGGAACGATCAGCGTCTGTTAACCTTGTGCAAAACCCAATCCGAGAGGACCCATGGCCCTTCCCAGCCGCCATTCACTCTTCCCATTCCTCACATGGTTACCCAGGCAAACCCGCGCCAGCGTCGGTCGTGACCTGATCGTCGGCCTCAGTGGCGCGATTCTCGCGTTGCCGCAATCCATCGCCTACGCACTGATTGCCGGCCTCCCACCGGAATACGGCTTGTATGCGGCGATCATCCCGGTGTTGATCGCTTGTCTGTGGGGCTCGTCGTGGCATTTGATCTGCGGTCCGACGGCGGCCATTTCCATCGTCCTGTACGCCAGCGTCAGTCCCCTGGCCATTCCTGCGACGCAGGACTACGTCACCGTGATCCTGTTGCTGACCCTTCTGGCAGGGATTTTCCAGTGGCTGCTGGGGTTGCTGCGCTTTGGTGCGCTGGTCAATTTCGTCTCTCATTCGGTGGTGCTTGGCTTTACCCTCGGCGCGGCGGTGGTCATTGCCGTTGGCCAGTTGCCCAACTTGCTGGGGCTGGAGCTGCCCAGCCAGGCCACCGCACTGGACAGTTTCATCACACTGACCACACACCTGGGTGAAGTGGATAAACCTTCGCTCATTCTCGGATTGGCCACCGTGGCGGTCGGGCTGATCCTCAAGCTGTGCTTGCCGCGCTGGCCGACGCTGTTGATTACCCTGGTGCTGGCTGCCGTGATGGTCTGGCTTTGGCCCTCCATGTTCGGTCACGTAAAACTGGTGAGCGCCTTCACCGGTAAGCTACCGCCTTTTAGCCCATTGCCGTTGGACCTCGACCTGATCCTGCGCCTGCTGCCCAGTGCCGTGGCGGTCGGAATGCTCGGGCTGGTCACCAGCCTGTCGATTGCCCGTTCGCTGTCGGCGCGCTCGCAACAGTTGCTCGACGCCAATCAGGAAGTCCGCGCCCAAGGCTTGTCCAATATTGTCGGCGCGTTTTTTTCCGGATCGCTGTCGGCCGGCTCCTTCACCCGTTCAGGCCTGAGCTACGAAGCGGGGGCCTGTTCGCCGTTGGCGGGAGTCTTTTCGGCTTTGTGGGTAGCGTTGTTCGCCGTCTTCGGTGCCAGTCTGATCGCACACATTCCCATCCCGGCCATGGCCGGCAGTATTTTGCTGATCGCCTGGGGCCTGGTGGACCATCGTGGCATTCGTGCGTTGCTACGGGTCAGCCGCGCCGAGTTCGTGGTCATGGGCCTGACCTGTGTCGCCACGCTGCTGCTGGAACTGCAGACAGCGATCTATGCCGGGGTGCTGGCATCGCTGTTCTTTTACCTCAAGCGCACCTCGCAACCACGGGTGCAGCATTTGCGTGACGGCGATGAAGACATTCTGCGGGTCGGCGGCTCGATCTTCTTCGGCGCCAGCCACTACCTGCAAGTTCGCCTGCAACGAATGCAGGGTGCACGCGTGGTGATCGAGGCGCAGCAGATCAACTTCATCGACTATTCAGGGGTTGAGATGCTGCATCAGGAAGCACGGCGGTTACTGCGCCAGGACCGCAGCCTGACCCTGCGCCGGGCTCGGCCGCAGGTGGTGGATGAATTGAGGAAGCTGGAAGGGGCAGAGAAATGCCCGATCCGGTTTGAAGACTGAAACAACCTAATACGTGTAGGAGCGAGCTGGCTCGCGATGGACGTCAACGATAACGCGTGCATTCAGGATGCATGCGTTGTCCTTGGGTTCTTCGCGAGCAGGCTCGCTCCTACAGGGGGTCTTACTCAGCCAGTTGCCGACGAAGTTCGGCCAGCACCGGCGCCGTATCCGGACGCACGCCGCGCCACAGGAAGAAGGCTTCCGCCGCCTGCTCGGCCAACATCCCCAGCCCATCCATCGACACCGCCGCGCCATGCTCGCTGGCCCAACGGCAAAACGAGGTCGGCTCCTTGCCGTACATCATGTCGTAGCACACCGTCTTGCCCGGTTCGATCAGGCTGGTGGCAATCGGCGGAACATCGCCCGACAGACTCGCGGACGTCGCATTGATGATCAGGTCTACCGACTCTTGAAGCCAGTCATAACCACTGGCCGATACCGGGCCCAGATCGCAGAACAGTTCGGCCAGCAACTCGGCCTTGTCCACCGTACGGTTGGCGATGACCACCGACGCCGGCTGCTCAGCCAACAACGGCTCCAGCGCACCGCGCACTGCGCCGCCGGCACCGAGCAGCAGGATGCGCTTGCCCTTGAGGCTGAACCCGGCATTGACCGTCAGGTCCCGTACCAGGCCAGCACCGTCGGTGTTATCGCCCAGCAAACTGCCATCTTCCAGCTTGCTCAGTGTGTTTACCGCGCCGGCCCT
>CXWK01000490.1_pt1 | contig 40365 bp, 38 predicted proteins | sample 590851 | NCBI WGS metagenome assembly CXWK01 (sample SAMEA3498364, study PRJEB10139) | wastewater metagenome | biome: wastewater treatment plant; material: activated sludge | place: Denmark | collected 2014-08-01
CGGCCCTGTTCGCGGCCGATGACGATCAGCATCGTCGTCTCGCCCATCGGGCCGACGCCCTTCAGGCGGATGTCGGCGATCTTGCTCGTATCCGGGATAAGGCCGACGCCGCCGATCGCAGGCGTCGGCGGAATGCCCACGCCATTGGTCTCGTTGTAGAGCGAGACGTTGCCGGAGACGACGGGATAGGAGAGCGCCTTGCACGCTTCGCCCATGCCGCGCACGGTTGCCACGAACTGACCCATGATCTCGGGCCGCTCGGGGTTGGCGAAATTCATGTTGTCGGTAATCGCAAGCGGATCGCCGCCGACGGCGGTGATGTTGCGCCAGGTCTCGACCACCGCCTGCTTGGTGCCCATTTCGGGATCGGCGGTGACGTAGCGGGGTGTCACATCGCAGGCGACCGCGATGCCCTTCGTGGTGCCGTGGACGCGGATGACGCCCGCGTCGCCGCCGGGGCGGCCGACGGTATCGCCCATCACCATGTGGTCGTACTGTTCCCAGATCCATCGGCGCGAGGCGAGGGCGGGCGAACCCATCATGTCTTTCAACGTGCCGAGAATTGCGTTCGGCCCATTCTTCGGCCCCGGGACCCACTCGGGCAGAATGTGCGCCTGCTTCTTGGGTTCGACCCACGGACGCTCGTACATCGGCGCCGAGTTGGCGAGCTTGTCGACCGGCAGATCGGCTTCGATCTCGCCCTTGTGCTTGATGACCATGCGGCCGGTATCGGTGGTGATGCCGATCACCGCGAAATCGAGGCCCCACTTCTGGATGATCGCCTGAGCTTCGGCTTCACGCCCCGGCTTCAGCATCATCAACATGCGCTCTTGCGATTCAGACAGCATCATTTCGTAGGCCGTCATGCCGGTTTCGCGCTGGGGCACGAGATCGAGATTCATCTCGATGCCGACGCCGCCCTTGTCCGCCATTTCCGACGTGGACGAGGTGAGCCCGGCGGCTCCCATGTCCTGGATGGCGATGATGCAGTCGGTCGCCATAAGTTCCAGGCAGGCTTCGATCAGCAGCTTTTCTGTGAAGGGATCGCCGACCTGGACGGTGGGACGTTTCTCCTCGCTCTTGTCGTCGAATTCGGCCGACGCCATGGTCGCGCCGTGGATACCGTCGCGCCCGGTCTTCGATCCGACGTAGACGACGGGCAGGCCGACGCCCTTGGCGGCGGAGTAGAAAATCTTGTCTTGCCGCGCGAGGCCGACGCACATCGCGTTGACTAGAATGTTGTTGTTGTAACCCGCATCGAAATTGGTTTCGCCGCCGATGGTCGGCACGCCGGTGCAGTTGCCGTAATGCGCGATACCGGCGACGACACCGCCGACGAGGTGGCGCGTCTTGGGATGATCGGGCGCGCCAAACCGCAGCGCGTTCATATTGGCGACGGGCCGCGCGCCCATAGTGAAGACGTCGCGCATGATGCCGCCGACGCCGGTTGCCGCGCCCTGGAACGGCTCGATGTAGGAAGGGTGGTTGTGGCTCTCCATCTTGAAGACGACGGCATCGCCATCGCCCAGGTCGACGACGCCAGCGTTCTCGCCCGGTCCCTGGATCACCTGCGGGCCGGATGTCGGTAGCGTTTTGAGCCAGACGCGCGAGGATTTATAGGAGCAGTGCTCGGACCACATGACCGAGAAGATGCCAAGTTCGCAGATCTTCGGCTCGCGTCCCAGGATGCCGAGAAGCCGCTGATATTCGTCACCTTTGAAGCCATGTTCGGCGACGATTTCGGGGGTGATCGCGGTCGTCTTGGCAGCGCTCATCGCAGGGGCCTTTGCATGCGTGATTTGGAACGGGCCCTTCTATAGCGGGCGCTGCGGGGAGAGTCCCGGTGCGCTGCCGCTTTTCCCGCGCGGCGAAACGGCCAAGCGCGGCGGGTCCGGGTTGGCGGCGGCGAGGAGACCGGCGATCAGGTGAGTCGCGGCATGGGGCGCCAGGCGATGCAGCACAGTCGCCGCGACAGGCTGACCCCGGCAATGCGCCAGATCAATTCTGTGCGCGGCCAGACCGCGCTGCAGCATCGAGAATGCTGCTATGCAGCAATATCTATTTTCGGGGCTGATTCAGTGCGTTATCTTTTATCCAACGCGGCGGGAAAAGGTTGCTGCCCTGTTAACTGGCCAGCCTTCGCCGCTCTTGAAAGACACTCTAGTTGAAGGGAACTCCGCTATGAAAACTCTGAACCTTTTGGCGCTCGCTTGCGGCGCTGTTGCGTGTGCGTCGAGTGTTGCGTCCGCTGCCGACATGACGCCCAAGGCGACGTTGATGTCGCCCGGCAAGGCGCTTGAGCTTCAGATCGGCGATCAGCACGCGGTCACCTACTTCCAGCCCGGCAAGGACGGTTGCACGCTCACCGTCGTGCTGGCTGACGGCCAGCCGGGCGAAGGCGGCCAGGAAGCCCACGGCACGCGCCTGGTGCTTCCGGTCGCTCCGGGCAAGACCGTTCGGGTCGATGGCACGCAGAAGAAGTCCGTCGACTTCGTCTGCGGCCCAAAGGGCAAGAAAATGAATGCCAAGGTCTTCGATCGCGAGTCCTACAACACGACAGCCAAAACCCCTTCCAAGACCTGAGAGCCTGAAGCTTAAGCGTGCGGCGGTGGGGCCAGCCCACCCCGCCGGGCTGTGACCGAAAAGCGCTGCGCCGAATGCATTGCTGCATTGCAGCGTTTTTTGCTTTTCATTCACAATTTCGTAGACTTAGTGGGACACAACATTCGCCAACGAGTGCCGTGTGAGTCGCTGCCGGGACACGTATGACCCGCCGGTGGCCGCAGTGCTCGCCCAATCCATTCGACCACGAGGCCCAAAATGTCTGCTCTGAAGTCTGCCGTACTCTTTTCGCTGTTCAGCGGCGTATCGTTTGCCGATCTCCAGCGCGCCGCGCGTCAGCGCGAGCAGGGCCATGCCTTGCCGTATCCGACCGCTGAAGATGTGGCTCATGCGGCCCGCTTCGTTGCGCCCGCTCAGCCGGTCGTTCAACCCGCCGGCCATGAAGATCGCGACGACGATTTCAACACGCGCAGCGCTGCCTAGTTCGAACGCGCGATCGATCTCACCGGAGACGGCGACATGGGGAGGATCCCTGGTCCTCCCTATTTTGTTTGTGAACGCAGTGTTGCTTTGTTCAATCGCATTGAAGCGATCCTACTACCCACTTGGGCTGTGACCGTTTCGCGCTGCACAAAACGCAGTTCAGATTTGAAGGATTGTCCATTTTCTTCGACGAGTCATGGGCTTATCTAACTGGCTCAGCGCTGACGGCACGCCCAGACAATCGTGCGCGGGTTTGAACGGCAGCGCCCTCGAGACAGTGGAGATTCCTGTCATGACGACTTTCGCAAAGTTCGCTGCCGTTCTGGGCGTCGCTGGTTTGAGCGTTGGGTTTGGCCACTCCCCCGCATCATCCGCCGACACGGGCCTGCTGATCGTCAAGCCTTATAAGGCCATCAATCTGGCGTCGGGCACCAAGCGGGCTATCGGCTATTACATCGCCGATGCCGGCGCCTGCCAGCTCACGCTTCAGCTGGCGGACAAGTATTCCGACTACGCCAACACCGTGTCCGAGCCGGTTCGCATCAACATGACGGTCCGTGAAGGGTCATCGGCCCGGATCGACTCGCTGGTCGGCCCCTCGCTCGATTTCAAGTGCGCTGTCGGCGCCGGTTCGATGAGCGTCAAGCCGGTCGAGCATACGGCCTATTTCGCAGGTGCGAAGTAAGCCGCCAGGCCGGGGCTTCGGACGGCCTCCAAGTCGACAATTGCAGGCAGACGTATGAGGGGAGGAAGCACACCGCTTCCTCCTCTTTTTCATGCGATTTAACTTCTGGAATCGTTAAATAAATTAAGAATTAACCAGACCATCTGCAACTCGCCCTGCAACTCGTCATGAGGGTTGCGCGGCGTGCATTTCGCTCATGCGTAAAGACCGCTACCTGACGACCTGGTTCCGGGCTATATTCTACACTGTAGAACAGTTCGACTGAGGGCCTCGCCCTCAAACTCCTGAGGGTCCGGTGATCCCAGGGGCTCGAAAGAACCAAAGGTGACGGCCATGCAAGCTATCGTTCTCGCTCTTCTGCAGTCGATGCAGACCACGCGGACCCGTGAGACGGGGGCCCAGTGCCGCTAAGACGCGCCGGGTCGATGAATACTCCAAACGCTTAAGGGGCCTTTTCGGGCCCCTTTTGCTTTTCCACCTACGCGCATAGCGGTCGATCAGCGCCTCGAGGCCGCGGCCGCAGGCGCGGCGCCGAGGCCACCCGCATGGCACGCTCGGCTGTGAGTCGCCGCAGCTGCTCCTTGAGCCGAAGCGCCAGCGCGTTGAGGCGCATCAGCCGCAACCCATCGGCGCGGGCGCGGCTGCGTTCACGCGCAATGGTAGCGCCGATGCGGGCAAGACGATCCAGGGTCGTAGTGGTGCGGCGGGAAAGCGGGGATTTGATCGGCATGAGTGGTCCTCCAGGATGTGTGTGGAGGTATGCCGATTACGACAACAGACGGCATCGGGCATACCCGATGCGGTCCGACATCACGTGCCGGCAAGCTTGGCGCCCGCCGCCGCGTCAGAGGGGCCCGGCCCCGCATTCTGATATGCTAGATGGGTGTCCCGGCAGGCAATTCAAGGGCTCACCAGCAGACCCAGAATTGAAGGCGCAAACTCGCAAGGGGTGGGCGCTGGCACGGCAATTTGGTTGCAACGGGGAAAGAACGGCGATGTGGGCTTGGATTTCTGAACGCGCGGCGGCCCTGCAGGCGGTGATGGCGGCGTTGACGTTTCTCGTCGCGGCCTTGGCGCTTGTCGGCATCAAATGGCAGATCGATGCGTCCGAGCGGCTGCAGCAAGAGCAATCGGCGCGCGACATTTATCGCGAGTTCCTCAATCTCTCGATCAGCCGCCCCGAGCTGGCAGCGCCTAAAGACGCGTGCGCGATGACCGAAGACCAGAACACCGCCTACGAGTCCTATGTCGAGTACATGCTTTACACCGCCGAACAGGCGATCCGCTCCGATGGAAGTTGGAAGCCAGTCTTCGCCGAACGGCTCAAGGGTCATGAGTCCTACGTCTGCGCTCTCAGGGACGTCTCATCGTATGACGCCGATGTACAGAGCTTGATCGGCGCTTTCCAGTCGTCCGCCTGCACCGGAGTAAGAGCCTGCACGCGTTAGGATCGCGCTGACCCTGCCATGGCGCGGCAGGTGATGCCGGCGCGCTTTCAATTTTTCAACCCACCCGTCCGGCCGGCCCGTCTGGACGGCGCGGGGAGGGCGCGGTTTCGCATGCGGCCAAGGATAGCTTGGCCCCCTGGACACCCCGCCGTCCCGCGGATTACGCGGCTTCGAGTGTCGAAAGCAGCGCGCTTTCGAACACGCGGCGGCCATCGGTGCCGCCGAGCGCCGCCTCATAGAGCCTTTCCGGGTGAGGCATCATGCCAAGCACACGGCCGCTTTCGCTCAAGATGCCGGCGATATTGCGCTGGGCGCCGTTGGGGCAGGTCTCGGGCGCGACCCTGCCGTTCTGGTCGGCATAGCGAAACGCGACCCGGCCGTCGCCCTCGAGCCGGTCGAGCGTATCCTTGTCGGCGAAGTAGTTGCCTTCGCCGTGGGCGATCGGCACCTTGATGATTTCGCCCGCCCGGTAGCACTTGGTGAAGAACGACTGGTCATCTTCGACTTTCAGGAACACGTCGCGGCAGATGAAGTGCAGCGACGCGTTGCGCATCAGCGCGCCGGGCAGCAGCCCGCTCTCGCACAGGATCTGGAAGCCGTTGCAGATGCCGAGGACGGGCGTGCCGGCCTTCGCCTTGGCGATTACGTCCTTCATGATCGGCGAGTGCGCCGCCATGGCGCCGCAGCGCAGATAGTCGCCGTAGGAGAAGCCGCCCGGCAGCACGATGAAGTCGGACGCCGGCACGCTCGCATCCCCATGCCAGACCATGTTCGGCGCGAAGCCCGTGACGCGCTCAATCGCGGTTTTCACGTCGCGGTCGCAGTTGGAGCCGGGAAAGACAATGACGGATGTGCGCAGCATGTGAGCCTCTTCACCCTCCCCCCTTGTGGGGAGGGCTGGGGTGGGGGGAACCCCGGTGGTTTTCAGGATTCCCAATGATCGATGTCCCGGATTACCCCCCTCCCGGCCTCCCCCACAAGGGGGGAGGAGAAGGGGAGGGGCGTATCCCCACAAGGGGAAAAGAGTAAGTATCACTTCGGCATCAGAAACATCACGGCCAAACCGGCCGCAGCCAGTGGGATCAGGATGAAGATCGCGGCTTTGATGAGCAGAAACCGTATCGCCTCGGCCTCGTCGCTGCGCTTCTTGTCCTGGTCCTTATCCTGCTCTCCGGCCATCGATTCCGCATACCCCCGAGTCGTGCAATCCTTAGCTCTGCAACTAGTGCCGCAACCGGCAAAAGTCCACCAATCACCGGCCCGCAGGGACGCCGCAGACCCGCCGGGCTGGGCCGGCGCCGATGCTCCAGCGTGACGCCTTCGGCCGGGACGGACTGCATCGGCACGAAGAGTGGCCGCCGCACCGCATTCGGCCGGTTGCTGAAAGATTTCCGCAATCGGATTGATTTGCAGGACCGGCCTTTACCGGGCCTTGCAGGGTGGCAGCGTAGGGTCAGGCTACGGAAAAAGCCTATAGGCCGGGTCATGACCAACGCCGACATCGTGCTGAAACGGGGCCTCGTCGGCTATCTCTACCGCTGGCTGCGCAACGCCGGCGTGATTGCGACCGTGACCGGGCTCGGCTTCATCATCGCCAACGCCTATCAGGCGACCCACGACGGCCAGGCCGACGCCACGGTCGCGCGCATCGACATGGCTTGCGTGCTCCAGGGCGAGAGCTTCCTGTACCAGGCCGTCGTCATCGAGGCCGAGTGCGGGGAGACCGACGCGGTGCGTGCGCGCTACAAGATCCCGCTGATCGTCAAAGAGCGGCGCATGGCGCGGCTCAGCTTCAGCTCCGAGATCGGGGCCGAATACGAGGTGAGCGTCGCCGCCGATGCGCTTGGCCGGGCCGAAACACATGAAGGCGACGTGATCCCGATCCTGTACGACCGCTCCAATCCCGAGATCGTGCGGGCCGTGCCGGAGGTCTCGACGTATGTGAAGAGCGCCCGCATTCTGTTCGGCGGACTGCTGGCGCTCGCCCTTGTGCTCCTCATGCGCTGGGCCGCCAACTGGCGCGGCGATGTGGAGGCGGAAGTGGCGGAGCTGGCACAAAGTCACAGAGCGCGGCTGCGGCGGCGCTAGTCGATGAGGGCGTGCTTCGCACCCGGACCTGAAACCGGACCCTGCGCAGCGGGATTACGGACGGTCGCGTCAACGCGCGAATGTTTCGGCAACCGAACTCACCCGATCTCGTAGCTGTAGTTCTCAATCACCGTGTTGGCGAGCAGGTCCTTGCACATCTGCTCGACGATGCTCTTGGCCTTCACCGGGTCGGTCTCTTTCAAGTCGACCTCGATGTACTTGCCCTGGCGCACGTCGCCGACGCCGGTGATGCCCAAACCCTTGACCGCGCCTTCGATGGCCTTGCCCTGCGGGTCGAGGACGCCGTTTTTCAACGTGATCTTGATGCGGGCTTTCATGAGAGGTTCCAGGTGACGGGTTCAAGGTGACAGGGAAATAGGCGATGGGCAGTCGCCCTGTCACCTATAACCTGTCACCTGTCCCCTTCAATTGGGCTTGCCGTTGGGCGGCACCGGCGTCTCGTCCAGCGCCGGGGTGGGCTTTCCCTTGGCCGGCGGGTTGGAGGCGACGAGCACGGGGCCCTGCCCACGCGGACGCGGCGTCTCGGTCAGGACGCCCAGACGCTTGGCGACCTCCTGATAAGCCTCCAGCATGCCGCCGAGATCCCGGCGGAAACGGTCCTTATCCAGCTTGTCGCCGGTCTGAACGTCCCAGAGGCGGCAGCAGTCGGGGCTGATCTCGTCGGCGAGCACGATGCGCACCTGCTCATTGTCGTAGAGCCGGCCGAATTCGACCTTGAAGTCGACGAGGCGGATGCCAATGCCGAGGAAAAGGCCGACCATGAAGTCGTTAATGCGCAGCGCCAGCTGCATCACCTCGTCGATCTCCTGGGGTGTGGCCCAGCCGAACGCGGTGATGTGCTCTTCCGACACCATCGGGTCGTTCAGCGCATCGTTCTTGTAATAGAACTCGATGATCGAGCGGGGCAGCTGGGACCCTTCCTCGAGCCCGAGACGGGTCGAGAGCGAGCCGGCGGCGACGTTGCGGATCACGACTTCGAGCGGGATGATCTCGACTTCGCGGATCAACTGCTCGCGCATGTTGAGGCGCTTGATGAAGTGCGTCGGCACGCCGATTTCACCCAGCCGCTGGAAAATGTATTCCGAGATGCGGTTGTTGAGCACGCCCTTGCCTTCGATCAACGCATGCTTCTTGGCGTTGAACGCAGTGGCATCGTCCTTGAAGTGCTGAATGAGCGTGCCGGGTTCCGGCCCCTCATAGAGCACCTTGGCCTTGCCCTCGTAGATGCGGCGGCGCTTGTTCATTCCGGGTCCTCTGAGGATCAACTCACACACTCACTTCGGCTAGCCATTCGATTGAGACAACAGGCACGCTTCGTCAATCAGGGGGTCGGCACTTCGTCGTTGATATTCCAACGCGATTTTTGTTTGTCGGGGGACGGTTTCAAGTCCGCTTAGGGCTCGAAAACGTATGGGCGAGACTAGCCCAACAGGCCCTGATAAACAATCAAGACCATGAGCCGCACGCCCCTTTGGTCAAGCCCGGTTGCCAAGCCGTTGATTTGCTTCGAGGAGGGGAGTATCGGTCCGGTTAATGGCGGCTCTGGCTGCTGCTGCAACGGGTCTTGAAACGGCCGATTGCGGATACACCTTAAGGTTGAGGATGCTCAAGGAGAGCTTAACGAATGACGACTTTCGACGAACGCGAGAAGAGCTACGAGAAGAAATTCGCCCTCGACCAGGACCTCAAATTCAAGGCCGAGTCCCGCCGCAACAAGGCGCTCGCCGAATGGGCCGGTGCCAAGATGGGCCTCAGCGGCAGCGACCTTGAAGACTACATCAAGGCGGTGCGCAAGGCCGACCTCGCCGAGAAGGGCGACGACGACGTGTTTGGCAAGGTGAAGGCTGACCTCGCTGCGAAGGGTGTCAGTGTCGCCGACGCCGACATCCGCAAGGTGATGGCCGAAGCCCTCGCCAAGGCCGTGACGGATATCGAAGCGTCGAAGTAAGAGCGGGCGCGCGAACATCGATGACAGAACTCAAGGGCGGGCCCAACGGTCCGCCCTTCGTCGGTTTCGTGCGCGCGTGAAGTCATTCGGCAGGGAACCCTCATACCGCAACCTGTTCAGCCGTAGTGTCCCTGAAGGGCGTCACGTGCGCGGGCTTCGGCAGCGCGGTTAGATTGTTGCGTCATCCGAACCGCCCATCCACACACTCCGTCATGGCCGCGAAGGCGGCCATGACGTCCGGGGGATTTCGCTACAGGCCGAATTGTCCGCCATGACGGTTGTGGTGGGGAAGACCTACCCCAGCCTCTTCAGAAACTGCCCGAATTGGAGCAGGCCCTCGGGCCAGGGGCCGTGGCCGGAGGCGACGTTGATGTGGGCGGTCTCGCCCGCACTGGTCAGGTTGGCGCCCCACTTTTGAGCGAGCATCTCGGCGCGCGCGTAGGCGCAGTAAAGATCGTTGGTGGCGACCACCAGTTCAGCCGGAAAAGGGAGTTTGTTCTCCGGCATCTTCTCGAACCCGCGCGGGCCCATTTTCGGCGGCCAGCGCTCACCGCCCGTATCAGGCCAGAAGTGTGCGTGCTCGACATCGGCCGGCGCGACGAGAAAGGCGCCGATGACGCCCTTGGCCTTCAACTTGCCGGCGGCATAGACGACGGCCGGAACGCCGACCGAATGGGCGACGACGACAACGGGCTTCGTCGCACCGGCCGCGAATTTTGCCATCCGGTCGCCCCACTCCTCGACGTGGGGATTGTCCCAGTCGTCCTGGATGACGCGCCGCGCGGTCTTCAAATTCTTCTCCCAGCGGGTCTGCCAGTGTTCGGGACCACTGTCCTGCCAGCCGGGTACGATGAGGATGTCGACGTCGGAAGTTTTCATGGCCGTTCCCATAGCCAATCGGCGCGGCGAGGGGAATGGGTCAGAGCCGGCTTGCGGCGAAGGTCGAAGGGGGTGGGCCGCTGAGGTTCACACGGCGTGCCGCTGCCGCTCTCTGGCGGCCGTCAGAGTGCATTTCCGTCTGCCTCTTGCCGCTCCCGGTCAAACCGGCTACCGGTTTTTTTGCATAGGAGCCAAAGGCGATCCGGCCGCACGCGCAGCCCGTTGGGACACTTGGCGGAGCGGAACTGGAGGGGGAGAAAGAGCCATGTCGGAAGAAGCGGTCGTTGCCCAGAAGGGGCCCTATCAAGTCGATCTCGAAGAGGGCAAGGACTACTTTTTCTGCCGCTGCGGACGCTCGCAAAAGCAGCCGTTCTGCGATGGCTCACACAAGGGCACGTCGTTTGCGCCGATGAAGTTCAAGGTCGAGCGCTCAGGGACGTTCAACCTGTGCGGCTGCAAGTCCACCGATGACGAGCCCTTCTGCGACGGCACGCATAACGTGCTCTAAAGTTCGCCGTCCGGCTCCGCTTGTGCGGAGCCCGCCGGAAGGCGCGGCGCCGTGCCAGCGCGTCGCTAGAGATGGTGCAAGTGCTCGGGCAGGACTTCGGCGGACTTCTTGATTTCGCCGGTCTTGATGCGGCGCAGAAACGACTCGAGCTCGACCTTGACGACGGGCATCAGGATATAGAGACCGGCAATGTTGATCAGCGCCATGGCGAATACGGCGGAGTCGGCGAAGTCGATCACGGCACCAAGGTTCATCGCCGCGCCGATGACCACCACGACACAATAGATGATGTTGAACAGCGACTCCTGGAAGCGCCCTTCGCCGAACATATAGGTCCAGGCTTTGACGCCGTAGTACGACCACGAAATCATCGTCGAAAACGCAAACAGCACGACGGCCACGGCCAGCACATAGGGAAACCAGGAGAACTCGGTGGCAAATGCCGTCGAGGTCAATTCAACGCCGGTGGCGTTACCGGTTGTGGCGATACGGCCGAGTTCCGCGTTCCAGACATAGAGCCCGGTCTGCGGATCGAACTGCAGGACGCCCGTCAAAACGACGACCAGCGCGGTCATGGTGCAAATGATGACGGTGTCGATGAACGGTTCGAGAAGTGCGACCAGTCCTTCCGTAATCGGTTCGTTGGTCCTCACTGCCGAATGCGCGATAGACGCCGAGCCGAAGCCAGCTTCGTTGGAAAAGGCGGCACGGCGAAATCCCTGGATAAGCGCGCCGAGCGCGCCGCCGGCAATGCCGGCTCCGGTGAAGGCCCCCGACACGATCTGTCCGAAGGCCCAAGGCACGCGATCGATGTGCGTCAGGATGATGATCAGAGCGGCGCCACAGTAGATCGCGGCCATTAGCGGCACGATTTTTTCGGCGAAGCGCGCAATCGAGGTGATGCCGCCGACAATGACCATGAACACGAACGTAGCCATGATGAGCCCGGTCAGCCAGCCGCGGCCACTCAGGACACTCGCGTCGCCGCCGGTGACGTTGACGATCTGGGCGTGCATCTGGTTAGCCTGAAACATGTTGCCCGCGCCAAAGGCGCCTAGGACGCAGAACACGGCAAACACCATGGCCATTGCCCGGCCAACTCCGGCGAAGCCTTTTTCCGCCAACCCCTTCGACAGGTAATACATCGGCCCGCCGGACACCGTGCCGTTGGCATATTCGTTACGGTACTTCACGCCCAGCGTGCATTCGGTGAATTTCGTGGCCATGCCGAGCAAACCGGCAAGCACCATCCAGAACGTCGCGCCTGGTCCGCCGACGGCGACGGCGACGGCGACGCCGGCGATGTTGCCGAGCCCGACTGTGCCGGAGAGCGCAGTCGATAATGCCTGGAAGTGACTGACCTGACCGGTGTGATTGGGATCGGAATAATCACCGCGGACAATGTGGAGGGCGAGGCGGAACCCCCGCAACTGGATGAAGGAAAAGTAGAGTGTGAAAACCACGGCTGCCGTCACCAGCCACATCACGATCCAGGGAAAGCTGGTGCCGGGGAACGGGGAGAAGATGAAATTGGCGAATGGTGTGCTGATGGTCGAGACCATCGCGTTTATGGATTCGTCGATCGTAGCGGCATGTGCTGATGCTGGAGCGCAGAGCGCGGCAATCACGGCAATCAGCGGCAGCGCACGTGCAGTCGTCGCAATCTGTCCGGCCATTACAGCGCGTCCCCCATCAAGCCACACTCAACCCGCCAGGACCCATGAGCCCCCGGCAGACCCGGCGCAAGACATATCGACGAAGACCAGCCTCGCCCAACTCCTCTGGCAAGTCCACCAGCTGCCTCGCCGTCACTTAAGGACTTTCGAACCGGCTGACGGCATGGCCCGCAGATCGGCTCTCTCGAGCTTGGAACTTGCAAAAGACACTACAAACAAAGCATCTTACGGCGGGTCTGACCAGCCGGGCCGATACGCTCCCGCCGTCCCGCTGGCTGGATGTGGCCGCCGTGCCGCCATGCATGAGGTGCAGGCATGGGCGCAAGGCGGACATGGGACCATCCCGCCGGGATCGTGTGAAGGCTTATGGCATGACCGGTGAGTCGCCATACGGATTTTCCTGCCTTGCGCGCGGCGCGCCCGTGCGGGCCTGGCGCCGCATCGGCGGCACCCTCTTCGTTGCAATGGTGGCGCTGCTGAGCCCGGCCAACCCGGCCCGGGCAGAGGCGGTGATCGCGGTGGCCGGACCCGCCACGGGGTTTGCCGCTGAGCGGACGGCGGCAATGACATCGGCCGTTGCCAGCCGCGTGGCCGAGATCAATGCCTCAGGCGGGATCAATGGCGAGCGGGTGCGGCTTGAGACAGTCGACGATGGCTGTGGCGCCGTCAGCGCGCGGATCGTAGCCGAGCAGCTGGTCGAGCTGAAACCGCTCGCGGTTCTCGGCCATCCTTGCTCCGGGGCCTCTCAGGCCGCCGCCGGGATCTATGGCCGCGCCGGCATTCTCTATCTCGCCATTGCCACGCGCCGCGAGCGGCCTGCGGATGGGCGCGCAGGGCCAACGGTCTTTCATCTGGCGGGACGAGAGGACCGGCAGGGCGCGGCCGCGGCCGCCCACCTCCAAGCGTCCTACGCCATCGATAAAATCGCGATTGTCCATGACCGGGCGAAGATGAACCTTGCTCTGGCGGAGGCAATCGCCCGGGCCCTTGGCGCCGCTCAACCGGCCAACAGCGGAACCCGGTTGCTGCGCATCGAAATCGATACGAAACGGAAGGACTACAGCGCCACCGCCAACGCCTTGAAACCGGCAGACGCCATCGTCTTCGCAGGGTTTCCCATGGAAGCCGGGTTCTTGCTTCAGGCGCTGAGGCAGTCGGGATCGCAAGCGGAGTTTCTGGTGGCGGAGACGGCGCGCACCGCGGAATTCACCGACACCTTCGGCGATGCCGCGATTGGCGTCAAAGCGCTAGCCGCGACGGGCGGCGTCTATCCCGGCTTGAGCGATCGCGATTGGGCGGAGGCGGCGGTGACCATGGTGGCTGAGGCGGCGCGGCGGACAGGCCGCCTCGCCCCGGTGACACTGGCCAGTGTGCTGCAGGCGCAGCGCTTCACGTTGCCGTTCGGCTGCGTTGCGTTCTCGGTTTCAGGCGAGGCGGAGCTTTGTGCAGGGGGTGGCTCGGATGAGGGCGGTCCGCCGGGCGCGGACCTCGGCCTCGTCACGGCCGACTACGGCATCCTCACCTGGAACGGGACGGATTGGGTTGCGCAACCCAAGGGCCGCGCCAGCGCCGGTGGGCGTTGATCACGCGAAATTTTTCAAGCTGAGGGTGGTAGCCTAAAGGCACGTGCGCAGCCGATGGCCCACGCACGTCCTTAGTAGGCCTCACGATCGTTCGACACCTTGAACGATCCGTCGTCCAGATCAACGGCCCTGAGAGGCCGCCATGCATTCCGTCATCAGGCTGCGTTCCATCCTGACGAGGTCGTCCGGCACGGAGTTGCCGGCCTTGCGATATTCACGGATGCGTTGCTGAACCAGTGCGTAGCAGGCGCGCGGATCATCCTCAGACTGTTCCATCTGCTGGACGAGATCAGCGAAGCTGCCACTGCCCATCTGTTCCGACATGATTCTAGGGTCTCCCCGCTTTCAATCAGGGGCGAAGCCTCAGGCCTCGCCGGGTGTTGAAGTGAACAAATCACTCGTCAAACTAACCACCAGATTAGCCTAATTGGTCGCGATTGGAATGCGGCCCAAGGTCTGATGGATAACGAATACCGCGAGTGTGGCCCGGCGGTCATGAATAGCGAGTGAACGATTCATGCTGTGGGCTGCATCGCGTAAACGAGAAGTAAACAAGCGATCGTGGCGCGGACGGGGAAGCATTGCGGCGATACATCAAGAAATATTGCAGAGCAGCACATTGCGTGAGCGCTGCGGCGGGTGCGCATCACTAGTATTTTCCCGGGGGGATTTCCCGGTCAACAGCCGCCATGGACGCCGGGCCAGATTGATGGCGCCTGCCGCCTCTGCTAGGGCTGCTGCGTTGCATCAAGGAAATCAACAACATGATCCCGCGGTATTCACGTCCCGAGATGACTTCCATTTGGGAGCCGGCCACCCGGTTTCGTATCTGGTTTGAAATCGAGGCCCATGCCGCCGCCGCGATGGCGGAGATCGGCATCATTCCGAAAGAGGCCGCAAAAGCGATTTGGGACAAGGGGTCGCAGGCTGAGTTCGACGTCAAAAGAATCGACGAGATCGAGGCCGTCACGAAGCATGACGTCATCGCCTTTTTGACGCACCTTGCCGAGTTCGTCGGGCCCGATGCCCGCTTCGTCCATCAGGGTATGACGTCGTCGGACGTCCTCGACACCTGCCTCAACGTGCAATTGGTGCGCGCCGCAGACATCCTGATCGCCGATATCGACCGGGTGCTGGCGGCATTGAAGGCGCGCGCCTTCGAGCACAAGGACACGATCACCATCGGCCGCTCGCACGGCATCCATGCCGAGCCGACGACCTTCGGCGTCAAACTCGCTTATGCCTATGCCGAGTTTGCGCGCTGCCGCGAGCGCATGGTGGCCGCGCGCAAGGAGGTTGCAACCTGTGCCATCTCAGGCGCCGTCGGCACGTTTGCCAACATCGATCCGCGGGTTGAAGTGTACGTCGCCAGGAAATTGGGGCTCGAACCCGAACCGGTTTCGACCCAGGTCATCCCGCGCGACCGGCACGCGATGTATTTCGCGACCCTCGGCGTCGTAGCCTCGTCCATGGAGCGCATCGCCGTCGAGATCCGGCACTTGCAGCGCACCGAGGTGCTGGAAGCGGAAGAGTATTTCTCGCCGGGGCAGAAGGGTTCCTCCGCCATGCCGCACAAGCGCAATCCGGTGCTGTCGGAGAATGTGACGGGCCTCGCCCGCATGGTGCGCGCCTATGCGCTGCCCGCGATGGAGAACGTGGCGCTGTGGCACGAGCGCGATATTTCGCATTCAAGCGTCGAACGCATGATCGGACCGGATGCGACCGTGACACTCGACTTTGCACTCAATCGCCTCGCCGGGATGATCGAGAAGCTCGTCGTCTATCCTCAGAACATGAAGAAGAATCTGGACAAGCTTGGCGGTCTGCACAATTCGCAGCGCGTGCTGCTGGCGCTGACCCAGGCGGGCGCGTCGCGTGAGGATGCCTATGCTCTGGTCCAGCGCAACGCCATGAAGACCTGGGAGCAGGGCAAGGACTTCCTGACCGAATTGAAGGCCGATAAGGACGTGGTGGCCAGGATCAAGGCGGCGGACCTCGATCAGATGTTCGATCTGGGTTATCACACCAAGCACGTCGAGACGATTTTCGCCCGCGTGTTCGGCCCCTCGCCGAAAGCATAACTGTTCCACGGCGAGCGCCCAGGGGACATGAGACCGGCGACCGGCTATAGAAGCGGGTGGGGCGGCAAGCGGGGGGCGCACCGGAGCGCAACACGGCGCGACGGAAGCGGACGTCTCGATCGTTGTTGATTTGCAGGGCAAATCAAAATGGACTCCGGCGTGGAGAACACAACGGCTTCGACGATCAGCACCAGTGGCACGCCGCGCGCGCCGCTGCCACCGGCGTTCCGGCGCAGGATCATACGCGCCGGTTTTCACAGCCTTCTCGCCGGCACACTTTTGCTTGCCTCCGCGCCGCAGGTATCGGCGGCGGACAGTGCGGCCGCGGCGACGCGCCAAGGCGATAAGGACAGTTCCGGCGCAGCCGCCTCGAAATCCAAGGTCAACGATGCCTACTCGCCATCCAAGGCAAAGCCGCCTGCCAGCGCGACATCCAGCGCACCATCCAGCGCACCGGCCAAATCGGCGGCGAAGGGTGAGACATCAGCCTGGCAGAGCCACACCGACGTGACGCCGGCCAACGCTGGAGCGGCGGCCTATCCGCCGGATTCGCCGTGCGCACCGATCCATCGCAACATCGAGACGCGCATCAGGAGCATCCGCACGATGCGCGCTCAGATCGACAAGGCCAACGCGGCTCCGCCCAGGACCGTCGTCGGCACCTTCAAGAAGTGGATGGACGACGGATACGAAAGCCCGGCCGCCGCAAAGTACAAGCGCAAGATTTCTGAAGCCTGGAACGCGGCCGAGGAGTTGAACGCGCGGCTCGTCGCCGCCGAATGCGCACCCGTCGATATCGAAAAGGAAATCGCCAAGGGCGGTGCCTCCGCCAGCGACTCGCCGATCGAAGCGCCGGCCGAAGTCAAAACCCAGACCATGGGCGACAGCGACCGCACCATCTTCGACGAACCGGCGCGGCAGTGATGCTTTGGCCTTGACGCTCTTATGAGTCCGGGCTTCCGCGCGCTGAGTGTCCGGGAATCTCGATCAATCTTCGAGCACTCTGCGGGCGGCGGCGTCCGGCGTCATGGTGCCGGAGAGGACCGCGTCAGCCAGCGGCTCGATGCCTGATTTGCCGCCGGACTTGATACGCGCGGCGACGAGGTCGGCGGCGGCGCGTGCAATCAGATAGCGGGCGCGGCGGCGGCGGCGGATGAGGGGCGCGGCCTCTCGCACGGTTTTGCCGATGGCGTCCAGCGTTTCCACGAGCTTCGGCACCCCCTCGCCCGAGAGTGCGCTGGTCTTCAGTACCGGCACCTTGCCGGAGAGCGTGGCCCGGATCGAGAGGGCGCCGATCAGTTGCTGCATCGTCTGCTCGGCGCCCGGCCGGTCGCCCTTGTTGACGACCATTACGTCGGCGATTTCCAACAGGCCCGATTTCATCGCTTGGATATCGTCGCCGAGCCCCGGCGCGGAAATGACGACGCGGATGTCGGCGACTTCGGCCACGTCGATCTCGTTCTGGCCGGTGCCGACGGTTTCGAGCAGCACGATTTCGAAGCCGGCGCCGTCGAGCGCGTCGATGATGCGCACGGCCGCTGGCGACAGCCCGCCCAGATAGCCGCGCGAGGCGAGCGATCGCACGAACACGCCATCGTCATCGAGCGCGGCCGTCATGCGGATGCGATCGCCTAAAATCGCGCCGCCCGAGATCGGGCTCGACGGATCGACCGCGATCACGCCGACGGTGCGGCCTTCTTTGCGCAGATGTTCGATGACGGCGTTGACGAGCGTCGATTTGCCGGCGCCGGGCGGACCGGTGAAGCCGACGACCAGGGCGTGGCCGAGATGGGGCTGCAGCGCCTGCAGCAATCCGGGCGCTGCTTCCGACATCCGTTCCAGTTCGGTGATGACGCTGGCGGTCGCGCGGCGTTCGCCCGCGCGCATGCGTGCGATCAGCGGCTCGATCTCGCTGGCGGAGATCCGGGCTTTTGGATGGGGATGTGATGTCGCGTCGGCCATAAGGGGCTGATAGGCGGGCGAGGGGATAAGCGCAACCCCGCCCGCGTCCGCATCCCCGGCATCCCCAGGTGCGCGGCCGGCGGGACAGGGGCGTGCGCCTCCAGGCCGCGGATCGCGCCGGCCTATTGCACCGGCTTGCCGTCGGGGCCGATGACCGTTGGATATCCCGACGACCCGTTCTGATCCCAGCGGCGCTTGGATTTGGGTTTGGCACTCTCTTCGCCGCTCGCCGCCGCATCTTCGGGCCCAGCCGGGGAGTCTGCCGCTCCTGCGCGCTCGCGCGGCGGCGGATTGGTGCCGGTCTCGGTTTTTTCAGCAGGCGTGGCTTTCGTCTTTTCCGTGCCGCCCTCGGCAGGCTTGGTTTTCGATTTTGCGGCTGGTTCGGTTTTGCGCCGATCGTCCGGCGGCGAGGACGGATCCGCCACCGTAGCCGGAGGTGGGGCCGAATAGTCTTCCGGCGGCGAATAGGGCGTGACGTTGCCGAAGCGGCCACCGCCGCGGCCGGAGTCTGTGGGGCGCGGTGCCGGGCGAGACGAACCTTCGGGGGCGGCGTCCGCCTCGGGATCGGCTGGCAGCCGTTCGTAGAACTCGACGGGTTTTGACGACTTCTTGCCCTTGGCCGGCGGGTCGATCAATTCCGGCTCCGGCATTGTTTCCGGACTGAGGCCCGCATCGCGCGATTTGGGCTTGCGCGGTGCGGGTGCTGGATCATCGACCGGCAGGCTGGCGTCACGATCGCCGCCGCGATCGTTCGCATTGTCCGCTGGTGCGTCGTCAGACGAACGATCAGAGGCGTCATCTGGCGCGGCAGTTCTGCGGCGCTCGGGCGTGGAAGGCGGTGAGGCGTCATCTTCATCGGCCGGCCGCGAGACCTTGCGCTGCGCCTCTGACGGATCACTGCTGCGGCGCGTGGTGCCGTCGGGATTCTTCCATGACCGGTAGGAACCGTCGCTGTCGCGGCCGGCATCATCGCCCTCGACGCTCGACCGTGCGCCGGGGGACTCGTTGTATTCGCGCAGAGCCTCCTCGCTGTTGCGCGGGCGGCGCATATCGTCGCTCGTTTCCCTGGTCTCCCGTTCACTGCGCTCGCGCCGCTCCTTCGACAGGCGGCCGAACTCTGTGCCGCCGCGGAGTTTCGGTTTGCCTGCGGCGCGCGGCGTGGGATTGGTGCTCACGATGCTCTGGGTGCGCGCCCGCTCAGGGCGATAGATCTGCACGTCGCCGAGATTGCCGTCCGGCGACTTGCCGTCGAGCCGCGCCGTCTCGCGCGAGACCTGGCGCTGGCGCACCGCGTCCTCGTCGACCGGCGCGATTTTGGCGCGGGGCACCGGGCCGCGCAGCAACTTCTCGATCTCGTCGGCCGGGATGCCGCGATGGACGAGGCGCTTATCCTGAAGATCGTAGGACACGCGCGCCCGCGTACGTCCCAGCAATTCGCGGTTCCACGATACCGGGCGGACGTAGCGATGCACGCCCGCACGCGTGAAGCTCCTGGGACTTGCAAAGACCCACCGGGGCAGGAAGGCGCGGCTTTCGTAGAACGACGGATCGGCGAAGACGCGTCCGCGCTCAAATCGTGCTTCGGGCGGCATCGGCGCCCAGCCGATCGCCTCGTCGTTGAAGCGCCACAGCACCCACGCCGGGGCCCATTCGGTGCCCGGCACCCACACCCAGCCGAACTCGTGGTCTCGAGTCCAGCGGCCGTAGTGATAGACGGCCCAGCCGAACGGTTCGTCGGAAAGCCAGGTCCAGCCGTAGGTGTCGGAGTTGACCCAGCGGCCGACCGTGTAGGGCCGCCAGTCGCCATCGACATCGGGCTGCCAGACGAAGCCCAGGCGCGGATGCTCGAACCAGCCGCCGTCTTCGTTGAGCGCATCGTAGAAATAGGAGATGCCGGCAACGTTACCTTCGAGCGCTTCAACCGGGGACGAAGGCGAGTCCTGCGCGATTGCAGACCGTGTCGTGACAGGCGCAAACGATATGGCGGCGGCAAGCACAAAGGCTGCCAGCCCGGTCCCGGTTCTCATTGCGCCCCTCCGCCCCACTGTAGATTCCAAGTAAGTCCCTGCACGCTCTGCCTAATTTTCCGGCTCCGAAGCACGGTGCGGCAAGGCGAAATGAACAAGCGGACGAATGCGGCGTCAAATGGGCAATGTCGATTTTACCCGCGCCAGCCTGTCACAGGTTCTCACCGGGTGCAGCATAACGGCAACTCTACTTTCCGCAATCAATCCGCTGGGTCGATGCGGATCGGTTTGTCCTCGGGCAGCAGATGCGCGACCTTGTCCGGGAGGATCGCGAGGCACACGACGGCCATGGCGATCACAAAGCTGCCATCCGCGATGTTGGCGGGCAGGTTTAGCGATATGGTCGTGATGCCCGTTACGATTGCGGCCAGTGTCAGGCCCGTGATGTGGGCGGCGGCACGACCGGTCTGACCTTGTCCGCGCGGCGACATGACGAGCGTCAGGAGATAGGTCAGGAGTGCAACGGCGGCCAGATCACCTGGGCGGCCGTACGCAAAGATCGAGTGGTCCCACGCGGCGTCGTCCCGGCCTGAGAGGAACCACGTCAGCACGGGGAGGTAAGAGGCGAGGAGCACCCCCACGAGCGGCGGCCATACCCACGCCGTCAAAGCGCGGCCGCGCAGCGGCTCTTCCGGACTGGGTTTCATGTCCGCTGACGCGTCATCGGGCAACCGGGCGCGGTAGAGCGCGGCGAGCACGGCGACGATCGCCACGAGGGCTGCGGCAACGGCGATGGCAGAGCCCGTGGAGATCATGCCCTGATCGATTCCGGCCTGCAGATCGCCGGGCAAACCGGCGAACGATTGGAAACTCGAATAGAGAACGATGATCCACATGCCGCTGCCCAGACCGAAGCGGGTGACGATGTCGGCCAACCACATGAGCAGCGCGGTCGCGGCGACGAGCGTCGCCATAAGGGCCAGGCGGAAAAGCGATCCCGGCTCCGGCACGAGACGGTTACCGCTAAGGTCAAAGACTTCCAGAGCTGAGGCAACGCCGTAACTCTGAAAAGCGGCAAAGGCCAAGCCAGCGAGGAGAATGGCCCGATTGTAAGTGGTGCGCGTCGTTTCGCTGGCCGCGAGCATGGCTCGCAATCGCGGCACAACGAGTTTGACAAATTCGCCGAGGATCATGGCCGAGAGTATCGGGATCAGTCCAAGTGCGAAGATCGAAAACCGTTCGCGCGCGGCGATCGACAGGCTGGAGGCGTCCGCCGTCGACAGATTGAGGATGTTGAGGTCGAGGCCCGGGACAGGGATCTGGCTGCCCAGGCGATAGAAGCAGATGACGAGGATCGTCACCAGAATGCGCCGCATCGTCTCCGCCCGCAGCAGAGTGTCCCAGGATGCAAGCGAAGCCGCGTCGCGTGTATCTTTATCCTGCGGCATCGGCACTCCTTAGCGGCGGAAGACGCTCAGCATAAAAACGATGCCACGCGGCCGCCGGCCCGTCCAGCGCCGAGCGCGGAGCGCGCAAGAGATTCGCACCCTTTGGTTTGCGCCTTGCGACTCCCCAGTGGGGAGCCGGCCGCAAGGCGCTGTGTGCGAACCGCCGTGCGCCGTATGGCAGCGGGCAGCGGCGCTCCCGGCTCGGTGCAAGACTCCCCGCGTGAGGTGCGGTCCGTTATTGCACCCGACAAGAACATTTTTTCGGGCTGCGAACTATGAATTCTGTTCGAGGCGATAATGGTATGGCAGAATTTCAGATTCGCTAAGACTCTGTCGGCCAAGCGCCGCCCAGGAAGGAAGAAAGATGAGACGCACTATGTTTTCCTGTCTGGCCTTTTGCTTGGCGGCCGTATCGGCGGCCTGCTCCGGTCCGGTCTCGACCTACCGGTTCCGGCTCCACGTTGAGGTTGAGACGCCTGAGGGTACGAAGGCGGGCTCCAGCGTCATCGAAGTTGCTTGGTGGACCGAGAAAGTCGTTGGCCACGGGGAACTAGGGAAAGACAGCGTCACGGGCGATGCTGTGTTCGTGGATCTAGGAGATGCGAAGAACGTCGTGGCGCTGCTCGGGATGGGGCGGACGGGGAATGAACATGGAATTTCGCAAATGCCGATTAAAGCGTTTGGGTATCGCGGTGGCGACGAGTCGTGGCGTGCGATGGAAACTCAAGCAGGGTCGGCTGATCTCACGTTGGACAATATGCCGACGCTCGTAACGTTTCGAGACCTCAAGGATACTGGAAGCGTTGAGGTCGTCAACCCTAGAGACTTGGCCGAAGCGTTCGGGCCTGGATATTCGCTTGGCCGGGTATGGATCGAGACTACGACCGATCCCGTCGTGCAAACGATTGAACAAAAGCTCCCGTGGCTACCTGCGCTCATTGAAAAACAGAAGACGTCGCCAGTCGACATAAGAGTCAACGGTCACTATCTAGAACTGTTTCGGAGATCCTCAACATGAACAGTGATCTTATGATGGCCATCCTGGCGATGGATGCTCTGCGAACTCCTTGAGAAGCGCGGAGCGCGCAACAGGTTCGCACCCTTTGGTTTGCGCCTAGCGACTCCCCTGCGGGGAGCCGGCCGCAAGGCGCGATGTGCGACCCGTACTGCGCCGTAGGACAGCGGCGCCGGAGTTCGTGGCGTGGTGCACTACGCGCCCGAGTGCAGAGCTGTCGTTCTTGCACCCTACGAGAATGCGCCAGCCCCGCTAGAACTTCGCCACCACGGCATGGTCGCCGTTGAGAGTGCCGTTCTGCGCGGCGGAGAGTACGGCGGGCACGATCTTCTCGGCCTTGTCGACAACGGAAAAATGGATGTCGAGGCCGGCGCGGATGAAGGTCTCGCCCTTCATGTGCGCGAGCAGATCGAGAAACGGGGTCCAGAACCCTTGGATGTTGGCGACCACGATCGGCTTGGTATGCCGGCCGAGCTGCGACCAGGTCAGCTGTTCGACCAGCTCTTCAAGCGTACCGATCCCGCCGGGCAGTGCCACGAACGCGTCCGAGCGTTCAAACATCAGCCGTTTGCGCACGTGCATGTCTTCAACCACGATCAGCTCGTCGACGTCTTTCAGCATCTTCTCTTTCGCGCCGAGGAACTCCGGGATGATGCCCGTCACCTTGCCGCCCGCGCCGAGCGCGCTTTTCGCCACCTCGCCCATGAGGCCCAGGCTGCCGCCGCCGTAGACAAGACGGATGCCGCTATCGGCCAGCGCCTTGCCGAGCTTGCGGGCGGCAATGGCGTAGGCCGGATTGAGACCCTTGCCCGAGCCGCAGTAGACGCAGATGCTTTCGACCTTGGCAGGCGCCTTAGAGGCGGGGGTGGGGAGGGCGGCGGTGGATTTGGCTGTGGCGGGCTTGGCGGTGGCGGATGGGCCCTTGCGGGTGCTCTTCTGCATAAGTCTCTCTTTGTCGCCCGGAAGGGGCAGATCGATATCCATCAGGCTAACATAGTCCGAGACTATGGCAGGGGAAGCTTCACATTGGTGAACGGCCGGCGCCGTGGGCGCTTGATGCTGCAGGCGGACCCTGGTGCGGCCCCACGTGTGGACCCACCTGCCGCCCCCGTGGGCGCGTGGCCGCCGCGGCACTGATCGTCGGCCAATTTTCCCCATGGGGCTAGGCTTTACGGGACGTTGGAGTTACAAGGCGAAATCATGAGACGGGGCCAACAGTCAGCGATTGAGAAGAAATCGGCCGGACGGCGCAAACGTCCGGGCGGCACCCGGCTGCCGGCCGCTATCGCCCTTCTGCTGTTGGCGTCCGTGCCCGCCGTCGCCGCGTTGCAGCTCTTCGATCCCCCTCAGTCGATGGCCCCGCACGGGGCGCGCATCATCGAGCGGCCGCCGCTCTCCGCTCATGCGATGGCCGCGGCCGGCCAGTTCGAACGGCGGACGGCTCCTGACACGCTGATCAATGCCGAGGCAGCCCCTGCAGCCGATGCGCCAGAGAGGTCGTGGACCGAGCGGGCCCGCGATGCCTACGAGCGGGTCATCGTGCCGGCGCTTTCGGGGTCTGAAACGCCTGCCGGGACAGCTCCGCCCGCCGGGCGGGCCGTCGATACGGCGCAGAGTGAACCCGCCAAGCCGCGCACCGGCGATGCGGTCGTGCCTCCCGTCAAGCGCGAGATGCCGGTGACGCCGCCATCTGCCGATCAACCCTCCGCACCCGCTGCCGCGCCGGATACGGCCGCCAAACCCGCAACAGGCTCTGACGCGCCGTCGGGTCCGGTGTCGCCCGGACTGGTGGAGCAGGTGCAGGATTGGCTGGCGCGTTCCAATCGCGATTATCAGGGCACGGTCGTCAAAGGCCTGTCGACGCCGTCGACGATGCCGGCCGAGGCCGAAGACGCAATCGCCAAGAAGATCGAAGAGACCAAAGCCGCTGAAGCCAAGAGGGCCGCGGAAGAGGCCGCGAAAAAGGCGGAAGCTGAAAAAGCAGCCGAAGCGGCCAAGCAGGCGGAGGCCGACAAGAAGGCCGCTGAGGCCAAGGCGCGCGAGCAAAAGCAGATCGAGGAGGCGCGCAAGAAGGCGGAAGAGACCAGGCGTCTCGCCGACGAAGCGAGCAAGAAGGCCGACGAAATTCTGAAACTGGAAGCTGAGAAATCAAAGTCCGCTGCTCCGGCCGCGCAGCCCCCGCCGCCGCCCGCCAAGCAGGCCGAGACGCCGAAGGCGGACGAGGCCGAGCGTCAACGGCGCGAAGCCCAGCGGCAAGCGGATGAGCAGAAGCGTGCCGAAGACGCGCGCAAGGCGGATGCCGAACGCCGCGCCGAGAACGAACGCCAGGCGGCAGAGGCGCGCGCTGCCGCCGAGGCCCGGGCCGCCGAAGATGAGCGCCGCCGCGCCGAAGCCGCGCAGGCCGGGAAGCATCGCACCCGCACGGTCGTTTTAATGCCCGAGCCGATCACCCGCCCGGCGGCAATGCCGATCTATAGCCGGCCTGAACGCGGCAACGGCTATCGCACGACGTATTATCAGGAGACCGGCTATCGCGAGGCGCCGGTGCGCCAGCGGCTCGTCATCTATTCGGAAACCCGCAGCGGCCGGGTGCGCGGCACGGCGGTGAAGCGCTGGATCTGGCGCACGCACGCCTATTCGTCGCGCGGCTGCCGCTATGCCGGCCGCCGCATCACCCCACCAGCGCGCTATACCGTGGCGCGTGGCGACAGCCTGTGGCGCATTTCTGCCAAGCATTACAACCGCGGCTGGAAATATCCCCGCATTTACCGCGCCAACCGCAGCCGCATCGCCGATCCCGATCTCATCTACCCTTGCCAGCGGTTCAAAATTCCGCGGCGGTAGGCAGCGCGCGGCGCTTTCACCCTTTTGTCGCATTTGGGTCCGCAGTATGACCCTGGCATGACGGGTGGGGACTGCGCGATGCGATCTTGGCGAATGGGGCTGACGGTATGGGCGCTTGTTGTCGCGGCCGCGATGCCGGCGCACGCCGCCAAGCGCGTTGCTCTCGTCATCGGCAACTCGGCCTACGTCAATGCGAGCCCGCTCGCCAACCCCGCCAACGACGCCGGCGACGTCGGCGCCAAACTGAAGGCGCTGGGGTTTGAGGTGACGTTGGGCCTGAACCTCGACAAGCGGACCTTCGACCAAAAATTGCGCGAGTTTTCCGGTGCCCTCGAAAGTGCGGAAGCCGCGCTTGTTTTCTACGCCGGCCACGGCCTGCAGATCGCGGGCCGCAATTATCTGATCCCGGTTGACGCCAAACTCGAGAAAGAGCGCGATGTCGAGTTCGAGGCGGTGAACCTCGACTTCATCCTGAAGCAGATGGAACTCGACCGCGCGGATAAGACCAACATCGTGTTTCTCGATGCCTGCCGCAACAATCCGCTGACCCGCAATCTGGCGCGCACGATGGGTACGCGGGCGGCGAGCGTGGGCAGCGGATTGGCTGAAACCTTCGCCGGCGTCGGCACCTTCATTTCCTATTCGACCCAGCCCGGCAATGTCGCGCTCGATGGAGAGGGGCGCAATTCGCCGTTCGCGGCCGCTCTCGTCAACCGCATGGCGGCGCCCGGCAAGAGCCTCACCTCGCTGATGATCGATGTGCGCAAGGATGTGGTGGCGGCGACGGACGGCAAGCAGGTGCCGTGGGATCATTCGGCGCTGACGGGCGAATTCTTTTTCGATCCCAACGCCAAGCCCGATGCCGGCAGCGAAGCGCTGCAGGGGCGCATCAAGGAGCTGGAAGATCAGGTAAAGACGCGCACCGACGTTGCGGCGCAGGCGACGCTGACGCAATTGAAACAGCGGGTCACCCAGATGGAGCAGGAAAGCCGGCGCGACTGGGATCACATTTTCAAACTGCAGCGCGAGCGGTCGAGCAAAAGCGATAACGCAGAGCTGAGCGCCAATTACCGGGAGACCGGTCAGCTGCAGATCGGCATCGTCAAGCGGTCGAAGGACATTCAGGAGTTGAAGGCAGAGATCGCCAAGATCGAAGAGAGCCTGGGCGTGGCGAAGGCCGATGAAGTGAATGAGAGCGAGCCGCAAGGGGCGCCGCGAACGTTGACGCCTGCGCCACCGGCTGAACAAACGACTCCGGCCGAGGCGGCATCGACCGCGAGCCCTGAACCGCCGGCACCTGCGGCCGCGCCTCCGGTCAAGGCGAAGCAAAGCCCGAAACCGAAAAAGACCGTCGACAAGCGAAAGCCGCAGCCGGTGGACGATAGCAACTGGAACCGCCAACCGCTGGGGCCTTAGTCAGAGCCGGGTTGATATCAACAGACATTGCTCAAGCGGTGCCTGGCTCCATCGAGGTGACCCCGGCTGTGCGCCTTTGGCGGCTGTCGCGGACTCGGCCAGGGATGCAAGCGTCGCGTTGAGTGGCCTGGCCGCTATGCCGCGTGTTCGCTGCGTGGTTCCAGGCTCCAAAGGCGCAGGTTCCACCGATTGGACTTTCGGCCCGCTGACGCCTACATACCCACCTCATGCAGCGCCACCATCACCCCATCTCGCCTGACGAGCGCCCCCAGCGTTCGATCCTGGGCTTCCTGTCGCTTTCACCGGAACAGAAGCGCGTGATGCGCGCGCTGTGGCCCTATATCTGGCCGCAAGACCGCCCGGACTTGAAGCAGACGGTGGCGCTGTCACTTGGTCTGATCCTCATCGCCAAGGTCGTAACCGTCGCCGTGCCCTACACCTTGAAGTGGGCAACCGATGCGCTGGTTGCCGCGTCGGGCGGCAGGATCCCGGCTGGCGAAGATATGTCGTGGCTCATCGGTGCGCCGATCCTGGCGGCGATCTTCTACGGCGCGGCGCGCATTCTGATGACGGTGCTGGTGCAGGTGCGCGAAGGCATGTTCGCCAAGGTCGCCATGCACGCGGTGAGGAAGCTCGCGCTCTCGACCTTCGAGCACATGCATCGCCTGTCGCTGCGCTTCCATCTGGAGAAGAAGACGGGCGGGCTGACGCGCATTCTGGAGCGTGGCCGGGCCGGCATCGAGAACATCTCGCGCATGGCGCTGATGACGCTGATCCCGACCATCGTCGAGTTTCTGCTCATCATCGGCGTCTGCTTCATCGAGTTCGACTGGCGCTATGTGGCGACCATCGTTCTCATGATCGTGTTCTACCTCTGGTTCACGGTGAAGGCGACGGACTGGCGCGTCGCCATCCGCCGTTCGATGAACGAGAGCGATACGGACGCCAACACCAAGGCCGTCGACAGCCTGTTGAATTTCGAGACGGTGAAATACTTCGGCGCCGAGGAGCGCGAGGCCAAGCGCTACGACAAGTCGATGGAGCTCTACGAGAAGGCGTCGATCAAGACCTATACCTCGCTCGCGGTGCTCAACACCGGACAGGCCGTCATCTTCACGATCGCGCTCACCGTCTGCCTCGTCATGGCGGCGCGCGATGTGGTGGCGGGCACGCAGACCGTCGGTCATTTCGCCATGGTCAATCTGCTGATGCTGCAACTTTTCATGCCGCTGAATTTCATGGGCATGGTCTACCGCGAGATCAAGCAGGGGCTGACCGATATCGAGCGCATGATGGAGGTGCTCGACATGAAGCCCGAGGTCGCCGACCGTCCGGGAGCAACGGACCTCGCCGTCAAAGGCGGCGCAATCCGCTTCGAGAGCGTGCGCTTTGCCTACGACCCCGAGCGCGAAATTTTGAAAGATGTGACGTTCGACGTGCCGGCCGGCAAGATGGTGGCGATCGTCGGCCCGTCGGGCGCGGGCAAATCGACCATCAGCCGCATCCTGCTGCGGTTCTATGATGTGTCGGGCGGACAGGTGACGATCGACGGGCAGGACCTGCGCGACATCACGCAGGCGTCGGTGCGCGCCGCAATCGGCGTCGTGCCGCAGGATACGGTGCTGTTCAACGACACGATCTTCTACAACATCAAGTACGGCCGGCCTGACGCGACCGACGAAGAGGTCGTCGCCGCCGCCAAGATGGCGCAGATCGACGACTTCGTCTCGACCTTGCCAGATGGCTACGAAACCATGGTGGGCGAGCGCGGCTTGAAGCTATCGGGCGGCGAGAAGCAGCGCGTCGCGATTGCGCGCACGATCCTCAAGGGACCGCCGATCCTGATCCTCGATGAGGCGACGAGCGCGCTCGACAGCCATACGGAGAAGGAAATTCAGGACGCGCTCGACCGCGTCTCCAAGGATCGCACCACGCTCGTCATCGCTCACCGTCTCTCGACCATCATCCACGCCGACCAGATTCTGGTCCTGGATCAGGGCAAACTCGTTGAGCAAGGGACGCATGCCGAACTCATCGCCCGCGACGGCCTCTATGCGAGCCTATGGGCCCGCCAGCGGCAGGCTGAGAAGGCGCGCGAGGAACTGGCCCACGCGCTGGAAGAAGCTGAAAAATCGGGTGCGCTCAGGCCCGCCGACACCAAGCTTGATACCGTGATCTAGCGTCCGTTTACCTCGTTTATAAAACCGGCAGCCAAGTTATCCCCGCGCTTGGCGGCGCCCGTAGACTGGCGTCGCAGGTCCGGGTGTGTGAGAAAACCGGCATAAAAGCGAAAGGGTTGACGTGGACGAGCCGACCAGAAACAGATTTGCGGGGCTTGGCCGCGCCGCCGTGACGGCGATGTGGGTGGTCCGCGAGATCGTGCGCACCGCGTGGTCGATCCTGCGCGCGCCGCTGATCCACGCGGCTAATCTCGTCCTGGCCCTCGTCATCATTTTCGAGGAGTGGGGATACCGGCCGCTGGTTGCGCTGCTCGGCTGGCTCGCGTCGTTTGCGCCTCTCGCGCGGCTTGAAAAGTTCATCGCGTCGCTGCCGCCCTATGCGGCGCTCGGCGTGTTCGCGCTGCCGACGACGCTGCTGCTGCCTTTGAAGTTCGTCGCCATGTGGCTGCTCGCCAACGGCCACGTCGCGAGTGCCACGGGGCTGTTCGTCGGCGCCAAGGTCGCCTCAACGGCGCTCATCGCCCGCGTCTTCATGCTGACCAAACCGGCCTTGATGCGCATCTCGTGGTTCGCGCGGGCCTACAACTGGTTCATGCCGTGGAAGGAGGCTCTGTTCGCCGAGATCCGCGCGTCCTGGGTCTGGCGCTATGGCCGGATGGTGAAGAACCGCGTCAAGCTTGAAGCGAAGCAGGCCTGGGCGCGCATCAAGCCGCGATTCGAACGCTGGCTCGCAACCGCGCCGCCTTGGCTGCGTGAAATGATCGAGAGCATCCGCAGCGGCGCCCGCACGCTGCGCGAAAAGGCATTCGGCGCCGCCGATAGCACCGCGCAGCATTGAATTAGAAAACGCTCTCTCCCGGGAAGTTTTCCCGCCTGTTGCAATTCCACGGCGGTTGCGACAGATGAACCCTGGCTATTGTTGACTTTTATAGTAAAGTATAGAAGAACATCTTCTGGGGCTGCCACGAGGAAATCAGCGCGGGCCTGGACGGACGTTCGATAGGGGGGGACTTGACGATGGCGGCAACGACGCAACTGCGGTGCTGGGCAGCCGTACTTTCGATATTCGCAGCGGCCTCACCGGTCTCGTCCGCCGATCTCGGCGGCAATTGCTGCGCCGATCTGGAAGAGCGGATCGCCGAATTGGAAGCGACCTCAGCGCGCAAGGGCAATCGCAAGGTCTCGCTGACCGTCGCCGGTCAAGTGAACAAGGCCGTGCTGTTCTGGGATGACGGAACCGAGAACAACGCGTACGTCGTCGGCAACAAGAACGACCAGTCGAACATTTCATTCACAGGCGATGCAAAGTTCGCTGCTGGTTGGACAGCGGGCTTCGACATCACGCTGCGCCTGCGCGACAGCCTCTCCGACGATGTCGACCAGGATGTCGCCCACGGTACCGGAGAGGCCTTCCAGATCTGGCAATCGCACTGGTTCATCGAGAGCGAACAGCTTGGCAAGGTTTCTGTCGGCAAGGCATCGCGCGTGAGCGATACGGCGCCTGAGAACGATCTCTCCGAAACGGGGGTTGCCGGATATGCGGGCGTTCAGGACATGGGCGGCGCTTTCGCTCTCCGCCGCGCCGACGGCGTCCTGTTGGGCCTCGCTTGGGGTGACGTTTACAATCACTTCAACGGCGATACCGCCAACCTCGTGCGCTACGACACGCCGGAATTCGCCGGCTTCATCGCGTCGGCCAGCTGGGGCGAGGACGACATCTGGGACGTCGGGCTGAAGTGGGAAGGCGAGGGTGGCGGCTTCAAAGGCGCAGCGTCGATCGCTTATACGCAAATCTCCGACGCGCCCGGCGAATTCGCCGATCTCGATCAATCGACGCTCGTCGGTTCGGTTGCCGTGTTGCACGAGCCGACCGGCCTCAACGCGCTGGTGAGCGCCGGGCGGCGCGCGTTCGATCAATCGGTTCTCGACGCCGATGGCGCGACGCGCACGCCGGAAGACGCGAAATTCATCTACACCAAGCTCGGCTGGCTGGCGAAGCTCAACGGACTTGGGACGACCGCGTTCTATGGGGAATACGGCTGGTTCAAAGATTTCGTCTCAGCTCTCGACAACACCGCCGACGAAGACGGCAACGGCATCGGCGACGCCGCCGACCTTGCGGCCACGCTCGGCGGCGCACGCATCGCCGGCAACACGGCCGAAGTCTGGGGCGCGGGTGTCGTCCAGCACATCGAGGCGGCCGAGATGCAGGTTTATCTCGGCTACCGGTTGCACGAGGTCGATTTCGATCTCCGCGATGCCGGCGGCAATGCCGTCGCTGGAAATGGCGCCGATGATTTCCACACCGTGGTCGTCGGCTCGAAAATCGCTTTCTGAACCTGAAGGAGCGCTGCGCCGCATCGGGCGTTCCCTCTCAGCACAGAGCCTCCTGGCGCAGATCCCGCTGCTGCGCTAGGAGGCTTTGTCATGTCCGGTCTTGCACCCATCCTGATCACCGGCCCGACCGCGAGCGGGAAATCCGCGCTCGCGATGGCGCTCGCCCGGCACGTTGGCGGGGTGATCATCAATGCCGACAGCATGCAGGTCTATCGCGAACTCAACATCCTCACCGCGCGGCCATCCGCGGCGGATGAGGCGGCGGTTCCGCACTGTCTCTACGGGCATGTGCCGGCGTCAGAAGCGTATTCGGCCGGGCGCTATGTGGAAGATGTGAAACAGGCCCTCGCCGAAGCGAAGTCGAATGGCCTGCGGCCGATCATCACCGGCGGCACCGGACTTTACATCAAGGCGCTTCTGAAAGGCCTTTCGCCCATTCCCGCCGTCGATGAAGCCGTGCGTGCCCATTGGCGTGCCGAGGCAGACCGACGTGGCGCGGCGGCACTGCACGGCCTGCTGGCCGCGCGCGATCCCGAAATGGCGTCCCGGCTCAATCCGGCGGATACGCAGCGCATCGTCCGCGCGCTCGAAGTGCTGGAGAGCAGCGGGCACTCGCTCATCCATTGGCAGAGCCTGCCGGGCGAGCCTGTCATTGCCGAGGCCGAGACCCGGTGCATCGTCATGTTACCCGATCGCGAGACCCTGCACGCGCGGGCCGATCAGCGGTTCGATGCCATGATGGCGGCAGGCGCTTTGGATGAAGTCCGCGCGCTCGCCGCCCAGGGCTTGCCGGACGACCTTCCGGCGATGCGGGCGCTTGGCGTCGCGCCGTTGGCTGCGGCCGTGCGGGGCGAGGTGCCGCTGGAGGTGGCCGTCGCGCGCGCAAAGGCCGAGACCCGGCAATACATCAAGCGGCAGACCACATGGCTGCGAAGCAATAAGATTGCACAAGAAAAAGAAATAGAGCAATATTCAGAATGTAATCTTGCGCATCTTATCGCATTTATTCATTCTTAGCGTTGACCGGGCAGTGTTCGGCCACTAGGGTTCGGCCCGAAAATCGGGGCGTGACGGTTGGAATGCCGCCGCGCCCCCGAACTGCGCAAGCAGGGGTCTAAACGGCATAGCGAAGGAGCGGGCGCAATGGCGCGGACGATGACGGGCGCGGAAATGGTGATCCAGGCGCTCATCGATCAGGGTGTCGAGGTCATCTTCGGATATCCGGGCGGCGCGGTCCTCCCGATCTACGACGAACTGTTCCAGCAGGAGAAGGTGCGCCACATTCTCGTCCGCCAGGAAGGCGGCGCGGTACACGCGGCGGAAGGCTATGCGCGGTCGAGCGGCAAGGTCGGCGTCGTGCTTGTCACCTCGGGCCCCGGCGCGACCAACGCGGTGACGGGTCTCACCGATGCGCTGATGGATTCCATCCCGGTCGTGTGCCTGACCGGCCAGGTGCCGACGCATCTGATCGGCAACGACGCCTTCCAGGAGTGCGATACGGTCGGCATCACGCGGCCCTGCACCAAGCACAACTGGCTCGTCAAGAACGTCAATGATCTGTCGCGTATCCTGCACGAGGCGTTCCACATCGCCAAGACCGGACGGCCCGGCCCGGTTGTCATCGACATCCCGAAGGATGTGCAGTTCGCGACCGGCAACTACGTCGGCCCGAGCAATATCCAGCACAAGACCTACCGGCCGAAGGCGAAGCCGGAGCAGCAGGCTGTGCGCGAAGCCGTCGACATCATGGCATCCGCCAAAAAGCCGGTGTTCTATACCGGCGGCGGTGTCATCAATTCGGGGCCGAAGGCCAGCCAGCTGCTGCGCGAGCTCGTGCGGCTCTCGGGCTATCCGATCACCTCGACGCTGATGGGGCTTGGCGCTTATCCCGCGTCAGACAAGCAGTGGCTCGGCATGCTCGGCATGCACGGCACCTACGAAGCCAACATGGCGATGCACGACTGCGACGTGATGATCAACATCGGCGCGCGGTTCGACGACCGCATCACCGGCCGGCTCGACGCGTTCTCGCCCGGTTCGACCAAGATCCACGTCGATATCGATCCCTCGTCGATCAACAAGAACGTGCAGGTCGATCTGCCGATCGTCGGCGATTGCGCCTACGTGCTGGAAGACATGTTGCGCATCTGGAAGGCCAAGGCACCCGTTCTGGACAAGGCTGCCCACAAGACGTGGTGGAAGCAGATCGACACCTGGCGGGCGAGGAAGTCTCTCACCTACAAGCACTCGAAAGACGTGATCATGCCGCAGTACGCGCTGGAGCGGCTGCAGGCGCTGACCAAGGATCGCGATACCTACATCACCACCGAAGTCGGCCAGCACCAGATGTGGGCCGCGCAGTTCATGCACTTCGAGGAGCCGAACCGGTGGATGACATCGGGCGGTCTCGGCACCATGGGCTATGGTCTGCCCGCCGCCATCGGCGTGCAACTCGCGCACCCCAAGTCGCTGGTCATCGACGTGGCGGGCGACGCCTCGATTTTGATGAACATCCAGGAGTGCTCGACGGCGGTGCAGTTCAACCTGCCGGTCAAGGTATTCATCCTGAACAACGAGTACATGGGCATGGTGCGCCAGTGGCAGCAGCTGCTGCACGGCAACCGCCTCTCCCACAGCTACACCGAGAGCCTGCCTGATTTCGTCAAGCTGGCGGATGCCTACGGCTGGACCGGCATGCGCTGCGAGCATCCGGCCGACCTCGATGACGCCATCAAGGAGATGATCAACACCAAGGGTCCGGTGATTTTCGATTGCCGCGTCGCCAAGCTCGCCAACTGCTTCCCGATGATCCCGTCGGGCAAGGCCCACAACGAGATGCTGCTCGGCGAAGACATCTCGGATGAAGAGGTGGGCAAGGCCATCGGCAAGGAAGGCAAGGTGCTGGTGTGAGGCGCGCGGCGATTCTGCTTGCGGGTGTGCTGGGGCTGGCGCTCGCCGCGCCGGCACGCGCCGATCTGGGCAAGTGGGATCATACCGCCAACATCAAGGATGCGGCCGGCCGGCTGGCGAAACTGCATCGCCGCGAAGGCTCGAAGGGCGTTTTGAAGTTCCTCGACGCCTGCTACCGCACGCATCTGCTGGCCGAAGCCTTCAGCCAGGGTTTGGAAGCGTGCATGGCCCAGGACTACATGCACACCCAGGTGCTAGCCACCGTCTATTCGCGCCTGCCGCCCGAGACGATGAAGAAGATGGGCGCACCCTCGCCGCAGGAACTGGCCGACGGCATGGGCAAACGCCTCGTCGGCGCCTTCGCTCAATACAAGATCTCGGTGCCCGACGCCGAGGAGTTCAAGAAGCTTGTCGACACCCACGGCTTTCCGATTTTCATCAAGGCCGTGTTCCCCAAGTCGGCGGCGGATACTGAGAAAAAGAAAAGAGACGCGAAATAGATCTGCCCATGCTGAAGCTCGTCATCGCCAACAAGCTCTATTCGTCGTGGTCGCTGCGTCCCTGGATGGTGCTGCGCGCGCTCGATATTCCGTTTGAGGAAGTCGTCATTCCGCTGCGCCGTGACGACAGCAAGGAACGGCTTGCGCAATATTCGCCCTCCGGCAAGGTGCCCGTGCTTGTCGATGGCGACCTCGTGATCTGGGAAAGCCTCGCCATCATCGAATATGTGGCCGAGCGTTTTCCCGGCAAGGCCGTCTGGCCGAAAGACCGCGAGGCCCGGGCGCACGCCCGCGCGATTTCGAACGAGATGCACGGCGGGTTTATGCCGCTGCGCCAGGGCTGCCCGATGAATCTCGGCGCCCGCTACAAAACGCCGGAGCTGACGGAGCCGATGAAAGCCAACATCGACCGCGTCGAGACGATCTGGGCCGACGCCCGCAACGCCTACGGCAAGAGCGGGCCGTATCTCTACGGCGCATTCTCGGCCGCTGACGCGATGTTCGCCCCCGTGGTGACCAGGCTCGATACCTATCAGATCCCGGTCAAGGCCGGGACGCGTGCCTACATGGATACGATCCTCGCCGATCCGCACTTCGCCGCCTGGAAGCAAGCTGCGCTGATCGAGCCCTGGACCATTGCCGACTACGCCAGCGGCCACACCGCCGTCGAAACCTATCGCTGAGTGAAACGAGATACAAACCCCATGGCCGAGCCGCAGAAGCAATCGCACTATCCAAGCCCGCAGAAGGCGCAGGAAATCGTCTCGCGCACGCTGTCGATCATCGTCGACAACGAGCCGGGCGTGCTGGCCCGCGTCATCGGCCTGTTCTCGGGCCGCGGCTATAACATCGACAGTTTGACCGTGACCGAGACCGAGCACGAGAAGCATCTGTCACGCATCACCGTCATCACGCGCGGCACGCCGGCCGTGATCCAGCAGATCAAGCATCAGCTGGAACGGCTCGTGCCCGTGCACCGCGTCCGCGACTTGACCGACGAGGGCGGTTCGATCGAACGCGAACTGGCGCTCATCAAGGTTCAGGGCAAGGGCGAGAAGCGCATCGAGGCGCTGCGGCTTGCGGAAATCTTCCGCGCCAAGGTCGTCGATACCTCGACCGAGCACTTCGTGTTCGAGATCACCGGCAAGCCCTCGAAAATCGAAACGTTCGTGCAGATCATGACCGAGCTGGGGCTGGTGGAAGTCTCACGCACCGGCATTGCCGCCATCGGCCGCGGCGTCGGCTCCATGTGACGGGATGCCCGTGAGCGCCGCATCTCACCGCCGGCCAGCACAAACGAAAATGGCCGGGACACGCCCGGCCAATCGCATCTGCTGTACGCGCTGACTAATGAATTTCCGCAGCCGCCGCGCCCAGGCCCGTCGAGTAGTCGACATCGGGGCCGGCAAGCTTGGAGTTTTCATGAGCGACCGTCTGCGCCGCAACCGAGATGATCATATGTTCGTTGCGGCCGTCGATGAATTGCTTGGACGGCGACTGAAAGCCGATCGACGGCGTCGTCGGCGGATAGAGCGGCACGGCGGACGGCGGGTCGCTCATGACCACATAGAAGGCCTGAATGCGGGCGCGATAGAGCCCGTCGACGCCCTTGTCGCAGCGGTCGGGACCGACGGTGCCGGCGCACTGATTGACGGTTTTGTAGGTGGGAGCCTGGACCTCGTGGGCGGCCACCGCGCCGTCGATGGCTTCGGCGCAGGCATCAAGCGTCAGCTTGCCGCTGTCGGCGCAATCGCCTGAAGAAATGAAGACGCCGGTCTCCGGCGGCGGCGCTGCAGCCTGGGGCTCTTCGGACTTGCCGCAAGCGGCAAGAAGGGCGAGTGCTGGCAGCATAAGGGGAAGGACGGCGCGTTTTAGCATGACGGGGTGCTCGGACAAACACGGAATGGGGCCCGCTCATCCTGCCAGCCTCCCGGTTAGGGATCGGTTAATCGTTGGCAAAGTCTTACAAGCCGCAGGGCAAAAGGGCCGCTCAGGGTTGACGAGACGTTGAAACGAGTGCCGGTTCTGAGTAGGGTCCCCCCGAATTGGGCCCGTGTCCGCCGGGCCTTCGTCTTCAACCTATCCCGACGAACCGCTTCGACCGGGGGAAACCGAGAGGTGCGCCCATGCGCGTCTATTACGATCGTGATGCCGACATCAACCTCATCAAGGGCAAGAAGGTCGCCATCGTCGGCTACGGCAGCCAGGGCCACGCCCACGCGTTGAACCTGCGTGACTCGGGCTGCAAGGACGTCGCCATCGCGCTGCGCAAGGGCTCGGCCTCTGCGGCGAAGGCGGAAAAGGAAAAGCTGAAAGTCATGGAAGTGGCGGACGCCGCCAAGTGGGCCGACGTCATCATGATGCTCACTCCCGACGAACTTCAGGCCGACATCTATCGCGATCATCTGCACGCCAACATGAAGAAGGGCGCGGCGCTGATGTTCGCTCACGGCCTCAACGTGCACTTCAGTCTGATCGAGCCGCGCGAAGACCTCGACGTCGGCATGGTGGCGCCCAAAGGCCCCGGTCACACGGTGCGCGGCGAATACCAGAAGGGCGGCGGCGTGCCCTGCCTCATCGCCGTCCATCAGGACAAGAGCGGCAACGCACATGACCTCTTCCTCTCATATGCTTCCGCCGTTGGCGGCGGCCGCTCGGGCGTCATCGAGACGACCTTCAAGGAAGAATGCGAGACCGACCTGTTCGGCGAGCAGGCCGTGCTGTGCGGCGGTCTCGTTGAACTGATCCGCGCCGGGTTCGAGACGCTGGTTGAAGCGGGCTACGCGCCGGAGATGGCCTACTTCGAATGCCTGCACGAAGTGAAGCTGATCGTCGACCTCATCTACGAGGGCGGCATCGCCAACATGAACTACTCGATCTCCAACACGGCCGAATACGGCGAGTACGTCACCGGTCCGCGCATCATCACCTCGGAGACGAAGGCCGAGATGAAGCGCGTGCTGAACGACATCCAGTCAGGCAAGTTCACGCGCGACTGGATGCTCGAGAACAAGGTCAGCCAGACCTCGTTCAAGGCCACCCGCGCCCGCAACAACGCGCATCAGATCGAGGAAGTCGGCGAGAAGCTGCGCGCCATGATGCCCTGGATCGGCAAGAACAAGCTGGTCGACAAGGACAAGAACTGAGACTTTTCGCGATCGTTCGCGAACCGGGCCCGCCGCGTCACGCGCGGCGGGCTTTTTCGTGAGGGAGACGTCCGTGGGCGTGGCATTCGAGGCGAGAGCCGCCTCGGTCGAATTGAACGGCGCGACGATTCTGCGCGACCTTTCCTTTTCGCTGGCGCCCGGCGAATGGACGTTCGTCTACGGCCCGCCCGGCGCCGGCAAGACGACGCTGCTGCGGCTCGCCGCCGGCGCGGTCGCGCCCTCGTCCGGCGCGGTCGAGCGCGCGGACAAGGCCGCGCTCATTCTCCACGATCATCCGATGGACGATTCCGCCAGGGCGTTCGACATCGTCGCCGGGGCCTTCGGCGGGGTCGACGGGCGTGAGCGCGCCGCCGCGCTGATGGAAGATCTTGGGCTCGAAGCCTATTTCAACCACGAGCCGTTCCGGCTCTCGCGCGGCCATCGCAAGCGGCTCGCCATCGCCGAGGCCATCGCGTCCGGCGCGACGCTGATCTGTCTCGACGATCCGTTCTCGCCGCTGGATCGCGCCGCCCGCGCTCGCACGGCCGACGTGCTGCGCGATGTAGCGGAAGCCGGAGTCGCCATCCTCATGAGCAGCAACGATCCGTTCGACGGCCTGCGCCATGCGGACCGCGTCATGCTGATGTCGGCGGGGCCGGCGGCACAGATCGCAGCGACCCATGCCAACGAGCCGGCGCCGGAGGCGTCGGTCGAGGTTCTTGCGGAAAGGCCGCTGCACACGCAGATCGAGGCGACGCTGTGGGGCGAGAACGCTTGAGGCGTCTCGCTACTGCGCGAACTCGATTTTCCTGAACGACTTCATCTTGCCCATGACGGCGCCGCCGCCGTCGCGCTGAACGCCGACGCCGGTCGTGATCAGCACCTGTCTGCCGACGAGCTTGCGCGGGATTTGCGTCTTCTCGTTCCAGGGCTGGCAGGCCTTGGCCTCGCACAGGCCGGTGACCTCGCGTCCCTTCGCGTCGGTCACGATCAGATAGCAATTATCGCCGCATTCGAAGCTCTTGATCGTCGCAGCGAGCCGGTTGTCGGTTGTTGCCGCGGGCGCCGGCGATTGAGCCTGAGCCGCCGCGGAAGCGGCCAGCAGAACGACGGCGGCCAGCGCTCTCGAGATCATGGACGTTCCCCTCGCTGCAGACATTCGGCCGGCCGCCGGGCGAGGCGGCCAGCGCTATATGAGGCACCGTCGGGGCGTGGCGCAATCTCCGCCGTGCGCCATTCCCGCCGGCTTGCGCTTCGCCGGCCAATCGGCCACCGTGCGCGCCCGTTCTGGCCAAGAAAACATGCTGTTGATGCCGCCCGCCGTCGAACTCGTCCAGGTCAGCGTCGCCTTCGGGGCGGGCGCTGCGCGCTACGTGGCGGTCGAGGGCGTCGACCTGACGTTTGCGCCGGGCGAGTTCGTGGCCATCGTCGGCCCGACGGGATGCGGCAAGTCCACGCTGCTGAACGTCGTCGCCGGCCTGCTGAAGCCCGCCGCCGGCGTCGCACGGGTGCAGGGCGCCGATGTCGCCGGCATTTCGCGCGCCTGCGGCTATCTTTTCCAGCAGGACGCGCTGATGCCGTGGAAGACCGCGCGCGACAATGTCGCCGTGGCGCTGGAGCCTCAGGGCGTACCGCAAGGCGAGGCGCAGGCGCGGGCGCAAAGCTGGTTGAAGCGGGTCGGTCTCGCCGCCTTCGGCGAACGCTATCCGCACCAGCTTTCCGGCGGCCAGCGCAAGCGCGTGGCGCTGGCGCAGATGCTGATCCGCGATCCGCAGATTCTCCTGATGGACGAGCCGTTCGGTCCGCTCGACGCAAGGACGCGCGCCCTGATGGGCGACCTCCTGCTGTCGCTGTGGTCGGCCGACCGCAAGGCCGTGCTGTTCGTGACGCACGATCTCGAAGAGGCGATCTCGCTCGCCGACCGTGTCATCGTCATGTCGGCCGGCCCACGCGCCAAGATCGTCGCGGATCGGCCGATCGACCTGCCGCGCCCGCGCGAGGCCAACGAGATCCGGCTCGATCCGAAGTTCCACGCCATCCAGCGCGCGATCTGGGAAGATCTGCGCGCGGAAGTGATGAAGGCGTACGAAGCGCAGAGCGGGGGGCGGTCGTGATCGCATCCAGTCCTGTCGCGCAGGCCGCAGCTACTCCGCCGTCATGGCCGGACTTGTTCCGGCCATCCACGACGGGTCGCTTCGGAGTGCGTGAAGAAATTACCGGGACGTCACCCATATGCGCTGAGCTGCCTGGCGTGGATGCCCGGGACAAGCCCGGGCATGACGGCGTGGAGAACATGCGTCGCAACGACCGCGAGCCGTCAGCATGACCCGCCCCGTCCTCGTCGCGCTGCAACTGCTTGTCGCAATTCTCCTGCTCGCGATCTGGCACGTCGGTTCGACGGTGCCGATCGGCGGCGTCTATTTCATGCCGAAATTCTTCTTCTCGACGCCCGCCGACGTGATCGCGCGCATCTGGAAGATGTTCGCCACCGGCGTCGTGTGGAGGCATCTGGGCATCACGCTGCTGGAGACCGCGCTCGCTTTCGTCGCAGGCTCGCTCGCGGGTGCGATCATGGGCTTCTGGTTCGCCCGCCAGCCGCGCGTCGCCGCCGTGTTCGATCCGTTCCTGAGGGCGGCCAATTCGCTGCCGCGCGTCGTGCTCGCGCCGATCTTCATGCT